>Ga0114931_10005115_pt1 | contig 16234 bp, 20 predicted proteins | sample 2SBtaG_FD_89579 | JGI IMG/M metagenome (GOLD analysis project Ga0114931, IMG submission 89579) | Deep subsurface microbial communities from Kolumbo volcano to uncover new lineages of life (NeLLi) - 2SBTROV14_V59a metaG | ecosystem: Environmental > Aquatic > Marine > Volcanic | place: Kolumbo...
GGTGTGTGTAGAGTTCTAACTGTGCTATTGCCTTTTGTTTTTGCCTCATCAATTTTATAGAAACGTTTTATTTTGTCTTTTTGATTAAATCTTAGAAGCGCAGTCAATTGCGCGTTTGTGATTAATACTCTTATTTTAATTGGTTTATTTATTGAATATTTTTTACTGCTAATTTACAGTATAATATTAAGATATATTTACCATTATTTAAGAGGAAACAATCATGGCTATAATTGCTAAAAAAATCGAGGACAAGAAAGAAAAAATAAAAATTGATATTTCATCTTCAATTATTGAAGAAATGAACGAGTATATGAAGTGGGCAGAAATATCAGACATTAATTATTTTTTTGAAGAATCTTTAACTTTTATATTTAATAGTGATCGCGATTGGAAAAAATACAAAAAAAATATTAATAAAAACCAATCCAAAATGGTCAAAGAAAATTAAAATAAATCGTGATTTATTCGGTGTTTTTATTGTAAAAACAAGAAGATAATGTTATTATAAAAAGGTATTAAGGTCGTGGTATAAAAGTGTTGGTAGCACTGATATACCACTAAACATCAACACTAATTGGGATAGTGAAAATGTCTAAACAAACAATATCAAAAATTCTTTTGTTCCTCAAATCTTTTTTACTTCGTTCATACAAAAAGAAAATTTATCTTAGAAAACTTGAGCATGATTTCATCAGCCAAAGGATTGAAATCGAATCGCTTAAGAAACAACTTCGTTTGATCTAATTCTAACTAAATTTTACAACTTATTATTTGTATGTATACGGAGATAATTTATATGAAAACTTACAAAGATTTTTGCGATCAAAATGCAGAGCGGTTATTTAAAATAATTAACGAACACGGAAGCCTTTTAAAATGGAAAAAGGAATGGCGCAATGACTGCTCAACCATGATACCAGAAAGTGCTAACGGATTTTATAAGGGCGGTAATATTTTTAACTTGTTTTTTTCTCAAATAGAGAAGGGATTAAAATCAAACAAATGGCTGACATTTAATCAAATCAATAAACTAAACGGAAGTGTTAAAAAGGGTGCTAAAAGTGAGGTTGTCTATTATTGGTCTTTTTACAAAAAATCAATAAAAAATGAAATGACTGGAAAAGAAGAAATACAAGAGCTTCCTTTTTTCAAAACTTACCGCGTTTTTAATCTTGAGCAAACGACACTTTACATTGATGGTAATACATACGATCATAACCAAGAGATAAGTAATTTATTATCTGAATCTGGTGTCACCATTAACCACTTTGGTACAAAAGCTTTTTACTCTCCAAATATCGACACAATTACATTACCTCAGCAATCAAGCTTTGATTCACTTGAAGCCTATCATGCTACATTACTTCATGAACTAACACATGCAACAGGACATGAAAGCCGTTTAAATAGAGATTCTTTGAAAAACTATAGTGATATCATTGCGCGTTCTGAGGAAGAGCTTGTGGCTGAAATTGGCGCCTTTTTCTTATGTTCTTTTTTTAATATTAATAGTGATATTGAAAACCATGCTTCCTATGTAAATAGTTGGAAACAATACCTTAAACCTTCCGACATAATGAAAGCGACTAATAACGCAGCCAAAGCATTTCATTTCTTGCTAGATAGCGCTGAACAAATCAACCAGGACATGGCCGCGTAATGCGGTCATTAAGAACTATGTGCACAGAGTGGCTAGTGAACAACGGCAGGTTGCACCAGTAATATTTTCAGCCATCGATTGATGGCTTTTATTCTTCTATGCATTCATTGGTACACGCTTACTAAACAAGTGCCTTAATACCATGCCGATTGACAATATTGAGCAATTTTAATATTGCACCATGAGCATGCCTTTTTCCTTGCTCTAAACTTCGCACAGTTGCAGGACTTATGTTTAAATATTTAGCAAAGACTGATTGGCTTACTTTCTGACGCTGGCGCAACAGCTGAATATCTTCACCAGTAAACTCTATTAATTCAGGCAAATCATCATCAACTAGCTCTCTCAATGTTGTTTGTGATATTAAATCCGCCTCATGCAAACCTTTTGCAATGTCGGTAATGCTATCTTGGATATTAGACATGATCTTGTACCTCCAGCAGTTCGCCTCTTTTAACTAACTTATCTATATCAACTTGTGATAATCCCAATAAAATATCAGCCAAAGTTTTTAACTTTTTGAGTTCACCTGTAGTTACATTGCCTTTGTCATTTTTTGCAAATAAGTGTAACCAAATTAAGCGCTTTCCTTGTTTAACAGCCAATATTGTCCGCGCCCCTCCGCTTTTTCCTTTTCCATCACGACTAGCAAGCCTTAACTTATATAAGCCAGCTCCCAATGCATGACGTTGCTGGCCTTGTTTGTCCATGCTCATAAAATCATTTACTGTATTTATGAGCATCTTATCAGCAATATTAAGTTTCTTTGTTTCAACCAAAAAACGTTTCACTTTGTATTGCTTCACTAGTATTCTTTTTATCTGTGTGTAATACAATGTATTATAATACATTGTATTATATTGTCAAGGCGACACCATGTTGCTTTTCATTTCGATATATGTATATATTCTTCCTTATCTCTTTTATATAAAGGCTTGCTACCTTGTTTAAAGGCCCTTTTATTAACTAAATCGCATAGGTTTTTATTTTTCTAAAAGATAGGCTATGCTAATTAAGCATTCATCATTTTCATTTTAATAAAAGGGATATAACAATGAGCAAATGGAATAGTTTTGTCTTTGTAAAAACACAAAAGTCTTGGACTGATACTGATAGTGTTAAATCATGGCCTGGTGTTGATACCATCTGGTCAACCACCGGTGAGTGGGACTGGTGCGTAAAGCTTGATGAGGCACACTCAAACCCAGAGCAAACAGAAGAATTTGCAGCGAAACTGCGTGATTCTGATTGGGTATCGGATACACAATCTTCTTTTTGGAAGACCGTTGCCAGCAATGAGGCTTAAAATCTAAGTGTTCTTGGTAGCGGGGACAGGATTTGAACCTATGACCTTCGGGTTATGAGCCCGACGAGCTACCTAGCTGCTCCACCCCGCATCAGAAGTGCCACATACTACAGTATTTGGCACTATTTACAATGTAATATTTATAATAAAAGAGAAAGACATGTCAGAGAAATTAAAAGGTGTTGTTAAATGGTTTAATGAAGCCAAGGGTTTTGGCTTCATTCAATACAATGGTAAAGATTATTTTGCTCACTACAAAGCGATTGAAGGCGATGGTTTTAAGACTTTAAGAGAGGGTGGTTCTGTAATGTTTAACCCAGCACAGGGTGCAAAAGGGCCTCAAGCAGAAAATATTGAGGTCATTTAAAATACCAACCCAAGACATATCTTACAAAACAAGCATCAATATTCGTAATGTAAAATTTCACCGGTTTGGTAATCTATAACTACGAGGCGAGAATTTGAGACGACATCAAGGATGATGGGAACGCCTAGGGATACTGGGATATGTTCTCAATTCCGACCTCGACCAACCCCTTTTTGTTTTTCAATCCTATAAAAAGCAATTGCATCATATAGATGATACAATATGACTCATTTTATATAAGCAATTTGTTGTCTATGACCGCTAAACAAGAAGCCACAAAAAACAAAGATTCAGAATATAGCGAATGGCCATTCCCCAAACCATTAATGAATCATCCCCAAAATGAAATCCCCTACCCTATCGATGCACTCCCCAGCGACCTAAGCGAAATAATTAAGCAATATCATCATTATGGTAAACAGCCAATTGCCTTAATAGCAGGCAGCCTCCTTGCTAATATTTCCCTTGCATGTCAGGCAATGGCCAATGTTGCAAGAGATAAATACTTAGTCAGCCCCGTTTCTTTGTATTTTTTGATGGTGGCTAATTCTGGAGAAAGAAAATCAGCCATTGACACCCTTTTTTCTAACCCCATCAGAAAATGGGAAAATGATTTTGGTCGCACCCGCGAAAAAGAAGTGAAAGCGGCAATGACACTACATAATGCCTGGCGAATGGAGCGTGACGGGTTATTATCACAAATCAAGCGCTCTGCCTTTTCTGGAGAGGACGCGCTAATTTTAAAAATGCAGCTTGAGTTTTTAATCGAGCAAGAACCAGATATCCCCCTTCTGCCAACCCTATATTTTGAAGACGCAACCCACGAAGCATTAGCCATACACCTTGCCAATGGTTGGCCTAGTGCATCACTATGGTCTGATGAAGCGGGTATTGTGTTAGGCAGTCATAGCATGCAGTCTAACCCCACTCGTTTTGTCGCTCTTTTAAATCGATTATGGGATGGTAAATCATTTACCGCACACAGAAAAACAACACAAAGCTTTAGCATTGTAAATAGACGACTGACGCTAAACTTGATGATGCAGCCCTTGTTATTAGAGCAACTGGGCAAACAATCAGTTGGCATTCACAGACAAAGTGGATTCTTAGCCCGTACCTTAATGGCCTATCCTAAAAGTGCTATGGGAAATCGTTTTTATCAAGAACCACCCAGTGATTTTGGCTATATTGAAGGGTTAGATAATAGACTTAAAGAGTGTCTAGATGAATCTAGGCATTTAAACATTGAGGGCTGTGTAAATCTGCCCACCCTTTATATGGGAGATAATGCCAAAAAGCATTGGATTAGGTTTTTCAATGAGACAGAAGCTGGCGTGTCTGATAATGGTCAATGGGAAGAGATTAGGGACTTTGCCTCAAAAGCACCTGAAAATGCCGCAAGACTTGCCGCTCTTTTTCATCTATATTCTGGAAGTAACGGTGATATCAACGCCACTCACATAGAAAGTTCAATTGAAATTATTCGTTGGCACCTCCAAGAAACAAGACGCATATTTTCTAGTTATGTGCCAGATGATGATATGTCGCATGTAATCATATTAAAAGATTGGTTGATTAATAAAGAACGTCACGCTATCTCTTTGCGAGACATCCAAAGGCTAAGCCCTATTCGAGACAAGGAGTCTCGAAATAAGGCAGTTGAAACTTTAATAGAATATAATTACGCCAAGATTGAACATATAGATTCAAAAAAATGCCTAATCCTTAATCCTTATTTGTTTTAATCGTTTTTAGAAAAGGTCTTTAATAGCCAATCAAGCCCAAAGTCAAAGTCTTTTGCAGACACAACACTATCGATAGTTTTACCCATGATTTGACTCGCCAAATCAATAATATTTTTATTGATACGCTCAAGTTTCGCTGCATTCTTCTCAACTTGATTTATGAGTTTAATTTCCTCTGCGCTAGGAGATAAGCTCCGCCATTTCTGGCACTGCTCAAAATACACCCAAACATCTTCGTTTTGTTGGCTATGCGATTTTATAATTCGAGAAACAATGTCTTTGTCTAAAACATGAGGTTTATCTGTTACCTCACATAAATTGGCATACTGATCAATTGATGTATTCAATTGCCTTTCAAGCACTTCATCACATATTGGCAACATATTTAATCCATACCAACTTGGTTGTTTTTCCATATGGCCTACTTAAAAATAATCATATTAGACTAATGTAGCAATAAAACGCGGATTAACACACTTGTTTGCGACTTGCGACTTTTGCGACCTCTTGACCAAAAAACCATGCATAGCAGGTCTTTGGGACAACTGGATTCAGGCATATATTTGCGACACTTGCGACAAACCAAGACGAATCATGACGCTTATTTGAACAATTGTATATGAAATAGTCAATTAATTAAAAAAACACGCCTATCACTGGGGTATACCCTAGCGATAGGCTGGCTTCACCCTTAATAAGACCCATAAAAAAATATCAATAGGGTTGCATATTCCATTTTGATAGAATACCATCATTACATCTAGACCTTTGTGATAGGATTAAGATAATAACATGGAATTTGTCGGATATGCTCTCGTGTCAACCACCGATCAAAACTTTGATGCTCAAATTGATGCTTTAAAAAAAGCAGGGTGCAAAAGAATATTTGCTGAGAAAAAAAGTGCGACATCAACTAGTGAGCGGACAGCTTTTGAAGAATGCATGGATTATATTCGTGAAAATGACACCCTCATTGTTACAAGAATTGACCGATTAACCAGAAGCATTCTTGATTTGCAAACGCTCCTCATCGATTTAAAAAAAAGAAACATTCAACTAAAAGCCTTAGAGCAACCAATCGATACAGCCGATGCCAATGGCAAGTTCTTTCTTGATATGCTCGGGGTTTTCGCTGAGTTTGAAACCAACTTAAGGCGGGAAAGGCAGCTTGAAGGAATTGCTCGTGCAAAACAGAATAATATATATAAAGGAAGAAAACCAACAGCACAGGCTAAGTCTGCTGATGTCATCGAGTTGATTCAAAAAGGCTACACAAGACAGGCGGTTGCCGAAAAACTAGGGATAGGGATTGCCAGTATTTATCGAATATTAAAAAAACACAAAGAAAATCACCCAGAATCCCTACTCCTTGGCTCCACATCAAACATCAAAATTGCTACAGTCGATGTGTATTTACACGTACAAAATAACTCTAAATTTGTCCGAGGAAAAAATAAGTCTCGTGAAGACATTGAACGTCAATGCTTTTCTGAATACAACATGATAAAACACAGCGACTGCGAATATCAGCTCAAAATTCCCTATCAATCTAAGGAAGAACTCGAAGAAACCCTTGATGAGATTATCAGTGAAGCAGGTTCAATTGCAGATATGCGCAATGGATTCATTGAAATAGATATGATTGATCCAAAAACCAAAATGTCCATAATATAGAAAATTATATGCCCTCTTTATATTTTGAAAGCGATACCCGGTACTATCGTGTGACTCTTGAGAAAGACATGCTCGATTACTGGGTGGTGGTTTGTTCCTATGGCGGCAAATACAATAACCTAGGAAATATTAAAAAGTATCCTTTTGTTGCTCTGTGTGATGCAATCAATAAGTTTAAGGCCATCTCTAAAACACGACTCAAGCGGAACTATATGCGGACAAACCCCACCTAGCTATAAATAAAATTCGAAAGCAGACGATCCGAAAATAAATAATGATGGAGCCAATCATGTCGACAGAAAAAAGCAAGAAAAAGTGTATATTAAAATATGTTTATTAAAATTAATGCTAATATTGAAATCTGGGAAGAACTCAATCCCTTCGAATTATCCATGGATGAAAATTTATTTAATTTAGCTGATAGAAATCGTGATTTAGCGAAATTTGGCTTTAATAAAGTCCGAATTGCCATTAAAAATCGATGGTTTGATGTATTAACCCCAAGTGAACTGGTTCGAAAACGAAACGAAGCTGATCGTTATTACAGAGTTGTTTATATTCAAATCAATATGGAAAACGGTGAATATTATATTGGCAAAGCTAATCGCCCCAAATGGTCTGAATTAAAACGATATCAAGGGTCTGGATTAAAATTTGTAAATAAATTCAATAAGAATCCAGATAAGTTTGTACGTTTTTATATCGCATCATGCGAAACCGCGGAAGAAACCGAACTACTTGAATCAGAGCTTGTCGATTCAGAGCTTTTGTCTGATGAAAAGTGTCTTAATCTTGTAGCTGTGGAGGTGGGACAACTAAACGTTCTTCAATTGCAGAAACAAGCGAAAAAAAACGTGAGTATATGAAAAGCCATCCTGAACAATTTCAACCAATGCTTGATGCATCCAAAAATTCTTTTCAATCAGGTGACACCCCTGCTCTTCGTGCTCGTAATCAAAGGATTAAAGAAGTCATGAATAACGAAAAGTATCGCGAAATGACTAGAGAGCGAATGAAAAACTGGAGAGCAGAAAATCCTGAAGAGTATGCTAAAGCCAGGAAAAAAAATCATGAGGCAATTAAAACACCAGAGTGTCAAGCAAAACGAAAAGCCAGTTTTGACATTTGGGTTAAAAATAACCCAGAGAAATATCAAGATTGGCAAGAAAAGTTAATTAGCTCACGTACAACTTCAAAAGCTAATGAAAAACGTAAAGCTTCACTAAAATCATGGAGCGAAAAAAATCCTGAAAAAGCCACTGCAAATGCAAGAAAAAGAGCCAAAGCATCCGCACAAAAGTTAAGCAAACCGGTTTGTATGATTGATTTACAGTCTGGGGAGGTTTTAGAAACATTTTCTAGCCAACATGCTGCGGCCAAATGGCTAGTAGAAAATGGTAAAGCGAAAAATATGAATTGCGTTTCATCAATTAGTTCTGTTTGTTTACGTAAACCCTCTACAACCGGTTATGGTTATCGTAAAAAAGCTTATGGATATGATTGGCGATTCGCATCGGAAATTCAAATCAAAGATTAACGTCTCTGGCTCTCTATCATTGATGAAATAAAGGAGGATGTGTTGTGACAAATTTTAAAAGATATTTAGAATGTTTTTTTTGGGACTTTAAAAGAATGGACAATGTTGATCACAACTTTACAATTATTCAACATCTTTTAGATACTGGTAGCCTAATGATATTCAAGCCAGTAATTATCTTAACAGCTTCAATTATAGAGTGCATATTATATGATTTTTTAACCAGAATTCAGGAGCACTCATATGAGAAAGTTGAGAATTTGTCTGAAAATCGGGGGAAGTCAGGATACGTGCGCAAATGGGTCATTTCTATTTTAAAACAGTCTTGTAGCCCATACGATATAGGAATTTCACCTAATTTTCATAGAAAAAGCGTTTATCCAACAATAGCTAGTTGTTCAGTAGATTTAATTTCTTCATTGCTAACCTTAAATAGTGGCTTATCTCTTGACTTGAATAAATTGTCGGGAAGGTGTTCTAAATCAAGGACATATTCACCAAAACGTTTAATATGTTCAGTTATATAAGGACTCATATGACTCAGATCATCCTCTGTAATTGTATAACCCTCCTCGATTAAGGCATGGCATGCATCTGTAATATCAATTACATTTTGTAGCATGATGCAATTAGCAATTAAATCATTATGCTTAATAGCTTTCTCCATTTCATCTGGGTCATTTGAGGCTATCAGGTACCTTGACCCAAATCTAATCCAGTCCTCAAGGGTGTGGTAAGATTCTATTTTATTGGTTGCTGCCGTAATGGTTTGTCTTAGTTCTTTGTTTGACACATAGTCAAGTAAAAAAATTGTACGGATTACTTTTCCTAGCTCCTGAAATGCCTTGTAAAGCCTATTTTGATTGTTATATGAGTTAAGTTTAGACAGAATAAATGAGGAGGATACCTTGCCTAATTTTATCGAGATGATAACTTGGATTAGGTCTTGCCAATGGGTTTCCAAAAGATCCCAGTCAATTTCAGCCTCACAAAACATCGAGTCAATATTTGCATATTTTGTTCTTTTATCTACACGATACAAATTTAAATCTTTCCAATTGCGAATCCTCGGCATTAATTGGATTCCGAGTAAGTGGGCAAAGGCAAAAACGGGTAAAGACTGTCCTTGTGTATCAGAATGGATGATATTAGGCTTTACTTCAGAGGCATTTTTTAATAGGCCATCTATTATATGTATGGCTTCCCATACGCCACATTGAATAAAGGTAGAAAATAAGGCTATGTAGTTATCTGTTATATGACGGTAGGCAATACCACCTTTTTTCCCATAACGAATATGTTGTTCGGCAATCAAATTATCATCATGTATTTCTTCAAGCGTGCCGTCTACGGCAACGCGCTGGCCAGTACCCCAAACACGCAATAATGGAAATTCATTTAAGTGATTTATTATTCTTGTTATCGCTTTGGTCAAAGAGTCTACTGTAAAGTGCTTTTTATTAACTCTTGATATAGTGCGTGGCTCAATTTCAAATCGTACATGCTTAGCTGTTTGAGTCGGGCCAAGACCTGTTCCATAACAAAAATTTGTTAAAATATATTTTTCAATAGCACTTTCTAATTTCGCATCTGTCCCAGATATAAGACCCAGTTCATTTGCCCAACCCGTATAGTGATGGCCATTTGTTATTATATCCATCAAGCTTCTCTCTGGTAAGCGTTGACGAATTAAGTTTTCAATTTTCAACGCATGTGGGCTTGGTGGGTTCGGTTCATATTTTTTTAAAACAGGTCGTCCATCTTCATTAATTACAAAGTCGGGGATATTAAAATAGTTTTTATCGACATATTCGGCCTTATGGATCAATGCTGTTTTGAGATTACATACCATCTCCCTTGCGTTATTTGCGATACCAACTTCATCACAAAAATCATCCAAATATTCTTGGCAATCCTCCCAAGACAGAAGCTCAGAACGATAATCAGCATAATTTTTTGCGCCCTTAACGTATAAATCACCCGAGTTAAGTCCTTTGGAAACATATTCAAAAACACAACTTTCTAAAGCTCGCCTATTGAACTTACTTTTGTCAGCATTGCTCATGATTTTTTTATGCCAGAATGTTGTGGTAAATGACAGATCAATATCATCAGTCACATATTCAGATCGTCGATTTTCATGCTCCAATAAATATTGCATGGCAAGGATCAATTTATCGTCTTGTGTTGGGCTGTTCAATTGAAGAGTTTTTAAAATTTTAAAGAGCAATGATCGACGTTTTTGGATCATATCAGTCAGGTATACCCTATACTCATTACCATGGCTTGCCAATATATCATTGCATTTATCTGTCAAAAATGAAAAACCGCCGTCTTTTTCAATTCTTTGATAAAATGATTTTGCAAAATCAGTTTGCTCTTTTATGGATTGCCCATCCTGCATAATGTCTTTAAAAAGCTCAACAATAGCACAAGTGTCATCTTTGCTGTTATTCAATTTATCGGCAAGCTCATTTTTAGACTGTTTGTGAGCAATGGAAATCAATCTGCAAAACATAACAGCTATGGCATCTTTTGCATTAGATTGTGATCGGTAAATTAATGAGGCGATTAGAGTGTGACGTTTCGCTTCACCAAATTCAATCAAATCATCAGCTGTTAACTGGTTTGCTTCTTCAGCAAATTGCTCTATCTTTACTTTTGAAATGCCTTCCAAGTAACTCATGATATTTCCAAAAGACATTAGCCATTTAAAATGCTCTAAATATTCATGGAACTTATTAATAGTCGGACGTCTTGGTAGGTTTTTAAGTTTATTAAACAAAGTACGCTGAGTACCATCTTGTAATTTCAACAAGTTATTTAGCAGATCGGATTGATTTAAATCTAATATTTTTTTCATTGTTCTGCGAAAAATTTTATTATTAACGCTATGGCGAGTATGGCGAACAATGCGGTTTAACTTATAAAAACTCGGTAGCTCATAACTAGCTTCTAATAACTTTTCAATGACCACGTTAATGATATCTGGTATGTTATTCATTGATTGAGATGCTTCGTATGCGTAACGAATTGCCAGCTTCACACCATGATGGCTTTTTTTGCCCTCAACATCTTCATACCCCCAGCGTTTAACATTAAGAAATTCGCGAATTTTTTGTCTATGGCGATAAAGACTTTTATTATTCTTTCCATACCCAGGGGTTAAGCGGTAGTGATATTTTAATGACTGCCGAATATGCACAATAATTTCAAGAGGCACTTTATCAATATCTATAAAATAACCCAATCGTTGAAATGTCTTAAGTTGTACTGCCAGATTTAATCTTTTTCTTTTTTGGAAAGCGGGGATAAGCGGTTTTTTCTATTGACGACATATTGATTGCCTTATTTGTTCCAATAACACCTGTTTTTGAAACAGCGCTATCTGGTATTGCTTTTTAAGATAAATCAAGCGACAATTTCGTTCCAAAATTAGTTCCAGAACTAATCGTGCCAAAATACATGATAACTTTGGTTTTTGGAATATTTTTTTTCGCAACAGGAGGTTGATTTGAGGTTTGGATATGCTCGTGTATCAAAAAATGAACAATGCCTGGATGTTCAGGTTCAAAAATTAATTGCCGCAGGCTGTGATGAAATTTTTCAAGAGAAAATTTCTGGTGCCAAAAATGACAGGCCTCAACTAAACGCATTAATGAACAAATTACGAAAGGGAGATACCCTTTGCGTTGTTCGCCTGGATAGACTTGGGCGACGCATGATGAAGTTAGTCGAGTTGATTAATGAGTTTAAAGTCAAAGGAATTGAGTTTGTTTCACTTGAGAATAATTTAGATACATCATCACATATGGGAATGTTGCTTTTTAATATATGTGCTGCTTTTTCAGAAATGGAACGTGAGTTGATTCGAGAGCGGGTTAAGGCAGGACTTGATTCAGCAAGAAAACAAGGACGAAAAGGAGGAAGGCCGCGAGCTATAACAGATGAGCAGGCAAATACAATCAGAGCCTTACGTCTATCAGGAACGATGTCAGTGAAGGCGATTTGTGAAACGATGAATATCAGTCGGTCAGTATTTTACCGTTGTATTAACCAAAATGTTGAGGTGTAAAGATGGCAAAAAGGCCCGTTCTACAATTTAAAATAACCCTTCAAGAAATTGAACCAAAAATTTGGCGTCGCATTCAAATTTCTGATTTGTGTAGTTTTTGGGACTTACATGTTGCTATTCAGGATGCCATGGGTTGGTGGGATTGTCATTTACACCACTTTGAAGTAAATCATTCCATTGACAAAGGGAAAGAATATATGGGTATTCCAGATGACGATGGTTTTGATGATGTGTTGAATACATTGCCTGGATGGAATTATCGAGTTAAAGACTATCTAACTATAAATAAGCAGTTTATCTATGAGTATGATTATGGTGATGGCTGGATTCATCTTATAGAGTTTGAAGGGGAATACCCTAAACAAGATAATTTCAAATACCCGGTATGTCTTGATGGAAAACGTGCTTGCCCACCGGAAGATGTAGGTGGTGTGCCAGGCTATGAAAGTTTTATTGATGTAATTAGTACACCCAAGCACCCTGAAAAAGAAGAGATGTTGGAATGGGTTGGCGGCAGCTACGATCCAGATACCTTTGACCCGGAAAAAGTGAAGTTTGACAACCCAACAAAACGCTGGAAGCAGGCGTTTGAGCAAGAGGATTATTGATCTAATATGTCTGATTTTAATTCTATTTTACAACAAATTGAATCATGGTCTTTGTTTGAACTCAATCGACTACGTGCTGCTGTTAGCACAGTACTAAGCGATCCTGGCAGGAACAATGCCATTAAACATCAACTTAAAACAGGTATGGATGTTAGCTATTTTTGCAGTGATGAAAATAGGCTGATTAAGGCAATAATTATCGACATCCGTAAAACCAGAGTGACCGTAAAAAATATGCATGATGGCAAGCGATGGGATATTCCTCTGTATATGCTTAACCTTGAAGGTATTGATACAAGCATTAAGCCCCTAAGGCGTGAAGCCGGCTTAGATAGAAACTCTTTGAAGGTTGGTGACTTTGTTGGCTGGAATTCAAAATTAGGCCATGATTTATATGGTGTCATTGAAAAATTAAATCCTAAAATGGCTTTGGTTCGTCTTGAGTCTGGGGAGTCTTGGAGAGTTTCCTACTCATTATTATTCACTGTTATGGACGGCGAAGTTAGTCATGCAAAAAACAAACCTCTGTGTATAGAAGGGGAGGTTATTGGCCAAGAATAAAAAACCAATAATTTTTTGCGCCAAAAATTACGGCAAAGAACTAAAATAAAAGAGGAAAAAATCTGTGAAGTTAAGAAAAAAGAAAAAAATTCCCCACTTTACTTATGAATATTCACCCGAGATGGATGAAAAAATTGACGTAATGCTTGCTAATCTAGAGGGAAATGCTTTATCCGTTACAGAAATTTTAGGCGAACTTCATGAAATAGCGGAGAGTCATCCGCTATACCCTACAGTATTTTTCGCAATAGGGGTAACGCATGTTTTTAATAATGAATATGAGGATTCTATTCGTTATTTTACAAAAGCGAGCAAACTAAATCCTTTATTTATAGAGGCCATGTTTAATAATGCACTATCTCATTCAAAAATTGGTGATGTTGCTGGCTACGTTAAATGGTTAGACAGCGTCGTAGAGTTTGGCCAAAAAGATGATGAGATTGTAACTCAGGCTAAAATTAGCTTACAAGAAATGGAAGAAGTTATTAAGGAAAGCCATGGTATTGACGTGAATACTTATCTTAAAAACGCGAAAAGATTTAAATTTGCACAAGAAAAAATGCAGTTGCGTCAATGGGGGAAAGCTATTGGTATATTTAAGAGTTTATTGAAAAAAACTCCTGATATTCCATCGTTATGGAATAATATTGCACTATGCTATGCTAACTTGGGAGAAAAAGATCAGGCCCTTAAATATATAAATAAAGCTTTAGAGGTAGAAGAAGATTATAAACCTGCACAGATGAATCTGCCTGGAATAGAACAAATGGCTGAAGGTAAACCATTACGATCCGAAACCAACTGGGTGTTTGGTAGAAGCATTGTCTAATGAGTTTTATTTTAAACAAAATTTAATTTCTATAAAAAAGGGTCACGACCCTTATATAGTAAGGGATTCAGGTCTTTTTATCATTAAAGTGACCCATTTGCACACGTATCCTGACTTCCCCCAATATTCTTCTGGTTGAAGACAATCCGATGGCAATGAAAGTCGCTGACATGATTTTAAACAAACAAGGAGCAATTACTGATAAAGCCTATAATTCTCATGACGCATTGAGTCTTTTTAAGAAAAATCATTACGATTTTGTTATCACAGATATTGGATTGCCCGATTATTCCGGCTTTGAGTTAGCACAAAAAATGAAAGCCTTTGAGAAAGAACAAAATTCCCCCTCCCCTACCCCGATTATTGGCTTAACTGCTCATGCCAAGCAGGAAGCATTATTGCAGGGTAATCAATGTGGTATGCTTGACGTATGTGAAAAACCTCTAACAGCAAAGGTAGCCCAGTCTTATATTGAAATGTTTGGTAAAGAAGGTAAACCCACTCAATCTGGCACTTTGAACAAACCAACTGGTTCATCATCACAAGACATCCCCTTACTCGATGTCGACTTAGGTATCTCACAACTTGGTTCCATCGAGGACTTAAAAGAAATGCTCGATATCATGTTAAAACAAAGCATGGTTATCACCGTTAATGAAATTGATGGCTTTTTCCAGGAAAAGGACTGGGAATCATTCAAAAAACAAGTTCATAAATTTAAAAGCAGCTGCCTATATTGTGCCACAACCAAACTTTTAAAGTTTACCCAGGATTTAGAAAGCCTTGCTGATACAAAAGATATCCACCAAATTGAACCTGGGTATCAACAATTTTGTGATTGTGTGATATCAACCCATCAATATATTGAAAGCTGGCTTTCAATGGATCATTAATAAATGTTTTTGCTCTTTCTGATCACAAGACATCGTTTCGTTTTTTCAATTGATGAACTTCTTCTCTATCAACTTTCACACTTCTTGGGGCGTTAACACCAAATTTGATATTGCCATGCTCTATTGTTTCAAAACAATTAATTTCTATTTTTTCACCGTTAATTTCAATTGTTAACGGTATTTCAAAAGGTACTGTTATTATTTCCATTAAATTTTACTCGCTATGTTAAAAATACAACATTTCCATGATTTCGATAAATTACAATAACTTTAGTTGTTTAGCCACAACTTTTTACACAGATTTTGGGGATAACTTTATTAGGCCAATTTATTTAGATGCTTATAAAAGTAATCCCTATAACTAATGATCTCGTTATTTTAAAGGGAACACTTCAGGCTTTATAATATAGACATACCGCCTGAAGTGTTCCCTTTAAATAATAGAAATACAGCGCTTGTCATGGTTTATTTTTATTCCCCATAGCTAAAATGAACAACCTTGTAAATATCATATTTACCCAGTGTGACTTAATAATGCTCTTTTGTTTTTAATAGATATAACAAATCCTGCCTTAGATTCAAAGCATAAAGAAAGGCGCTGTACTTTTTTAAATAGGAATAGTCAATTTTAAGGGAGTAGGCGCAAGGAATGCTTTTATTTTAGCAAGCCCCTCTATTAAGGAATGCATGCAGGATTGTTTTTTTGTTAACTTCGATGCAGCATCCAGGGGAATGCCAGTACTCATAATATTTGAACGTCTTCTCATGATTAAGGCGTTCATCAGCTCAATTCGTTCAATATCCAGATGATACAAGCCCTTTTCAGTACGCCCTACCCTTTTTTGTTTCAATCCAATTCGGCTTAAAAGGTTGGATATAAATCGCAAGGGATTTGCTTTTAGTTGATTTGGTGTGGGTAATGAGATTAAGCCCTGTAAAACATTGCGGTTTTTTTCAATCCATTCAAAAAAACCAC
>Ga0114931_10005116_pt1 | contig 16234 bp, 15 predicted proteins | sample 2SBtaG_FD_89579 | JGI IMG/M metagenome (GOLD analysis project Ga0114931, IMG submission 89579) | Deep subsurface microbial communities from Kolumbo volcano to uncover new lineages of life (NeLLi) - 2SBTROV14_V59a metaG | ecosystem: Environmental > Aquatic > Marine > Volcanic | place: Kolumbo...
AGGTAGGAATCGTAATGAAAGGTCAGTGCTTTTTTGACGGCAATTCCCATCTCGTCATCTCGAAAAGTATAGGTGAGGGTTCCGGTGGGATTGCCCTCACTCAAAGAATCAAAGTCCCGGCTGACCTCGTACACCGCGTCCTTCAACATCTTTGCAACAATGGGGTCAGGGACTTGGACGGAAAGAGGCCCGGCAAAATGACCTTCTGGGTACACAAACTCAATAGGTTCAGGAGTATCAGTATCCTGGGTAAGGTAGTGTTTTAATTTCCAACTGGTGATTTGAGCCCCACGATTGCTTATTGAGGCCTGATAGAGCGAGGTTTCAACATCTTCTAGTTCTAGGGTTTCAACTGTTGAAGATGAGGAAGCCACGGCTGAGTCCGCTGTAGTTTCGATTGTTCCACTGGGCTCACCTGAATTATTGACTAGACTTTTACTCTGTATATTTTGGATATCAGAATCTTGAGATTGGGAATCCTCAACCTGAACCGGCTCGGGAAGAAGGCCAAATTCTTTCAGCAAAAAATCATAGCCAATAATGATCAACAGAGAGATGACGAGAAAAACTATGATCCGCTTTTCCATAATTTTTTGAAGCTTTCTCGTTCTATCCTTTATCGATCATTTCCCGGCTACCGGGCTAACTTAGGTCATCTTGTAGTTGTTGGGATGGGGAAACTGGAGCTGGCATTCTACTGTGCGATTAGGGAACAGGGTCGATTCCACCCTGATGGAAAGGATGGCACTTGCAAAGCCGAAACATTCCTAACCAAGTACCACGAATCACTCCATATCGTTCAATTGCCTCACGAGTATACCAAGAACACGACGGTTCAAACCGACATGTGGGACCAAAGAATGGTGAAAGCCATCTTTGGTAAAACGCGATGATCCCTACCATTATTTGACGCATGATAGTGGTTCCGTTGACAACATTAATCCCTCACGTACCAATACCTTCACCCAGGATTCATAGAGCTCCTGGTGGTTATATGTGAGAATGGGCCTCTTGGGAAAAACGATAATATCATGCCCTTTTACCAGAAGACTGTGAGTTTTTCTCACGAACTCACGAAAAATTCGCTTTCCCCGATTTCTGGCCACGGCCTTCCCAAACCGTTTTCCCACAACAATCCCGACTCGAGTATGACAGGTCGAGGTTGAACAAAACATGACGTTGAATAAAGAAGTTGGGCATCTTCGCCCCTCCCTCTTCACGCGGTCAAAGTCTTCTTTTTTTTTTAGAAATAGTTCAGACGAGGGAGTATGCGAATCACCCATCAGAGACTGTGAGGCGGTAGCGGCCTTTACGGCGACGGCGAGCCAGCACTTTTCTGCCATTTTTTGTGCTCATTCGTTTTCGAAATCCGTGATCACGCTTCCTCTTAAGATTCGACGGTTGTCGGAAAGTCATCGACATAATAATAAACCCCTTGGTGGAAAAACACTAAAGGATTCATTGTAGATTCCTTATCTCTACAGTGTCAAATGACTAATTCATTATTTTCTCTGGATTGAAAGGTCATTTGAAATATCCAATCTGGTTCTTCCTCGTTGACTCGCTCCTCTTTGCCCTTTTATAGTCGAGCGTTTAGATATTCTACTTACCCAATTTTCCCAGACAACCAAAAATAGGAAAACATGACATGATTCGCGGTATTAAAGGGGTGAAAGATATTCCCCCTGGGCAAATTCCAAAGTGGTCTGTGGTAGAGAAAACGGCTCACCGTTTAGCTCAAGGGTACGGATTTAAAGAAATCCGAATCCCCATCTTTGAACCAACTGAACTCTATGTTCGGAGTATTGGCGGGGCCACAGATATCGTGGAAAAGGAAATGTATACCTTCCCAGACCGGGATGGAAGCTCTCTAACATTAAGGCCTGAGGGAACCGCGGGGGTGGTTCGAGCCTTTATTGAGCATAATTTCATTAATGATCCTACCTGCAAAAAACTCTACTATATTGGTCCCATGTTCCGGCATGAACGGCCTCAAGCTGGTCGTTTTCGACAATTTCACCAGTTTGGGGTTGAAATGGTGGGTACCACGAGTCCCTATGCTGATATTGAAGTCATCTCCCTTCTATGGCGGTTTTTCTCCTCGTTAGAACTGCCCGGACTTACACTTGAAATGAATTCCTTGGGTGAGCCATCAGACCGTCAAGGGTATAAAAAAAGACTAATAGCATTTCTTAAGCCAAAAATAGAGCCTTTATTATGTGGAAATTGCCGTCGTCGGCTCGAAACTAATCCCCTCAGAGTCCTGGATTGTAAAGTCCCACAATGTCGAGTAGCAACAGAAGACGCACCTAAACTCATAGACTTTCTCAGTCCAACCTCAAAAGATCATTTCGATCAGGTCCTGGTTGGGCTGGAAACCCTTTCCATTCCTTATAACCTTAACCCACGTCTTGTACGCGGTTTAGACTACTACTCTATGACCACATTTGAAGTCTCTTGCTCGTCCTTGGGGGCACAAAACGCCATAGGTGCTGGAGGCCGATATGATGGACTGTTTGAAACAATTGGTGGCAAGGCCACCCCTGCTGTAGGATTTGCTATTGGACTCGAACGAGTTTTACTGGCTTTACCAGAATCAATGATTCCTCATCAAAAACCATGGGTTTTTGTGGCTGGATTCGGCCCTTTAGGTTCCCAAGCTGGGTTTTCAATGATGGATTCCCTGCGGTCAATTGGTATAACCGCCGATACAGACCATAACGCATCCTCCTTAAAGTCCCTTCTAAAATCGGCTGACAGACTCTCCGCTCCATTTGTCCTTATTATAGGCGATGATGAGGTGTCACAAAATCATGCCATTTTGAGAAACATGCAAACAAAAGCTCAAGAGAATATTCCTTTAAGTACGGCCTCTTTCACCCTAAAAAACCGTCTTTTTCAGTAATTTGATTTAAAATCATTTTATTGACTTTTTTTTTGTTCAGGAATATGATTTTCCCCTTGTTTTTCAATAATTAATGTAAAGAAAATCACATTTTATTAAAGCCTTTTTTTTACCTCTTCTAAGACTTTTCCGTCATTCAATTGCCTGATATCAGATATTCAAGAACGACTATTTTTGACAATCAACACCGACACGCATGCCTGAAAAAATAATTGTTTTACTACGCGAAGACCCCATGACTACCGGAAGACCAGTTGAGGGTTTAAGAATCGCATTAGGGCTTTCTACAGGATCCAGTCCGTTAACGATTATCATCCTCGGGAAAGCTCGAACCCTTTTAACAGATGATGCTGTTGATGTCGTGGATGCGGAAATCCTGGAAAAATACTTACCTACAATTCAGGATCTTGAAATTCCCCTCGTTATAACCCAAGGAAGTTCAAAAGAATATTCCATTGATCCTGGGTTTTCTGTTCAAGAAGTATCATTGCCACAAATAAATTCACATCTCTTAGAGGCCCATAGAGTCTTAGTTTTGGGATAATTAAAGTATTATGAAAAAAACACTGTATATTATTTCAAAACCGCCAGATGTGGAAATGAAAGAGTTGTTATCATTTCCAGTACCTGCTGACCATTTGATTTCAGCCATATTGATTCAACAAGGAATTGGCTTTAACTCAACTGAATCTATCCCTCTTTTTGCTCTAGAGAATGATATTTTCTCCAATCAATTCAAGGATTCGTATTCTAAAATTAAATATTCTGATATGCTGCGAATGATTTTTGAAGCTGATACTGTTATATCCATATAAATCTCTATTTCTTCTTTTTTTCACTTTTAAAAAAAAGAATAGTAGACGTAGGAATAGTCTTAGGTGCTGTGAATAGTGGGAAAAATTTGTTTAGAAGGGCTAGTCCTGGTTAAACAAGTTTATTATCGTGGGTATAGCCCCATGGATAGTTTGAAGAATGGATGTTAATAAAGGATGGGTAGTATTTTTTTATTGAAAGAAATGGGTGGAATTAAATTTAAAAAAAGGATATACGTGTATAAGTTATCCACATCTGTGTATAAACCTGTGAATATTTAATGATGGAGTAGTTTTTAGTGGAAGGACCTAAAATTTGGGACCGTGCTTTAGGATTTATTGAGTCTCGAATGGGCAGAGAGGTTGTTGAAACCTGGTTTCACCCCACCCGGTTAGGTGAAATTAATGGGTCAACAGCGACCATTATTGTGCCCAATAAATTCTTTGGAGAATGGTTAGGAAGAAATTATCGTTCTTTGATTGGAGAAGCTATCCATTCAGGACAAGGCGCTGTCGGTGAAGGGGAAGTCGAAGTTGTGTTTGAAGTGGGCGAGCAGGATAGTCCTCAAATAGCCCAACACCCTGTTGTCAATGATCACCGTCCCGCTCCAGGGCGGCCAAGACGTCAAATTCCCAATCCAAAATATACATTTGAAAGTTTTGTCGTCGGGGCAAGTAATCAATTTGCCCATGCGGCAAGTCTGGCGGTCGCAGAAGCCCCAGCTAAAGCCTATAATCCTTTCTTTATTTATGGGGGCGTGGGGTTAGGAAAAACACATCTTCTCAACTCCATTGGCAATTTTGTCATGGAGAAAAGTGATCTCCGCATAGCCTATGTGACCACCGAACAATTCACCAACGAAGTTATCAACTCTATTCGATACGATAAAATGACGGATCTGAGACGTCGTTATCGAAATATCGATATGCTGTTGATTGACGATATTCAATTTCTCGCTGGGAAAGAGAGAACCCAGGAAGAATTCTTTCATACCTTCAATACCCTCTATGAAGCCAGAAAACAGATTGTGTTATCAAGTGATCGATTTCCAAAAGAGATGCCCTCAATGGAAGAGCGCCTTCGATCACGGTTCGAATGGGGATTAATCGCCGATCTCCAGCCACCTGATGTGGAAACTCGTATCGCGATTCTGAGGAAGAAATCAGAAGAAGAAGGAATTGCGATTGGGGAAGAAGTTATCCAACTAGTAGCCGAGAACCTGAGAAGTAATATTCGGGAGTTAGAGGGAGCCCTTATTCGATTGGGGGCCTATGCGACCCTCACCGGTAAAGCCATCACCACTGAAATGGCCAAAACCATTTTGCGTGATCTCTTAGGGAGTAAAAGAAAGTTTATCACATTAGAAGATGTCCAAGAAATAGTGGCTAATCGATTTAATGTGAAAATTTCAGAATTAAAATCCAAACGGCGCACAAAAACTCTTGTCCATCCAAGACAGATCGCCATGTTTCTCTCCCGCGAACTGACGGATTCGTCATTCCCGGAAATTGGACGCGAATTTGGAGGAAAGGATCATACAACGATCATGCACGCCTGTCGGCAGATTGAGAAAGCGCTTGATGACGACACAACCTTACGGACAACTATTGAAAGTTTGAAAGACGAAATAAGTAAAGCCTAACGGGAAATTTATACGAACGTAGAAAAAAGCGGTGGCCTACATAGGGGTGCCGCAAGCTATTAGAAGGGAGCCTAGTCATGCGTGTTACGATTGCGCGCGATGAACTTCTCACAGCCCTCCAACGAGTCCAAGGAGTGGTCGAAAAAAGAAACACGATGCCAAGTTTAGCAAACGTGTTGTTAGAAGCGAAGCCCGAAGGTCTCGACATTCTTGCCACAGACCTCGAACTCGGAATGCGGGGCCTGTATAAAGCGAAAGTTGAAGAGCCGGGATCCGTTACTTTTTCGGCCAGAAAGTTGTATGAAATTCTGAAAGAAATAAAAGAGCCTGAAGTGGCGCTCAGTGTGACGGATCATAGCTTAGTCATTATTCGGGCCGGTCGTAGCCAATTTAAAGTGGTGGGGTTGCCGAGTAAAGACTTTCCACCCTTGCCAGCCATTGAGCGAGAAGGACTAATTCCCCTGCCCGGAGCCAGCCTCCTGCAGCTCATTCGGAAAACCCTGTTTGCCGTTGGGGATAACGATACCCGGTATGTCCTGAATGGCCTGTTGATCACGGTGCTTACCGAGGGCGGGAAACCTATGATTCGGTTAGTAGGCACCGATGGTCATCGATTGGCTGTCGCGGATCAGGAATTGGAAATCGCCAAGGATGCCGTTTTTCCGGAAGATACCAAGGTCATCGTTCCCAAAAAAGCCGCGTTGGAAATCCGTCGCTTACTAGAAGAAGGCGGAGACGAACCCATGATCGGGTTTACTAAGAACATGCTCATTTTCCGCAAGAGTGGGTTGGTGTTGACCTCGCGTTTAATGGAAGGGAATTATCCTAATTACCAACAGGTTGTTCCTAAAGAGTCTTCAAAGAAGGTCACGGTCAACCGTGAAGATTTTGAAGGGGCCTTGCGCCGAGTGTCCGTTCTCTCTCGTGATAAAACCTATGCGGTCAAGCTCACATTTGCTCCGGATCACCTCACCTTATTTTCCAGCCATCCGGATATGGGAGAAGCCAATGAAGAGATTCAAGCCCAGTTCAACGGCGAAGAGTTCTCTGCGGGTTTCAATGCCCGATATCTGCTTGAAGTACTCACGATAATGGATGGCGAAACCATAGAATTACAGATGGATGCCCCTTTGAGCCCATGTTTACTCAAAGAAACAGAAAACCAACAACTGTTTAAAGCCGTGGTCATGCCGGTCAAAGTATAAATGTATAAAGGTGTAACACATCAAGAATGTTGCCAGACGAATTGAATGAACAAGGCCTTTCGGCCGACACACCAGACTCACAGCCCTCGGACCCAGCCAAAACCACGGACACCCAAACCGAATCAAGCGGCTATGGTGCTGACCAGATTCGTGTGCTCGAAGGCTTGGAAGCCGTTCAGAAACGGCCAGCCATGTATATCGGCAGCACGGGGGTCGATGGTCTGCATCATCTCGTGTATGAAGTCGTCGACAATAGTGTGGACGAACATATGGCTGGGTATGGCGAATCTATCGAGGTCACACTAGAAATCGATGGAAGCGTGACCGTGGTGGATAATGGGCGTGGCATACCGACTGGCATGCATTCGACTCAAAATAAGTCCGCGGCGGAAGTGGCTCTTACCGTGCTTCATGCCGGAGGAAAATTCGAACAAGGGGCCTACACGGTGTCTGGCGGACTCCATGGTGTTGGGATCTCCGTCGTCAATGCCCTTTCTGAATGGCTGGAATTGGAAATCTGGCAGGGTGGTCAGGTCTTTGCCCAAGAGTATGAACGGGGGAAACCCAAAGCCCCGTTAGCTGTTACAGGTGTCACCAAAAAGCGTGGAACTAAAATCACGTTTAAAGCCGATCCAGAAATTTTCGAAACTGTCGATTACAGTTTTGATGTCTTAGCCCAACGACTCCGTGAATTGGCCTTCCTCAATAAAGGCCTGTCCATTGCGCTCTCCGACCATCGAACCCAAAAAGAACAAGTGTTTTGTTACATAGGCGGGATCGTCTCATTTGTGGAACATTTAAATGAAGCCAAAACGCCCCTTCATAAACCCATTTTCATTGCAGTGGAAAAGACGGATGTGATTTTGGAAGTGGCGCTGCAATACAACGACAGTTATGCGGAAAATCTCTTCTCCTTTGCCAACAACATCAATACGCGAGAAGGCGGAACCCACTTGATTGGCTTCAAAGCCGCGTTGACGCGAACCATCAATGCCTACGCCAACACCAAGGACCTGTTGAAGAAAGACACAGAGTCACTCACGGGTGATGATGTACGAGAAGGCCTCACGGCGGTCGTTAGCGTCAAAGTGCGGTTTCCTCAATTTGAAGGTCAGACGAAAGCCAAACTCGGAAATAGCGAAGTGAAGGGGATCGTTGAAGCCGCCGTCAATGAAGGATTGGGAAACTACCTAGAAGAAAATCCAGCCATCGCCAAAAAAATTATCGGAAAATCCCTAGATGCTGCCAGAGCCCGGGAAGCCGCCCGAAAAGCCAAAGACCTGATTCGTCGCAAAAGCGCCTTGGATGCCGGATCTCTTCCAGGAAAACTCGCCGACTGTTCAGAAAAAGATCCGGCACAAAGCGAACTGTATCTCGTCGAAGGTGATTCGGCTGGCGGTTCTGCCAAGCAAGGACGTGACCGCCGATTTCAAGCCATCCTGCCTCTCAAGGGGAAAATTCTTAATGTCGAAAAAGCCCGATTCGATAAAATGTTGTCGAGCGAGGAAATCCGAACGTTGATCATGGCGCTCGGTACCGGAATCGGTCGTAAACGAGAGGACTATGAAAAAGGGAAAGACGACAAGGAATCCTTTGATATTGCCCGAACTCGGTATCACAAGATCATCCTCATGACCGACGCTGACGTTGACGGGAGCCACATCCGTACCCTGTTGCTCACGTTTTTATTTCGGCAAATGCATGAGTTGTTCCATCACGGCTATATTTACATTGCCCAACCCCCATTGTTTAAGGTGAAAAAAGGAAAGGCGGAGCGTTATCTCAAGGACGAGCATGCGCTCAATGAATATTTAGCTGAGCAAGCGGTGCAGGAAGTCGAACTCTTTGTGAAGGGAGAAGAGGCTTTCGTCAAAGGCCAAGCGCTGTTACCCATTCTCAAGCGGGTCATTGAGTTTGAGGGTTTATTAGCACGCTTTGCAAAAAAACAACGCGAGCTTGGCCTTCTACGGGTGTTTGTCGATGAACCAACTTTAGGACGCGAGCTATTAAAGAATCGCTCGGCAATCGAAGAACTCATTACTAGAGCGAAAGAGCGTCTCAGCCTAGTATATCCCAACGGGCAAATTAGCGTCGATCTGCTTGAAGATGAAGAACATCAATCCAACAAAGTGGCGTGCCACGTTCAAACCAATGGAATGATCTCAACCCTTGAGGTAACCTATGATCTTGTGGGCTCGGTAGACTTTCGGGAATTGCAAAAGTTAGCCCCCTCGGCGATTGGTCTTGGGCACCCAGTCTATCGGATAAAAATCGGGGAAGAAGAAACCACCTATCCCGCCACGGATCAATTGGTACGAGCGATTTTAGATGCCGGGAAAAAGGGGTTAAATCTTCAACGATATAAAGGTCTGGGAGAAATGAATCCTACCCAGTTGTGGGATACCACCATGAACCCCGAAACGCGGTCGTTGCTCCAAGTCAAACTGGAAGACATGACGGGCGTCGATGAAATTTTCACGATTTTAATGGGTGATGAAGTTGAACCAAGACGTAATTTTATTCAACAACATGCCCTGGAAGTTCGCAACCTCGATGTGTAAAAGAAATCAAAAATGAGTTCTCATAGAAACGCCAAATAGAAAAGTATGCCGTCTGAAGAGCGCCTTACCCAAGTAGCGATCGAAGATGAGATGCGAATGTCGTATCTCGATTATGCGATGAGTGTCATCGTTGGTCGAGCCTTGCCCGATGTCCGCGATGGGTTCAAGCCCGTGCATCGCCGCATCTTGTATGGCATGCACCAGATGGGCTTGGCGCATAACCGTGCCTATCGGAAGTCAGCCAAAATCGTCGGCGAAATCATGGGTAACTATCACCCCCATGGTGACTCGGCGATTTACGATACCCAGGTTCGCATGGCGCAGGACTTCAACATGCGCTACACGCTCGTGGACGGCCAAGGAAATTATGGTTCGGTCGATGGCGATCCGCCGGCAGCCATGCGGTATACCGAAGCGCGTCTCACAAAAATTGCCGGCGAGATGCTCGCGGACATCGATAAAGAGACCGTGGATTTTGGACCCACGTATGATGAATCTGATGTCGAACCGTTGGTGCTTCCTGCCAAGGTGCCTAACCTTCTCATTAATGGCGCAGGAGGAATCGCGGTCGGATATGCCACAAACATTCCACCGCACAATCTCGGGGAAGTGGTGATGGGGTTACTCAAGGTTCTCGATGACCCAGAGGTCACGATCGCCGATCTCATGGAAATTATTCCCGGCCCTGACTTTCCCACCGCTGGATTCATTTATGGAACGCAAGGGATTAAAGATGCCTATCATACCGGTCGAGGGTTGCTGACGCTTCGAGCCAAGACGCATATCGAAACCGACGAAAAACGGGATCGCGATAGCATCATCGTCACCGAAATTCCCTATCAGGTGAACAAAGCCAAGCTGCTGGAAAAAATGGCCGAACTAATTCATGAAAAGCGGATCGAAGGAATTTCCGATATTCGGGACGAATCCGATCGAGACGGCATGCGCATCGTCATTGAATTGAAAAAGGCCACGATTCCGCTGGTCCTCCTCAACCAGCTCTATAAACACACGCAGATGCAAAACACGTTTGGCGTGATCATGCTGGCTTTGGTCAATAACCGGCCCGAGGTGCTCACGATCAAACAAATTCTCCTGGCGTTTCTGGAGCATCGGCGCGAAGTGGTTATTCGTCGGACAGCCCATGATCTGCGAAAGGCCGAGGAACGCGCGCATATTCTTGAGGGCCTCCAAATTGCGCTCGATCATCTGGACGAAATTATCGCACTCATTCGTGGATCAGCCTCCCCGGACGTGGCCAAGGCTCAACTGGTGGCACAATTTCCCTTGTCGGAAATTCAAGCCGCCGCCATACTCGACATGCGGCTCCAACGGCTGACGCAACTCGAGCGCAACAAACTCACGCAAGAACTCGAAGACTTGAAAGCTAAGATCGCCTCACTGAAAGCCGTGTTAGCCTCTGACGAATTAGTCAGAAAAATCATTAAAGATGAATTGATCGCCATTCAAGAAGCCTATCAAGACGACCGTCGTACGCAAATCATTCCTCAAGAAGCGGAAATCAATATCGAAGATCTCATCGCGGACGAAGAAATGGCCGTGACCATTTCCCATGCGGGTTATATCAAACGTCATCCAGTGTCCGAATACCGTGCGCAACGCCGTGGCGGTAAAGGCAAAATCGGTATGGGGGTCAAGGAAGAAGATTTCGTCGAAAAACTCTTCACGGCCTCCACCCATGATTATATTTTGTTTTTCACCGATGCGGGTAAGGTCTATTGGCTCAAAGTCCATGAAATTCCAGAAGCGAGTCGCACCAGTAAGGGCAAAGCCATGGTGAATTTACTCACGCTCGCCTCGGAAGAAAAAGTCACGACCACATTACCCGTCAGAGAATTTCCAGATGATCTGTACGTGGTCATGGCCACGCGTAGAGGCATCATCAAAAAAACCGAGCTGTCAGCTTATGGCAATCCACGCCAAGGTGGGATTATTGCTTTGACGTTAGAAGAAGGCGATAAACTCATTGGCGTAGAAATCACCGACGGAAATCACGACATTGTCCTGGGTTCAAAGGAAGGGATTGTCATCCGTTTTCGAGAAAAAGATGTCCGGGCCATGGGCCGAACAGCGAGGGGCGTGCGCGGCATCAGTCTCGACGACACTAATCAAGTCATTGGTATGACGACGATCACGCCTGAGACCGAAGCCTCCATTTTGACCGTGACCGAGGGTGGATTTGGCAAGCGGACGCTAGCCACGGAATACCGACCTCAAGGCCGTGGTGGCCGCGGTGTCATCAGCGTCAAAGTGACCGAGAAAAATGGCCAAGCCGTGTCCTTTCATCAAGTCAATGATACAGATGAAATTATGGTCATCACCGCTGAAGGAAAAATCCTTCGCACTAAAATGGATAACCTGCGCGACATTGGACGCAATTCGCAAGGCGTACGCCTCATCGATATGGAAGATACGGACCGAGTCGTAGCAGTTGCCAAGCTTGCAGAGAGTGTTGACGTCGAAGAAGATAATGGAACCAATGGTTCCGAAGATACGGTTGATACGCCTACTGCGCCGGATACGAATGAGCCTTCATAATTAAGCCGCTACCTGCTGTTGTGTTTCCCCACTCAAATTTGTTTATTCTTTTTACTTACCGATTAAAATTCTCGTTTTCCATTTTTTCTTGCTCTTATTTCATGAAGTAGGGTGATGGGGAAAATTATTACATTTGTTCTTCCCCGGAAAGTTTTTCGGGGATTGTTCAATCCTAAAATTTCTTGTGGCAGAAATTGAATTCAAATATAAAACCAGAAAAAAAACCACTCGATCCTGTTGTCAAAATTGGACTCGCCGTGTTACTCGGCGGGTTCATGCTCATTTTTGGCGGGATGTATCTCTCTCGACCGGATCGTTCAATTCCCCCCTACAGTAATGGATGGCAAGAGGGCACAGTTGTCGCAGTCCATGTACCAGCCTGGACCAGCGACCCAGAAATCGAAACCCTCATCCGTCTATTACGTGAGGTGGTCCTGGCAACCAACGACCTACGAGCCATGAAAATACGACCCACCAATCCAGAAGATCCAAACGATTATTATCGAGAAGTGCACATCTATATTTTTTCCGACCCCGACTGGACCCACCCGGATACCCTCCATCGATATTTAGCAAAGAAGGAGGGCCAAGAAGAAGAAACTTTCCGTCAAAATTATGAAAAAGCAGCGCGAGGAGGATTCATTCATCTCCAAGGCAAAACCAAAGGTTGGCTCGGCCCAATCCCAGATAAATCAAAATTGGAAAAAGAACAACACATTCAAGTGTTGTTTGATGAAATAAATTCGGGAAGTCTATAAACCTCGAAATAGTTAACGTATTTATCAATAGCCTATTGTCAAATCATCATCATAAAGAAGTTCGTAATTTTGGAGATTATTAATATCATTATCCTGAAAATCTAAGAGAATTTCCTTGAGATTTAATGTATGATTTTTTTTTGGCTTTATAAAACCATGCCACTGCTCTTTATTACAAAAAAATGTCTTTGAGGATGTTTAACATTTTCACTTAAGAGTGTTTCTCCGAAAATACAACCATTAAAGTAATCAATGATTTTTTTGTGAATGAGTTCAACATAATCTCTACCCGAGTCACCAGGTTCAAAGTATTCTCCGTGAACTAATCTATGACGTAGAGCCCCTTGTGAATCTTCTCTAGAACCCCAAAGTTCGGTTTTTAAATCATTCCCAAGTATTTGCTCTAGTTTGGCAAAATCTTTTCTCCCTGCGTTAGTTTTAACCATCGCTTCAATAGCGGAAAACATTAAAAGGAGCTTTGATGAATATCCTGTTGTATTAACTGCGTCATTCCAGTAGAAAAAGAATTCTTCAGGTATCTGTGAATCATCAATAAGCATTCTTAACGCCTTTCGCTCATTTTCCATGAACATTAACCCAACTGCTTCTGAATCAGCGACGTAACTGAGAAAGGCGAAATCTCGATCTTCTCTGTGGACTAGGACTGGTTGTGTAATGAAATCAATATAAGATTGGCCTATTAGGGCTATCCTGGGAACAATCTTGATTAATTGTTCCCTAATTCTTTTGTAAGCTTCGTTCAAATTATTGGCTTGTGTATCTCCTTTGGCAAGCCAAAAATTCTGTGACCATCCATCACGAAAGTTGAAATCCCAATGAGAAAAGCAAATCTCTTGTTCTGTAAAGGAGGATGCCTGGCTTTCATTCATTACTGCATTGTGAGCCAACGTTTCAATCCTATGCTGAAATAGGTAATTCATAGATCAATATTTCAAAAATCTTTAATTGTGAAGAAGTAACTCCTTTTTTGACGAGGTGTGATGCTCCTTATTTGTGGTGAAGGAACTGGGCCACTTCCTCATAAATCCCATGACGATGTCCAATGGCGACTACACAGACCATTTTTTTTCGGCCATTAATCGCGTACACAATCCGAAACCGTTTCACGCGGTATTTCCAATATCCTTCGAGTTCCTTGATCAATGGGGTTCCACTCTGCGGGTTGGTAGCCAAAAGCCGCAAAGCGGATTTGATGCTTTTTTTGAGGTCAGGGGGAACATGTCGGATGATTTCGGCAACGTGGGGCGGTATATCTATGTGATAGAGTTTCACGCCCGACGAGATTTCTTCAGGGGAACAAGGGGTTCACCAAAAACCTCTTCAAAGGAGAGTCCCGTTTTGCCTTTTGTATAGAATGCTTGGCTTTTGCGGAGTTGTTGCATGAGATCTGGGTCACTCAGGACATCCAGGGTTTCCTTGAGCCGTTCATATTCCGAATAATTCACTAAAACCGCAGCGGGTTTTCCTTTCCGAGTTACAACAACTTCCTCTTCGCGTTCCTCTACACCAGTGACAAGTTCAGGAAGTTTTGCCTTGACTTCGGAAATTGGAAGGGTTTTTGACATGAGAAACTCCTTGTTCGATTGACCAGTTTTTTGGTCAATAGAATCTTAAGGGAGATTCCGGAACTCTGTCAATATATTTTGGATTTGAGGGCACTATTCGCTCAAATCTCAACGGCGAAAAGGAAGAATTGTGATTTCTTTCATTGGGTAGTCTTTAATATTTCCAGTTGCCAATGAAGCGCCTTCTACCAATGCCGTCGCCGCGATAAGACAGTCCGCTAGTTCTAACTTATGGGATTTCGTACCGCGTTTCAATTGGCCGGCAATTTCGGCAATTTGGCGAGTGACGGGAAAAAGGAGAAGGGCATCAAGAAGCGCGAAAGTCGTATCTTGTTCTTCGGGATACATGCCGGCGCAAATTTCAGCGACAGAAATAACTGAACAACACGGCACGGCATCACGAGTGATTGCCCGAAGAAAGACTTTGGCCTTTTCCCTCCCTCGCAATACTTCAATCAACACATCTGTGTCGAGTAACACTTTACTCATCAGGTACGACCTGAGGGAGATGTCATCCGAGACGATTTCCGTACTTTGCGTACGAACGCACGAGTGCCTTTGGCGAGTTCAGGATGACGTTGGCCTTTCCACGCTCCGAAACTGAGGTCTAGGGCTTTTTGAAATTTAATTCGCTTCAATTCATTCCGTAATGCTTCGCTGACGACCTTACTCTGTTCCCCTTTAGGAATGGTTTGTCTTAACTCTTCCAATAGGTCTTCGGGTAAAGTGAAATTGGCTTGTTTGGTGATAATGGCCATAAATCCTTCCTTCCATTCTATATAGTTTCCTATATAGTGACATAGGTTAGGCTGTCAGTCAAAAAGGGAGGAAGCTAAAGGGCATCTCTAAAAACCGTCCTTTTCCGTGATGGCGGCGTCAGCCGCGTGCTCAAACCCTCATGTATTCGCCCATACACTCCGGTTTTCCGCGCGCGGCTTCCCTGCCCTCACCAAAAATGCCTGATTTTTAGAGGTGCCCTAAAGTTTGGGAGGATTTGGTGAAGAAGAAAGCGCTTTGGAGATGACTCGAGTGAGGGAATAGCGTATCTCCTCATTCGTGATTTCTCGGGTATATTCAGTGGCGGTCATGAGGGATTCTGCGGAAACGTGGGGTTGGGTATTTTCAGAGCCTGGTTCATCCCAGTTTTGTTCTGGGATTTCTCCGATTCGGAAGACGATGTCTTTCAGGTAGAGATTGGATGTTTGAGATTGAATTTTGTCCATGAGCGTAGATTTCAGATAGGTCAGTTGATGTAACCACACGGTAGTTTCTACGGCGATAAAGAGTTTGCGGAAGCGAATTCTCGTAGGCCAGGTGTGAGCGGCCAGTACCTCCCCAACTAAATCTTTCCATTGGGTTTGCAATCGATACTCCCAGAGCCGGACATCGAACCCCTGACTTTGGGCCACGCCTTGTAATATGGATTGAAAGGAGGTAAAGGATTGCATGGGGGTATTTTAGGGCCACCTTCCTGAAAGAACAACTAAGGTAAAAAATGGCTGAAAAGCAAGACTCAGGGTTCAAAGTCGCCGGATCCAATCGAAGGGCGTTTCATGACTATTCGATTGAGGAAAAGATTGAGGCGGGTTTGATCCTTAAAGGCACCGAAGTGAAGTCTCTTCGTGAAGGGCGGGTCAATTTGCGGGAAGGCTATGCCACGGTAGCCCAGGGCAAGGCTATTCTTCATAACTGCCACATTGGTGAATACAGCCATGGCAACATCATGAATCATGAGCCATTACGTGCTCGACCCTTGCTGTTGCACAAAAAACAAATAGAGAAGTTGACCGGGAAAGTTCAGCAGAAAGGACTCACCATCGTTCCTTTGCGAATCTATTTTAATCCGCGTGGTATTGCCAAAGTCGAGTTAGGTCTGGCTCGTGGGAAAAAGCATTATGACAAACGCGATACCGTTAAAAAACGGGATGCTGGCCGTGAGATGGATCGAGCCATGAAAACTCGTCAGCGAGAATAACCTCTAGTCTAGGGGTCCTTCTTCCAATTTAATTGGCTTAGGATTCCTCTCCTTTGTTTTGTAAGGAGAGGTGAGGTGAGGTAGAGTCCTGGGATCATCAAGAAGCCATGGGCACCTCTAAAAACCGTCCCTTTCCGCGAGGGCGGCGTCAGCCACGTGCTCAAATCCTCATGTATTCGCCTATACACTCCGGTGTTGCGCACGTGGCTTCCTTGCCCTCACAAAAAAAT
>Ga0114931_10005117_pt1 | contig 16232 bp, 14 predicted proteins | sample 2SBtaG_FD_89579 | JGI IMG/M metagenome (GOLD analysis project Ga0114931, IMG submission 89579) | Deep subsurface microbial communities from Kolumbo volcano to uncover new lineages of life (NeLLi) - 2SBTROV14_V59a metaG | ecosystem: Environmental > Aquatic > Marine > Volcanic | place: Kolumbo...
TCGTCGATCATGTGGCGCTCGGTGACTTCAATGCCGATGTGACTGAACGGCGCGAGGATGGGGTGCACCACCGGTGCAAAGGGATCCTTGCCTTCACGAAACTGGGCGAGCACCAATATGAAGGGATCATGGACCTGCGCGCTGTCCCCCAGCCAAGCGGCACGGGATTCTTCATCATCCCTGCGCTCCAGAAGGTCAAAATGCGTATGCTTCAAATACCAGTCCACGGATTTATCGATATCCTTGACGTGCAGCGCAAGATGGGTCCAGCGCTGCTTCTCGGGGTGAACCGTGTACACTCTTTCTCTCTCGGCCATGACCGTGTCTCCCTGTCAATTTCTGTGAGCCTTGGCGCTCAACTGTGGTTGTCAATCGGGGTGTGATTTGCGATCTTCTCTCCGGACTATACGAAAAATCCCGCGCGAATCATATGCAAGGACAGCGCACCAAATCTTGAACAGGGGCGCACAGCCCCTTGATCGCGGTGCCGCGACACCTTTAAGAAGAGCATCAAATGAGCACCATTGATTCAAAAGAATTTCGCGACGCCCTCGGCGCATTCGCAACCGGCGTCACGGTGGTGACTGCCACGGACCGCCGCGGCGCACCCATCGCCATGACGGCCAACAGTTTTTCTTCCGTCTCCCTGGAGCCACCCCTGGTGCTGTGGAGCGTCAACCGCACCCATGATATCGCCGATGACTTCATCGAAGCCGACCATTATGCGGTGCACGTTCTGACGCAGGATCAAGAAAGTTTTTCCAATCATTTTGCCGGGGAACGCACGGATAAATTCGAGGGGATCGCCTATGATACAGGCACAAACGGTCTGCCCTTGTTGCGCGCGTGCAGCGCGCGCTTCCAGTGCCGGGTCGAACAGCGCTATGACGGCGGCGACCATGTTATCTTGCTGGGACGCGTCATCGAAATGGATTACACAACAGAAAATCCGCTGATCTTTCACGCCGGAAAATATCGCCGTCTTACTTAATGCTACCCCCCGCGCAAGGAAAGCATCATGTCATTTGCCTTTTAGGCGGGCGCATCCATAGAGCGGCAATAATGATGACAAGAAGCAGAACGGCATACCCCTGAAACACCAGCGCAAAACTGCCAAACTTGTCTGCGATAAACCCGCCCATCACAGGCCCGATCATGGCGAGGGTCGTCACCGTGTGCATGGTGCCCAGCAAGATCGGCGTATCCGTTTTGCCAAAATAATTCACCATCAACACGGTCGCAGCAAACAGGCACATGCCAAAACCAAAGCCTTCCCCTAAAGCAAAGAGCGCGATGGTCACAGGATGGTCCGCCACCACCAGAGCTAATGATCCTATAACTTCTGACATGAGGGCCACCACAAGCAGCCATTTTGGATCGATACGGGTTGAGAGCACGCCTCCCAAAGCGCGCGAAAACGAGTTGATCGCAGCATGAAAACTGAGCGCCCCGGCAGCCATGGCTGTGGAAACGCCCAGCGTTCCCATCTGTGTCACCGCCCAGGAATTCACAGTCAGTCCCACGAACGTCGTCATAGTCAACGAGATTACAATGACGTAAAATTGCGCCGTACGAACGGCGTCCTTAAATTGCCAGTCAACATCTGTCTTGAAAACGCGCGGCGAAATTTTTTCCTCTTCAGGTTCTCTGTCTATATGAGCCGTATTCTCAACGCCTGATCTTTCTCTTATAAACAAAATCGCACCCATCGTGAGCAGAACAATCGTTCCTGCCATCAGCCACCAATGCATGCGCCAGGAACCCGTGAGTGCAACTATGCTGGTCACGATGAGCGGCCCGGCCACGCCGCCAAGCCCGCCTATGGTCAGATAGGCGCCGAGTGCCACAGACCGTTTGTCGGGCATCCAGTGCGTGATGATGTGAACGCCCGGGACAATGGCGCACAGCGTATATCCAATGCCAAGAAGCGCCGCGCCGATAAAATATTGATAGAGGCCCGTGGTCAGCGCCAAGAGAATAAAACCCACGGTCATCAGGGCTCCGCCCATGGCGAATGTCGCCGCAATACCGGCTTTCTTGATCGTCCAGGCCGGCACTGCCCCCATCAACCCGACCATCAGTGCAAGGATCGAAAACCCGGTCCCGGCCTTGGACCAGCTCCAGGACAGATCTTCGATCATGAACGGCAGCACCACGCCAAAAGACGTGAAAGTTGATCCGGTGATAAAGAAAAAGAACGCGCTCACCAACGCAAATTGCGTCCACCCGCGCCTTTCTTCATCCCTCATAATCGACCCCTCCCGCCATTACTGCTTTATTCAGTATCAAGTTGATTATTTTCACAGTTTTAATTGTTTTGACAGACGAAACGTCATTCATGGTGGCGATACAATGACGTATAACTTGCACGTCGTCAATGTGACAGATGGGTCACGGATGGGGCTGAAGCCGGCCTTAAGACGCCAGCCCGTCATGCTCACCTCATCACCGTCAGGCCGCCGTCAACCGCCAGGGTCTGGCCGGTAATCCAGGAAGCGGCGGGGCTGGTGAGAAACAGCACGGCGCCCGCCACATCCACCGGCTGGCCGATGCGGGCAAGAGGCGTTTTGGCAACCGTGGCGGCGACGGAGTCCGGGTAGGTCGCGGTGAGATTGGTGTCGACCATGCCGGGGGAAACGGCGTTGGCGCGAATGCCGTGTTGTGCCCAGGTGACCGCAAAACTTTTGGTGAGTTGGATCATCGCCGCCTTGGCCGCGCTGTAACCGGGGGCGGGTTCATAGCCGGCAAAGGCCGAGCTTGACGCAATGCCGAGCGTGCTGGCGCCGCCCTGAAAATCACTTTGCCGCAGCATGCCGAGTGCCGCGTCATTGACATGAAAGACGCTGGACAGATTGACCGCCAAGGCGCCGTCAAAACCGGACGGGTCCCATTCGCTCTCATGCATGTGCTGGCGGCCTCCGGCATTGTTGATCACGATATCCAGCCGTTCAAGAGATCCCACCACGTCGCGGATCTGGGCATGATTGGTGATATCCAATTGCCGGTAAGCCAGCCCGGACAGATCGTGCTCATAATCCGCCGCCGCTGGCCGCAGCCCGGTGATCACCACATGTGCGCCCGCATCGCGGTAACTTTCAGCAATGGCGCGGCCAATACCGTTTGAACCACCGGTCACCAGCACATGCGCATTTTCATAATGATAGTCTATGCCCGGAAACATAACGCTCTCCTGCGTGCGTGCAAAAAGGAAACTCTATTCATGGCTCATCTGCCCACGGCGATAATCGCGCGGCGAGACGCCATATTGATCGCGAAACGTGCGGCTGAAATGGGAAGAGCCGTTAAAACCCCAGCGAAAACAGATCTCCGACAGGGAGAGTTGCGCATAGAGCGGGCTCACCAGATCCGCCCGGCAGCGCTCCAACCGCCGCGTGCGCACATAATTGGTGAAGGTTTTGCCCGCCATAGTAAACAGTTTTTGCAGATAACGCTGCGAGACGCCGTGCTCTTCAGCAATAAGCGCGGGGTTGAGATCGGGATCCCCCAGTCGGGTTTCGATGGTCTGACAGATGCGGTGGAGATGCGATTCGCGCGCCCCGGCCGCCCCGCCCAGAGAGAACACTTTTTTTTCGCTGGCCAGACTGGTGATCAGAAATTCGGTGAGCGCCAGTTCGATCGGCCGCAATTGATCTGCTGTTATATCCGCCAGCACATCCGCCAGTGAGCGCAACATGCCCGACAGAACATGATCAATGCCCTGCCCGCCCGGCAGAAATCCCAATTCCAGAGACAGGGGAAAAATCAGTCGGGGATTGAGCGCCAAGCGGGGCGCCTTGATATGCATCTGCCGGAATGAAGAAGAAAACCTGAGGGTCGCCTCCACCCCCGTCGGGCCATAGAGCATGTCTCCCGGCTTCATTTGTATCCGCCGATCCCCATCCGTCAGCAACGCATCGCCCTCCAGAAGCAGAACCAGCCAGATGGCCGCCGGCTGATCCCGGTAGCTGCCGGAAATCTCCTGCGCGCCCCCCTCGACCAAAGCAAATTCAATGCCGAGAGGAGACACCAGGCAGGAAAGTTTGCCCCGGAAGTCTCCCGTCTCAGGAATTTCGCCGATCGGCAGACAAAGCCGTCGCATGGCGTCACGCCACACATCGCGGCGTTTCTCTGGAGAAAACGTTTCCGTATTTAACTGCCAGGCTTTCATACAGTCCGCGCCGTCGTTCTTGTCCGTATAGACGTGAAATAGCCCAATTGTTCTACGACACTTCGGCTCTCCTGTCATAGACTGTTTGGAGCCGGGTGTTCAGGTCAAGAAAAAACGGAAGTGGGGGCCGTCACGCCGACGGGCGGTCATCCAGCACGACGCTCACCATGCTGAGGGATTTATACTGGATAAAATCCGGATCAAACGTGACACGGTCGTCATCATGGCGCGCGCCCAGAACATAAAAGAGCGGCCAGAAATGCTCCGGACCCTGAATGGACAATCTTGCGTCCTCCCCCAACGCCTGAAAATCAAACAGACTTTGGGGATCATTGCGCACAATCGCATCCTTCACCAAATCGTTGAAACGGATGGCCCAATCATAGGGCGTGGAACTGGGGTCCCAGTCCATCATCGCCAAACTGTGCACGATGTTGCCCGATCCCATGATGAGCACGCCCTCATCGCGCAAAGGCCGCAAGCGCCGACCCAGATCAAAATGCCAGGCCGTCGGTTTGGAGGCGTCCAGAGAAAGCTGGATCACGGGAATATCGGCTTGCGGGTACGCTTTGTAGAGGATCGCCCAGGTGCCATGATCAAGACCCCAGGACTGATCATGGGTGAGCGGCAGGGGCGCTAGAAGTTCACCAATGCGCTGCACCAGTTGGGTCGCGCCCGGCGCCGGATATTGCAGATCAAACATTTCAGCGGGAAGCGAGCGGCCAAAATCATGAATGGTGCGGGGGTGCTCCATGGCGGTGACCGCGGTGCCGTTGGTGCACCAATGCGCGGTGATGCTCAAAATGGCTTTGGGTCTGCCGACGCTCTGTCCGATGCGCGCCCAGGCCTTAGTTGACGTGTTATCTTCAATCACATTGGTCGGGCTGCCGTGGCCGAAAAAGACCACGGGCGTTCTTGCGTCAGCGCTCACTTGCTTGGTCTCCCACCAGTCAATTCATGCTGCCGCGCATCCGGTCCCAACAGGCGCGGTAGCGGGGCACCAGCCAGCTATTGAGTTCCTGCTGCGCGCCTTCCTGCCAGGAATAGCGCCCACGCGTGGCAAAACGTGATCTCAATCCGATCTGCACCAGTTCGTCCACATGCCAATCCTGATCGACAATTTTGGCCACCGAAACATCACACATCTCTAATTTGAGGCCGAAGGCAGGATCTTCCATCGCCCCCGGCGCATAAAGAGAGCCAAAGTCCATCTCAAGAGATTCCGGGCCATTGGCGCGCAAAATCAGATAGATCACGGAATCACTGGTCATCACGAGGGACAGGGTCGGCGGCATATTGGCAAAAAGGACGCGTGACCTTTCTTGTTCGGTCAGTTTTGGAAAAACCGGGAACACAGCCTTTTGTGTGGGGTTGAACGCCGCATCGGGATGAAGCGACTTGTTGATGCGGTAATAACCCGCCGTATCTTCGGGCAGCTCTTCGGGGAAAGACGCGCCGCCGCTGGGGATGAAATCATGCAGGGGACCGCCATGCAACCGGTTGGCGTGGTAGCCGTCATTATTGTTTTCGAACATCACTTTCCAATTCCACGCATAGCGTTCGCCAGGTTCTGGCCGCGGACCGGTGATATTGCCGATATCATAGTTTTTCACCAGATCGGCAATGGTCTCAAGCCGCGGCGCCAAGGGTGGGGCTTGCATGTCAAAATTGATGAACACGAAACCCAGCCAAACTTCGAGTTTAAGCTCGGGAAGACTGAACTCGCTTTTATCGAAATCACAGGTTTTCGACATGGCGGGCGCCCCCACCAGCTTGCCGTCGAGCGAATAGGACCAGTGATGATACGGGCACACGAAGCCGCGCGTGTTGCCGCTGCCTTCCGCCACCAGCATGGCGCGGTGCTGACAGACCGACGACAGCGCTTTCAACACCCCTTGCGTGTTGCGCACCACCACGATGGGCTCCCCGATGATCGAGGAGGTGAAATAATCCCCCGGCTCTTTCGCCCAGTCCTCACGACCGAGGCACAGCCACTCATGGTTGAAAAGTGCTTCCTTTTCGAATTCATAAAAATCCGCATCGGTGTAACATTCGGGGGGAAGCGCCCGCGCCCTGTCCAACGGCAGGATGGAACTTTCAAAGCCGTCGAATAAGGCGTCGTTAAGCACGGATTTTTTCAGTGTTGCCCTTTGATTCATAGATTTTCTCACTCTTTGCAAGAGGGACCGGATTTCGAAAACTGCCGCAAATGCTATCTCCACGCCTCAGAGGCTGTCTTGCACACCGACGCCCTTCAGCTTGCTAAAAACCGCGGGGGGTCCAGTCTCTCAGCAGATAAAAAACACAAAATAATGGTCGCATCAGTGCAAGACGCAACAAAGACTCTTCCCTATTTTCAACCGGTATCAATTCATATCATCCTGCGAGAAAGATAATGAGCATTCAAGGTCAGATAAAAACACGCGAACTCATGCCCGGCTTCGGTGTCGAAGTAATGGATATCGATGTGCGGCACGCCAATGCGGACATTAAGAAACAATTGGCCAAGCTCTTCAATCTGCATGGCGCTCTGCTGCTGCGCAACCAGAATTTGGATGATCCCGACGACATGATGGCTTTTGCCGAAATCTTCGGCACGCCTGAGGGACACACACAAAAGCAATTCACACTGGAGGGTTACCCGAAGATCTATCTGCTTTCCAACAAAAAGAAGAACGGCGTTCCCGTAGGCGCCCATTTTGATGGCGTGGGCTGGCACACGGATTATTCGTATATCGACACGCCGGTCAAACAAACCATGGTCTATTCCTTGGAAGTCCCGCCGGAAGGCGGCGACACACTTTTGGCGGATCTGTGCGCCGCCTATAACGCGCTTTCCCCCAAGCGGCAAGCGGAACTCGACAAACTGATCCTTCACCATTCCTATAAGTTTTTCATGGAAACCCGGGAATTTGGACGCAAAAAGCTCAGCCCGGAAGTAGAAGCCGCCAATCCGGATGTCTTTCATCCGTTGATCCGCACGCACCCTGAAAACGGACGCAAAGCGCTGTGGGTGAGCACCGGCACAGTGAAGGAAGTGGTTGGCATGCCCAATCCAGAAGGTCTGAAATTGCTGGATGAGCTGGTGGAATTTGCCACGCAGGACAAATTCACCTTCCGCCATAAATGGCGGAAGGGCGATGTGATCACCTGGGACAACCGCTGCACTTTGCACACCGGCACGTTGTTTGACGACACCAAATATGAGCGCTATGCCTACCGGCTGTGGATCAAAGGTGGAAAACCTTTTGGGCCCGCCTCTGAAGAGAAATAATTTCACTTAACAAAGAAAGCTTTGCCCATGAACACTGCCCGGTGCCGAACCTGGCTGATTTCCGGTGTCAGCACGGGGCTTGGCCGTGCACTGGCGCAGGCGGCCCTCAATGCCGGCGATGTGGTCGCCGGAACAGTGCGCCAAGACTCGGATCTTGAAAATTTTGAAAAACTGGCGCCCAGCCACGCGTTCGGGTTTCTGCTCGATGTCACCGATGCGCAGGCCGTCCAGAAAGTTGTGGCGCAGGCGGAGGAAAAAACCGGCGGCCTCGACATTCTGGTCAACAATGCCGGCTACGGGTTGATGGGCGCCATAGAAGAGGTGTCGCTGGCGGAGATCCGTGCGCAGTTTGAGGTCAATGTGTTTGGCGCCATCGCCCTAACACAGGCCGTCCTGCCCGCTATGCGCCAAAGAAAAGCCGGGCACATCATCAACATCACGTCGGTGAGCGGTCTGGCCACTTGGGAGGGGACCGGCATTTACTGCGCCAGCAAATTCGCCCTGGAGGCCATCGGCCAAACCCTTGCCAGCGAAGTGGCCCCGCTCGGAATCAGAGTCACCAATGTGGAGCCCGGCGGCCTGCGCACGGATTTTTCCGGCCGGTCCATGGTCCTCGCCGCCAAAGAGATCGGCGCTTATGACGGAACGGCCCACCAGTCCCGGCGCATCATGCACGCACACGCCGGGCATGAACCTGGTGATCCGAACAAGGCGGCGGCGGCCATCCTCACCATCGCCGGGTCCGACGCGCCGCCTTTACATCTTCTGCTGGGTGCCGACGCCCTTCTCTATGCCGGCACGCGGCAGGGCGCACTCCAGACCGAAATCGCCACATGGGCGCCCACAACACTCAGCATCGGCTTTGACGGATCTGATAACTGATAGCAGGAATCACGCTGATTCCTTTTCTTCCCACTCCCGCAACGTCTTTTTCAACACTTTGCCGTAATTGTTTTTCGGCAGGCTGTCCACAAAACGATAGATCTTGGGCCGTTTAAAGCGCGCCATATGATCGATGCAGAATTTTTCCAGGGCTGCAGGATCGGCGGGCGTCCCTTCTTTTGTCACCACATAGGCCACCACGCTCTCACCCCATTCCCGGTCCGGCCGTCCGATCACGGAAACCTCGGCAATGCCCGGGTGCTTGACCAGCACTTCTTCAATTTCGCGGGGATAAATATTCGTACCCCCCGAGATGATCAGATCTTTCGAGCGGTCTTTCAGCGTGAGGAAGCCTTCATCGTCAAACACGCCATAATCCCCGGTGTGCAGCCAGCCCCCTGCCAGCGCTTGCCTGCTGGCCTCCGCATTGCGCCAATAGCCGTTCATGACGGTCTCGCCGCGCACCAGCACTTCCCCCACCTCGCCATCCGGCAACCAGTCGCCCCCGTCGCTTGCGATGCGCACCTCAACGGCGCTTTGTGCGATGCCGACCGACGACAGCCGCCGCAACCAGTGCGGATGGTCTTTGTCCGCATGCACAGCGGCACTGAGGGCGGTGATGGTCATCGGGCTTTCGCCCTGGCCATAAAGTTGCGCCAGCTTGGGGCCGAAGCGCTCAAGCCCGGCGAGACAATCCTCCACATACATCGGGCCACCGCCATAAATAATGGTTTTCAACTGCGAAGTATCTGCATCTCGCGGGTAATCCAGCAGGCGTTTGACCATGGTCGGCGCGGCAAAAAACACCAGACCCGGCGTGGTCCCCATCAGCCCGTAAATTTCCTCGACATCAAAGCCCCCAGATTCCGGAATGATGTGGCAACTCGCCTGCATGACGTGGGCCAGTCCATAGAGACCTGAGCCGTGGCTCAGGGGCGCGGCATGAAGGATCGCCCGCCACGGTGATTGATTGTCGACATCAGCAAAATAACACAAGCACATCGCCAGCAGATTGCGGTGGCTGAGCACTGCCCCTTTCGGTTGCCCGGTGGTGCCGCTGGTGTAAAACAGCCAGGCTGGGTCCCCCGGCGCGCGCGCCGCCATGGGCCGGGGATCATGCGTCAGCAACTTATGATAATCTCGGCTGGCGACAGTCACCACAGTCCGCAGCGCCCCCCCTTTCAGAGGATCGATGGTGTCCACGAGTTTGGCGGCGGCAAAACACAGCGCCGCGCCGCTATTTTCCAGAATATAGGCAAACTCACTCCGATGAAGTTTGGCGTTAATCGGCACCGGCACCAGGCCCGCATGCCAGCAGCCATAGAGAATTTCCAGATATTCCGGACAATTGCCCGCGGCCAGCGCCACCCGGTCGCCGGCTTTTAACTGAAAGCGCTCCGTCAGCGCACCGGCGATGCGGCTGACGCGATCGGCCACGCCACCATAGGTGTGCAGCACTGTTGTCCCCTTGGCGATCGCCGGATTGTCTTTAAAAGCGCGGCCGGCCCGCACCATGTGAAAAGCGATATTCATCGAAGCGCCCTCTTGACGGATTTCATTGACTCCAGTCTAGCAAATGGATTAATGTATCGCTAGATATAATTATGTTTTGGCTAACAAAACAGTCATGGGCACAGAGGGCTTCGATCATGACCAAAAGCACCGACCTCTACAACTGGGACACTCTGGCAAAAGAAACCGTGCGCCCGGGCGTGACCCGTTCTGGTTTTCGCGGAGATGATGTGCTCCTTGTGATGAATTATCTGGAGCCGGGAATGCAGGTCAACCCGCATAGCCACCCCTTCGAACAGGTTGTGTATATCGTCAAAGGCCAGATGCGCTTTCATATTGGCGATGATGTGGTTGAAGGCGGGCCGGGCAGTCTCATCCGCATCCCTCCGGATATTAAGCATTACGGTGAGCCCATCGGCGATGAAACCGTATGGAATCTCGACGTCTTTTCCCCGATACGAAAAGATTACCTGCATCTCGTGGACTACCAGAAAGATGCGTTCGAAGACTGACATGCATCTTCGATAAATCACAGCGATAGCCGGGAATTCAAATGTCAGAAAGCGAACCCATCCAATCCGTTGTTACAACGCTGACCATCATTGAGCATATGGTTCAGTGCGGTGGACCGACAGGCGTGAGCAAACTGGCCAGAGCCATCGATACAACCAAACCGCGCATCTATCGTCATTTAAGGACACTGGTTGATCAGGGGTATGTGTTGCAGGATCCCTATACGGATCAATATTATTTGACCCTCAAACTTTTTCACATGGGCCAGGCGCTGGCAGATCAAACTGATTTTCTTGTGGAAACCCGCCGCATTATGCCTGCCTTGCGCAATTCTGTCAGACAGACCGTGACGGTGGGGCAGATTGAGGAGGAAGGCATACGGATTCTTGACATTCTCAAATACAGGTCTGAAATCGAAATCACCACGCCGCCCGGCACGCTTTTCGATTTTCATTCCTCCGCTCAGGGAAAAGTCGCCCTGGCTTTCGGTCCTGACTGGATATGGGGGAAAATTGAATCCCAAGAATTGCGCAAATGGACCAATAAGACCAATACAGATCTTGGCCACCTGAAGTCTGAAATCGCCAGGGTCAAAGAGCAAGGCTGGGCCGTGGCGCCGGAAGAATCGCTTATTGGCATTAACGCCCTTGCCGCCCCTGTTTTTCAGGATGGAGGGGAATTTATCGGCACGATTTCAATCGTCGGCTCCGTTCAGTTTCTGCAATCCCATCCCGCACAAGAGTTGATCACGGCAGTTCGCGATGCGGCCATACAAATTTCACAACGGTTAGGGTTTCAAGAGGTAGCGACAGAATGACAAAGTACGCACTCGCCGTCGACATTGGCGGCACGTTCACTGATGTGGTTCTCATAAGCAGTGACGGCAATACATGGACAGACAAAACACTGACCACGCACCATGATTTGCTGGAAGGGTTTTTTCGCGCCGCCGACCTGGCATTGAAACGCGCCGACATTTCCATGCAAAAAGTAAACGATGTGGTTGCCCACGCCACAACCATTGTCACCAATGTGTTGATCGAACGCAAGGGTGAGCCCACCGGTTTGATTGTCACGAAAGGATTCCGCGACGTTCTCACCATTCGCGACGAGCACCGCTATGACATGTTCGATCCTCAAATTGAATACGCGGACCCGCTGATCCCGCGCGATCTGACATGGGGCGTGGAAGAGCGCTCTTACGCTGATGGAACCATCGGCCGCGCTGTCGACCGGCACTCCGTTGAAGCCATTGCCGAAGAAATGAAAGGCAAGGGCGTTTCGTCAGTGGCCGTTTGTCTGTTGAACGCGTATCGCAACCCCGAGAACGAACGCACGGTGCGCGACATTCTGAAAGAAGTGGCGCCTGATATTTTTATCACTTTATCCAGCGATGTGGCGCCTCAGATGCGTGAATATTTGAGGGACAGCACGGCGGCGCTCAATGCTTACGCTTTACCGATCACCCGCCCCTATCTCAATGCCTTGATTCAGAAGCTCAATGCCAGCGGCCTTGGTCAGGAGCCGTTGATCATGCTGTCGAATGGTGGCGTTGTCGGCGCGCGCGTGGCGGGGACGTATCCTGTGCGGATGATTGAATCGGGCCCGGCGGCGGGCGCTCTGGTCGCGGGATATATTGCCAAAAAATATGGCATTGAAAATTTGATTTCATTTGATATGGGCGGCACAACGGCCAAGGCCTGTCTCATTCAAAATGGCGAACCTCTCGTGATCGGGGATTTCGAAGTTGACCGGCGCTATCGTTTCAAGCCCGGCAGCGGCATGCCCATCACGGTGCCTTCCATTGATATGATCGAGATCGGCGCGGGCGGCGGCTCCATCGCGCGGATCGATGATCTGGGCCTGCTCAAAGTCGGCCCCGACAGTGCCGGATCGGACCCAGGGCCCGCCTGCTATGGCCGGGGCGGCACGCAGGCGTGCGTCACGGACGCAGATGTGGTGATGGGCATTCTCGATCCGCAGAATTTTCTCGGTGGCGACATGCCGCTTGATTTGCAAAACGCCGAGTCCGCTTTGCAAAAACTGGGCGATACGCTGGGCGTGTCGCTTCACAATGCGGCGTTTGGCATTTTCAGCGTGGTCGGCGAATCCATGGCCGCCGCGGCGCGGGCCCATGCCACGGACCGCGGCGTCAATTATCGCGGGCTTCCCCTTTTGGCGTTTGGCGGCGCGGGACCGGTGCATGCCTGCTTTGTGGCGGAACGGCTTGACAGCACACAGGTGATCTATCCTCCCATGGCGAGTGTGCTCAGCGCTTTTGGCACGTTGGTGACCCCGGCGCGTCTGGATCTGGCGCGGGGCGGTCTGTGCCGCCTCAGTGAATTGAGTTGGGACAACGTCATTCCTCACATTGACGACATGCTGAAAGAAGGCAGGCAGGCACTGCTGGAAGCCGGTCTGCCGGAAGACTCCATCAGCTATGTCTATGCGGCCGACATGCGCTATTTTGGTCAGCAGGCGGAGGTCACCATCCCGCTCAGTGGCGACCCGCGCGAGGAACGTGACCTGAAAGATCTGCGCCGGCGTTTTGAAGAAGCCTATAAGGGGCTCTATGGCGTCAGTCTGGATGACATGGATGTAGAGATTGTGAGTTGGCGCGTCACCGCCCATGGCGGAGACACAGGTCGCGAGGCGAATATCACCTTAAGCGAGACACCGGCTGAGCAAAAATCCATCAGACCCGTCTATTTTGAAGATAGAATGATTGACGTGCCGGTTTATGACCGCAGCGCACTGGCGTTAAGCCAGACCATCGAAGGGCCGGTCATCATCGAAGAGCGGGAGACCACGGCGTTTATCCTTCCCCACTGGACTCTCAGCGTCAACGCCGACGGCAGTCTGATCGCCACAAAATCAAATGAAAAGGGCACTTAAGATGGACGGTATCGAACTGGAGATCATGTGGAGTAATTTGATCAGCATTGTGAGCGAGCAGGCCAAAGCCCTCCAGCGCATTGCCTTCAGCCCGATCGTGCGCGAGGCGGGCGATCTGGCGACAGCCCTGTTTGACGCTGAGGCGCGCATGGTGGCGCAGGCCATCACCGGCACACCCGGCCACATCAACTCGCTGGGCGCGGCGGCGCGGCAGTTGATCAAGGTCATCCCGCCAGACGAATTGCATCCTGGCGATGTGCTCATCACCAATGACCCCTGGCTTTCTGCCGGGCACTTTTTTGATATCACCGTGTTGACGCCGATCTTCAGGGAAGACAGGCTCATCGGTTATTGCGGGTCGACCATTCATCATACGGACATTGGCGGTTATGGCGTCGGCGCGGGCGCCCGCGATATCCATGAGGAAGGCCTGTGGATTCCTGTCCTCAAACTTTATGAACGCGGCGCGCCCAATGAAACGCTGCATGCCATCATCCGGCGCAATGTGCGCACGCCCGATGCCATATTCGGTGACCTGGCGGCGCAGGTGTCCAGCGGCAAAATGGGCGGCGAACGGCTGAACGCCATGTGCGACCGCTATGGCCTTGACGATATCAATGAACTGTCGCAAGAGATCATCAAGCGCTCTGAAAGTGCGACACGCGACGCCATTCGCAAATTGCCCGCTGGCACAACTCATGGGGTCTCGACCTTTGACGTGCCGGGCGGCGAAGTGATCACGCTGAAGACCGCCGTCACCATTGATACGGACAAGGGCGACATCACGATTGATTTTGAAGGAAGCTCCGGGCCCAGCTCAAGTGGCATCAATGTGGTGATGGCCTACACCCATGCCTACAGCACATTTGCCATCCGCAGCATTCTCAATCCGGACCTGCCCAACAATGCCGGATCGCTGGCGCCCATTATCGTCAAAGCCCCGGAGCACTGCATCATCAACGCGCAATATCCCTCCCCCGTCAATGCCCGTCATGTGGTCGGCATGTATGTGCCCTTCCCTATCCTCAAAGCCCTTGCGCAAATTGTGCCGGACCGCGTTCTGGCGGAAGGCTCAGGCGCCGTCTGGACCATTCAGATTCAGGGACGGGACGCTGAGGGACGCCCCTTCACAAGCTCCATGTTCAATTATTCGGGCGGCATGGGGGCGCGGGCGACCAAAGACGGCCTGTCGGCCACCTGTTACCCCACCGGCGTGGCGGCGGTGCCCATTGAGGTGCTTGAAGCCGCCATTCCCATTGAATTCACAGCAAAAGAAATCGCCACTGATACAGGCGGCGTGGGAAAATATAAAGGCGGTAACGGACAACGCATCAGCTTTCGCATGCGCACCGGAAAAGAATGGCTGCTGAACGCCATCCCCAGCCGCCTGAATTCCCAGCCTGAGGGCCTGCAAGGGGGGGCGCCCGGCGCGGCGGGGGTGTTTGAAATCAATGGCGAAGCCAGCTCGCAGGCGCGCAAACTGACCATGAACCCTGATGATGAAGTTTACATGCAAACCCCGGGCGGCGGCGGCTTCGGCACAAACGGCTGACGCCTTTTTCCACTCAAACCTTAACCGTCATAATGACAACAGGAGAATGCAAAAATGACGTATCCCAATACCCTTATATTTGTTGATCTTGCTTCCGACGACACCGAGACGGCGGGAAAATTCTATGCGGAAGTTTTTGGCTGGGAAGATGACCCCCGCCCCGCCGGGGTGTTTCATCGTTTGGTGCCGGGGCAGAACTTTCTGAACCCCGATGGATCGCAAAGCGAGATCGGAAACCTGCATCTGGGCATTTTCGATGCGGCGAACGCCCGGCCCCACCCTGACCCGGCAGGTGTAGGCCCGCGCACTCTTTCAAAAGACGGGCGCAAAGCACGCGTCTGGATTCTGGTGAGCGATGATGATTCGCACGAAAGAATCTTGAGCACGGCTGAAAAACTGGGTGCAGAAATATTGTGGCGCGATCATTACTGGAAGGAATTCAACGGCTACAATCACGCCTTCCGCGATCCCTGGGGCAATGAAATCATCCTTTGGGTAAAAGCCGGCGAAAATCCGCAAATCCCCGATGACTACACCCGGGAATAAAATTTCTGATATTTCCTATTCACCTTGACATGGCTCAACCCGCCGGCGCCGCCGGCGGGTTTTGTTCAAGGCGCCGGGAGAAAAGCACATCAAAGGGCTGCAAGCGCGCCATCAGCGCCGCGCCGATTACAAGCCCCACGGCAATGACAATCACCGCTGCGCGATACGTTCCCGTGATGTCAAAGGCGAGATCCATCAAGGCCGGCGTTATCCCTAAGATCAATATGATCGTGGCGTACATCATGCCGGATATGGCGCCGTAAGCTTTCAGTCCGAAATATCTTGAGATGAAAAAGGGAAGCACACCATATTCCGTCCCCAGACCAATACCCATCAAAGCTGCGGCGAGGAGCAGGAGCGCATAATTTGATGCCATCTCGAGAAGCAGCACGCCCAGCGCCGCAACGAGGAAAAATGGCGCGATCATCCTTGGTTTGGGAAAACGGTCGAGCAAAAATCCAACGCTGATCTGCCACACCATCGTCACCAGTGCAAACACCGACAAAACAGTGGTTGCTCTGTCGAACGCCATGCCCCGACCCAACAGCATGGGAACGACGTGCGTGAAAACCGCCGTTACGCAGCCTGCCCCCAGCGCGATGCCGCTCAGCATTATCCAGAATGTGCCCGTCCGGCGCGCCTCGGCCAAAGTCAGGCCAGGTAAGGCCTGCGTTTTGATGTCTTTCCTTTCGACCGCTTCCTTCGGGGGGTCGGACAAAAACAGATAAAGCACCGGAAAACCGATCACCAGAATCGCCAGAGCGATGCCGATATAGGCGCCGCGCCAGCCGTAAGTTGTGATCAGATAATAGACGTAAATAGGCATGAACGTGGCTCCGGCGCCATTTCCCACACCTCCCATAATGCCTAAAAACAATCCGCGGTTTTCA
>Ga0114931_10005118_pt1 | contig 16231 bp, 14 predicted proteins | sample 2SBtaG_FD_89579 | JGI IMG/M metagenome (GOLD analysis project Ga0114931, IMG submission 89579) | Deep subsurface microbial communities from Kolumbo volcano to uncover new lineages of life (NeLLi) - 2SBTROV14_V59a metaG | ecosystem: Environmental > Aquatic > Marine > Volcanic | place: Kolumbo...
GAACCGGGTTGAGACTTCACGGTTCGCCTGGTCAACGGCATTGGTTACTTCCTGCATGTTGACTTCTGAGACGATATCAAACGATTGCATAGGGTTCTCCTCGCTTAAAAAATTCTTAACTTTTTATAAAATAATTCCGTTGTACATAATTAATTTTCAAAAATAAATCATACGCATCAACCTTAAACCTAATATTTATATTGAATACGCTCAATAAACATAGACAAACAGGAATGCGCAAAGTAGATTTAATCTTTGAAAAAATACTGCCAGTAATCAAAAAAGCTTTGAGCGACCGCACGGACAACAGAGGTAATATACCAAAAATTTACCGAAATCCAACGTTTTCTGATATCAAAGTGATGGCTTTTGCACTTGCCTGCCGAATTTCTATCCATGAATAGAGAAAAAAGACTTTTAGTCTGATTAAAGATTATGCTTTCTTTTCTTTGCATAGACGCATTGAAGCCTCAGCATTTAATCGAAGAAGAAAGGTGTTATGGCGTGACTTCAATACCGTCTTAGAACACTTGCCAGAGAGAGGCTGTGAACGGTTACTTTTGGAAATACCATGACGAGATCTCGTAATTGATCGTTCTGAATAAAATCATTTCCAGACGATTATGAATCAGATTTTCAATGGCTTTAACTCACCGAGCATGGTGGGGATCAGCTCTGATACCGTGGGATGAATGTGCATCGCCCGTTGCATCACGGTGTAGGGCATTTTGCCGTACATGATTTCCAGAATAGCGTGAATAACTTCGTCACCACCAACGCCCAAAATGGCCGCCCCGAGGATTTCCTTTGTCTCCGCATCCACCAGAATTTTCATAAAGCCCTGTGTTTCGTCTTTTTCACGAGCTCTGGCGATTTTTGTCATGGGCCGCTTGCCGACCAAGGCCTTGCGCCCGGACGTGCGTACCTGCGCTTCGGTCATGCCGACGCGTCCTAACGGCGGGTCAATGAACAAACCATAGGTGAGAATGCGGTCGCTAACCCGGCGCGGATCGTTTTCCAACAAATTAGCCACCACGATTTCGAAGTCAGAATATGAGGTGTGGGTAAATGCACCTTTGCCGTTACAGTCGCCAAGCGCCCAAACGCCCGGCACGCTGCTGCGAAGTTGATCATCCACTTCGATGTAACCCCGCTCATCGACTTTGATGCCTGCTTTATCGAGGCCGAGGTCATCTGTGTTCGGGACCCGTCCGACAGCCATCAACAGGTGCGAGCCTGTCACCTCCGGTGCGCCACCGGTGCAATCCACTTTAACGGCAACCCCATCGCCGCGTTTTTCAACCCTGATACACTCCGCGTTCAGTCGAATGTTGACGCCCTCATTTTCCAAAATTTCTTTTACCGCTTCGGAGACGTCTTCGTCATCGCGCTGAATCAGCCGTGCTCCCATTTCGATGATAGTTACTTCGCTGCCAAAGCGTCTGTACATCTGGCCAAACTCAAGGCCGATGTAACTGCCGCCGATGATGACCAGGTGTTCCGGTACGAAGTCCACTGCCATGATGCTGGAGTTTGTCAGGTAATCTACACTTTCGAGGCCAGGCATAGGGGGAGTGAAGGCCCTCGCCCCTACGTTGATGAAGATCTTCTCTGCTTCAAGCCGTTCCTCGCCCACACATATTGTGTGCAGACCTTCGAAGCGCGCATGGCCCTGGTAAACCGTTAGATTGTCTGTTTTCTTCATCCACTCAGGAACTTGGTGATTGGTGCGGCCAACGATTTCGTCCTTGCGCGCTTTGACTTTCTTCATATCCACGGTAACAGAACCGTCGACAACCACACCGAAGTCAGCCGCGCGTCTGGCCATGTAAGCAACCCGCGCACTGGCAGCCAACGCTTTCGTGGGGGTGCAGCCTACGTTGACACAGGTTCCACCGAATAGTTTGCGTTCGATGACTGCCGTTTTCATACCCTCACTTGCCAGTCTGGCTGCCAGAAAGGGGCCGGCCTGGCCGGTGCCGATTATTATTGCGTCAAATTTTTGCATAATTATTCTCCTTCCTTTTTATGAATGGTTATCTGATCTATTTTTCTATTGAACTTTAGCCCGCTCCAGAATCATGGCCGAGGCCGTGGCGCCCGCTCCACAAATGCTCACGAGTCCGTACCTGGCATTTCGTCGTTTCATCTCATTGGCCAGTGTGGTGACGATGCGCACACCGGTGGCGGCAAACGGATGCCCGAGCGCGATGGAGCTCCCTAATGGATTGAGCTTTTCCCGATCGACCTTGCCGATAGCCGGTTGTTTCCACCCGTTTGCTCAGGCCCGTAGATTGCAGGCGACCTGGCCGCCAAAAGCTTCATGCATCTCGATAATGTCCAGGTCCGAGAGCTTTAGACCGGTTCTCTGCAATAGTTTGGGCACTGCGATACCCGGCCCCATCAGCAAGCCGTCTTTAGGATCGATGCCCACAAACTCGAATGCCTTGATAAAAGCCAGCGGTTCACGTCCTTCCTTTTTTGCGCGGGCTTCCGACATCAGCAGCACTGAGGCAGCGCCATCGGTAAGTGGACTCGAATTGCCGGCGGTGATGGTTCCTGACTCGCTGCGATCAAATACCGGGAGTAACTTGGCCAATTTTTCCATGCTGGTCGTCGGTCTAATAAGCGGGTCATAGTCGAACCCGTCCAGTGGAAGAATTTCTGCTTTCAGGCGGCCATCCTCTGTTGCGGCATGGGCATTCATGTGACTTTGATAGGGGATTTCGTCCTGCTCCTCTCGTGATATTTTCCATTCCTTGACCATCAACTCGGTGTGCTCACCCATAGATAATCCGGTGGAGGGTTCTTCGATACCATAAGCCCAGGGTTTAAAATCCCAGGGACGAAACCTTAAGAAATGTCTGAGTCTACCTGTTATCGTTTTTTCTGAGCATGCATCTAGAAAAATGCGGCTTGCTTTTGGCTGAAACAAAACTGCGGGATTTGACATCGATTCCACCCCACCCGCGATGCCAACCTCTGCTCTTCCTGCGACTATTGAATCATAAATCGCGGTGATAGCCGAGGTACCTGCTATGCAATTATCGGTAACCGTCAAAGCCCTTACTTTGGACGGCAGCTTGCTTGCAAAATTGACTTCGCTGGCCATTTGTGGAATGGCCGGGTCCACCACCACAATTCCGTAAACCAGTTCGTCCACGATTTCAGGGTCGAGGTTCTGTTTTTCCAACAAACCGTTGACTGAATGCACGGAAAGGTCTAACGCCGAATACTTCTTAAAGACCGTTCCGGCTTTGGCGAATGGAGTTCTCGTTCCGCCAACAATGGCAACTCTAGTTGATGTATTTGCACTCATAGTTTCTCCCTGTGTGATTAGGCTGAATTAAAGCTTTTTGTAAAACCATTTGCGACCGCGTATTTTCTTAAAGATCGAGCTAACATTTTTCGTCCTCGACTAATCCGGGACATGACGGTCCCAAGAGGACAAGCAAGCGCCTCAGCAATCTCCTTGTACTTGAGGCTGCAAACATCGCATAGAATTACAGCAATCCCATACTTATGGGGCAATCTGTTCAGAGGGCTGCTGCAACCTTGTCGTCAAAGAGTTCCTCATGATTTTCGGTGAACTCTAATCCCGGGTTTCTTGCAAGCTTACTGCTGTTCTCCTGTGGTACCGTTGCACAAGTCGTGTCGAAATCCACTCTTTCCGGCATCCTTTTCTTGATTCGATACTCTGTGTTGAAGTTGTTTATGAGGATGCGAAATATCCAGGCCTGAAAATTGATACCAGTTTGAAATCGATGAAAAAAGCGATACGCCTTCAGGTAAGTGTTTTGAACCAGATCTTCTGCGTCATATTGATTTTTTGTCATTCTGCGTGCAGCGCTTTAAAGATGGTCCATCAAGGGCAGCGCCAGGCTTTAGAATTGCCGCAACCGGTCATTTGCCTTTGTAGAGGATAGTCTCGTTATAGGTCCCATTTAAGATCCCTCCTCGAATAGTTATTGATAAGCATATCATAATTATTTGGTCTCAGTACCGACGTCCAGATTCCGCAATTGGAACATCATTCGCGCTCATATCTCTACGCTCCATCAGGCCTTCTTCATCAAACTCCAGTGCTCGTTGCCGTGGGTGCGGTACCATTGACCGGTATCCGCATCGCGCCACTCGTACTCGAAACGCACGGAGATGTGATGGTCCGTGTAGGCCCAGAGCTCTTTCATGAGCCGGTAGTCCAATTCCTTGGCCCACTTGCGTCGCAGGAACGCTTTAATGGCTTCCCGGCCGCTGAAAAATTCGGTGCGGTTTCGCCAGTGCGAGTCCTCCGTATAAGCCAGGGCGACGCGCTCCGGGTCACGGCTGTTCCAGGCGTTTTCGGCGGCCTTTACTTTCGCGCGTGCGGTTTCTTGGGTAAACGGGGGTTTTATGGGTTGTTTCATTTTGTCATCTCCTTGATTTGACAGTTTAGTTTAAAGTAGTTGCCGCTAATAATCAACCAGAGCGTGCACTTTGCCGGCCAATTCATTTTTCGCCATCACACCGGTGACGCGATCATTCACTCGACCATTCTTGAAAAAGAGCATGCTCGGGATGCAATCAATGCCGAACTGCGTGGCGATTTCCTGGGATTCGTCGGCATCTATTTTCGCAAAAACCACCTTGCCTGAGAAGCGCTGTGCCAACTCTTCGAGGATTCCTACCAGAATATCGGCCGACCCGCTCCAACCGGCACCGAACAGCACCACAACCGGCACGACGCTTGCAAGCACGCAATGGTTGAAATTCTCGCTCGACAGGCTCAATAAGTTGCTTTCGTGCTTCATAGCAATGTCTTCATAAAGGATTCAAAGGTATTTCATTATTTGCCTGTCTCATCCGGGCAACAGGAGTTTAGATTTCCTGTTAATTTGGCGATCCCGCCGGCAATTTCATCGCGGGCGTTGCGTGGCCAGATGCGCTGCCGGCAATCCCAGTCATACATCCGGATTTCATAAATTCGCTGATAAGCGATGCTACCGTCGTATCTCTGACAATTCTGCGATGATCGAGGTCATCCGGTGAATAAGCCTGTGCATCGGGATATGCCTGTTTGATCTGCTCGAGCGAAGAATAAGGAACTTCCTGGTCATTTCTCGCATGAATCAGCAAAACATCCGGTTTCACTTTTGCAAAAACACGGCCGACATCCAGCTCCCTTGAAGGGCGCCCCACTTCCGTTTCAACATGACTGATAAATCTTGCAGTAAACTTTTCTGACAATCCAATTAGACGAGAAAAAGCTCTCAGGATATGGTACATGCATGACGGTGCGGAAATACAAACACAGCGACCTGGATCCTCGCCCATGTCCATTGTAAACGCTATGGCGGCAGCCCCCATAGAGTGGCCAACCGTACCGTCAAATGGCCCGAGCTCTTTCACGGCCGCAACAATCGCCTCGGCAAACGTCACAGGATTGGATTTAGTGCCTTTAGAGTGTCCATGAAGGGGCGCGTCGATGGCAACCACTTCAAACCCATTCTCAACCAGCACCGAAGCAATGCCATACATTTGCGTGGCACGACTTTCCCAGCCATGAACCAGCAGAATCCGCCGACTGCCCTCACCCCATCTCGCTGCGCTCAAACCCTCGCCAAACGTGTGGCGCCGGCATTTCTGCTCAGCTTCTTTTTCCCATTCTTTCAGGGGAAAACGTCGAGGAGTCAGAAAAAGACGAGCGGCATCCCGCGCTACTTTTTCCGGCATGATCGCTCCCAGCAGGCGGTTTTTCATTCGAAGAAAGGTCATCGCATTCATAATATTTGTAATCATCTACGTTGCTCCACATCACCAGGACAACATGATTTCAGAATATCCGGATTTGATTTGGCGACTCCTTCTGAAATCTCTTCGGTCGTGTAACGTGGCGTGATGTGCTGTGGACAGTTCCAATCATAAGCCTGGATTCTGAAAATGATCAGGCGTTCGATAGGAGCGTTGTAATCGGGCATCTTTAGTTTTTCCAACAGTTCTGCGTCCTGTTCCGCCTCCAGCACCTCCGATCCCGCCCAGATTTTGAGCCGCTTTTGCGACGGATAGTCCATCAAAAACAGGGACGCCTTGCGACTCGAGTTGATGTTGCCCGTGCTGATGTACTGCATGTTGCCGCGGAAGTCGGCATAACCGAGGGTTGTGCTGCCGAGCACTTTGAGAAAGCCTTTCGGACCGCCCCTGAATTGCATGTATGGCCAGCCATTTTCCCCCACGGTGGCCATGTAAAAACTGTCCCTCGATTGGATGAAAGGGATTTCTCTTGCCGAGAGAACATAGTGATCGCCCGACTCTTCCATGCGCGCGTATGATTGACGCGAGCCATAACGCTCCTGCTCTTTCCTGACGCTGTCCGTGAAAGCGAACTTTGTGAAATTTTGATTCATGATTTATCCTTTGCTTTGTTCTCGTTCAAAGGGCCGTGGGGCTCCTCCCTTCAATCATTTACCAACAGGTGAGCGCGCTCGCTAGCGCCAACAGTCCAATACCGACAGCGAAGATGCGTCGCCTTCCGAAATGATCTCCCAACGAACCCCCGACCAGGATAAGAGCTGCGACAAAGAGGGCGTATGCTTCCATTGCAGGTCGGTAACCGTTGCTCCTAGGTCATCTTTCTTTGATTAGAATTGGTTCTTTATGACGACTTCGCTCATAGGTAATTGGCCGCCTCGAGCACGAGCCGGTTTTTCTGCTTTGCCGATAACAACCAGCATAGCGACCACATACCCTTTGGGTAGATTTATGAGTTTCGCTACCGCATCGGGGTCAAACCCTATCATGGGGCAAGTGTCATAGCCCAAAGCTTTGGCTGCCAGCATCAATGTTTGAGCGGCAATCCCACATGATCTCATCGCTTCATCTCTCTGAAGCTGATCTTTTCCTGAGTAAAACGACTCAATCATAGGCAATAGCACCGATTGGGTTTTATCATCAGCATTGGCCCAATACCTCTCTGGGCGATCGCTCCAGGCATCGAGATAGCCACAGAAAATGATCAGCTCAGATGCATCTGTTACCTGGACCTGGCCCCATGCTGCTTCCTTTACTTTTTCCCGAAGCGCTTTATCCTTCACCCGCACAAATCGCCAATTTTGAATATTGTACGAAGTGGGTGCAAGCAGTACGGATGACATCAGCTTGTCAAAGTCATTTTCAGGAATAGTTGCGCTCGCGTCATAATGCTTAATGGCCCGCCGGTTTTCGATTGCCTCAAATATTTCCATGACATTGCCTCCTTTTATGAACGTTCGTTAAACGTTAAAAAAATGGTTACTTCTGACTAATTGCATCCCAAATGGGTTTGGTGCCGATTCTATCTCGATGCTATCATACAGCACACATTAGATGCAGGGGTTAGAATTTTGCACAATTGCTCCTCCACTATTTTTTTGGAGAATAAATGTTGCTGCAGATGAAATTAAAATACCGGGCAAAACAGATATTGGAATCGGCACGTTGTAAATTAGAAGCAATAGAACAGCTACGGATGCCGGATTCAAGTAAATATATGCCATGACACGATTAGGGCCGAGAGCGACAGTGGTCTTCTGGTAGAGATAGATGGTGCCTAGCGTTGCGCCGATAATAAGGTAAAGCATGTGATAAACTGACTGGCCCTGTATCAGATTTACTTGAAATGGCTGCCCGGAAAGAAGCAATGCCAATCCAATCCAAAGAGAGCCGCCCAAAACGGTGCAAAAAACGAGGACAATCATTTCATCGCATCGGTACAAAAACTTCATAGAGACAGAATAACAGCACAAAGATAATGCACCTGCAATAAATATTAAGTCGCCCTTATTCAGCGAGAATGATAAGAGCGAATCTATCTGACCATTGAAAACGACCCAAGTAGTTCCTACCGCACCTAATAGATAAACAAAAAACTGATTCGAGTTAACCGTTTCTCTGAATATGAGTATAGATAGAAGTGCTGTGATAAATGGCACCAACGTAAATAGGGTGCCAGTGTTTAGCACTGTTGTTGTGTCTAGTGATTCAAAAAAACAAATGAAGAACACAGAATAGAATAAGCTAATAACGATGGCTCTGGGTAGGGTTGAGAGTACTTTTCGTCTCCATCGCCGATTTGATAATACTATAGGGAACAATATCAATGCAGCACCTGAAAACCGAAGCAATGCGAGAGAGAGCGGGTTAATAATGCCGGCAAGTATATCAGAGGCTAAAAAAGATCCTGCCACGAGAAGCGTTGCAAGCATAACCAATGCATGATCTTTCCCATTTTTTATTTTCATTATCTAATTCCCAATGATATCGTTATTATCTTTCACTTATTAAACCAGATTCTATGGCTTGCTTTTGGTTACTAAAAATTGCCATCGCTGTATTCATTTTGTGGAATCCCAGTTTGCTATAAAAGCCTTCTTTTCCTGGGTTAGCGTATAAAATAATTTTCTTGTGTCCTTCTGATAGCGCCACTAACTTTTCAATGATTTTTTTACCAAGTCTTAAACCCTGGTATTCAGGGTGGACCGCAACATCACATATATATGAACAATCTACACCATCAGCTAACGCTCGCCCTACACCTACCAGAGTATTATTTGAATAGACAAAACACTTGAATTTGCTGTTTGAAAATACTGTTGCCAGGTTTTCCGGGGGTTTTTCCCCAAGTGGAGCAATCCGATAAAGCTCAGATAGCTCATCCCAATTGACTTCACCGTGATCATAGACCCATGAAAAATCCATTCATGTTCTCCTTGTTAGCTTTGTTGTTACAACTTGAGTTTGAACCCTTCATGAGTTGCTGTGAATCCTAGCTTTTCGTAAAACCTGAGAGCATCAGGACGTTTTTTATCTGAGGTGAGTTGAACTAGATTACAGCCCTTTTCTTTAGCGCAGATAATCGCCCAAATGAGCATTTGCTCTCCCAATCCTTGTCCACGAAAATCTGAATGAATACGAACCCCTTCAATGAGACAACGCCATGAACCAACATGTGTTAGGTAGGGAATAAAGGTGAGCTGAAGCATCCCAACCAGTTGATTTGAATACACGCCTACAACTAACTCATTATTTGGGTCTCGCTCAATATGTTCAAAAGCCTGGATATACTTATCATTTAAAGGCTGCTTTGAATCTTCCCTTTCAGCGCCCAATACGTCATCAGATAGCATCGCGACAAGCTGCACGAGATCTTTTTCCTCTGCTTCACGAAATGTAAACTCCACTGTTTCCTCCAGAAAAGGTTCTAAGGAGCCAAAACTTGTACCTAACTTCATAAGGGTTCGGACAATTGCTCGGTTTGCGCTCATGTTGGAATGGCACACAGTTATTCTTGCATTAAAGCCGCGCAAACCCGGTTGAATTGCTGGATAATAGAATTATTAAAAGGACAGATGCCAGGCTCGCAAAGGCCGCCCTGATTGAGTTCCATCGGTTCCAACGCGGTTCGAAGTCTTTACGAGCCGCGTTTTGCGTTATCTCATTCATAGTGTCGACATTCAGAGTTTGTAGTTTGTTATTCAGCGGTATGTTAATCGTGACGGTCGGTAATTGGACGCCGAGGAGATAGGCGAGTGCAGCGAAGATCATGAGCGAACGCCTAACTCCAACCAATTGCTCGATACCAAGCCCAGCCGAAATCACCAAGGCCACGACTGAACCGACCCAGACCAGCATAAAAATCGGCTGATTATTCTGGATAACACGATCCATCACCTGAAAAGCCCGGATAAACTCACTAGCACCTAAATTTCTTATGCCTGGCATGACCACTATGGCAAAAGCGAACAGGAAGCCCGCTACCAGGGAACACAGAAACGTAGCCAAGACCAATGCAATCTGAAAGATTCCTTCTGTTGACATGGGAAAATCTCCTTTCTTGTATTAATGCATAATGTAATACAAGATCATTTTTTCGCAATGGCTGTCGGCCCAAACATCCACGACAGAGAGCCCATCTTTCCATTTGCCGATGATCGCGGCGGAGCACTCTCCTCTCACTTGCTCAATCGCAGAGCGGTAAGCGAGATTGGCATTTTCATATCCAAAAGCCGCTAAAGTTTTGTCGAATCGTTCCAGGAACGTCTGCATACCACTCAGAACAGAGGCTCTCACGTCAAATGCATATTCTTTCGCCTCGACAACATCCGCGCGATTACCCAAGATGGACACGTGTCCGGAGAGAATGATATCAAAATCATACTGTAAGATTTCGTCAAAAAATCCGAGGTATTCTCCAATATCTGCCGTTGCGCCAAAGCCCATAAACGGCGCCTCACCCGGTGTTATCGTGTCAACGGCCATAATGAATTTTTGCTTCGGCAAATATATGAGCACATCTGCGTCTTCTGAGTGGAATGAGGCGGATTTCAACTCAACTTTTTCGCCGCCAAGTGAAAAATCATATTGATCTTGAAAAGTAATCGTAGGCGGTAGAATATCGGGATTGTTTTTCTCTTTGATACTCTCTGCCGCCTTTAGTTGAGCGACAACTTGCAAATCTTGAATGTCACTGAATGCACTGGCACCGCCGACATGATCTGCGTGGCCGTGGCTGTATACCAGGTACTTGATCGCCTCATTTGGGGCGTGCTGTTTAATTACTTTAGGCAGCTTGTGGGCAAAACTTGGAGGGGCATCGAAGACGATGACCCCTGCTCCCGTCTTCAGAAAGGCCGATTGGTAAACACCTCCTGTAACGTAGAAAAGGTTTGGCTTCACTTCTTCAACATACAATCGAGTCTCAGGGTCGAGTTGCGGCATCCTCGCAATGGTTTTTTCCAATTCCGGAGCGAAAGACCGGTACGAATTAGCATCTTCCGGGTTGAGGCTCACTATATTGGCCGTGTTTCTTTTTTCTGTTTTCGCTCCCATGTCCAACGCTAAAGACCTCGTCTTTATTTGCCGTAGTCCTTTTTCTGATTGCATCGCTTTGACCTGGTCGTCTTCTGCTCCGGCTTTGGACCCGACAAGTATCTCTCTTGACGATTCAGGCTGCGCCGTTGAAACGATACGGGCGCTCCAGAATTGCCGGATGTAATCGGCGATGACCTCGCCGTCCTCTTCAAGTGCAAAGTGCCCGGTGTCCAGTAAATGGAATTCCAAATTCTTCAGGTCGCGTTTGTAAGGATGTGCGCCTTCTGCCGGGAAAATCTCGTCATTGGCGCCCCAGACGATCAACGTCGGCGGCTGGTACTCGCGAAAGTAGGCTTGCCATTTCGGATAGAGCGGCGGATTGCGGCCATAGTCGTAGAACATCTGGAGCTGGATCTCCTGGTTCCCCGGCCGGTCGAGGAGCCTCTGATCGACATGCCAATTTTCGGGGCTGACGACCTCCTTGTTGCGAGCGCCGTTCGTGTACTGCCACTGCGTCGCACCGATGGTCAACAGAAAGCGCAGTGCGTCCTCATTCGACATGGTTTCTTTTTTATAGGCAGCTTTGATGTTTTTCCACCAATCATTGTCGAGGCCTTCATCATATGCCTTGCGGTTTTTCCAGTAGGCTTTGATAGGCTCCCAGAAGTTGTTGTCGATGCCTTCGTCATAGGCATTGCCGTTCTGGATGATCAGAGCCTCAACACGTTCGGGGTGTGCAACTGCCAGCCGAAAGCCAATCGGTGCGCCGTAGTCCATGAGGTACAGGCTATATTTTTTCAACCCAAGCTTGCCAACGAATTTCTCGATGATTTCCGCCATGTGGTCAAACGTGTACTCGAACTCATCAACTTTGGGCATGGAGCTGTTGCCGTAGCCAGGATAATCAGGCGCCACAACGTGGTACTTGTCCGCCAGCGCCGGAATCAGGTTGCGAAACATGTGCGACGAGGTTGGGAAACCGTGCAACAGCAGAATCGTGGGGGCACCTTCAGGCCCAGCTTCGCGGTAGAATATGTCCAACCCTTCAACTTTGACCGTTTTGTGCAGCGTGGGATAAACCTGCTGGGAAGCGGCTGTAATGGTGAACAAACCTGTGATGCTTATCATTATGACAGCGACGAGCACGCTGATTTTTTTCAGGCTAAGTCTGAAATGGTTCATGGTAAGGCTCCTTGATTTCGTAATTAAACGTTCTATATGCGCTCTACAACAAATAGACTTGTGGACTTGTCCTTAGCATTTAGTAAGAACAGCCACAAGTCCACCGTTCGTCAATTCGTAGAGGTAGCTTCTTCGATGGTTTGCACCGCTTCTTCGGTAGTCCAAACAGCGTTTGCGATAAAACGGAAGTTGACCAACGCTGCTGCATAGCCGTCGCCGTCAGGAACTATAGCGGCCGCGGTCGCGTCTTTGACCACGGCCACTTCAAAGCCGCGTTCCAGCAGTTCACGTAAATGCGATTCGGTACACAAGTTCGCCGACATTCCTGCCAGGATAACTTTGTCGATTCCGCGCTTGCGAAGCTGTAGCATGAGGTCGTTATTCTCCGGCCCGTACACTTTGTGCGGGCTCGACACAATGGTCTTGCCATCCTGAATGTAGGGTTTGTACAGAGCCAAAAAGTCGGCACCGGAACCTTCAAAGCCTTCCAGGCTCAGCGGGTCTTTGCGGTCGAACATACCGATGTTGTGCATCAGCACTTCCAGGGCACCTTCGAATTTCCAGCCTTTGTCCGTCGGATAGTAGTAGTGCGGCGAAATAAACACCGGCAGGTTGTTTGTTTTGGCCACCTTCAGCAGCGCTTCGATGTTTGCGACCGTGTTGTTTTCAGTTACGCTTTTTCCAACCACACCCCAGGTCACGCCGTCCGGACTCAAAAAATCGTTCTGCGGATCGGTGATGACAACAGCCGTGCGCTCCGGGTTGATTTCCATGCCCGGGTTGGGTAGTTGCGCCTGAGCGAAACTGGAGATACTCAAAACCGCAGTCAGAATTGTGAGCAAAAACTGTGTTGATGATTTCATTGTACACCTCCTTTATCAAGGATTATTGTGATTCTGTCTGATTGATTTGTGATGATCATCGCTGCGGTTTATGGCAAGGGGTGTGCCAAAAAAGGTGAATGCGGAAAGCAGGTGGACTAAATCTATATAAAATAGCTTCTCGTTACGCTGCGGCTTGATTCAATAGACAAGTAAGGACTTCACAAAAACTATGAAATATCGTGGAACGGCGAAATATCAAAGAAAACGGTCGGAGTGGAGCGGAGTGTCAAACTTCAGTTTGACAGACGGTATTGACCGGCAGCTTGACAGCAAGACTCTCCGCACAAAGGCCAAAAGGCTCCGGTCTTCTGAAGTCAAGCTGAAGCCTGACAGTGTTGCGAGAGGGGGACTTGTCATGCGCCTGGAACTGCAGCCTACCTCTTTATCCCCAACTTCTGCATGCGCGACCGCAAGGTATTCGGATTTATCCCCAAACGCAATGCCGCGCCTTTTGGTCCTTCTATCCGCCAGTTGGTTTCTTGCAGGACGGCCAGGATGTAATCGCGTTCGACTTCCTGGAGCGTCCCGCTCGTTGCGATGCTACCGGCCGGTTCGTCAACGGTGCCAAACGTTTCCTCGAGGCGTAAGGTTTGTCCCAGGCTCAGGATCATCGCGCGTTCGACGATGTTCTCCAGCTCTCGGATGTTCCCGGGAAAATGGTACGCCCGCAACCGTTGCATCTGTTTTTCGGGCACGCTGCTTATCTTTTTGCCAAAGCGCTCGTTGCCTTTTTGAATGAAATGGTTGACCAGCAACGGAATATCCTCGGGTCGCTCCCTTAGCGGTGGCAGTAAAATGGGGAAAACATGCAGCCGGTAATAGAGATCTTCCCGAAACTCACCGGCTTGAATCGCCTTCTCCAGGTCGCGATTGGTGGCCGCGATGACCCGGACGTCTACTTTCAGCGTTTGCGTGCAGCCGACTCGTTCGAATTCTCCTTCCTGCAGCACGCGAAGAAGCTTTGATTGTAATTCCAGCGGCAAGTCGCCGATCTCGTCCAAGAAGATGGTGCCCTGATTCGCCAGCTCAAAGCGGCCTTGTTTGCGCGACATGGCACCTGTAAACGCGCCTTTTTCATGGCCAAACAGTTCGCTTTCGATCAGGTTTGCCGGCAAGGCTGCACAGTTGACCTTGACCAGGGGTCTGGTGTTGCGGCTACTGAGAACGTGCAGAGCGCGGGCGATAAGCTCTTTGCCGGTGCCGGTTTCTCCCAGGATCAACACCGTCGCATCTGTAGCTGCGACTTGTTCCACCTTGCGCAGAATTTTTCGGAACGCCTTGCTCTGGCTGATAATCTCATCGAAATTGTGCTCGAGTTTGATTTCCTCCTGCAGATAGATATTTTCCGCCTGCAACCGATCTTTCAGCTGCTCGATTTCTTTGAGCGCGTTGCGTAGGGCGCGTTCCGCCTTCTTACGCCTGGTAATATCGCGAAATGTCACCACGGCACCGACGAGTTTGCCTTCTTCGTCCCGAATCGGCGTGCTGGCATACTCGACGGGCAGGCTGGTTCCGTCCTTGCGCCAAAAGACCTCATCGGTCACCGTTTGCACCTCCCCGTCTCTAAAAGCCGCGTAGATGGGGCAATCCTTGCGGTCATATGGACGGCCGTCCGGTTTGGTGTGATGGATGAGGGCGTGCTGCGCCTTTCCGAGAAGGTCTTCCGGCTCCCAGCCCAGAATCTTTGCAGCCGCCGGATTCACGAACGTGGTGTTGCCCTCCAGATCCAGCCCGTAAATGCCTTCTCCCGCCGACTTGAGAATGAGGTCGTTCTTCCGTTGCAGCTCTCGTAGCGCCATTTCCGCCGTCTTCCGATCGTGGATGTCGCTGAGAATGGTGACCAGAGCTTGCTCCTTGTGAAAAATCAGAGGTTGCACAGACATGCTCACCCAGAGCGGCGTGCCATCGAGTCTCTTGACCCGAATTTCATAATCGTGCACCACACCGGATTTCGCGAGTTCCTTCAAGAGTCTCTGCCTGCCATCCGGCTCGTAATAGAGGTCAGGCGCCTTGCGACCCAGCAACTGCTCCGGAGCGAGACCGAACACGGCTCCGAAATGCACATTCGCATACAAAATTTGTCCGTCCTTTTTTCGGGTGATCAAAAGCGGGTTGGGCGTGGATTCGATGATGGCCCGGCACTCCGTTTCACTGTCCCTTACCGCCTGAAAAAGCTGCGCGTTTTTTATGGCCACCGCAGCCTGGTTGGCGAACACCGCCATGCGGTCGAATTCCTCCTGCGACATCACGCGACGGCTGAACATGGCGATGACGCCCAAAAGCTCGTCCCGAAAAACAAGAGGATAACCTGCTACAGAATTCAGGTGATTCTTTTTTAACCAAGCTTTGTCCGGCAGTCTTTCATCCCGTTGTGCGTCGTTGCTGATCACCGGCTCGCGCTTCTCGGCGATGCGTCCGATCTTAAACGCTCCCATGGGCACCCGGCGATATTCTCCGTTGGTGCGGGAATAGAGGCCGGCGCTGGCTTTCAGGTGCAGGCAGTGGTCGCGATTGGAACAGCTATCCGCCTTGTAACATTCGGCGCACAGATCTCCCGGCCCAAGCAACCAAATACGCGCGAAGGCAGCGCCGAGTTCGTCCACCAGACCCTGGGTGATAGAGGTCAGAACCTCGTAAAGCTTGAGGCTGGAAGTCATTTTCAGAGCGACCAGATCGAGACTATCCTGATTGGAGTTATGTTTCATACGTGTGCTCTTTGGGTCTATTGGCTAAACGATGGTGCCTATCGTGTATTATGTAAATCTTCCAGGGGAATTAGTGCTACCCTTGCTACTGGATATTTCTCCGCTCTAAGGCTTGGCAATGGTATTCATTGACGTAATGTTTGGGTAAGCTAATTTTAAAGTACAAAGATTTATTGATTGGGGCAAAGAAAAATTTCTCACAGTGACAAAAGTATAACTTGACAAGAATCAGAATAGGAGTATAACTGAATGTGCGGATGCATCTTTTGACTTATTGATTTAAATTTCATTAAATTGAACTATGAACATAAAAACCTGGCGATTTACGTGATTGCTACGAAGAATCATTTACCCGCACAGATTGGAATCGCTTGTCAAAAATAATCTCACTACTAAATTTCCATTAGACTGACGTTTTATAAATATTCGGAATCATTTTGGAGATTTGTGAAATAAGAGGAATTAGTGATTATTGGATTCCTATGTGGTCTCAATTTTGTTATATATTCTACATCAAAAAAAAATCAATGACTCTTTACATACTTTAAGAATCATTGATTTACATGTTTTCAAAGTAGAGCGAATGACGGGGTTCGAACCCGCGACCCCAAGCTTGGGAAGCTTGTGCTCTACCAA
>Ga0114931_10005119_pt1 | contig 16230 bp, 13 predicted proteins | sample 2SBtaG_FD_89579 | JGI IMG/M metagenome (GOLD analysis project Ga0114931, IMG submission 89579) | Deep subsurface microbial communities from Kolumbo volcano to uncover new lineages of life (NeLLi) - 2SBTROV14_V59a metaG | ecosystem: Environmental > Aquatic > Marine > Volcanic | place: Kolumbo...
CCGGAAACGATATGACTATAAAATTTTTGAATATGTTTTTTGATGTCTTCATCAAGCACATCCTTGATATAGATGTAGCCATTTTTCTGAAACTCTTCTTTGTAGCGAGTGATGTCAGTTTTAAACATGAGAGGTGTTTCTTTTGATTATTTGCAAAAAAGTGGGGACAGTTTCCTATATCAAAATCTGATATCATCAGAGGATGTTTTAATCAACTAAAAGTAGAGTTCTCCTTTTGTGGAAAAGTCACGCTAACTGCTCTTGAAACAGATTCATTGCCTGAAGATAAGGTGTGCTCTGCTTAATAAGTCATACCCGTCAGCAAGCGTCATTACTAATATCGTCTGCTATCAGTTCAGCAAGATTGACGGTATGGGACTCTTCAAGTTCTTTTTTGCCAAATGCCGAGATAATATTTTCGGCTGTGATCAGGCCCATTTTACCTGAGGCTTCCTGTGTCGCCCAGCCTATGTGCGGGGTTGCTATTATTTGCGGGTGGCAAACAAGCTCATTGCCGGCTTCTGGTGGTTCTACAGCAAAGCAGTCCAGTCCTGCGCCAGCCACAACTCCTTTGCCAAGGGCTTCAAGCAAGGCTGTTTCATTGATGAGTTCACCCCGCGCGGTATTGATGATAATGGCACCTGACTTGAGCTGAGCAAATTGCTCATGATCGAGAATATGCCGGGTTCGTTCCGTCAAGGGACAATGGAGACTGATGAGTTCACTTTGTTTCAGCAGTTCTACGAGTTGAGAGGTGAAAGTGATGTTGCTTGTGGAGGGGACTGCGGGAGGAGTGCGTGTATAAATGGTGATGTTGACATCGAAAGGCACCAGCAGGGAAACGAAAGCTTGAGCAATTTTGCCATAGCCGATGAGGCCGACATGCTTGCCTGACAATTCCCGTCCACGATGAGTTGACTTTTCCCATTCTCCCTTTTTCAAGCGACTGTCAAGACCTGGAATATCCCTGAGCACTGCGAGGGTCAGGGCAAGGGCGTGCTCTGCGACAGAGCGGGCATTTGCGCCGGGAGTGATCATCACGGGAATGGAGCGCTTGCTGGCTGCCTGAACATCAATCATGTCGACACCAACCCCATGTTTTGCAATTACTTTCAGTGACTTTGCCGCAGAAATGGCCCTGGCATCAAGTGTACCTGTTCGCACAATTATGGCGCATGGATCAAGCTCGCTAACAAGCTGACTGAGAGCTTTGTTCTGATGATCCGGCTCGCTGGCCATGACGATGAAATTGTTGCGATGCAGCAGTTGAATGGCCTCATCGGCAATCATCTGGCCCATAATCAATATTGTCTGTTTCATGGATTTCTTGTATTTGGGATGTCTTATATCTGGCCGTGGAAAGGGGGCGGGTCTTGTCAGGTTCAGCGATTTTTTTGCGATATGGCGAAATCAGGCCGGACCGCGATTCCGCTTGTTGGATTTAGAAGGGGATAATCGGCTTTTTAATCGCGTGTAGAGCAGCTTTTGCAGTTTGGCGACCAGTGTGCCAATCGCCTTCAGGAAGGGCAGAGGGTCGCTGATTTGGAATATGGGGAAGACCAGCTTGTGAGAAAAAACATCCCTTATCCAGTTCGAAAAGGCCATCTTCTTTTGTCGATTCAGTTGCAGAAAAGCAAGAGTATCGGCGACCGGTGCCCACAGGTAAAGGTCCTGCTCGTAGCTGTCAAATGTTGGTATGGCCTGCTGCGTGAGATGGCAATAGACGATCAGATCTATGGGCGCACCAGAGCGTGTAATAAGTTCGTGTGAGGCGGCAAAGCGTGTATTGATTTCAATGATTTTCAGTTGATCGCCGTGGCGCTTGAATTCAATATTTGCCATGCCGTGATAGTCTATGGACTTGAGAAATTTACGTCCCATTTCCATCGCGTCGGGTTGCCATCGGGTGACATGGCATGATCCGCCGCCATAGCCTATGGGGTAACGGCGTATGACCGATTTTGTATAGTCGAACAGAAACTGCCCGTTCGGCGTAAGGTAGGTGAAGTAGCTGCATAATTTGTCGTCGCCACCAGGGATCAGTTCGACAATCATGAATTTCTGATTGGCGGCAAAGGCTCGGGCCGCATGGTCGAGCAATTGGTCGAAATTATCGGTTGCAATGAGCAGTTTGCGGCCAATCTTCCTGCGAAATTCAATTGAATTCAAAGGTTTGACTATGGCGGGGATCGGGATCTTTGATCTCAGGGCTTCGAGCTCTTCCATTGTCTCTATTGGCCAGTTGGCGGGCGTTGGTACACCTGCCTGTTTGGCGAATTCGATGGTTTTTTGTTTGTCCAGCAGGGCTGTATGAGTGTTTTTGTCAAACTCTTCCAGTATATATCGTTTTTGAAGAGCCGTTTGATGGGTGCTTACAAACTCCAGGGCATCATCATTACAGGCCATGATGATCTATCCTTCCAGCAGAACTGTGTCTGGTGCGAGAAGCAGATTATACCAGTATTCCTTGGTGTCGAGATCGTTAGGTACGGTATAGGCTTTTTTACAAAAACGAGAATAGCTGGCCCAGCAGGTTTTACGACCACTGACCCTGACTTCGATATTCTGGCGTCCAAGGTTTCTGGCAATGGAGAGTGAATTTTCCTGACCTCCAAGCAGGAGTACGCAAGTGGATGTATCTAAAGCGTGCATGGCTGGCGACTCCTAAGACTGAAGAATGGTGCCGGTGCGGCTTTTGAACATATATTCGAGTATGTGTTCGGCAACCGGTTGCCCGCTATTCGGGCGATCAATCAGGTAATGGTGATGGATACCTGGCGGAGAATTGATTTCAAGAATGCGCCCTCCCGATTGTTCCAGCGGAATGGATATGTCAGAGCACTGAATGTCGATGCCGCCAAGCTCCAGATTGAAATCGCGCATAATGGATTCTCCCATGGCGATTGTTGCCGGGTGAACTTTTTCGTAAGCATTAAAATTCTGTGCAGCATTATTTTCATTGACCGACTGTTTGATCATAATCTCGGCCCCCTTGTCTGGAACGGACTGAACGCTGTAGCCATTTTTTTTCAGGGTCAGCCGGCAATCCTCATCAATTTTCAGAGCAATAAGACTGGAGATGGGTTTTTGGGTCAGGCGGCGCCCGTTCTCCATGCTGATCAGTTGGCGTATGGTGTGGTGGCCATCCCCGGTCAGGAGAGGGGAGGTGCGGCGCACGGCATCAATAAATTTGCCGCCGACATAGAGCAGGCGGTATGAATCGCCAGTAACATGCTCCTCCAAAATGAGTTGAGGGGCATAGCGTGCCGCAAATTTTGCAGCGCGCTCTAGTGTGGACATGTCGCGAATATCAGTCGTTACACCACAGCCACCAGCCGTTCCCCCGGCGGGTTTGACAACAACCGTTCTGTGTTGGTCTAAAAAACGTTGCGCTGGTCGAAGATCATTCACTTTAAAAAAAATATTTTTTGGAATGGGATAGTGCCTGCGTTGAAGAAGCTCTTGCGTCATCAACTTATCGATGAGAATCTTGTCCATCAGGGCGCTGTTCAGATTAACCTGTGTCAGATAGACAGGAACAAAAGCGTCGTCGCGATATATTTTTTTGTATTCGCCAACCCATGCCTCGCACTTCGCACCAATATTTTCCGCAGCGCTTTGCCAGAGCGGACCATAAAAATCGCGGCGTAACTGCCGGTATTTCAAGCGGTTTGGCAAGGTACGCAGATCGGCATTTGTATGGTAGAAACGGGCAATGCGCTGGCGTCCTTCGCGCCAGAGCGCATATGTATTTTTGCTAATCATCGATGGTGCACTTTTCATCTGCAAGCAGGTTATCGACCCATTCATTGGAGAAAATGCCTCGTTTGACATTGGCAATATAGTCTTCGAGGGCTTCGCGGTGGGTATCAAGGTTGGTCGCGGTTTGTTGTGCAAACTCCTGTCGAATAACGACAATACCATTATTATCAGCCGCGACAATATCACCAGGCGAAACAACAATACCGCCGCAGGAAATTGGGAAATTGAGTTCACCTGGCCCACGATGCAGAGGGCCAAAAGGGGTCAAACCACGAGAAAAGACAGGAAGCCCAGTCTCGCGGATGCCGTTGACGTCGCGGATCAGGCCATCAACTATAAAGCCGGCTATGCCGCGGTGTATGGCCTTGTTGGCGACGAGATCGCCAAGGACGGCATTTTTGTAGCTCTCTGACGTGTCGATGACAATGACATCGCCGGGTTGGGCAACATCAAGGGCTTTATGAACCATGAGATTGTCGCCGGGAAAAACTTTAACCGTACATGCAGGGCCAACAATGCGGCAACTGTCATCAACTCCTTTGATGCCGGGATTCATCGTGTACATGCGGTTGAGCATGTCTGAAATGTCAGGCGTTTGATACTCGGCAATCCTGGCAATAAGGTCCGCCGGGGGACGCTGGATTGTTGAACGGATGCGAAATCCGGGTCCTGGGCTCATTTGTGATGATTGTGGCTTTTTGGAAGTATTCAGCATTTTTCTCTCTTGGAAATTTGAGTGATGAAAATATTCAGACGCAACATCTTAACGAAACCATTTGCTGCATCTGAATCGGGGCTGTCAGGGGCCAAAGCTGAATGCACACTTATACCCGGGAACATGGGTTGTAAATATAATATTAATGGTTGTTAAGAAAAATAATTGTTGCCATGTGCAGAGCGCAAAACTATTGTGGCGAAGCTCAAAATGAGCTGACCACAGCTTGTAAAATGCTTGCCTGAAGGTAAAAGAAAATCCAGTGAAAGTTGAATGATTCATACCCTTTGTTGAGGTGAATTTATTTCGTGGAATTTGAAAAATTGAGTCATAGTTTTTTTAATGCGGAGTGTATGTGTTCATGGTGCCATTGAATGGGAGTGCAGCCAGACTGGCTATAATCGGTCTTGGCTATGTGGGTCTGCCGTTGGCTGTGGAGTTTGCAAAAAAACACCCAGTGATTGGTTTTGATATTGATAACAACAGGTTAAAAAGCCTCAGGGCGGGATGTGATAGAACTCTGGAACTCAGTTCAGAGGAGCTGGCGGACGTTATCGATATTCAATATACCAGCGAAGTTGAGGACTTGCGTGACTGCAATATTTATATTGTCACGGTGCCAACTCCCATCGACAAATACAAACAACCAGACCTGGGGGCCTTGAAAAGTGCCAGTTGCATGGTGGGGAAGGTTTTGTCTCCCGGCGATATTGTGATCTATGAATCAACCGTTTTCCCCGGAGCAACAGAAGAGGTCTGTATACCTCTTGTGGAAGATGTTTCCAAGTTGCTGTTTAATCGTGATTTCTTTGCAGGTTACAGTCCTGAACGCATCAATCCGGGTGATAAAAAACACAGATTGCCAGACATCAAAAAAGTAACATCGGGTTCGACTCCTGAAGCGGCCCGGGTCATTGATGATCTTTATGCTGGGATCATTGTTGCCGGAACACATCTGGCATCATCTATAAAGGTTGCCGAGGCGGCGAAGGTGATCGAGAATACGCAAAGGGATCTGAATATTGCGCTGATCAATGAACTGGCGATCATTTTCAACATGATGGACATTGATACTCAATAGGTTCTGGAATCGGCGGGAATAAAATGGAATTTCTTGCCTTTTACCCCGGGACTGGTTGGTGGGCATTGCATTGGTGTTGATCCTTATTATCTGACACACAAGGCGCAAGAAGTCGGTTATTATCCCGAGGTTATTCTGGCGGGGCAGCGGATCAATGATGGCATGGGAGGATATGTTGCCAATCAGTTGATCAAGAATATGATACGTGCCCATATTAATGTGGATATGTCTGTGGTGTTGCTGATGGGACTGACCTTCAAGGAAAATTGTCCTGATCTGCGCAATACCAGGATTATCGATATCATTTTTGAGCTCAGGCAGTTTGGGGTGCGGGTTGAAGTCCATGATCCTTGGGCTGCTTCGGCTGAAGCCAATGAAATTTATGGTATTGAGCTAACCAAAGATCTCCAGCCGGGTAAGTATGATGCGGTTATTCTGGCTGTGGCTCATGATGAATATCGCGAGTTGGGTCTTTCTGAAATACGCAAACTGGGTAAGCCTGCACATCTGATTTATGACTTGAAAAGTGTTTTCGACAAAGAGCAGGTTGAGATCAGATTATAATGCATCAGGAAATTGTTTAGGAGGGGAGTGATATGTCTTCAGCAAACCGCTTTGAAGAAGTGAAGGCCATTTTGAGAGAGCGGCCGCAAAAATGGCTGGTTACAGGAGGGGCGGGCTTTATCGGTTCAAATCTGCTTGAAACCCTGCTCAACTGCAATCAACAGGTGATATGTCTTGACAATCTGGCGACTGGTCATCTTCGCAATATTGAAGATGTCAAGAAATGTGTTGGGGCCGACAGGGCCGGGCATTTGACATTTATCGAGGGCGATATACGAGACCTGAAGACCTGCCGCAAGGCAATGGCAGGGGTGGACTATGTGCTGCATCAGGCCGCATTGGGATCGGTTCCACGCTCCATTGTTGATCCGGCAACGACGAATGAAGTCAATATATCCGGCTTTTTGAATATGCTCATTGCAGCCCGAGAAGCGGACGTTTCAAGCTTTGTGTACGCAGCTTCAAGCTCCACTTATGGCGAGCATGAAGCTTTGCCAAAAGTGGAGGACCGCATCGGTGGGCCTCTTTCACCTTATGCTGTGACCAAGCTGGTCAATGAGCTTCATGCCGACGTTTTTGATAAAACATATGGATTTAAGGCCACGGGGCTGCGCTACTTTAATGTATTTGGTCGCCGCCAGGATCCCAATGGGGCTTATGCAGCGGTCATCCCGAAATGGATTGCGGCGCTTTTGTCGAGAGAGCCTGTTTATGTCAATGGAGATGGCAAAACCAGTCGTGATTTTTGTTATATTGATAAATGCTGTTCAGGCCAATATTCTTGCCGCGTTGGCAAAAAAGGAAGCACAGGGGGAGGTTTACAACGTCGCCTATGGTGATCGCTGTGATCTGACGGCGCTGCACCAGAATTTGCGCGACGCCTTACAGCTTCTTGATATAACGACAAATCCCGATCCGGTCTATCGTGATTTTCGTGCCGGTGATGTCCGCCATTCTCAGGCAGACATAAGCAAGGCACGTCGTTTGATTGGCTACGAACCAAGTCACAATCTGAAACAGGGGCTTGCTGAGGCAATGCCTTGGTACGTGCAGTTTTTCGCCAGTGATATGGTCGAAGAGGTGTCGTGATGACGATGCCGAGTGAGTCATATTATCTGGTTGCGTAATCGAGAATTGGATGCTGCGATGTCTGATATTCTGGTAGTTGGTGCCCGTGGCATACCTAATGTTGAAGGGGGAGCCGAGAAAAATGCTGAAATTGTTTTCCCCCTATTGGTTCAATCGGGTTATTCGGTGCGATTGCTCGGCATCAAGAGCCATATAAAAGGGGACGAGTATAAGGGGGTTCAGCTTACGGGCTTGCCGACCATCAATATTCTGAAGACCGACAAACTTGTCTATAATATTTTTGCGCTGCTTTATGCGGTGGTTAGCCGTCCACGGGTCGTACATTTGCAATGTCTGAATTCGGCTCTTTTTTTAGCGCTCTACAAGATTGCCGGTCTTAAGGTTGTGATGAGATATGGTTCGTCGGACTATGAATTCGATAAATGGGGTTTCGTTCATCGCTTGATGTTGAAATTTTGCGAATATCAAACAAGATATGCGGATCATGTGATTACCGTTTCTCAAAGATTTCGCAGCTCTTTGATTGAGCGCCATGGGCTGTCCCATGTTACGGTCATCCCAAACGGTCTGGATCCGGTAAGCGTCTCTAAAAGTGCCACAAGATATTATGAAGAACTTGGCCTGTCGGGGACCAGATATGTGTTGTCGGTTGGGCGTATTACAGCCGACAAGGATTTTGAGACGCTGGTGAAAGCGGTTCGTGGGATTGAGGACAAATCGGTTCGACTTGTTGTGGCAGGAGGAGCCGAGCCGGGCTATGGCGAAAAATTCTTCAATGATGCGGACCCTCGTATTATGTTTATTGGTCGGATTGACCGGGATTTACTGGCTGCCTTGTATCAAAATTGTTCCGTTTTTGTAAATTCGTCTCGTCATGAAGGACTGTCCAACGCAATATTGGAGGCGGTTTCATATCATCGTGCTCTGATCGTTAGCAATATTCCTGCGAATCTGGAAATGGAATTTCCAGAGCATAATTATTTTCCGGTAGGAGACTGGAAGGCGTTACGCCAAAAAATAAACTGTGTTTTGAGGTCTGGTGAAAAATATATATGTTCGGATGAAAAATTTGTGAAATGGCCGCAAGTTTGCGCGCACACATTGGCGATTTATGAAGAAATTGCTCCCGAATATTTTTCACCTCAACCCCAAAGTAAGCGGGTGTGAATGTTAATCCGCACTGAGTGTAAAAATATGAGGTGTTGCGTGTATCCAGGCAGAAAAAACAGAAGATTATTGAGGATTTCCCTGGCAAGTGTCGGGCCATTGGCTTTGTTTGTCTTTCTGGCTTTGGCTGGCGGGGCGGAAACCAGCCTGGAAGCTTATGCAAAAGGTAAAATCGCTGCTGTTGAGAAAACATACGACGTGCGTCTGGTGGGAGCGAAAACCCGAGGGGGAGCGGAGCCTTTTGGCAAGATTTATCATGTCACCAATTTGCAGGATGCCGGTCCAGGATCTTTGAGGTATGCACTGCATCGAACTGGTCCACGGATTATCGTTTTTGATATTGCCGGTATCATCCATTTGAAATCCGATTTGAAAATTTTCAGTCCATCGGTGACCATAGCCGGACAGACAGCGCCAAAACCTGGCATTACTCTTTCAGGGGCTACCTTGCGCATTCGTACAAGTGATGTCATCGTTCAGCATATTGCGATTAGGCCAGGTCCATCTGACAATCCAAAAGTAAGCGTCAAACGTGATGCCATCACCATATCGCAATGCAGTAAATGCAAGGTTCCTCCCCGCGGCATTCTCATTGATCAGCTCACACTGACCTGGTCAAGTGACGAATTAATCGGTATCGCTGGACCAAATTCACGACAGATTACCATTCGTAATTGCCTCTTGGCGGAAGCACTGAACCGCTCAGGACATCCAAAGGGTAGTCATAGTGCTGCAATCCTTATCGGGGGGGCTGCCCGGGGGGTGGAGATCGTCGGCAATCTTTTTGCCAATAATGTCTATCGGAATCCAGCCGTGAATCCCGGGGGAGCCGTGATGATTGCCAATAATTATATCTATAATCCACACAATATGGCGGTTCATGTAAATGCGGGGCCAAAATCCAGACGTAAAACAATTGTTTCGGTTGTTGGCAATCTCATGGAAGCGGGGCCAGATACACGCACCAATGTCAGTGTTGTGTGGCTTGCCAGAAACATCGCCTGGCGGACCCCTAATGCAGCACTCTATATTGTTGGAAATAAAAACCTCAAACATGGGATCAAAAACATATCCAATCCATCGGGGCTTAAGTTGCGAAAACGGTCACCGTTGGAAATGCTGAATTGGAAAATGCTGCCTTTGGGGCAAGTCCGCAATTGGGTTTTACGCTATGCCGGTTCTCGGCCATCAAAACGCAATCAAGTGGATAAACGTATCATTGAAGGTGTTGCCAGCAGAACTGGTCGTATCATTGATGTCCCGAAACAGGTTGGTGGACTAGCAGCGAGGAAGGCTGTACACCGTGTGGCCAGGGTGCCCAAACATCCATTTTCGCGCTCGCGAACGGGACAGATGCTACGTATTGAAGTCTGGCTGTGTCGACAGCATTTCATTGTTGGAGGGGCGGCCAATGCTCAGTGCAACTCACCTTCTCTCTGACGCAAGAAGGGTTCGTTGGGTTCTATGTCAACAGCCCCTGAAGAGGCTCCTGGAGCCGCCTTTGAAATTTAATCATTGGCGAGGTGAAAAGCATTGACCGCCCGGCAACCCGCACCGGTTGGCTAAAGGGTGTGCCAATGCTGGCTGGCAAGGGGGCGCTCTCCTGATTTTTCGCAAGTCGTGACGTGTCATTGACAGTTAATCATCATTTTATTTCGAGTTTGGTTTGTTATGAGTAATAATTTAAGTGCGCCTGCGACGGTGTCGTCTTTAGTACAGCATCAGGGACGATCGGAGACGGGGGGCGGCTATCGATATGAAAATGACGCCATTGATCTGAAATGGGTCGCCATGACCCTGTTTTCCTGGTGGCGACTGATTTTGGCAATGACGGTGCTTTCCATTTTGCTGGCACTGTTTTACCTTTTTCTGGTAACGCCAAGCTATCAGGCGAAGGCCCTGCTATTGATTGAGAGTAAGCAGCCGAAAATCATATCGGGTGATGATGTTGCACCAGGGCTGGATACCGGAAAGTATATCATCAGCCAGGTGATCGAAAGTCAGTTGCAGATCGTCAGATCTCCACGCATTGCCGAGCGGGTTATTCGTGAACTGTACAAAGACAAAAAATCCCTTTCAGATTTGCAGACGGCCAGGCAGCCGAAAAATTCTGCACCTTCCCAAAAGGTGTCAGGGAAGCGAGCGGGCAAGTCTGGCAGAGTCGTCACCCAAAACGAGGTTGATCTTTTTTTGCGAGGTCTGTTCGCTCGTCGACTAGGACAGTCCTTGATCATCCAGGTCAGCTATTCTCACAAGAACCCCAAAATGGCTGCAAAGATTACCAATGCTGTTGCAACAGCTTATCTGCAGCAACAAAGAGATGTGCGTGACAATAAAAACAGTAGTGTTCGCATGTGGTTAAAAGAGCGTCTTCTGGATTTGCAGACGTCCATTCGTAAAAACCAGAAAAATATAGAGTCCTACAAAAACAAATATGGCCTGATTGATACAGGGGGGGTGTTGTTGCAGGAACGTGAGCTGTCAGAAACGGTCAAACAGTCGATTGCCGCCAAAAAGAATGCCGCAGAAATGCTGGGGCAAATACAGCAAATCAGGTTTGAGCAGAATGAGGACAAGAATGCAGGGGCTACCGCACTGGAGTTGAAATCAAATGTCATCTCGGACTTGAAAAAGCAAAGTGCAGTGGTCAACAGAAAGCTGGCTAAATCCATCAGTCGTTTTGGGGAGAACCATCCTGATGTCTTTACTCTTCGTGCCGAACTGAAAAACCTTGAAGAGGAAATTCGCCGGGAAGGTGAGCGGTTACTTGAGAACTTGCGCAATCAATACAAGATTGCGGTCAACAGATCAAAGCTTCTGGTCGGGCGAGTACAGACCCTTAACAAAGAGCTGACGGTTCGACGAAAGCTGTGGATTCGTCTGGAAGAAATGAAAGATGAGGCAAAGATTAATAATGACCTCTATGTCATGTTGCTCTCGCGGTTAAAACAGGCAGAACTCCGCTCTAGCCTGCGTCGAGCCGATACGCGCATTATTCGCCGTGCAAAGCAGCCACAAAAGCCATCCCGTCCGCGTAAGGCACTGGTTTTGGCTCTTGGGCTGTTTTTTGGCATGGTGGGCAGCATGGGTGCGATTTTGATAAAAGACATGATCAGTAATCTGTTGCGGTCACCAAAGGATATTCGAAAATATTTTGGTTTCAATAAAATCGTATCTTTGCCCGCCCTGGCGACCAGGGATATGGAGACCAAGAGAGGCCAATCTCGTGCTCTTGCAGCCTATCATACCCGAGATAATACGAACTCGGATTATATACAACAGATCTTTATTCTGAGTGAAATTTTGCGCAAAGCCATCAAACGCCTGCAGGAAAAGTCTGTAGAGAAGGACAAGGTGAAGGGGCAGGGGCAGGTTATCGCTATGATCTCTCCAAATGATGGTGAGGGGAAAACGACAACAGCGATTAATCTGATAAATTATATGAGTGCTGTTGGTAATAAGGCTTTGCTGATAGATTGCGATATGCATACAGCCGGGGCGACCAGTCTTTTGACGGGAAAATCTGAAGGAACTCTTGGAGAAGTCGTTGCGGGAGAGAGAGACCTGAAGGAGATCCTTGTGACTGATGGAGACCACGGTTCGGCTTATTGTCCGGTTGTCCCGGAATGGGAATCTGTCCGACCAATGGATATTCTGGCCAGTGATGAGATGATTGACCTGTTGCAAAATTTACGGGAACAATATGATTTGATTGTGCTGGATACCCCCTCAATGAAACCCTATGTCGATGCCCGTGTTTTGACGGAGGAGGCTGATTTGATCATACTTGTTGCCGAATATGAGAAAACATCCGTTGGCGATGTCGAAGACATGCTGCAGTCGGTGGCAGAGTTAAGTCAGAAAATAGATGCGGTGGTGCTCAACAAGGTGCCAATCTCCCTATGATTAATCCGGGCCAGGATCAGGACACATTGTTTGGTATTAAACATCCAGATTGGCCACATCCAGGGCATTGTCCTGAATGAATTCACGGCGGGGTTCGACGATATCGCCCATCAGTTTGGAGAAAATGTCGTCGGCATCATCCGCTTCGCCAATATGAACCTGCAGCAAAGAGCGGGTGGTGGCATCCAGCGTGGTTTCCCAAAGCTGGTCGGCGTTCATTTCGCCAAGGCCTTTATAGCGCTGCATGGAGATTCCCTTGGCCCCGGCGTCGAGCACGGTTTTGAGCAGATCGTTGGGAGAATAGATGTCGCTATGCTTGTCGCGGCGCAGCAATTTGGCGGGCTGGCCATAGGTTTCTTGTAGAGACTCTGCATATTTGTGCAGTTGGCGGGCTTCGCGGCTTTCGACGAGGCCGCCGTCCAGCGTGTGGGTTTCCTTGACGCCGCGCACGGTGCGCGAGAACACATAGCCCTCGTCGGGGGTGATTTCTCCGGCCCAGCCCTGTTCGGTTTCGTCCGAAATGAGGTCGAGATGTTTGGCGATTTCAGTCGCCACAGCTGCACGGTTTTCGTTTTGCAAATCAGGATCAAAGGCCCTGCCAATAGCGGCCTGCTCGACAATATGACGGGCATAGCGGGTGTGCAGGTGGCCCAGCAGGGCGCGGATTTCGCGGGCCTCGTTAATGGTATGGCGCAGATCTTCGCCAGAGCGTTTTTCACCCGAGGCTAGCTCCAGCATGGCATCTTCAATGCCACCCGATATCATATATTCTTCGAAGGCCTGCTCGTCTTTCAGATATTGTTCCGACTTGCCGCGCTTCACCTTGTAGAGGGGCGGCTGGGCGATATAGAGATGGCCCGCCTCGATCAATTCAGGCATTTGCCGGTAGAAAAAGGTCAGCAGCAGGGTACGGATATGGGAGCCGTCAACATCGGCATCGGTCATGATGATGATCTTGTGATAGCGCAGTTTTTCAAGGTTGAACCCGGAGCCATCTTCGGCGCGGCCAATACCGGTGCCAAGCGCGGTGATCAGCGTGCCGATTTCCTGGCTCGACAGCATGCGGTCGAATTTGGCGCGTTCGACATTGAGAATTTTACCGCGCAGGGGCAAAATGGCTTGCGTGTTTCTGGTGCGGCCCTGCTTGGCAGAGCCTCCCGCACTATCCCCTTCCACTATAAAAAGTTCGGATTTGGCTGGGTCGCGCTCTGAACAATCGGCCAGCTTGCCGGGCAGGGAGGCAATGTCAAGTGCGCCTTTGCGCCGTGTCAGATCGCGGGCCTTTTTGGCGGCTTCGCGGGCGCTGGCGGCTTCCACCACCTTGGCGACGACGATTTTAGCTTCGGCCGGGTGCTCCTCAAACCATTGGCCCAGCGCTTCATTCATGGCGCTTTCAACGATGGGGCGCACTTCGGAGCTGACCAGCTTGTCTTTGGTCTGGCTGGAGAATTTTGGATCCGGCACTTTTACCGACAAGATGCAGGTCAGCCCTTCACGGGCATCGTCGCCGGTCAGCGTGACTTTTTCCTTCTTGGCGATGCCGCTGGCATTGGCGTAGCCATTGACCGAGCGGGTCAGGGCCCCTCTGAAACCGGCGAGATGGGTGCCGCCATCGCGCTGCGGGATGTTATTGGTGAAGCACAGGACGCGCTCCTGATAGCTATCATTCCACCATAGGGCCGCTTCGACAACAACACTTTCTTTTTCATTGGTGACATAGATCGGTTCGTTGAGCAGGGCGGTGCGTGAGCGGTCGTGATAGCGCACAAATTCGAGTAGCCCAACTTCATATTGCAGGACAACTTCAACGTGATCGGCGGAGCGTTCATCGACCAGCACGATGCGCACACCGGAATTAAGGAAGGCCAGCTCGCGCAGACGATGTTCCAGGGTTTTATAATCGAACTCGATCATCGTGAAGGTTTCTTTCGAAGGCCAGAACCGGACCATCGTACCTTTTTGACCATTGGCCGGACCGACCACCTTCAGCGGCGCAACGGCAACACCATGTTCAAAGGTAATGATGTGCTCCTTGTCATCGCGCCAGACCGTCAGATCGAGCCGCACTGACAGGGCATTAACAACCGAGACGCCCACCCCATGCAGGCCGCCTGATACCTTGTAGCTGTTGCTGTCGAATTTGCCACCGGCATGCAATTGTGTCATGATGACTTCGGCGGCTGAAATGCCTTCTTCGCTATGGATGGCGACGGGGATGCCGCGCCCATTATCGGAAACCCCCACAGAACCGTCGGCATAAAGTACGACGCGCACTTCGTCGCAATGACCGGCCAGCGCCTCGTCAATGGCATTGTCTACCACCTCATAAACCATATGGTGCAGGCCGGAACCATCGTCGGTATCACCAATATACATGCCCGGGCGCTTGCGTACAGCATCCAGCCCTTTGAGGACCTTGATGCTGTCGGCACCATATTCGGCTTCGTTTTCACCGTTATTATCAGTATTTTCGGTTTCGTTGCTCATATGATTATCTCAAGGGTTGGTGTTGCCGAACCTGGCACGCAGTCAGAACCATATTCTAGTCTATTATGGTCGCTTTATCGAGAGAAAAATACTGTGCATCAGTTCCAAAAGAAGAAAATGTTTCGTGGTCTGTTCCAGTCATAAAGGCTTGAGAAGAAAGGGATAATATCTCGCGGAAGAGGGCGCTACGGCGGCGCTCGTCGAGATGGGCGGAAATCTCGTCCAAAAGGATGAGGGGGGCGCTGCCGTGCAATTCGCGCAAAAGCTCCGCATGCGCCAGAACAAGGCCGACCAGCAGGGCTTTTTGTTCGCCGGTAGAGCAGAATTTGGCGGGCATTTTCTTGGGGCCGTGACCAGCCAGAAAATCGGAGCGGTGCGGGCCAATCAGGGTACGTCTGGCAGCACGGTCACGTTCGCGGTTGCTTTGCAGGGTGCGCAGATAATGATCTTCGGCATCGCTTGACGGCATGATACGCAGATCATGTTCCAGATCGCCCTCTAGCGTGAGAGTGGACCAGGGGAAGGGGCTCTGTTGGCCCTGCTGATCCGGTTTTTGCCATTTGTCAAGGACGGCCTTGGCAAGGCCGTCAACGGCTTCAAGGCGGGCGGCGGCAAGGGCAGCGCCGGTTTGCGCCATCGCGGTTTCAAGGCCGATGAACTGGGTGTCGTCGTGTGAACCACTTTCAAGTAGCTTGTTGCGCTGGCGCATGGCACGTTCGAACTGACCAGAAAGGTGACGAAAGCCGGGGTTAAACCCGATAATCAGTCGGTCGAGAAAACGACGGCGCTCAGAGGCGGGGCCAGTGAACAGCCCGTCGAGCGCCGGGGTCAGCCAGACAATCTGTACGAGATGGCCAAGTTTGCCACTGCCCTTGAGGACCTGACCATCGATTTTGATGGTGCGTCCGCTCATGGGGTGTCCATCGGCAGAGAGTTCAAGGCCGGTGCCGATATTAACAGGACCATCCGGGTGTTGCAGATGGGTGGCAACCGCCCAGCCACCAGCGCCATCAAAGCGGGCCAGGTCGGCAAGGGGTATTCCACGCAGGCCGCGCCCTGGAGCGAGCAGAGAAATGGCCTCAAGCAGATTGGTTTTGCCCGCACCGTTTTCACCGGTCAGGACAACCGGGCGACCATCAAGCTCAAGAGTAAACTGGTGGTAATTGCGAAAATCAGTCAGCCGGAGGCGGGAAAGCCAGACGCTGTTGCTATTGCCCAAGGGACCAGTTCCTTCTTTGCAACCCCATCCATAAATCGGGGTTTGGAGATAAGTCCCATAAGCGCCAAGTTTAGCTTCGCTACGCGAGCGGGCTATCGCCCATTGTCACTTTCTGGCCCATTTGGAAGGAGACCTCCCAAACCCACCCCTCTTTGAAACGGGGAAATGATAAAAAGAAGAGGTTTGGGGAAAGCTTTCCCCGAATGGGTATAGGCGATAGCCCATTTGCGAAGCAAACCG
>Ga0114931_10005120_pt1 | contig 16228 bp, 17 predicted proteins | sample 2SBtaG_FD_89579 | JGI IMG/M metagenome (GOLD analysis project Ga0114931, IMG submission 89579) | Deep subsurface microbial communities from Kolumbo volcano to uncover new lineages of life (NeLLi) - 2SBTROV14_V59a metaG | ecosystem: Environmental > Aquatic > Marine > Volcanic | place: Kolumbo...
AGAGACCGAGCCCGCTAAGGTCGAGTCGGCACCCTCGGCACCGGCGCGAGAGCAGCAAGAGTCAGTAGCAACGGCAGCTCCGGTACGTGCACAGGAGCCGGCTGCGGCTGCGGCGACGGCTGCGTCCACACCACAGGCATCTACGATGCCCGCCCCTGCCGGGCCCGATATTCGGGATCGCGAGATTGCTGATCTTCGACAGCAGCTAGCGGCGCTTACGGCCGCTGTCCAGGCCTCCGTCGCCAATCAGACACAAGCAACTGCGAGTACGGATGCGGGCTCACAAGAGCAGGTACAGCAGAGGCCGGAGTATAACTATTCCATTCCGACGGAATTGGCTGAGGGCATTGTGTCGGCGGATGCTGCCGAGCGGTCTCAGGCACTATCGACACTTGCGCGTGGAATCAGTCAGACGGTTCACCAAACGCTCGCAACAGAAATGCAGAAGCGAATGGAAAACTTTGTGACAGCAGATCAGATGGCATCTGCAACAACGTCATATACGCAGAGTCAGCAGATTTTCAACGATTTCTATGGTAGGTATCCGCAACTCAATGCCCCCGGGGTGCGGGACCTGGTGATGGCAACCGCACAGGAAGTTATGACCGAAACGAGAGCTTCAGATTGGAGCCCCCAGCTCCGCGATGCTATTGCACAGCGTACTCAGCAGAAGTTGAGTCAGCTAGCGGCGCAGGTACAGGGTGTACCGGCGTCTTCCCAGGCAACACCAATGCAGACTCAGGCTCCGGCTGCGGCTGCTGCTGCGGGCCAGGTTCAGGTTCCGGGTCAGAGTTTGTCTGCAGTGCAGCGTCCGGTAGCTCCGCAAATGCGGGGCAATGGCGCTCGGCCTGGTTCACCGTTTGCTCCAAACGAACAAGAGCATCTTATTGAAGATACTCTGTTTGGTGCATACTAGGGGGTAGATGAGAATGGCACTTCAGGGACTTCGTGATACCAGTAACTTCATTGCTGAGGGGCGGCCGAAGAATTGGCGAGAGGGTATTTTGCTGCTCTTCCCGAACGGGAAGGCGCCGCTAACGGCACTGACTTCTGTAATGAAGAAGAGGGTTACCGACGATCCGGAGTTCAACTGGTGGGAGAAGAGTTTTCCGACACAGCGAGTTGCTCTAGCGGATGCGGCCGGAAATGAGCTAGATGCAGTCGCTCCCGGCACAAGTCAGACGCACAATGTTGTCTCTGGTGCTAAGCAGCTTAGGAAGGATCATGTGCTGTATGTCGAGGAGACGGGCGAGTTGATGTTGGTGGAAGTCGATCCACCCTCCGATACGGCCGTTCAGGTTACCCGTGGCTTCGCGGGCACGACGCCAGCAATTGTAGATGCAGCGACCGACAATCCGAATCTGCTTGTTGTTGGAAACGCGATGGTGGAAGGCAGCACAGCTCCGACAGCGATTGCTTATGATCCTGTGAAGAAGTTCAACTTCACTCAGATCTGGCGTAACACGCTGGAGATGACACGAACCGCCATGAAGACGCGGCTGAGGACTGGCGATCAAGTTCGAGAGGCCAGGCGTGAGGCTCTGGAGCTGCATTCGGTGGAGCAGGAGCGCGCGTTTATCTGGGGTCAGCGTAGTGAAGATATCTCCGGATCCACTCCAAGACGAACGACTGGTGGGATTCTGAGCTATATTGATTCTACTCGTGTCATTGATCACAGTGCCGGGCCTGTCTCGATGACGGATCTTGAGAACGATCTGGAGCTCCTATTCCGAGAGGGGTCTCAGCAGAAGATGGCCTTCTGCGGGAATCTGGCTCTATTGACCATTCAGCGCATTGTACGGCTGAACGCTACCTATGAGCTGGTTCAGGGTCAGAAGGAGTTCGGCATGAACGTCAGCCGGCTGGTATCGCCGTTTGGGGAGGTGGTGCTTCGTACGCATCCGCTCTTCAACATTCTGACTGGCGGTACTGGTTACTTGGGATTCAACTCACACATGCTGATTCTGGACATGGAGCACCTGCTATATCGGCCGCTGAAGGAGTCGGATACCAAGTATGAGCCTGACATTGCTACCAACGATTTTGACGGGTTGAAGGCAGGATACATTACGGAAGCAGGTCTTGAGATTCATCATCCCACTGTGCACATGTGGATCAAGGGTCTTGCTTCTGCGACCACCGGCTAGGGGGTGGACGGGGGAGGCTGAGGTGGATATTTGGCGGGAGATGTTCACCTCAGCCAACCTTGCTGCCGGAGGTCTGTATGGCTCTTACGATCTCTGCTTTCGAAGGGCTCGTTCGAGATGTTCTGAACGAGGGTACGACTGCTGACGCAGTCATTTCGAGTGCTACCCGACAAGTGGTTAGGGCGCTCGAAAATTTGCATACGTTTCTCTACATGGAGTCACGGGAAACTTTCGACTTGCCACCGGCAGTTTCTGCTACGGCATTGGCTCCAGCTGTAGATCTTCTTGCAGATTTGAAGGAGGTTTTCTCCGCCCGGGTCTACGATCCGGTATCACCGCTTGAACGCTGGTCGTTTGAGCAGGTGAGTGTGCGGGATTTTGTCATTCCGCCTGTGGGGTCTCCCAGAAACTATACCATGCTGGATGAAAGGACCATTCAGCCGGTAGAAACTTGGGAGACGACCACCTTCAAAGCCGAGATACATCTATCTCGGTTTACCGTCTGGCCCACTGATAAGAACCAAGGACATTGGCTCCTGGACAATGCAGAAGGCTATATGCTCAATGCGGTTGTCTTGGAAGTGTTGCCCTTTGCGCGGAATCCGGAGCTGGCTCAATTGGTGGCGCCGTTGGTGCAATCGAAACTTCCCGCAGTGATCTCAGCGGACGAGACGCTTCGGCAATCCAATCGCATTATTCAGGTGAATGCGCCTGGCCAAGAGGTCTAGTTTGCTATGAAGCGGTTCTTGATTTTCCTGATTGTGTTGCTGCCGATGTCGGTTCTGGCGGATACCTGGGATGATACAGAGATTTTCTCGGGTGGTATGTCGATCTACTCGTTTGAGGCTGCGGACGGCACAGGCAACAGCAACGATTTGAAGGCAACAGGGTGCGGGACACTTGTCTTTGGTTTCGAGCCGGCTACGGGCGGTGCAGCGGATGTATACAGTTGTAAAGGCCCGCACATGGCTGTTTCGGCCTGCACAAAGGTGTTGACGCTCAATACTCAAACGGATGGGAACATCATCAATACTGCTAAGGGATATGTCCGGATTACCAGAACTGCGGCACCCACGTCGGGTACGGCACAGGTTTTCGTCTATTGTGCTGAACAAGTGGGACGCAATCCGGCAAGTGGCGGAAGTGCCCACGTGATTCAGGATGAGGGTGTGGCGTTACCACAGCAGACCGCCTTGGATTTTACTGGAGCGGGCGTTACTTGTTCTGACGGTACTGGGAAAACGGTCTGCGACGTTACTAGTGGTAGCGGTGGCCACACAATTCAGGACGGCGCCGGAACGCCGCTGACACAGCGCAATACGCTCCAATTCAAGGGTAGAGCTGTGACGACGGACGATTCCATCGGGCTTCGGACGGTGGTCGACGTGCCTGCTGAGACGGATCCTATAGCGACGTCCAATCTGAACACGCACGCCGCAGATCCGAATGCACACCACACACCACCCACTGTACCGGCTACAGTTGAGGCGCATACCACTGCAGGTGCTAGTGGTAGCGCTCCTGTAGCCGGGGCTGGCGGTGTGCTGGCGATGACGGATGTAGCTACTCAGGCGGAGTTGGATTCGCACGCTGCTAATGCGAATGCACACCATGTTCCGCCGACGGTTCCGGCAACGGTTGAGATGCACTCAACTTCGGGTCTTTCCGGTACGGCGCCTGTATCCGATGGTGCTGGCACCTTGACGATGACAGATGTGGCTACACAAGCTGAGCTGGATGCGCATGTCAATGCGGCTTCAGGTGCTCATGCGGCCAGTGCCGTATCGAACGCTCCAAGTGGCGGTATTGCCGCTGCCGATGTGCAGGCCGCTATCAACGAATTGGACTCTGAGAAAGAGCCAAGTATCTCTACAGGCGCTGCAAATACTTTCTATAATGGCACTAAGACATTTCAGCAAATAAACTCGAATCTTGTCATCAATACTCCTGCCGGCGGCATTTCTGCGAATGATGTTCAGGCAGCAGTGAATGAGCTGGATACGGAGAAGGCGCCACTAGATAGTCCTGCACTGACTGGAACTCCGACAGCTTCCACCCCTCCTGCAGCGGATAACACTACCCGGATTGCCACATCTGCATTTGTGCAGGGTGAGATATCTACTGGGAAGGCACTGAAGGCGACGACTTTACAGGGTGCCAATGATTCTCTGGATCATTTCTGTATACCTGATGTGTCTGCTGCAGGTACGACTACCAATGGTATTCAGGAATGTATCAATGCGCTTTATAGCCAGGGCGGCGGGACTGTTCTGCTGGGTCCGCGGACGTATCTCATTGGAGCGAATACGATCCTGGTGGATACTCAGGATGCAACCTGCCAAAGCTCTGGCGGGGGTGCATGTGAGATTCGGTTCGTCGGTGCAGGCCGTGGAGCGACGTTTGTAAAGTGCAATACTGGGTGCACTTCTTCGACTACTGCTGCTGTATTCACAATTCGTCAGACTAACGTCACCTTCTCGGATCTGACGATTATTGCACAGTCGTCTGGCGTGATTGGGGTGCTCCTGGACAAAAACGTCGGACTTTCCGGATCGGGCAATAATACTGTTATGGCCAATGTCAACATCGACTCGGATGGTGCTGATTCGCCCGGATCAAGAACTGGGTCGGGTATTGAGATTCGGGGTGGAGAGCTGACGGGAATCCATGATGTTGGCATTCGATTCTTTCAGGACGGCATTCTGCTCAGCGGGACAAATTTGCGCGCGAATCAGAATCCGCTTCGCGGAATCAATATCAGTGACGTCGATGTGGGAATACATGTTCCGGCTGCGGCCGTGTTGAATGGAATTTCCTGTGGCGCACGGCATGTGGACGTTAGTGATAGCTCCTTCCAGAGCATTGCGAAGTATGGCATCTGGATCGAGGCTGGCGCAGGAGGTACCGATCACTGCGGGAACGTTCGAGTAGAACATTCCTGGTTCGAGTCTTTGGTGAATGGTATTAGGGTTCAGACGATTACAGGTGTGCCGAGCGCCAATGTGGTCTCGCTGAACAACAATTTCTCGACTACGAAAGAGTGCACTGCAGGTGGAAACATAGGACTGACGTGCACAGTCGATACTGATTGTGCTCCTACCGGTGGTGTTTGTTCCGAGTCGGATGCGGTCCTTTTGGACGTAGATACTGATGGTTACATCTATTCGGTAGCTGATAGGATCAATGCAACCAACTGTCTCAAAAGTTCCGGTACGGGCACAGTTTACTGGGGCTGGCCTCAGTCTTCTGGGTGTTCTCCTGTGGCTACTAAGGTCGTAGATCTTACGGTAGGTGGTAGCCCGCCAGGTGGCTCGCAAGATGAAGTGCAAGTGAATAATGGCTCTGGCGGTTTCGGCAGTGTCGTGAATGGCACGGCTGGGCAGGTGTTGACTTCTAACGCTTCTGGGCCGCCAACGTTTCAGGATAACATCTCGACGGCTCAGCTCGCGTTTCAGCAGGATGCTGCGGAGGTCTGCGGAGGGGCAACTCCTGGACCTGGGTGTACTTATGATACGCTGAACATGCTGAGCGGGTTCACCAATTGCTCTCCTGATGCAACTATTGCAGGACAGCTAAATTGTTCTGCAGGCACTTCTGTCATGACGAATACCAGCCCGGTTGCCGATTCTCAGCTTTCCGGGCAAGTGCCGTTGCTGAATCTGGACAATACTTGGCCCTCTGGCGGTGTTCAGACCGATGCGGGTACGAGAGTCATTGATAGTGTAACCGGAAAGCTCCAGATGGATGGAAAGTTCTCTGGCTCTCGGATGAATGAGTGGGTGAGTGACGATTCAACTATTGTCTCTCGCTTGAACTTTCCAAATCTAGATAACGCACAATCGAATAAGCGTCGCAGTCGATCAGAGTTAGATGAAGAGTTCTTTGTCTTTACTAGTTCGACGGATCCGGCCGGAGACGGTGTTAGTATCCACACTACGACTCTGGCTATCACTTTTCCAGACTCTCTTGCCAGGAGTCTTTTCATATTTGGTTTTGCTCTTGACAGGTCAAAGTTAGGTACTTGTGTTCTGTTTGATGGTGCAACATTAAATCATTATGAAATAGATATTGTCAGTAAGGCAACAACCACTACGGCCAATCTGATGTATACGGATCCGACTACTGGGGTTCTTACAGATGTGACGGATGGAGCGCCATTTGTATGGGGAACAAATGGCATCACATTGACTTGTAAATACTCAGTGCATGTAGAGGGGATGCCATGATTTGGTTTCTGTTAGTTTCATTATTTGTAGCAACCAATGCCAGTGCCATTGATCGGGTCATCGGTTTCGAGTCGCCGATATATGACGATGGGACTACCTATCAGAACTTCCGCAATGGACTTACGGGAACGTTTGCTTGGGAGCGTCATCGGTACGACGGTTCAGAGCAATTTCAGAATAGCTACCCGAACAATTTGGGATTCGTCTATCAGAAAACACTCGGTTCTGAAGGTTATCTGACCTTTGATCTGGACGGAGCCGACTGGTCCGGTCAAGCCTCATTCCATATTGCTCCTGCGAAGTTTTGCCAGCCGAGAACGGTCTGTACGACGACACATATTCTTTGTCGTACGGACGCTGATTGCGCTGGTGCAGACACCTGTACAGATAAGACTATCTGGTGGTGCGATTCTAATTCAGGTGCGAATGCTGGTTTGCCATGCAATAGTGATTCTGATTGCAATTCGGGTCTCTGTGTAAATTCTGGCTTCGATTACGGAACGGTTGAAGGAAAGACTTGCACGTCAGACGCTGAATGTGGCGATATTCCGGGAGAGTGTGCTTTTGCTCCGACGCATGTGTGCTCTTTCGTAAGTCCTGGAAATCCCAATTCCGGAATTCCGTGCGCTGGAGTCAATAATAATTTTGGACCCAACGACCTGTCCTGCCCGGGCTTTGGTGGGTGTTTGTTGATGGGAGCCCAGGGTGGAGCGACAGCATGTTCTTCTCAATGGGTGGACAATACTACCGATCCAGTGAATTTTCCGGCATCTCCGCCTTTTCATAATGGACTTCTTTGTGAAGGCGAAGTCGGATGCAATACTGCTACAGGAGAGACTACGAATTACTGTCGTACTAGAAAGCTGAAGATCGCTGAATTTCAAGGTGCGGCTGGGGAGCATCTGTGTGAGTTCTATGTGACCTTTGATGAAGGATTCAATCGGTTCACTTTGTCTTCGGAGTTCGGGCAACCTCATGCAGTCTGCGATGGTGGTCTTCGTCCCGGAACGATTTGTGGTGCAGGTACTATATTTCCGCAAGCTGATAATTGTCCTGCAGAGTTGGTGGGCGACGTTGTGGGGGCCACATTTTGCCGAGAAATGTCGGTAGCATCACTGCTTGGAGATCTTACTAAACAGCACGAGGTTTCAGTCTGGATGCGACGACTGGATCCTGTAGCCAAGCCTGGGCAAGTGACGTGCGGGATTTCTCTCGATGGTCAAGTGGCTGATAACTCGTCAAAGGTTGGGGAATGTACGACTACTGCCGGCAATGATGCTGAATAGCATTGGGCTTGCGGAACCGATGCGGAGTGCGGAAGTGCACCACCGCCGGGAGGCGGTACTGGGCCTTATACTTGCACTCAGCCAGTGAACTTTCCGCTTGTGAAGCCTTCCAAGCTGCTTCTGGGAAACATTGATGGAGTTGATCCGCTTCAATGGTCTGTAATGCAGCTGGATCATTTGGTAATTGCTGATGACGTAAAAATCGACGCAACTGGATGTGCAACTTCTTCTGGAATCTGCCGAGCGCGGGTTCGAGTGGCCTCGATGATTCCTGATCAAGATGTAAGTCGTAGTGGCTGGACCGCGCATAATGCATCTTTTCAAGGTAATCCATCATTTACTGATGCATTGAGTGCTGCACAAAACGATACGCAACAGCTTAGTAATCCTGGTAGTAATGCCCCTCCTTTCGATCGGTGGATGGACAGTCCTGCGCAAGGTTCAACTGTTGTAGAGGGCTTGTCAGATATCTCGCTTGTAATGAATATGGAGCAGGATCCTACAGACAGTTCTCCAATCGACGAGTATTTACTTCCCGATACGGGAGTCTCTGTATATGGGATTCTTCGTAGAACGGGGACAAATACTAATCCGCGATTTTTCTCGATGTTTCTGGAAGATGCTGTGCCGAATCAGCTATTCGGACATAACGAGGATATTCAGAGTGATCCCAATGCGAAATACCCGTTGTTGGATCATTATTACACGGCTTACATAGATCTGTTTCGCACTGCTGCGGATGGACTTGCGTGGAATAATGCCAGTCGGGATCCACTTGCGACGATCAATGCGCAGAATCTTGGCGGGACTTGTCCTAGCGGAAATAGTTGCCTGAGTTGGAAGGCAGGCTGGTCCGCTTCCTGGGCTGAAGTCGAGATTATGCGGCCAACAAAGAAGATTGTATCGCCCCTACTTGATATCAATCTTGATGGTGTCGTCAGTTTTCAATGGCATGGAGATTCTCTAGTAAATACACAGCAACTCAGTGATGCTCTAGCAATCAACACGCCGCCAAGTTGGGATATCACGAACTGCTCTTTGGGCGGGCAAACGATTGAGCATATCAAGGCTGTGCTGGATGCCGGTGCTCTTGATGATGGCTCGGCAGCTGGCAAGTGCCGCGTCATCAAAGGCAACACAACAGCGCCTGATTACGTTTTGCTAGAAGGCGGTGCCAATAATATAGTCTTTGGGGGCGTTGAAACTTGGGGGTCTGGAGTTTGTTCGCCGGCAAGTCCGAACCGATACGCACACTGCAACGGGCTCCCTCAGACCTTGGCTGATGTAAAGAGCGGCACTACAGTTGCAGAGCAGAAGCTTCAATATCCGATCGCATGCATTTTCGATGCTGGAAATCCTACTGCATGGCGATGTACGACAGACAGCTCTACTTGTGATCCGACAAGTGCATCTGCATGTGGCAGCCAGCAAAGTGCTTGTGTCTATACACCTTCTGCATGTGGTGGAATCGGCGTACCGCCCCGGGGCAAGAATTTCAATTCACAGGATTGGATTGATGCAAAGGACTCTACGAAAAACAAATGGAAGTTCTGTAGTGTGACGACAAGTCAGTCTTGCTTCGATGATACAGATTGCCCAGGTGGTGAGACTTGTTCGATCAACAAATGTTACATCAATACGCAGACGACGTGTTCGGCTGATTCGGATTGCACGCAGCAGGATGATTTTTGTGCTGGATTGGTGGATACGCCTGCATGGCAGGTTTTGAACGCTGCACCCGGAACTTGGAATGATACGGAGTGTGGTACTGGTGGATTCTGCGTTCAGCACGTTCCGATCAACGTTATCAGTCGGAACTTCATAACAAAATTGATGGATGCTGTTGTAGCAAAGAACACACCCACTGAGAAGGTTCGTCCGATTGTTCTTTGCGAATACAAGAGGCGAGTGGTTCCACCCGAGCAGATTCCTTTCAATAGTGTGGGAAATGCTATCGGGCTTGGATTCAAGGCCGGACTCGAACGAAAGTGCCAACAAACTCTATTCGAGGCCAAGAAACGAGGTTGGGCCTGGTTCGATATGCAGTCATATTTGGATCGAGTTTGTCCTGGAGGAATTGAAGGTTGCATCGGTCCGGACGGTGTCCACTTCACAATTGAAGGCGATACTTTGCTGGGTGAAGGCATTGCCCAGATGCTGCGAGCTCAACCTGCGCAGACTCCATGGTATGATGCAAATCCGTTGTGCGGAGGAACCTGTCCTTGAATGGCGAAATGTTGTCTAGGGTATTGACGATTGTTATTGGGACAATCGTAATTGCGCTTATTGGAGCAGTAGTTACGACTGTTCAGCAAACGCACGATAACGCAGAGAAATTGAAAATCGTGATACCAAGAGTGAATGAAAATAGTAATAGATTCAATGAACAACGTCAGAGTCTAGTACGAATCGACACGCTGCTCAAAACCATTTTGCATAACCAAGAACAGATTCAATACGACATTAGGAATATGATTCAGGAAAAGTCACAGTGAAGATCAAGCCTGGTGTATCAGTTCGTGGGCTTCATGCGGAGATTCTGTTAGGTGCTCAGATAGTTGCAGCGATCTACTGTCGTCACAATGTTGAATGCACGATAACGTCCGGAACAGAGGGTGTACATAAGGTCGGATCTGCACATTACACTGGACGGGCCCTGGATTTTCGGACAAGGAACCTTACACAGGAACAAATGGAGTCTTTGCTGCAAGAATGTAAAGAAGCGCTGTCATCGGAGTTCGATGTAATCTTAGAACAGGATCATCTGCATTTGGAGTTTGATCCGAAGAGGAAAATGTCATGACAGAGGCAATTTCGACTGGTTCACGAACACGCACTGCGTCTACGCCGCTACAGGGTGCACGTAGGGGTACTGTGATTGGAGTGCTTTCCGCTGTAGCAGCAGCAGCTGCGTCTGGTGCAGCGCCTGAGGGTACTAAGGAAGCTGCTGGTGCTGCAGCCGCAGCAGCTACCGGTAGTCTTCTGACTTGGCTCGGGAAGACCGCTCGGGATCGCCAGTCTCATGGAGTCCTCGGAGGGCTTTGGGGAGCGCTCTTTGGTTGGCTAGTGTAGTTCATTGCAATAACGCTTGGTGGTCTGCATTAGACCTGCGTGTGCTATCCAAAGACCAGGTCGAGGTGCTTCACACGATTGAATATTTGTTCGATCTGTATCTTGACGACCGGACGAAAGTCACCTTGCCGGTGCTAGTTTCTAAGGGGTTTGTTTGTGATCTTGCATCAATACCAGCATGGGCGCGAAGTATGCTTCCATCGAAGGTAAAGACGGCACCAGCGTCCATTCTGCACGACTGGCTGTATCGCTATGCACAGAATGAGCGGAAGCATTTTGATAAATATGGTGTCGAGCTGACAAGATATACAGCAGATACACTTTTTGAGTGTCTTTTGAGAGAAGACCCGGATGTATCAGCACTGTCTGCGCGCCTAATGAGATTCGGTGTTCGTCTGGGAGGCTCTCGGATATGGAACTGGTATCGGAAGTTAGAGGGAATTGTGTGATGAACTCAACGCGTCATGTGGTTCCTATCAGCTCGAATGTGGTTATTCGCCTTTCAATGCGAGGGCAGTTCGTCAGGATTCTTCATGGCCACAATCGAGTGGTTGATGCTGGCAAATCGCTGTTGGCACAACTGGTGGAGCTTTCTGGTGGTAGTCCGCCGCCAGCTCCGGGATGGATCGCCTTCGGAGATGGGGCAGCAGATATTGACGATACGCAGCTAGCACTTTCTGGTACTGAGCACGCACGGAATGCGCTTTCTTCCACTACTCGAATCAATAATGATCTGACCTATAGCGCAGTGTTTGTGCATCCTGGCGGAGCTACACCCACTCAGGTTGTCAATGAGATGGGCATTTTCAATGCAGCCGTAGCGGGTACCATGCTGGCTAGATTTCTTGTGCAACAATTCCAGTTTACGGACGGTGCTAGCTTCACCGTGGACTGGACGTTGACTTTCGGCTAGGAGATAGAGATGGCAACAGTTCAGCTAGATGTCGGGCTAAAGACATTGGCACATGGAGATCAACCAGGAACCTGGGATGTAGACGCGAACTCCGGGTTTCAGGATGCCAATAGTCGATTGACACTTAGCGGAAGTGGTGATCCGAATACAGTGCAGACGGGTTATTGGCCTGGGCAGCTTTATTGGGACACGATGCATCTCGTGCATTGGATCTTCAATGGTACCAAGGGACAAAACACTGGCTGGGTTCGGCTCATTGGCCAGGGCATGATTGGTATGTGGAGTGGCTCTTTGGCGTCGCTGCCTACAGGATGGGTCCTTGCAGATGGGACACTGATTACTACTGTGACGCCGAACTATCAGACTCCTGATCTAAAGTCCAGATTTATCGTCGGCTATGATCCGTCGGATATTGATTACGATGCTGTTGGCAAACTTGGCGGTGTCAAATTGCAGACGGAGACACCTCCTCATAGTCATAACTTGACGGATCCCGGTCACGTTCATGACCTTCAAATCAATAATACTGAAGGTGGCAGTGGCGATAATGAGCCAGTTGGGGCGAACGGCTTTCCGCTAAGTGGAGCTGTTCTATCGGCAACGACTGGTATCACCGTGGATCAGACAGGTACCAATATCGCTACAAATCCTGTCGATAATCGGCCGCCGTTTTTCGTGTTGGCATATTTGGTGAAGCTCTGATGGCAGATTCAAAGCTCGTGCGTATCGATGGGGATGTGCTGATGAGTGGCATCGTCCCCAGTTTGCCCGGTGCGGAGCCTCCTCTCTGGGTGGATGGAAAGAACGTAGTATTTCGGGAACGGTCTATACGTCCAGAGCCTGGGCAGTTCTCGATGCTTGAGAAGATTGAGAAGTCGCCTGTTGTGGGTATTCTGGAGACGTTGGTCGGTGGCCGTCCTCTGCTTTACTGGGGAACGAAGGATAAGATTTTAGAGTATGACGTCTCTAGCGTAACGCCAGTAGTCGATCGGAGCAGAGCCGGCGGTTACAACGGGATTCAGGATGCTACCGATACGCAACCGCAAACTAGGTGGAGCTTCGTTGCATGGGGTAACTGGATTGTTGCATCAAACGGAATTGATCCTGTGCAGCTCTTCCGGCCTGGAGTGGATACTCAGTTTCAGGATCTTACCGGAGTACCGTTCTCGCCGTTCAAGGTAGAGATCATATTGAAGGTGAAGCAATATCTTCTAGCTTTCAACGGAGATGACCCGACGGATTCTGCGTCTCGGTTTACCTTTTGGTGGTCGGACGCAGACGATATTTTTACATGGGTGTCGGATCCGGCCAACACTGCAGGGAGCTTGCCGATTCGAGATTTGCCTTCTCCTATTGTATCTGCAGTGCCTCTTGGTGAAGGCGCAGGTGTGTATAGCACCAATACGCTGCACATTGTTCAATTCATTGGAACGCCTTTCATATTTGGTGCTGCTCATATTGTCGATGGAGTCGGTGCCGTAGGTAAGCATTCTGTGGTTGCAGTCGGCCGGGAGCACTACGGTTTTGGTCCGAGAGGGATTTTCAGAACGGATGGAACACAGGTTACTTACATCGACCAGCCACCGATACACGAATACGTCTATGGCAATTTCAACCGTAAGCATGGTTCCAAAGTAGTTGCCTGGCTAGATCCGAGTCTAGAGCGAGTGGTGTTCTTCTTTCCAAGCACAGGATCTAATTTCAACGATCGTGCAGTAGGCTATGACTATCGGAATCAGACCTGGCATGTTCCTGGGTTCTCACGCAGCGCTGCGAGCTTCTCCAGCGTATTTGAGAATCCCATTACGGGGGACGTCGATGGGAACCTGTTTCAGCAATCGGTCGAAGGCATTCCTCTGGGCGGGCCCAGACCGTTGGCTCTGAACGCTACATTTAACCTTAAGGGCACCGGCTGGGGCGAGCTCGGTTGGGGTGAGCTTGGCTGGGGTGGCGAGACGAGCGGTATCGGCTGATGAGCGGCGGAGCTGAGCGGAGCGAGGCGGTGCTGGATGCGACGCTGGCTCACAAGATCCAGCGGGTGGTGTCAGAGTACCCGGCTTGGGACGTTCGCAGCGTGTGGGCGTTTCTACGGCGCCTGAGGGTCATTGCTGGGTGACACTGGACCACGGAACGGATCTGACGATGACCTGAACTCGGACCCGGACCCGGACCTGGACCCGGACCGGAATGGACCTGGACCTGATATAGGAGACGGGACAGATGGGATCCACTGCAATTGGCCGGACGACAATTATACTAACTCGTGCAGACGGATCTCAAGTAAACCTGGCGCAGGCATTGGACACTGTAGACGTGTTCATAGAATCGAAAGACCTAGACATGGGCGCTCCAGATGTAAAGAAGTTGCTGTCAGCTATTAGAGTGGAAATGGCTGATGGACAATTCTCGCAACTTCTGGAGTTGATTCTGAAGTACAGAGATCATTTGAACGATGCTGTTTCTGTAGAGCCTTCTGTATCTCTTTCTGCAGGCGATCAGCCTGTATTTCTACGGCCGCCGTCCAGTAGGTATTTCCGGATCCGGCTTCAGGATGCCAGCCCTAGCGGTCGGTGGAAAATCCACGGGATAGAGTTTTTCGGGCGACCTGATGGCAGAAGGCTTTAGAGAGTGCCGTTTCCGCAGCCGGGCATGTTCGACGACTGGCGCGATTGGGCCCGGCTCCTTGTACAAAAACTTCAGCAAAAACAGGCAGCGTCTGACGAGAATACGAAGATCGTTCAGGATCAGGTTGATAATCTGCAAGTTGATACGCCAGATCTTGTAGTAGCGGCAGCAACCAGTCTACATCCCAAGAAGTACATCCCGAATGTCACTCTTCTTGCGAATTATACCAATACTCAGGATGTTTACTTCACCACAGACACTGCTACGCCACTTTCTATCGTTGTAGCAGATATCAATTCCATCCTGCTGCCTAGGGTGGTTTCCAAGATCACAGTGACGTCAGGATATTCCTCCGGGATATCGAATATTACAACGATCCTCGAACGAAAGCTGACGTCAGATTCATGGAATCAAGCAATAACAATCGGGTCTACCGTCACGGATGTATTCAGTACCATTGCTGGTCAACGGCTGACCATATCCGGATTCACTGGTTTCGAGTCTCCGATTGTCGATGCATCTAAGGATGTAAGTTACGATTACAGATTGAAGATAGAAGCCAATACGGGAGCGGCTAGTGGAAACACATTGCAGTTGGAGATTTCCGAGATTACTCTCGAATTTGTTCAATTGAAAAGGTGATAACTTATGTCATATGTTGTGAAGGCTGAATGTGATTATGTAGGTAATGTGGTAGCTGTTGTACTTGGCACTGAACGAGACCTGGCCAGTTCGCCTGGATGTATCGTTCCTAAAGAATTGCACGCGGATGTACTAAATCACCCAACCAAATATTGTGTTCGAATGGACGAGATTGTTCCAAAGCGGGTTGTTACTCTGAAGGCGTTGCCTGAGCGTTCGCCAACTGGAGGGACGATCAAGGTTTATGCGGAGAATGCGCCAGATGACGGTCTGTGGCTCAAGATTGGACTCGATACGAAGGTTCATCTACCTGCAAACGATGTATTGGTGCTGACGTCTAACTCCGTCAAACATGTTCAGATTACCGTGCTCGATCGAAATGTTTTCGCAGAGCCGATTCTGATCCGATTTGACGAAAGGAACTGACCCAATGCCTATTCCGGTGAATCTGGATGATTCGACGCCTGCTGCCCCGGATTTTCTTTTCGGGCAAATGCTCGATGATATGTGCGCTCTTAGAGACTCTACCGATCAAATGGTTGCAGCTGTGACTCAGATGGCCGCGGTGCAACGAGAAACCCTGGAGTTTCTGTCGGATCTTGTTCGGATCGGGAACGAGACTCTGATCGAGATTAGAAACAACACAGCACAGATTCGAGCCACTATATCAGCTCTAGAATCGGCCACGATGAGCATCAAGGCCCATCAAGAGCATATGCGATTGGTAAAGACTGCGGTGGATAAAGATGTTGAAGCGCGTCTTGGGGATAGACAATGAATGATGTACAGGCTCGCATCAATCAGAATCTTCAGTTGTGTGAGGATATCTACTCCGTGAAGGATTCTGATCATAGGCGTGCACTTCGATACTTGTTCTCAGTTCTTTCGCACTTGGAGCATATTGCAGTTATTGCAGGGCGTCGAGGGAACGGAGTAAAGGGACAATACGAAGACGAATTGGTCCATGAAGGCACCTTCAAGGCTTTGGCTGAAGGCTTCGGAGGATTTCTTGCGCCTTCTGTGCCAGTTCGGAATCTGGTTTCCTATGTTTCCGTTCTTGACGGAGACGAATTTCTAGCAATTTTGAATGTTGTCTCAGAGGCATGGCTATCGACGCTATTCGACCATATAGGTACCTGGCATATTGCCGATAAGCTCTTTGATGCTATCGGACAGGAAGAGGCCCGGCATGTTTATGAGGCCCGCATTGGGATCAGTCTTAATATGATGCGATCTCAAAAGCTTGTGCAAGAACTTGAAACTCGGCTCTTCAATGTGTCGAATGATCCGGAATTCTTGTGGCCGTTGTGCTTCTTA
>Ga0114931_10005121_pt1 | contig 16225 bp, 7 predicted proteins | sample 2SBtaG_FD_89579 | JGI IMG/M metagenome (GOLD analysis project Ga0114931, IMG submission 89579) | Deep subsurface microbial communities from Kolumbo volcano to uncover new lineages of life (NeLLi) - 2SBTROV14_V59a metaG | ecosystem: Environmental > Aquatic > Marine > Volcanic | place: Kolumbo...
CCCGGACCACAGTGGCCGCTCGTGCAAATCCAAAAGAGGGAACAACGAAACCGGCACATCGCGGTGAACACGTATCTGACTGATTAGAAATCAAACTTCCGATTTCATTTTTGCTGTTGCTTCTTGCGATTTTCCGCGCCAAGTTCTTCCCCTGCCAGAACAACGCGCCCATAATAAGCAGCATTGGCCATTGAGCCGCGTCGGGCGATCATCGCCGGTCAAGACAACCGCTTCGGTACCGCGGGCCAGTCACCGAGCGCCAGTCACCGAGCGCTTGCCGCGGCTGTGAATGTGTATGATGGTGGGTAACAGGCGGGACATCGGCTTGACGGACTGCATGATTTGACGGACTGCATGATACGCAGCGGGAGGCCTTTGCGCGTTGTCGGGTTGCCGGGTCTCACTTGACGGCAACTTTGTCGGCGGCGGCAAATACTCAGGGACAGCGGACAGAATTCACGGGGGCGTCACGGCTTATGCCGGAGCAGCAAACGCGATGCGCAACTTGGTAAGACGGACCAGAGATACTCTTCGGAAACGCTTCACCTTCTCTTCAGGATCTGGAGATCGTGGCTCTCTTGCCCACTCAGCTTCCCGCTTGGGCAGTCGCGGGCTGCATCACGAACCGCTCGAAGACCGCCGGCTCTTGGCGGTGCTTTTCACCGAGAGCTTCGAGGGCGTGACCGCCCCGAACCCGGCGTTCTGGTCGATTCCCGACCTTCAGAATCTTGGCGAAGTCGTGATCAAGACCGATGCCTCGGTCAATCCTGGAGGTCAATCGCTGCTGTTCGACGCCGCAACCCCTAGTGCCCAGGACCAGCTCAACGAGGCGATTCTTAACGTTGATCTTTCAGTTGCCACCGGCGACCCGATCTTGACGTTTTATCAATTGGAAGGGCAACTCGGCACGCTGAAAAACGATCAAGATGATTTCCTCGGCGACGTTGCCGTCGTTGGGCCCGGGTCGACCCGCCCGCCTGAATCGCTCGGCGACGGATTGAGCGTCAGCATCGACGGCGTGACGTGGTACAAGTTGGAGGACGTTCGCGGGCTGGACATCAACCGCATCGGCGACGGTTTATGGCAGCTTCATGAGTACGATCTGGGCGACAACATCACGCGGATCAACAGCCAATTCGGCGCGGGCTTGAGCCTCACGTCGAACTTCAAGATCAAGTGGTCGCAATACGATAACTTGGGGTTCCCCAATCGAGGGTGGGCGATCGACAAGATCAAGATCGCCGATTCGCCTCAGTTTTTCGACGCGAACTTGGAACGCAACGTCTTTCATCGGCTCGACGTGTCGACGAACCCGGACATGCTGTTCCGCGTGGGTCTGTTCGGCAACGTCGATGCCAACACACCGATTCTTGTTTCCGTGCATGGCGCGTTTCGTGAGATTCTGCCGCACACCACGCTGTGGCAGCAATATGTCGCCAACCCGGCAAATGGCGTCGACAGCTTGATCGTCGTGGCACCGTTCTTTTCGGTGGACGGGCCCTATCAAGATTACGGCAACTTGGCCTTCGACACGCAAGACAACTTGACGGCGGACCAGGCTCTGCTCGATGCCGTCTCCGAGGTGACGTCGACCGGACTGGGAGACGCCAGCCAGCTTTACATGTTCGGCTTTTCGCGTGGCGCGCACTTTGTCGAGGCGTTCAACTATGTGCATCCGGAATTGGTCGCCTCGGCCGTGGTCGCCAGCGCCGACAGACACACGTTTCCCGATCCCAACGTCGCGTTTCCGCATGGCATTGGCGACAGCGTTCTTCATCCTCTGCCAGCCGGCGAGTCGTTCGACGTCAACGGCTTTCTTTCCCAGCGGATATTGTTCTGGATCGGCGATCAGGATTTGGACCTGACCGACACCAGCGCGCCGGCCAATGCGCAGGGGGCAACCCGGCCGCTGCGGATGGCGAATATGTTCAATGCCGTCACCGTGGCCGCGAATCAGGCGGGCCTGACTCCGGCGGATCACGAGTATGAACTATTCATCCGCGAGAACCGCGACCACCGTTTCCTGGCCCAGGATATCCCGGTCTTTTTTGAGTTCTTGTTCCGAGATTTCAACCCCGCCGAAGCACCGATCGAAGTCCACCCGGTGATCGTTTCTTCGCCCTCCACGCAGCAGCGAAGCGCGACGCTGCCCGCCGGGTTGACGTCGATCAGCGACAACCAGTTCTGGATTGAATTCTGGGCCCAGTCGACCGGTTCGACCGGCATTATGCAGGGCAACGTCGAGTTCAAGTTCGACCCGGCATTTGCCCAGGTCGCTTTACTTAACAATGGCTCGGTCTTCAACCAATCGACCAGCGGCACGTTCAACAACAACAGCGGCTTTATCAAGAACTTCGGCGGGACAACCACGCTTAGCGGCGTCGGTGTTGGCGAATTTGCCCTGTTAGGTCGTGCCCTTTTCCAGGGGCAGGCATCCGGCATCAGCGGCGATCAGGTTCTATTGGCCCTCAAACGGGGTGTCCAGCCATTCAAGCTGGTCGGAGACATTGCGAATCGCGCCGATCTGCTACCCCTCGCCCCGACGTTGTTCATCAACAGCAGCGACCAGCCGCCGGTGCTGGATCCGATTGGCTCGAAGTCGACCAACGAAGGCGAACTGCTCACCTTCACGGCAACCGCCAGCGATGGAAACCCTGGGGATCAGCTTGCCTTCAGTCTTGGCGCGGGGGCACCCAGCGGCGCTTCGATTGATCCGGTAACCGGCGTCTTTCAATGGACGCCGCCCGACGACGCGGGCTCGCCTTTCACCGTCGAGGTGGTGGTCACCGACAACAGTGCCGCGATGTTGAGCGACTCGGAGATGGTTCAGATCGACGTCAGCGGTGTGGCGCCGGTGCTTTCCGCGACCGGTCCGGCGACGGGCGTTCCGGGGCAGCCGCGCGACTTTACGCTAACCGCGGCTGATTCCGCCGGGGATGCCGCGGCCGGCTTCACGTTCAATATCGACTGGGACGGAAACGGCGTTTTCGACGAAACCGTCGTCGGTCCTAGCGGAACTTCCGTGGAGCACATCTTTACGGACCTGGGCTCGTCCAACGTCACGGTTCAAGCGAGCGACAAAGACGGCCTGTTGAGCAACGTCGAAACGCTACCGATCGACATCACACGGATCGCGCTTCAAGCGGATGAGAACGACCCCTCGGTGACGAACATCGCTTGGGGGGGCACCAACGGTTTCGATGCCGTCTTCTTCCTCGCAACGGGCACCGACCGCTACACGGTGTTCGCTCCCGTCGTCGGCGGGCTGTTTGTCAATGACATCGACGTGTTCAACAACGTCAACGGCAGCATTTCGATTTACGGACAGGATGGAATCAACATCCTTGTGTCAGAGTTTGTCATGACGCCGGCGACGATTGTCGGCGGGTCGGGCGACGATGTCATTGTCGGCGGCTTTGAAGCCGATCTGCTGGACGGTCGCGGAGGAGATGATCTAATCTACGGGGCCACGGAATTCAGCGATGGCGGAGACACCCTGCTCGGCGGAGCCGGGCGAGACGTCCTATACGGGCACTTCGGTGGCGACTCGCTCGACGGCGGAGATGGCGAAGATCTGCTGATCGCCGGAAAGTTGCAACTAGACGATCTAGTTTTTGATCTTTTCAAAATTCAATCCGAGTGGGTTTCCTCCCGCGATTTCACTACCCGTGTTCTAAACATCTTGGGCAGCGGCAGTGGACCTCACAAGAACGGCAACGTCTTCCTCACTCCAGGCACCACCGTGGTCGATGACAGCGCGGTCGACACGCTGCTCGGCGGAGATGGGCTCGACTGGTTCCTTTACGATTTCTCCGAAGACATTGCCTTGGACTTCCAAATTAACGAAGTGCGCCACGATATTGGCCCCTGATCGCGCAAGCAGACCGGCTGCCAACGCGAATTTCTCCAGCAAACCAAGCCGGCTCATACAACGCGACCAGCTCAGGATTTCCGGGACTGGAAAAGGGGATCGTTCTGGCTCAAAGCGGATTCACAGAAACATCGACGTCTTGCCAAGTGCGCGTGTTCGCCCGCAGTCGGTCGTGTCGTGCCGGTGTTTCCGAATGAAATGGTTGCATCACCTGGAGAAACCGGTTATCTTGCGAAGTAATAAGTTGTTGCGCCGGCTTCGCCCGTCAGTCGGAGACCGTCTAGGATCGCACTCGGCAGTCAGGGGAGCCGGGCAGTAGCGGCTGTCGAGACACTGATGGGAATTGCGGGTTGGCGTGGCAGCTTGCAATGGGGAACTAGATGTGGGACGGACCTTAATCGGTTTCGCCCGGGTCGTGGCGTGCCTCTCCCGGCCGCTCAAGAAGACCGGCTGGCCCCACCGTTTTTTCGTTGATCTGGTGAGGTTGGTGCGCTGTGTCCGCTGCCTTTGCTTCCCTTTTTTACGAATAGGAAGAACATGGGGCGCCGCGAACACACGATCCACATCTTTGATAGATCATTACCGTTAGTTCTACGGATGAAGGCTTTGCAACCCGAGGCTATGCACAATGTCGCATTCAATGTTCGGTTCTTTGATTCGGGATCTTCGAGAACGTCGGCACAACCGCTCAAGAAGGCGAACCAAGCCTTCAAACAACTTTCGGCATCGTAGTCTGCTGCTTGATCCGCTCGAGGATCGGCGGCTGCTCGCCCTGACTTACGACTTGACGCCGCTAGGCACTTTGGGAGGAACGGCCAGCGTTGCCCTGGGGGCCAGTGTCGTGCTGGTTGGTGGCACGCAGGGCAATCCGATTTTCGAACTGCAAATTGTCGGCGCCAGCACATTGGCGGGCGATGCCACCGAAGAGGCGTCGATCTGGGCCGTCGACAGCGGCGGCACGCTGGCGGGCCCCACCTCTCTGGGAACTTTGCCGGGTGCGGCCAACAGCAAGGCCAATGATATCAACGCGCTAGGGTTCGCCGTGGGGCGAAGTGGGCCATCGCAGTTCGGCCAGCCGCCGGCGACCGGCGATCACGCCTTTCTCTTTAACCCGCTTACCAGCACGCTGACCGACCTTGGCGACCTGCCCGGTGGCGACGATTTCAGTGAGGCGACCGCGCTTAGCCTGTCGCAAGCCGTCGGCAGTAGCGCCGCGACCAATGGTCTGAGAGCCTTTGTCTGGGAGGCCACGACCGGCCTTACGGACTTGGGTGACTTGCCTGGGGGGGCTGACTTCAGCTTTGCTCTTGACGTCAGCAACGCCGGCCAGATCGTCGGCGGCAGCGGTGTGGCAGCCGGGCAACATGCGTTTCTGTACGACACGACCAACGGCCTGCAAGACATTGGCGCGTTGCCGGTCACGGCGATGGGTGCCACGGATTTTGCCGAAGCCGCCTTGGTTAACGAGAGTGGTCTGGTCGCCGGACGCAGCCTTACCGACGTGCTTGACGGCATGGGACAACCGACCGGCCAAACGGCCATTGTGCCGTTCGTTTACAACTCACAAGACATGAATCCCGTGATGGTTCCCTTGGTTCCGCCCACGATCGCCGGCACGCTTGCCGCGGTCAGTCGGCCGTCAGGGATTAACGAATTGGGCGCGATCGTCGGAACAGCGAACACGGTCGGGCTTCCCGGCGGCGATCAGTTGGCCGCTTGGCTGTTTTCACCCTTGCGGGGCACGGTCAACCTGAATGACACGCTGAACGCAACCGGCGCCGGCTGGACGCTGCTCGAAGCCCGTGCCATTGACGACACGGGTCGTGTCGTCGGCTTCGGTACCAACCCGGCGGGCGATCTCGAGGCATTTCTCTTAACGCCCAACAATGACCCGCCGGTTCTTGACCCGGTCGGCAACCAATCTGCCCTGGAAGGCACGCCGCTACAGGTGAACGTGACCGCCAGCGACCCGAACGGCGATGACATGAACTTCGTTCTCGGCGGGATCGACGGCAATGGCAATTTCAAGGCCGGTTTGAATGTGCCGGCCGGGATGACCATCACCACGACCGATCCGGTCAACGGCCTCGGCGTGCTCAACTGGACACCGGCCGATGATTCGCCCACGCCTTTTGATGTCACCATCGCGGTCGTGGACGACGGTGCCGGATTCTTGTCCGACTTCGAATCCATTCAGATCACCGTCAGCAACGTGGCTCCCACGGCCGATGCGGGCGGATCCTATACGATCAACGAAGGCGACAGCATCAATCTCAACGCGATCGCCAGTGATCCGGGCGGTGTCAACGATCCGCTGACCTTTACCTGGGACATTAACGGCGACAGCATCTTCGGTGACGCGACGGGACAAAACCCAACGCTCACCTGGGCGCAGCTCAACGCGCTGGGAATCACCAACGGACCGCAAACGGTCAGCAACGTTCGTGTTCGCGTGGCCGACGATGACGGCGGCGTGACCGATTCCGCGGCCACCACGATTACGGTCAATAACGTGGCCCCCACGGCCGATGCGGGCGGACCCTACACGATCAACGAAGGCGATCCGCTTGTTGTGGACGCTTCGGCTTCCACCGATCCCAATCCGGCAGACACGCTGACCTATAGTTGGGATTTGAACGGCGATTCGGTCTACGGAGATGCCGTCGGGGTCAACCCCACGGTATCGCTGGCCGAACTAAGCACTTTGGGGCTTGACGACGGCGACGGCACTTTTTCCGTAACCGTGCAGGTGACCGACAACGATGGCGGGGTCGGAACCTCGCCGGCTACCGTGCTGACGATTAACAATGTCGGCCCCGATGCGGGAATCAGCGGTCCGACCAGTGCCGTGCCCGGACAGCCGCGGACTTATACCTTGACCGCGACCGACCCTGGACCGGTCGACCAAGCGGCGAATTTCACCTTCGACATCGACTGGGACGGTGACACGGTCGTCGACGAAACCGTCGTTGGTCCTAGTGGAACCCAGGTGACGCACGTCTTTATGACGATCAGCACGCCCACGGTTGGCGTTACTGCGACGGACAAAGACGGCGGCTCGGGCAGCGGCGCGTCGATCGGGGTCAACGTGACCATGTTCGCCACTCAGCCCGATGAGCAAAATCCGTCGCTGACGAACTTGGCTTGGGGGGGCACCGACGGCCTCGACGTGGTGTTCGTCTTGCCCGGCGGTGGTGGAACCCTGACGCTGTTCACGGCCGTTTACGGATTCAATTTTATCAATCAGATCGACATCGTGGCCGGCGTTGACGGGAAGGTGATCCATTACGGACTCGGCGGCTCGGACATTATGGCCGACGACTTCATTTCACTTCCGGTCGAGATGCACGGCGGCAACGGCAACGACGTGCTGTCCGGCGGCTTGGGAGGGGACCTGATCGAGGGCGATGCCGGCAATGATTTCTTTTTCGGCACCACGGCCAATGTGGATAGCGGAGACACGCTGATCGGCGCCGATGGTCGCGATTTCTTCTATGGCAACCAGGGCGCTGACTCGATCGACGGGGGGAACGGTGACGATTTGCTGATCGCCGGGACGGCGAGCTTCGGTTCCGGCCAGTTGCTGACCGGCCTGACGAAGATTCGTGACGAATGGCTTTCCAACCGCGATTATGCGACCCGCGTGGCCAATATCAGCGGCACCGGGTCGGGGCCGAAGAAGAACGGCAATTTCTTCATTCAGCCCGGCGTCACGGTCTTTAACGACGGAGCGGCGGACCAGCTCTTTGGAGGCGGTGACATGGACTGGTTCGTCTTCACAGTCCTTCAAGACACGGTGTTCGACGCCGAAGCGGGTGAAGTCCTAACCGACGTGCCATAAACGTTCCTGGCGAAAGGGCGGACGGTGAAGCGGACATCCGCCACGACGCTTAGCTTGATTGTTTAATAAGAAAGATTCGCCGGCCGTACACCATATTGCACCCGTGTACGGCCGGTTTTTTTGTCGATCTCGTCCTTTCCGTGAAGCACCGCCCGCAGATGCTCACCACGATGGGGGGTTTTATGAAAACCGACGATAACCGAAAATAATTTTCTTGACTCGTCGCGGAAAGACCGCTAGGTTGCTAGCAATTAATTGGACTATGACGATAAATAGGTTGGGTAAGGTCTGTTCACGACTAACAGTCGTGAGCGAGGTTACGAGGAACGCTAGTGGATATCGCGTCTACAGCACATAACGGAAGGGAATGACCATGCGGTCATGGGTCGTGGCTGCTCTCGCCGTGCTATTGCTTGCCGGGAGCGCCGTACAAGGATTGGCGACGCCGGTTAACTACGGTGATTTTCTCGGTGCCGATCTGGACTATCTTGGCGTCACGGAGAATTCGCCCACGGATCCCACGCCGTTGTTTGAAGCGCCAACTCGGGTGGGCGATTCGCTTCTCTTTTTTCCGACCAACTACGCCGCTACTTCCGTGAACGGCATCCCGGATGTCACGGTCGGCATTCTGACCTTTGAACTGCAAGCTACGAACGGAAACACGATCGATTCGCTGGCCATAACCGAGTTGGGCGATTATCTGCTAACCACGCCCGGCACGGGCACTTCGACGGCCACGGTTGGCGGCGCGCTGATCATCACCGTGCTCGATGTTTTCGGCGTGCCCGTGGATTTCAATCCGACCATTCACTTTCAGTCCGACAGCTTGGTCTCCACTCCCGCGGCGCCTTTCGTGCTGCAGAACGACTTTTTCGAGGCCAACATTTTCACGGCTTCGGCCCTGATTGATCTGGCCTCGGTCGTCCCCGGCGCGACGAGGATTCAGGTGCAGTTCAATAACATTCTGAGCGCTTCCAGCACGCCTGGGACCACGGCCTTTATCCAGAAGAAATCGATCAACGGGGCCGTTGTCATCGAACCGAACCCTAGCCCTGGGCCGATTGTTCCAGAGCCTTCGTCTGCCATCCTCGCCCTTGGGGCGCTAGTAATAGGTGCGTTCGGTCGTTTTTGGAGACGCCGTCGCCCGAGGTTATGATGGATTTCAGCTTGTCAACCCAGCCAGTAGCGCATAGCTGAGCCGAAACGTATTTTTCCGAGATCGTACATCTTTTTCCGAGAACGTACATCACTGGGAGTTGCTAATGCGATTTGTTGTCGAAAACAGGGCTGCTTGCCGCTTGGCACTTGGTCTCTCGGTGGCGTTTGCGATTGTACTGACCAATCGAAATGTCAACGCTTCGCCACTCGGGCATGGCAGCTTTTCCGGAACCACGGTCGACTTTGTCGCCGTGACCGAAGATTCGACAACCGATGACGTCTCGCTTCCCGGCGGTGCGTTGTTCGGCGCTCCAAGCTTGGTTAACGATACGTTGGTCTTTTCAACGCCGAATTTCGCTGCCAGCGCCTCGGGCGCCGGAGGCAGCGACACGGTGAACGGAAAGTTGACGCTGACGATAAACGCCAAGCCTGGTTTTTTCATTGAACGCATTGCCATTTCCGAGGTCGGCGATTATTTGTTGGGCGGTTTCGGGGGAGCGGGCACCGCAGCTTCGGTCTTCGGCGGCTTGGCGGTGACGGATTTAACCTTTTCAACGGGAACCTTTACCGATCCGGTAAGCGTTTTGCCCAAATCGACCTTTTCGCACGCTACCCTCGATTTCACCGGGACCTATAGCGGTGCGGCGGAGATTGATTTTGTCAACGATCTCTTTCTTGTCGGGATCACCTCGGTTTCGGTGGATTTTGAAAACAATCTGATGGCGACGAGTGAAGCCTTTACGACATCGACCATTAAGACCGCCTTTGAAGCCCTTCAGGGCATTACCGTCGGCACAGCTCCGGGCCCCGTCATTCCCGAGCCGTCTTCTTTTCTCTTGGCGGCCATGGCCGTTGGCTGCGGGGCTGTGCGTTGGCGGGCAGGTCAACGCCGCCGCAAGTCGAGCTGAGATTTTATGCCTCTCCTCGCCATTGTGCGAGCGATTCTGCTGCGGCGCGGCGACTTGGAGAGTCGTCGTCATTCTGCCGCGGACGATTTGGCCCTGAATTAATTTGCTTGCAAATCACTTGACCGGTCACTGAAATCGGTCAGAATGATAGCTCCTTTGGGGGCGCAAGCGGGACCGTCTCTCGGCAAGGCTCGGGGCCCAGGCTGAAATTTATTTCTTGTGCCGACGCTTGTCGCGCTCAAAAGCATGCGCATGCAGTTTACAGCTTTGCGTTGCAGGCCAAGATCGACTGCGCGAGGGTCAAATTGATGGTAGGACGGCAACGTTTGGGGCGACCGCTTCGCATCGAGATCTGCGAAGATCGCCGCATGCTTTCGCTCAACGTACCGGCTCTAAACGGCCTTCCGGGCGCGCCGGCAACGATCTATCTCGATTTTGACGGTAACTTCGAATCGCAGTGGGGCGGTTTCCAGAACATTACGACGCCGGCCTACGATACGGACGGTGATCTAGCTAACTTCAGCGCCACCGAACTCAACGAGATTACAGACATCTGGTCCGGCGTGGTCGAGGATTTCGCGCCGTTCAACGTGAATGTAACGACCGTCGACCCGGGAGCTTTTCCGGACGGGGTCGCGGTTCACGTCGCCATCGGCGGCAGCTATATGGACTGGTTCGGCACGGCTGCTAGCGGAACTTCTTTCATCTTTTCGTTTATCAATCCGCTGCCCAACACGGTTTTTGTTTTTGAAGACAATCTTCAGGTTCCGCGGCAGGTGGCCGACATTGCTTCTCACGAGTCGGGCCACGCATTCGGGTTGTTCCATCAAAGCGTCTGGCAAGGCGGGGTAAAGACCCAAGAATTCAATCCTGGCAACCCGCCTAACTGGGGCCCGATCATGGGCAACCCGTTGCTTTCGGTCCGCTCGACTTGGTTTAACGGCACGTCGTCCATCTCACCAACCTCACTTCAAGACGACATCGCCGTGATCGGCAGCGCGAACAACGGGTTTGGGTTTCGCGCGGATGATCATGGCGACGACATCTTGTCGGCAACACCGCTGGTGCCGGTCGGATCGGCGATCAGCGGTACAGGAATCGTGGGCGATACGAGCGACAATGATTATTTCTCCTTCACCACCGGCGCCGGGCAGATCAGTCTGACGGCGGATGTTGCATCGTTTGGCGCGAACTTGGATTCTCGGCTCGAGCTGCGCGACGCCTCCGGGGCGCTGGTGGCTTCGGACGATCCGAGTAGCAGCCTTTCAGCCTCGATCACCACGACCGTCAGTGCCGGAACCTACTATGCGGTCGTCGGCAGCCACGGCAACTTTGGCGACCTCGGTCAATACACGCTTTCAGGCACGATCGTTCCCTTGTCGAACCAAAGCCCCACGGCCGATGCGGGCGGACCCTACACGATCAACGAAGGCGATTCGCTCTCGCTCGACGCAACGGCCTCTTTCGATCCCGATCTGGGCGACGTGCTCAGCTATAGCTGGGACGTCAACGACGACGGCGTCTTCGGCGACGCGGTTGGTGCGACCCCGGTTTTAAGCTGGTCGCAGCTTGTCGGTTTAGGCATCGACGATGGGGATCAGACATTCAACGTCCGGGTCCGGGTCGATGACGGACAGGGCGGGGTCGATATCTCTTCGCCCACCACGCTGACGGTTCAAAACGTCGCGCCAGCCGCCATACTATCCGGTCCCGCCACGGCGGTACCCGGCCAAACGCGGACGTTTACACTTACGGCGAACGACCCATCGCCGGTCGATCAGGCAGCGAACTTCACTTTTTTCATCGACTATGACGGCGACTTAGTGCCGGACGAAACCGTAGTCGGGCCCTCGGGCACAACCGTCGACCATGTCTTTACGGACCTTGAAACGGCAACGATCTCAGTGTTTGCCGAAGATCAGGATCAAGGCCAAAGCCAAACGGTCTCGACCACGATCGACGTCACTCGATTTGCCATTCAGCCGGACGAAACCGACCCGAGCATCGTCAATCTTGCCTGGGGTGGGACCAGCGGTTTTGACGTTGTTTTCTTCCTGCCTAACGGGCAAAACAAGATTTCGATTTTTGTCTTTGCCTTGGACAACAACATAGTTGGCACGCTGGACATCTTGTCGGGAATCAACGGCACGGTTTCGGCGTATGGCTTGGGGTTCGGCGACGTGATCATTGCCGACGCGCTTTCCACCAACGCGGTTTCCTTCGATGGCGGCGATGGCGCGGATCTGCTGATTGGCGGGACGCGCGACGATCTACTTCTCGGCGGAGACGGGGCGGACACGCTTGTCGGCGGGATGGGCGACGACCAGCTTTTCGGCGGCGACGGCAATGACCTGATTCTTGGCGAAGCCGGCGAGGACTTGCTGCTCGGTGAAGACGGTCGGGATATTCTCGTCGGCGGAGCCGACTTCGACGCGCTGCTTGGCGGCGACGGCGACGATCTGTTGATCGGAGGCACCACGACGCTCGATCTCTTGAACGGCGATTTTGTCGACGTCCAATCCGAGTGGAACTCCTCGGACGATTACGCCACGCGCGTTGCTAATCTTCTCGGAACCGGCGGGAGCGGTTCGGGGGCCCTTGTGCCGGGCGACAACCTTTCGGACGACGAAGTCATCGACCTCCTGTACGGAGAGGATGACCTCGATTGGTTTCTCGCCTCTCTAACGGGTGACATCGTCTTCGACGCGGAAAGCGGCGAAATCCTCACCGAAATCGATCCTTAGCCATAAGCGTGCGGGCCTGTGAGAGGCGCTCTTTCGCGGCTCGTGGGCAGCGAGGCTCTTCTCAGAAAAAGTGGCGGTCACCGTATGCGGCGTTGATTCGCCTCTCAGTCCGGCACAGAATGGGAGGAAGCTCGGCGATCCCCTGCCGCTGCGGTCGTCATGCTATAGGCTAGCTAGGGTTCGTACCGTCACGTCATCGCGCCGGCCTGGCCGCTCCTCGAAGAGGCCCCCTTGAAAGAGAAGGCGAACTAAGTTGGTGGACCATCAGCCGTCCGTCACGGCAAGCCCAAACTCGGCGGAATCCAATGGGTTAAGCGAACCACCCGAGTTGTCGATCGTCATGCCGTGCCTTAATGAGGCCGACACGCTGGGCCGTTGCCTTGAAAAGGCGAGCCGCGCGATTGAGGAACATCGGATTCACGGCGAAATCATTGTCGCCGACAACGGCAGTACCGACGGTTCAATGGAAATCGCGCGCCGCTTGGGAGCAAGCGTTATCGAGGTCAAGACGCCTGGTTATGGCAACGCCCTGATGGGAGGCATCGCCGCCGCGCGGGGCAGGTTCATCATCATGGGTGACGCCGACGATAGCTACGACTTCGGCGAGGTGCCCAAGCTCGTCGAGCGACTGCGAGAGGGAAACGAGCTGGTTCAGGGTTGCCGTTTGCCGTCGGGTGGAGGAAAGATTCTTCCCGGCGCCATGCCTTGGCTGCACCGCTGGTGTGGCAATCCGCTTTTCTCGATGATGGTGCGCTCCATGTACGGCGCGCCCATTCATGATGTGTACTGTGGATTACGCGGCTTCTCGCGAGATTTGTACGATCGGCTGAACCTGCGTTGCACGGGCATGGAATTCGCCGTCGAGATGGTGATCAAAAGCAGCCTGTTCGGCGCACGCATCGCCGAGACGCCGATTACGCTGCATCCCGACGGGCGGCAGTCGCACGCACCGCACCTGCGCACCTTTCGCGACGGCTGGCGCACGGTACGCTTCTATCTGATGTACAGCCCGAGGTGGTTGTTCTTGATTCCGGGGATGTTGCTGATCTTACTTGGCATGTTGGGATATGCACTGGCGCTACCCGGCTTTCAAGTTTTTGGTGCGACACTCGGGGTACACACGCTGCTCGTGGCGAGTTTGGCCATTTTGCTAGGGTTCCAATCGCTTCTGTTTGCGTTGTTTGCCAAGACGTTTGGCATCACCGAAGGCATGATGCCGCCGGACCGAAGGTTGGAGGCGTTCTTTCGCTATGCCAAACTGGAAACCGGGCTGCTGGTCGGAAGCGGCGGATTTTTGTTGGGTTGGGGATTGATCGCGGTCGCCTGGAACCGATGGCGACTCACCGGCTTCGGGCCACTTGACTACGCCTCGACGATGCGGCTTGTGATTCCCGGCGTCACGCTGGCCGCGCTCGGGTTTCAGACCGTCTTGTCGAGCTTTTTTGTTAGTATTCTTGGTATGGGCCGCAAATGAGCTGGTTTGAAACGTTTCCATTCCAAGAAAACCTTGCCCCGGGAGAGCGGTTGATCACGCGCCGGCGGGGTGGTTCACGGCTCAGCGGTGCATGACAACACGGCCTTTTACCAAGAATTTACATTCCGCGAATGAAGCCTCGGCAACGCGAACTTCATGCCTCGACTGATTCCCGCTCTGACGAGCGGGCTGACGTGGTGCGCGTGGTCGAATCGCAAACCTGTTGTGACGACGCCTGGGAGGCCGCTTACCAACGGTTCGAGACGCCGGAAGAAGAAATCGCGAAGTTCACGCGAAGGCTCGTGACGCTTGGCCACCGGCAATGGCCCCGCGACAGCCGGATCGTCGAGCTGTTCTGCGGTCGCGGCAACGGCATGGTGGCACTCAAACGACTGGATTTCAACCACCTCGAAGGGGTCGATCTTTCGGCCTCGCTGCTTGCTGAATATCGCGGACCGGCGAAGTGCTATCTCGCCGACTGTCGCCGGCTTCCGTTCGACGATGCGTCGAAGGATGTGTTGATCGCTCAAGGAGGGCTGCACCACTTACCACGGCTTCCCGACGATCTCGAAGCAGTGTTGATCGAGGTTCATCGTGTCTTGCGTCCGGGCGGACGGTTTGCCGTGGTCGAGCCGTGGCTGACGCCCTTTTTGTCCATGGTCCATGGCGTGTGCAAGGTTTCTTTGGCACGAAAGCTTTGGGCAAGGCTCGACGCGCTGGCAACCATGAACGAACTGGAACATCCGGTCTATGGTTGCTGGCTAGGGCAACCGCGAGAAATCCTCAAACGCTTCGATCAACGGTTCGCGGTCGAGCGGCGAAAGAAGGCCTGGGGTAAATTGTATTATGTTGGGCGAAAAGTTTAACGTGGCCGCGGCAAGGAAGTGGCACGGCTCGCCCAAACGCCAACCACGCCTGCTTCGCGGCGCCGACCAAGGCGGTTCGCTTTGCGATCTCGAAGTTTACTGTCGCTCGTTTTGTTTTTCGCGGGGCTGAGCGGCTTTGGCGCCTGGTGCGTCTGGATCGTGGTCTTTGACGAGGGCAAAGTCGTTCTCCCGCGGGCCGACCAAGCGGCGTGGATCCGCTTCGACCACGTACCACGGTTTCAGGGGCGACCGCGTGTCGCGCTGCCTGCTCGCTTCCGGCGAACCTTTACGGTTCAATCGGTCCCTTCGACGGCAACGTTGACGCTGCGTGCATATCGGGCGGCCGTGGTCAAGCTCAATGGAAAGCGTCTCGCACTCGACGGTAACGCTTTGGCGAACTGGAAGCGGCCACGAAGCCGCGAGATCGCCTCGGCCCTCAGACCGGGTGAAAATCGAATTGAGGTCACGGTTACCTGCGACAGCGGACCGCCGGCGCTGTGGCTCGCCATTCGCGGTGCCGGCCAAACTTTCCTGCGCAGCGATGCGTCATGGTCCGCTTCGTGGGCCGGCAGCCTGTGGCGAAAAGCCCACGACATCCGCCACGACCGCGCCTGGCAGCGGACCACTCCGCCGAGCGCCCCTTTGCGGCAAACCAGTTCGGCTACCGGCGCTTCGAGCCCGCGGCAGGTTGGTGCTGCTCATCTTACCCGCCGGCAGCTCAATGAAGCGCTCGTTCCCGCACGAATGTGGCGCCGCCACAAGTTGCGTTGGCTTCTGATGGCCGTGGCCGCGGCGGCCGTGATCGCTCTGGCGCGGCGGTTCAAGGCGTGGTGCTTGACAAGCAGCGGAGATGGCAAGGTTGGCTTTTCCCGGCGTGGTGCGGCGGTGGTTCTGGCCGTGCCGACGGTGTTGTGGATCGCACTGCTTACCCACAACGCCCCGCTGCTGTATCGTCAGGCCGGATACGACGCGGCGGGGCACCTTGAATACATGCAGCACCTTCTCGACGGCCGCGGTTTGCCGCTGGCCAACGAAGGATGGCAGATGTATCACCCACCGTTGTACTATGCTGTCGGGGCGTTGTCGCTGGCCGGCTGCGGCCTGTCGACCTCGGAACCGGAGGCGATGTGGGTGCTGCGCGCGGTGGGGATGTTGATCGGCATTTTGCAATTCGTCGTCGTCTGGCTTTGCCTTAAGGAGGTGTTTCCTGGTCAATGGCGCAAGCAACTGATCGGCTTGACCGTCGCCTCGATGCTGCCGGCTAGCTTGGCCCTGGCGCACTATCCCACGAACGAGCCGCTTGCCGCGCTGTTGAGCTCAACGTCGATTTATCTTTACTTGCGTTTGCGACGTGTTGAAGAAC
>Ga0114931_10005122_pt1 | contig 16224 bp, 7 predicted proteins | sample 2SBtaG_FD_89579 | JGI IMG/M metagenome (GOLD analysis project Ga0114931, IMG submission 89579) | Deep subsurface microbial communities from Kolumbo volcano to uncover new lineages of life (NeLLi) - 2SBTROV14_V59a metaG | ecosystem: Environmental > Aquatic > Marine > Volcanic | place: Kolumbo...
AGGCCGCGAACACGAGCGCCAGAACGTAGACCACCCGGGCCCGTCCCAGCGAGATGCCCACGCCCAGGAGGGCGAAGCCCAACCCGAAGGCGTACATGCTCAGCACCGCGCGTTTGACGCCCATGGCCCGCCGGAGCATGTGGTGCATGTGGTTCGAGTCCGGGTCCGAGATCGCCTTGCCCGCCAGACGCCGACGCACGATCGCCAGGGACGTGTCGATGATCGGGATGGCGTAGATGATCAGCCCGGCGAAGACCAGGTGCGTCTTGCCCGTGTCGCCCAGGGTCAGGATGATCACCACCGTCGTAAACCCGAGCATCAGCGACCCGCAGTCCCCCAGGAAGATCGTGGCCGGGTTGAAGTTGTGGGGGAGGAAGCCCATGCACGCGCCCAGCAGTGCCATGCACAGCACGATCCGCTGGGCGTCCCGGGGGCCATCGTCGTTGAGCGCCAGCGACAGCGCGATGAACAGCAGCCCCGCGACGCAGATCCCGGTCACGCCGGTGAGCAGCCCGTCCAGCCCGTCAATCAGGTTCGAGGCGTTGCACCCGCCCAGCACGAAGACGGCGATCACAGCCGTCCCCGTCCAGTACACGAAGTCCACGAAGATCGACGCCCCCAGCCCCGGCACCGCGAACGGGAGCGGGATCAACCAGCCGATCGTCTCGTAGCCCGGCAGGTGCGTCGTGGGCAGGCCGATCCACTCGGCCAGCGGGAGCAGCAGCCCCGCGGCCACCTTCACGCCTACATCCTGGTACGCCAGCGCCGCCGCCGCCATCAACTGACCGACCACCTTGATCCGCGGGCTGATCCCCACCACGTCGTCCAGCAGCCCGATCATCATGATCACCGAGATCCCGAGGATCACGGAGATCGGAACAGCCCCGGAGATGTCGTCAACCGGGTACCCCGCGGGCGACGGATGAAACGTGATCATGCCCTCGATCCGCGTGCCAAAGATGCTGTAGAGAATCCCCCCCATGAGCCCGAGGAAGACCCCGACACCGCCCAGATAGGCGATCGGCACCCGGTGCATCTTTCTCGCGTCCGATGGACGATCCACGATCCCGTGGGCGACAGCCAGCCGCCGCATGATCGGCGTGGCCACCAGCGTTACGAGAAACGCGACCACGAACACGCCCATGTACCCGTGCAGGATGCTCAGGCGCGAGACCGCATCGCCCTCGCTCAGTCCCGCCGCCCGCGACAGCGCTTCGAAGTGGTCCGACAGGGCCGAGACCTCGTTTCCCAGCGACTTGATCTGGTCGACGACGTCCCCGGGTAGCGGGGGTGGCGCCGAGGTCGGCATGATCAGATCAGCGGGCCCCATCCGGTCGGTTCTCCTCCCGAATCTGCTCGGCGATGTCCCGAATCGACTGCTCCAGACTCACCTTCGGCTCAAACCCGACAGCCGATCGGATCCGCTCGAGGTTCGGTCGGCGACGGGCCAGATCCTCGAACCCCGCCCGATACGCCTCCTCATACGCAACGCAGCGTATGTCCGAGGACGAGCCCGTGACCCGCACGACCGCGCGAGCCAGATCCAGGATACTGATCGGCGTCTGGGCCCCGACGTTGAAGACCCGCCCGTGGCACGAGGCGGTTTCCAGCAGCCGCCCCAGAACAGGCACCACGTCCCGAACATCACAGAAACACCGCGACTGCGACCCATCCCCGAACACCGCCAGATCCTCGCCGCCCAACGCGGCCGAGACGAACCTCGGCAGCACCATCCCGTACCGACCGACCTGCCTGGGCCCGACGATGTTGAAGAACCGGCAGATGACCGCCGGCAGCCCGAACCGATCGTGGTAGGCCAGCGCTAGGAACTCGTCGATCGCTTTCGTATTGGCATAGGACCATCGGAGCCTCGTGGTCGGCCCGTACACAACATCGTCGTCTTCGGAAAACGTCTCCCGCACGCCCTTGCCGTAGACCTCCGAACTGGAGGCAACGAGCGTCGGAACAGGTCCGCCCGAATCCGATCGGCAGCACGCGAAGCGGAGCAAGGCCGCCGTCTCATTCACGTTGGTCTCGATAGCCTCGATGGGGTGTTCGAGGATGAGCGAAACCCCGACGGCCGCGGCAAAGTGGTAGATCTGCTCGAATCGTTCGCCCGGCCCCATCGCGCCCAGCGCTTCGCTCAGATCGGCCTCGATGAATCGCAGGCGGGGGTCGTGCCCGGGAAGGTTTGTCCGTCGCCCGGTCGAGAGGTTGTCCACCACGGTGACGTCGTCCCCCCGGGCCAGGAGCGCATCGACCACGTGCGAGCCAATGAAGCCGGCCCCCCCCGTCACCAGCACGCGACGAGGCGCCGGCGATGAATCGGCGTGATGGTTGCGCCGGGGCGCGTGAGAGTCGCTCACGAAACTGGGCCCGTTGGCGTCGCGTGTCCATCCGGCGCCCGGCCAGTCCGGGACGAACGATTGTGCCGAGGGGCGCCCGCGCCGCGTCAGTCTAGGCCGCCGAGTTCTGGTACTCGTGCGTGGCCTTGATGTTCCGGCGGAAGTACCCGCCCGCGGCCGAACGCACCGCGTTGACGACCACGCCCACGAACTCCGCCCGCGTGTCGTTGAGATTGTTGCGAAGGCGTGCGATCTGCCCTCGCTTCTCGCTCATCGCCTTGCAGACCAGCACGGCCGCGTCGCACTTGTTGGCCAGCGCCATCGCGTCGCCCGAGACGATCGCCGGAGCCACGTCCAGCAGGACCAGGTCGTACAAGTGCGACGACTTGGCCAGCACCTCATCCATCAGATGACCCGAGATCCGCTCGTAGACGCGTTGCTCGGGGGAACCGGCCGCGAGCACGTCCAGATTCGCCGTCTGCGTATGCTGGATCGTCTCTTCAAGCGACGCTTTGCCTGCCAGCACGTCCGCCAGCCCGGGCTGCTCGGGTATGTCCATGGCCTTGTGCTGCCCGGGTCGCCGGAAGTTGGCATCGATCACGAGCACGCGCTGCTCGGCTGCGGCACACGCCGCGGCCAGATTCGCCACCACCGTCGTCCCGCCCGAATCCGGCATCCCCGAGACAATCATGAGCGACTTGTACCCCGACTGCTGCATCCGCTTGATCAACGGCCCGCGGAAATGACGGAACGCCTCGGCCAGCACCCCCCGCGGCTGGTCCCGGAAGGCCGTCTCGGCCGAACTCGGGCACGACAGGTCCTCGCAGATGTGCGGGATCACGCCGACCACCCGCGTCCGCGGGATGAGCGAGACGTCCGACGGGCCCTTGATGCGCTGGTCGAGCACCTCGACAAGCAGCACCGATCCACCGACGACACCCATGATCAGCAGCACGCCCGCCGGCACCATGATGATCAGCCTGGGAAACGAGACCTCGGACGGCTTGTCCTCTTCGGCCAGCAGCGTCACGCGGTACGTCGAATCCAGTTCCGACAGGGCCTCGAGGTTCTGCAACTGTGCCGCGAAGACGGACTTGGTCGCCATCAGCCGCCTGATCTCGTCGGTCAGGTCCGAGACGCGCGAAAGGATCTGGCTCAGTGAGACCATTTCCTGCTTGAAGCCCTCGATCCGCTCGAGCGCCTCTTTCTCCTGGGCCTTGGACATCGCCATGCCCATGCGCATCGCATCCAGTTGCGTGTTGAAGACGGTGAGCAGCGCCTGGTCGAGGATCTCGTTGTATTCCTGGCCGTACGCCTCGAGCGTCCGGTCGATCATCTTGATGTCGCGGTGCTCGGGCCCGAACCCCTGGTGAACCAGCGTGCGCTTCTGGACTTGCAACGCCTTGATCTGGGCGTCCAGGCGGGCCACGTTGGGGTCCGCCTTGGCCTGGGCTCTCATCATGTCCGAGTAGGTAATCCCCGCCGGCGTGTCCTTGAGCGTCAGTTGGTCCTGGAGTTCATCGAACTGGGTCTGCATCGCCTCTTGCTGGAGGCGCAGCTCGGCCACCTGCTTCTGAGCCAGGGACATGCCCATCGCCGCCTCGTTGAGGCGCTCGTCAAGGCTCTGCACCCCGTTGGTCGCCACCAGCGTGTCCCGCTCCTTCTGCTTGCGGTCGATCTCATCGTCCGTCTGGGAAATCTGCTTCTGGAGCACGTCACGCTGGTCGTTCGAGACGCGGCTGACCTGCTCGCGCAGCGCCCGGTCGTAGGCCAGACGCACGAACCGTGTGAGCACCTGGACCTCCGTCGGATCGTTCCAACTGCTCGACAACTGCATGATCTTGGTCCGGGGCAGGATCTTGGCGCTGACCCGATCCTTCAGTTCCAGCGCCGCCTCCGTGGAGTCGTACGTCCCGTCGCTCGTGAACCGATCCCACCAGCCCGGCGCCTCACGCCGGAGCTTCGGGTTCTTGGCGGCATCCTGGATGACCGAGTCGGAGGTCATGATCTCGACCTGGGTAGCCATGAACCGGTCCAGGGCCTTGTCGCTGTCGTCGGTCCCCGGCGCGTCGCCGATGTTCTTCTGGGCGCTGGTCGCTTCCCAGAAGCACTTGGACTTGTACGAGGGCGCCAGGTACAGCAGCAGGTAGTTCGCCCCCACCCCCACAACAATCCCGCAGAACAACGCGATCGTCAGAAGCACCTTGTACTTCTTGAGCAGCTTGAACGGGTCCAGGACGGGTGCCGCCGGGCTTGAACCGATCCTCCCCGAGGAGGGTCGGTTCGGCGGGTTCACGCCCCTGGCGCTGGTCGGGGATCTGGACATGGCTTGGCTTCCTGCTGCTCTGCGCGCCCCGGTGGGCGGGGGGATGCGGCGTCTTCTCTCCGAATCCCGACGGCTTTCAGGCGCCGGATGCTCGACACTACGTTCCCAAACGCCTTCGCGTTCAACTCTTATCCCTTGAGCCGACCCTCCAGCTCCTCAAGGGCTCGCTCAACCCGCTCACGCTCCTGCCCCCGAACCAGCGGGAGCAGCGTCCGAGCCTCGCGGGCCAACTTCCGCGCTCCATCCAAGTCATCCAGGCCCGCCTTGGCCTGGCCCAGGTGGACCGTAATCAGTGTCTTATCGGCATCACTGGACACCGCATTGAGCGCCTTGGTCAGGGTCTGCGCCGCCTCCTCATTGCGACCCAATGCCAAGTATGCGTACCCGAGCGTATCCAGAACATGCCCCGAGTCCGGTGCCTGCTCGGCCGCCTTCTTGGCGTACGAGAGGCCCTCCTGGGCCTGCCCCAGATGGGCCGTCAGCGTGTAGGCCAGATTATTGTTCAGGTTCGTGTTATCCGGGCGGATTTTCAGGCCCGCACGCATCCACTTGGCCGCCTCCTGGTAACGCCCGTCCTGATACAGCCGGTCCGAGAGGCTCTGGAAACTGGCCACCCGGATCCCCGGATCCTTGGAGGCTGCACCAAGCTTCTCCAGATTCGAGATGCCCAGCGCCCGAGTCGAGTCGTCCTCGAGCATCGCGGCGCCCGCGTAGTACATGAGCGAGTCGGGAAGCGTTCCTCGCGTCTGCTCCAGCTGCTGCAGGTAGGCCACCAACTGGTTCATATCAGGCAGAACCTTGCGCAGCTCGTTGAACCACGCCCGAGTTTTGTTCGGGTCGTCCCGGACCAGGTCGTACACATTGGTCGTGTCGTCGACCGCCGCCTGCGGGTTCCCCATGGCGAATCCGAGGCGAGCACGAACCATCCGGAGCAGCGGGCTCGCGTCGGCAGTCTCGCTGACGGCCTGGAGTACCTTGCTGGCCCTGTTCAGGTCCGGAGGGTCGGCTCGGAGCAGGGCGTCGACGTAAAAATAGGTCACCTGCTCGTTGCGATTGAGCTCCCAGGCCTGTCCATAGAACCTGGCCGCATTGGCCCAGTCATCGGCGCCGGCGAAGATGTTACCGCAGGAGATGATCCGGAGCATGTTGCTCGGATGCCGCTCGATCGCGGCCTTGGCCACCTCGATCGCATCTTCGGTTCGTCCCTCGCTCAGAAACTGGTGCATGACTGCGACGCGCAGGTCGTCCTGTTCCGGGGCCGCAGCCGTTGCCGCCCGCAGATCCTCAATCGCCGCGTCCAGATCCCCCATCAGTGTGTGCAGGCGGGCCCGCAAGCGATACGCCTGCCACATGTTCGGACGCAGGCGCAGCGCCGCGTCCACGTCCGACAGCGCGTCCTGGGCCAGGTCAGAATCGTTCTGCATCGCCTCGGCACGCTTCAGATACGGCAAGGGGTCGCTCGGAAACTTGGCCACCGTGCGATCCAGCAGTTGGCGCGCCTTGTTCACGTCGCCCAGGCCCTTGTTCGCATCAGCCTGGAGCAGCATCAGCGACACGTCGCCGTCGATGACCGCCGGGCCCAGGTCGTTCAGGAGCGACATCGCCTCCTTGTATCGCTTCAGACGCGACAACGACTCGATCATTCGCTTGGTGACGGCGTGGTTCGGATCTTCGGGCAACGCCGTGTGCAGTGCCGTGTACGCCGCCAGAGCCTCTTCCCAGCGACCCAGTCGGAAATACGTGTCCGCCAGGTAGTGGTCCGCTTCCAGTTTCTCCGGATCCTGGTACTTGCGGGCCTGATTCAGCGCCGCCAGCCCGGACTCGATCTGGTTGCGGTCGATCATGAACCGCCCGAAAACCAGGTAGGGACGGGCGGTCATCGTCGAGCGATCCTGCGCAAAGATGTAGTCGGCGAAAACCTCGCGGGCCCGGTCCATCTGTCCGCGATCCGCGTACCAGCGTGCGTCCAGGGCCACCAGGTCCAGCGAGTCTTCGGCCTTGCGCATCTCGTCCAGGTGCGTCCTGGCCAGGTCGAACATCCGGAGGTCGATCAGCAGCGAAACAAGCGCCATCCGGTTCTCGACGTCATCGGGATCCTTCTTGAAGATCTCGTTGCGCCGGGACGCGGCGAACTGCTTGTCCCCCACGCTCGCCTCCAGCGTCAACCACCGCTCGCGAAACTCCTTGTTGCCCCTTCCGTACTGCTCCGACTCACGCGCCGCCGACAGCGCGTCCTCCAGGCGACCCAGCGAGGCCAGCGACGCGATGTACGTGTTGATCGTCACGATGTCGTCCGGGCGGATCTCCAGGGCTCGCTCGTAGGACGAGATCGCGTCCGGCCCCCGACCCAGTTCCATCTGCAGCGCCCCCAGCAGACGCCACGTCGACGCGCTCACACCGCCCTGCTGGGCGGCGATCTCCAGCGTCGAGGCGGAGTCCGCGAACCGGCCTTGGGCAAACTCGAGACGCGCCCGGAACGTGAGCCCGTCGGCCTGGTCCGCGTTGACTCGCGCCGCCTGTTCCGCCAGCCGACCCGCCTCGGCCATGTCCTGAGACTTGAGAGCCTCCTGGAAGAGGTATTCGATCACCTGGGGAGCATCGGGCGCCAGCGCCTTCGCTTCGGCCAGCACCTGCGCCGCCTCCTCCGGCCGGTCGCCCGCCCTGAAGTTGCGAAACTTGGCCAGGAGTTTGTCCAGCGGCGTCATTCGCTCGTTCTTGTCCACTTGGGCGTTCAGGTACGCGATCGGGTCCTCGCTGCCCAGTTGGTCACGCAGCGCCAGCAGGGATTCGTCATCCGGGTGGTGCTCGAGCCCCGTCTCGATCGTCTGGCGAGCCCCCTGCTCGTCCTTGTTCACGAACTGGATCCTCGCCAGCGAGTCCACCAAACGCGGGTCGAACCCGTTGGGCTCCAGACGCTCCTGAAGGAGGGCGATCGCCCCCGCGCGATCCGGAATCCCCGTCTCTGTGCCCGAAAGCAAGCGTTCCGCCTCGACCAGCGCCTGCGTCACCGGGTCGTCCATCTGACCCTTGCCCTCCAGCGCCAGGAGCACCTGAAGACGCCGCAGGCGTTCCTCATTACCCGGGTTCAACGCCGTGGCACGCTCGAGGAGTTGGATCGCACGCTCGGTGTTCTTGAGTCCCTGCTCGACGCCGGCCAGGCGATCCATAACCACATAGTTGTACGGCTGAATCTCCAGAACCTTCTCGTACATCTCCTTCGCTTCGCCCATGCGGTTCATCTGGATCGCCACCCGGGCCTCCATCCGCAGGCCCTCCGGATCCTGGTGGTTTGTCGCCTCGTTGTACTGCTGGAGAAGATCCAGCGCGCCCGCACGCTCCTTGCCGGCCAACCGGATCCGCGCGTCGAGCATCAACAGCCGCGGATCCCGCTCGGTCAACTCGCCGGCCAGCTTGGCACGGTACTCCTTGGCCTTGCTCAGCCACCTTTGTCGCTCCTCGTCCGTGGTGGCCGCGTCGTAGAGCCTGAAGGCGACGTTGCCCTGTTTGTAGTACGCCGCCGGCTTGTACTGCCAAAGCACCAGTCCTTCCAACCCCAGCGGCAGCGGGGGCATGTCCACCACCTTCTGGTACCATTCCAGCGCCTCCTCGCCCCGACCATTCATCTGCGAAAGCCGATTGGCTCGGAAGAACATCAGCGATGCGTCGTTGGGCCGGGCCTGGCGGGCCAGATCGACCACCTCCAGCGATAGATCGTCGGAGTGCTCCGGATCCACCAGCGACGAATCCCGCTGGAATCGGTTGACCGTCTCATTGGTGATCTTCGCCGGGTCGGCGCGGCGGAGCCAGGCGACCAACTCCTGGAGCTCGCCTCCCAGCGATTCGAGCGCATGCTCGTTGGCGACTGTAAGTTCGGCGCCGACCAGCGACTGGTCCACACCCATCAGCACGTTCTCCATTCTCAGCTCAAACGCGAGCACACGCGGCAGCGGGTCGTCCGGATGGCTCTGGATGAACGCCTCAATCAGAGTCCGACCCGCCTGGCGCTCCTGCTGCTGGAGAACCGTGTCCGACGCCTTGGCAGCCCGCTGCGCCGCCAGTATGTGCCACCGGAGAAGGTGAGTCGTCGCCTCCACGTCGTCGGGGTCGACCTCCAGGGCCGCCTCCAAATCCTCCTTGGCCAGCGCGACCTTCTCCTTCGGGACGCGGAGTTGTTGCATCATGATCCTGACCAGCGCCATGCCCCGGTACCGGCGCAGCCGACGCCATGACGGGTCCACGTCCGGATCGTCCTCGAGGCCGGCCAGCGACGTTTCCGTCTGCTCGATCATCTGGTCCCAGATGCTGCGATCGAACGGTGAACTCTTGACGCGCTGGTACATCTCGGAGAGGAAGTCATCCTGCGCCTGGACGTTGTCGTACTGCACCGTCGCCAGTTGCGCCAGGATGCTGAACTGCTGGTCGTACAGGTTGCGGTGGTCGACCTCCTTGTCCGGCACCCGCTTGGCGTTGGCGTCACGCCACTTGGTCAGCCACTCGACGTTCGAGCGATCGTGCCCGACCGCCCGCCCGTACATCTTGGCCGCCTCCTCGTAGTCGCCCGCCGCGGCGAACGCGTCGCCCTTGACCGCGTAGTCCTCGCCCGTCTTGTTGACCACCCACAACACCGCCCCGACCACGCCGCCGGTCACCACCACCAGCACGGCGACCAGCCCGACGACGAACCTGACATTGACTCGGGAAGCCATCGATCGTGTCCTCTCTTGCGGTTTTGCTGACGGGCGACGCCGACTCTCGTGCGCGGCGCCATCTCCGACGAACTCGGTTCCGTCTCAGGTGTCCTGTGCCGGATACGTGCCCCGCTCGACCTCGACCCAGTCCGGCACGCACAGCATGATCTCGCCGAACAACTCGTCCAGGAGGCTTGCCGCGACCTGCGCCAGTTCCTCCGCCGATCCCACTCTCCCGCTCGTGAACTGGACCTTCAGGTAGTACGCGTAGTCGTCCTTGAGATCGAACGCCAGCAGGCGGACCTGCTCGGCCCTGGCCACGGTGGACCCGTTGGCCACGAAAAAGTACCCCGCGTACGTCTCGCCGCCGCCCGGCTCGATGAACTTCACGACGCGCATCCGGATGTCCTGCGGATCGCGCGGCAGGCGGACGTACGTCCCGGGCATCGTGCCGAACCGGTTCGACAGACGCACGCGGAAGATATGCCCACGATCCGATTCGGGCACGCTCTTGTCCGCTCGCCACAGGCCTTGATCCAGCGGGACCGGAACCACCACCGGCGCCGACCCGATGCTCCACCCGCCGCCCACGAAACAACGGTCCGGCACGTGCGGCACCGTATCGATCATCCCCGTGTAGTACGCCGCGTGGAACTCGACCGCGATCGGGTGGCTCGCGTCGGCCGGGTGCTTCTCAACGTACACCCGGCTCACGTAGTTGTCCGTGCCCAGCGTCTTGACAACTTCCGGCGGCTCGATCCGATCCGACCCCACCCGCTTCCACGATTTCGTCTCCGTCGGAAGCGCCAGCAGCGTTCGCTCCCCCGGCGCCTGGATCGGCTTCTTGCGAAGGTGAAGCCCGTAGGACCGGATCGCGCTGCTCATGCCCAGCGAACTAGCCACCAGCACCGCCAGCGCGACGATGAACGCGAGATTGTTCGGCCCCGTCCGCCTCATGCGCTCGCCCCCCCGTCGCCCGGATCGGTAACCACGCGATTCAACGACCAGACCACCGCCAGGAACAGGCCCAACGCCGGCACCAGAAGGAGCGTCCCGATCGCCGTGTGGACGTTGCCCACCGAAAGGTTCTTGTTCACGAGCGTCAGCCCCCCCAGGACCGCCACGCGAAGAATGTTCATCAGCAGTGCAACCGGAACCGAGAGCAGCAGCAGCGCCACACGCTGCCACCAGTATCGGCACGCGATCAACGCCACAGCCGCCGACAACGCCACGAACGCGATCACCATCCGCATCCCCGAGCACGCCTCGGCCACGTTGAGCGGGAACGAGTCCCCCGACGCGCTGATCACCGTCAAGGTATTGCCATTGACCTCGGCCGAGAATCCCAGCACCGCCCCCGACAGGCTCAGCATGATCCACGCGCCCTTGGACGCCAGCAACTGGAGCGGGAACGTCAGCTCGATCATGATCTTCTCGGAGATCGTCACCCCGAAGACCAGGAACGCGATCGGAACAAACGCCACACGCATCACCTCCGGGCCGGTCAGCAGGAGAACCAGTCCGAACAGCGTCAGGATGATCGAGAACCCTTGGAACATGTGGTTGCCCATCGCCCCGACGCTGAAGATGAAGTAGCACATGATCCCAAGCAGGAACGGCGCCAGACCCGCCCAGTACGCCCGAACCCGAGCCCGGCGCAGCTCCTCCCGATGCTGCCAGAGCAGGTACAGGCTGATCACCGGGATGAAGTACACGTGCCCCCAGTCCTCAATCGCGGCCAGGCTATGCCGATTCTGCGTGTCGAACCACCGGTAAAACAGGAGCACGAACGCCGCAGCGATCAGGCCCGTCTTCACCAAGGCCGACGTGGTCAACACCCCAAACCCCGTCGCAGACCCCTTGGGCCGCTCCACAGTCCCGGACATTGCCGTGCTCGTCCCGGCGCTGCTCACCGAAGATCAGCCCCCATATCCGTTTGCGCTCCGATATCCGACCACACGAAGCCCTCCTACGGCCCGGCACAAAGATTGGTTCGGACGTTTTCGCCCACCGATCAAGCGGGCGGGGCTCATGCCGGACACTTCCACGAGATCGATCCTAGGCCACCGATCGCGCGCACGAACCGACCGTCCGGCCCCCTCCGCAGAGCCCGTTGAGGCGGTCCGGTTCCGATGCCCGGGCCCCCCTACCGCCTCCCTCCTGATCCAACGTTACTCGGCGGCGCACCGAACACGTCGTTGCCGAAGTTCCGATCCAGCAGGAACCCGAAACCGTACGTCGCCCGGAACCCGCCCCGAACCACCGCCAGCGGGAAGGCCCAGAAGTTTGTGCCAACGTTGATCCGGTCGTTGGACTTGAGGTACAGATCCGGCTGGGTTCCCTCGTTGATCGCCCGAAGATCCAGCCGGATCGTCGCCTGGTGGTGCTTGTCCACCATGCGGGTCAGGTCCAGACGTTCCGGGATGCCGATTCCGTTGAGTCCCCCCGCGGCGTCGATCGCCCGCGTCAGCGTCAACTGCTGGCTCAGGTTGTAAACGCCCGGCCTGTTCACCTCCCCGGCGATGTACACCAACCCCTGTGGCGGATTGGGCATGCGGATTATGTCCCCAGGCCGGATCACGATGTTGTACTTCGCGTTGCCCGCGATCAGGTCACTCGTCGGCACCGAGATCACGCGCTGCGTGAACAACTGCTCGGCACTGGGACCCAGTCCCGGACCCTCGGCCAGGTCGCCGGCTCCGCCCGCCGCCGCCGAACGCTCCTGAACCGGCGTCCAGCGCCCGTTGACGAACACCCACGATGTCGGGCCGCCCCCGTCGGGCCGGCTCTTCTGCTCCGCCTCGGGCGGCGCTCCTGCTGGTGCCTCGGGCTCGACAAGGTCGATTGCCGGCTGCCTGGCTTTCACCGATCTCGAACCGGGCTGCACACGCCGAACCACCGCCGACGAGGCTGTGCTCGGCAGCACGTCCGGGTTGGACCCGTCATCCTTCTCCCCCTCGGGCGTGCCCAACTCCTCGATCAGATCGATCAGATCCTGCCCGCTGGGCGGGGGGGGGGTGGGATTCTGAGCCGCCGCCGGCTCGGTCCCCGGGGCCTGTGAACTGGGTTGCCCGATCGCCTCGTCGCTCAGGGCGACCTGCCGGATGACCAGCACCTCCGGGATGCTCTCGTTGAGCCAGCCTGCCGACGTGAGCGCTTCGAGGAGTCGAAAGTTCGGCTCGGGGATGAAATACGGTCCCGGCGCCCGGACAGCCCCGTTGACGCTGTATCGCTGCTGGCGCCGGCCCGTCACCGAGACCATCACCAGAGGGTCCATCTGGAGCAGTCCCGCCTGGGCGATCCCCCGCGCGATCGCTTCACGAACGCCGTCCTCGGTCAGCCCGCCCACGTGAACATGACCGACCTGGGGGATGATCACCTCGCCCCGTCCATCGACCGTCAACTGGTACGGCGTCTGCATCCCCGCGCTGGGCAGATCAAAAACGACGATCTGCATCGTGTCGCCCGGTCCGATCCGGTAGTCCGCGATCGTCGGAACCAGATCCTCCGCCGTCACCTCCGAGACCTGGATCGCCTGCCCGTCGTCCGGCTCGATGCTGGCAATCCGCTCCAGAATCGGAACCTTCGTCGGCGTTCGCTCCCAGCGACCCACCACCGACGGATCCAAGTAGGAATCGACGTTGCAGCCCGACAAACCGACCAGCAAGACGACCAGAACCAAGCACGCCGAGCGCTCGCCCCCGCCGTGGCCCCCCGAACGCATCGCCCTTCGATCTCGACCGTCCCGGCCGTTACTCGTCTCGGACACGGCCTGTCTCCTTCCGTCGCTTCCCTTCGGGATGGTCCGCCCGCCCGTCTCTCATCCAAGCGAACCAACAGCCGGACCCGACGAATCTCTGCGGTCTCTGGAACCCTGGGGGATCACGGTAGCATCGCTCCGGGGTCCGTCAAACCAGCCACCGGCCCCGCCGTCGGGACGGAGGGGTCCGAGAAGGTCCATCGACCGACACCACCCGCAGAGTTGAGCCGCCTTGCCCATCTTCCGCACGCGCCGCCGCATTCACGCCCCGAACGCCAGCCCGCTCCCGGCTGAGCCGATCTACGGCCCAGCCCCCGCCCCGGTTCAGTCCGAGGTCCAGACCGACGTAGACTCTTGACATGAGCGCCCCGGGTCCAGCAACCCCCGCCCGATCCCGAGCCGTGGACCGCACCGTCGCCCGCCACCCCAGGCCCCTCGGGGGCGATCCGCTGCGACGGATTGATCGCCCCGCCCTGAGCCTCACGTCGATGGTCCTCAACAATCGCCCCGATCGACGCGAGCACCTGGCGCCCAAGCGCAAGCCGCCCTGGCTCAAGGCCAGAGTCCCGGGCGGACCCGGGTACCAACGCCTCCGGGGCATCATGGACACCCACAGCCTCCACACCGTTTGCCAGGAGGCCGGCTGCCCCAACATGGGCGAGTGCTGGGCCCGCGGCGTCGCCACCATCATGATCCTCGGCGACACCTGCACCCGGGCGTGCGGCTTCTGCAACGTCAAGACCGGACGCCCCGCCCCGCCGGACCCCCAAGAGCCCCGCCGTGTCGCCGAATCCCTGGCCCTGATGGGCCTCAAGCACGTGGTCATCACCAGCGTGGACCGCGACGAACTGCCCGATGGCGGCGCTGCGATCTGGGCACAAACGATCCGCCTGACCCGCCTCGCCTGCCCCGGCATGACCATCGAGGTGCTGATCCCAGATTTCCAGGGCGATCCGGGCGCGCTCCAGATCGTCATCGACGCCCAGCCCGACATCATCGGACACAACCTGGAGACCGTCCGGCGCATGTACCCGGCCGTTCGCCCCAGCGCCAAGTTCGACCGGAGCCTGGAACTGCTCCGCCGCGTCAAGGCCCAGGGCCTGATCGCCAAGACGAGCATCATGGTCGGCATCGGTGAACGCGACGAGGAAGTCCTCGAACTCATCGACGAGGTGCAGCGGGCCACGCGTGTCAGCGGCCCAGCAGCGGACCGACAGACCAGCAGTGGAGCCCAGGCCACCGAGCCCGACCGGGGCGAATCCCCCGATCCCCCCCCTGCGTCCCCTTGTGCCTCCGTGCCTTCGTCCCTTTCCTCCTGCGACATCCTCACGATCGGGCAGTATCTCCAGCCGACGCGGAACCACCTGCCCATCGATCGCTGGGTGACGCCCGAGCGGTTCGAGGCCTTCCGCCGCGAGGCCCTGGCCCGGGGCTTCAAGGTCGTCGAGTCCGGCCCCCTGGTCCGCTCCAGCTACCACGCCGACCAGCAGGCGGACGTTTTGGCGTCGATCCGTTTTTCCCAAGGATCCGTATAAAACACAAGCAGACAATTGGAATTGCGCATATGCGGTATATGCTGATGTGGATTTAGCATACACACCGTCGTGAAATCAATGGCAAAGCGACGTCGGACACCTTGGCAGACACAGCCCGAGGATGTGGCTCGCGTCTTTTCAGAGCAGAACCCCTGGCATCAGAACGGGAGTGTTCCGGAAGCTTTGGCTCCACCGGTGGAGCGGCCGTTGGCGAAGGATCTCTGGCGTCGCTTGACGAGCAACGCCCCTCCACGATACCAACTGGTGCTTGGACCGCGGCGCGTCGGCAAGACCACATGCATGTATCAGACGGTTCGACACCTGCTGCGCTCGGGTACCCAGCGCGACAGGATCTGGTGGCTTCGGCTCGATCACCCGTTGTTCATGTCGGTCCGACTGGATGTTCTCGTTCGAGCGGTGATCCATCAGACGAACGCCGGCCCGACGCGCCCAGTCTTTCTGTGCGTCGACGAGCTGGCCTATGGGCGTGACTGGGATCTCTGGCTCAAGACGTTCTATGACGAGCGGTGGCCGATCCGGCTCGTGGGCACTTCAAGCAGTACCGCCGCGTTGCGGGACCGCCGCCTGGAGAGCGGTGTCGGACGATGGGAGGAGCAATACCTCTCGCCTTACCTGCTCAGCGAGTACTTGGATCTTCACGGAATCGCGCCGCCGATTGCCGTGAAAGGCTCGATGGGTGAGACGCTCGCCCAAGCGTTGAATAACTCGCCTTCCTTGGATGGCATCGCTGCTCACAGGCGCGCATTCCTTCTGACCGGGGGCTTTCCGGAGCTGCTGCTTGCCATCGGTCAGCGAGACGCCGGGGAAGCCGACAGATTGCTCAGTTCTCAGCGAACGCTTCGCACCGATGCCATCGAGCGGGCAATCTACAAAGACATCCCGCAGGCATTCCGCATCGACGATCCGTTGATGCTTGAACGATTGCTCTACACCCTGGCGGCCCAGGTCACCGGGATTCTCTCGCCGACAAGTATCTGTCAGAGCCTCGACGGCATCTCGCAGCCCACGTTCGATCGCTATCTCACCTATCTCGAACGTGCGTTTCTTGTGTTCACCCTTCCGAACTACTCCGCGACCGAGGAGGCCCGTCAAAGACGTGGGAGAAAGGTCTACTTCGTTGATAGCGCCATACGAAACGCCGCTTTGCAGCGAGGAACGGCGCCTCTGTCGAACCAACAGGAGATGGGCCTTCTGATCGAGAACATGGCCGCTGGCCACTTGCACGCACTCGGACAGCAGGCGCAGGTGAGAGTGTATCACTGGCGCGACGGAAATGATGAGGTAGATCTGGTCTACGACGACCCGCGGGAACCTCTGGTATTCGAAATCGCCGGATCCCCTTCGCACCGTCGCCGAGGACTACACACCTTCATCGACAGATACCCGCGATTCAAGGATTCGGGATTCCTCGTTGCACCCGACGCGATCCCATGCCCCCCGAGCCGAACACTCGACGGAATCGGGACCATTCCCCTGGACCTGTTCCTGCTCGTGGTCGCGGCCCAGGCAGAGACGACGCTGCGACATCGGCTCGATTCTGAATCCGCGA
>Ga0114931_10005123_pt1 | contig 16223 bp, 16 predicted proteins | sample 2SBtaG_FD_89579 | JGI IMG/M metagenome (GOLD analysis project Ga0114931, IMG submission 89579) | Deep subsurface microbial communities from Kolumbo volcano to uncover new lineages of life (NeLLi) - 2SBTROV14_V59a metaG | ecosystem: Environmental > Aquatic > Marine > Volcanic | place: Kolumbo...
CGGATATCGTCGAGGTGGGCCTTGTAGGCGATGCCGGACAGGCGGTAGGTGCCTTGCAGGCGCGGTGCCTCGGGGCACAGGCCCTTCACGTCGCCCAGGCTGTTGACCACCTTTTCGGTGCACAGCTGGTTGTTGTCGGTACCGTTCTCGCCGATGAAGAACTTGTTGCCGATGATGCCCTCGCCGTCGCCCACGGGCTTGGTCAGGTCGCTGGAATTGGTGCCGCTCCAGATGGCGCTGACGCCGTCGGAAGTTCCGTCCAGGTCGTCGTCGTCATACGAGATGGTGCTGGCATTGAAGTTGATGATGTTCAGCGAAGCGCAGTAGTTGGTGGCGTCCAGCGGGCACTTCCAGGTCTGCGGCGTGTTCAACGCCTTGACCAGGTTGGAGTCGTTGGCGCGGAAGGTGCCCGAGGTATGCTCGCCGGCCAGGTAGCGGATGGCGTTCCAGTAGATTTCGCTGAAGGGGTTGCCCCAGTTCATGCACTGGCCGTTGTTGAAACTGTTTCTACCCCAGGTGCAGTTATTGGCGTTGACGCCGCTGGTGCCGTAGGTGCCGTCGGAATGCCTATAGCCGACGATGCGATACAGGCTCCAGGCGTTGATGATGCCCCAGGCCTTGTTGCCTGCGATATAGCCGCTGGGGTAGGCGAGCTTGAAGTGGCCGTCGCCGGTGACGTCCACCTCGTCCTGCATGGAACTGATGTCCTTGATCAGGGTGCCGCCGGATTTGTTCTTGGAATAGCTGCCGCCGAACATGCCGAACAGCACCTTGTCGTCGTCGCCGTAGGTCTGTAGCAGGCCGGTAGGCTTGTAGTTGCCGGAGGGGTAGCGTTTGCAGTTGGGCTCCAGCAGGCCGGAGACGCAGACCTCGACCTTGACATTGTAGTCATCGGAGCCCAGGCCGACGCTGCTCTTGTCGGGATTGGCACTGTAGGCATTGATGCTCGATTTGCTCGGATCGTTGGCGTTGGAGGATGATTTTTCACCGGACCAGCGGCATTGCCAGCGCTCGTTGGAGGCCCACAGGGAATAGTTGCCCGAGGCCACGCGCAGCAGGGGCGGATCGGTGACATCTTCCGACACGGCGCCGCTGTTGTTGACCGTGGTGTTGCAGATGGTCAGGCCGTTTTTCTTCGGGTCGGCGTTTGCGGTGGGCGGGTTAAACGGCGTCAGCTTGTTGATGTCGCTGCCATTGTAGTACTTGACGAAGCTGTGCGCGTCGTTGGGCAGGTAGGTGCGTTCGAGTATCGTCTTGGTACTGGTGTCGGTGGTGCGCGGGCCGCCGAAGAGAATTTTGCGCACCGTGTCGATACGCGCCATGGTGGCCCAGTTGAGGAAGTTGCCGCTCCAGTTGCCGCCGCAGTATTTATCGCTGGTGGTGGAGGCGGGGACGAACACGCCGCTGCTGTAGTCGTAGCACTTGTTGCGGTCGAAATAGCCGTAGTAGTCGATGGCGTGCTTGTAGGTGGTTTCGATGACGCCGTCCTTGTCCAGGTCGGTGTAGTCGTTGTACGCCTTGAAGAACAGCTGATGGTCGTTGGAGGTGGCGAGCAGCACCATGGGGGTGGCCGAGTCGGCGCTGACGATGGGCAGCGAGGTGAAGTCGGACATCACCTCGTTGGCCAGTTGGGTCTGGGCGATGGCCGGAAACAACGAGCCGCTCAGGCACAGTCCCAGGGCGAAGGCGTGCAGGTGTGCTTTGACGGGGTTCATGGTGGGTACTCCTGTGAGCTGGGGTCTGGCGTAAGGGTTCAATTGCGGATCACGTAGCGGTAGTTGCTGCTGGTGGTGCCGGCGGCGTTACCGGCCGATCTGCCCACGGAGCGCAGGTCGAAATAGATCCGGGCACCGCCGCTGGCCGACGATTTACCGAGGCCCTCGTAGCCCGCCACCATAGCGGTGGCGGAACCGGTGGCGTTTACCACCACGGTTTTGTAAACGTAGAGATCGGCCTTTTGATCGACGTCGTCGTCGTAGTCGCCGTCGTTGTTGCCGTCGTTGCGCAGGGCCATGTCGGTGACCCAACTGCCGGCGTTGAACAGGCTCTCGCTGCTGCCGTTGCCTTCACCCCAGTTGAGGGTGTTGAGAGAGCTGATGCCGTCCGGAATGTTGAACAGGCCATTGGGCAGACCGCCGCCAAAGGCGCTTGGCCAGCCGCGATTGAAGAGATGGGCATCCAGCAGGTCGTCGGTGCCGGTGCGCAGGGCCTCCGAGGACTCGAAGGCCCGCTTTTTGATCACGGCGTTGGTGCTCATGCGGGTCTCCATCACGCTGGATTGGCTGGCGACCAGGGCCACCAGGGTCAGCACCAGGAGAAAGATGAGGCTGGTGATGAGGACGGCACCGGTCTGCCGCATCGAAAGTGTCGTTTTACACATCAGGATCTGCTCCGGTTACGGATTTGCACGACGCTGGTAAACACCTTCCGCCGGAAGTACTGGGCGTCGCCGACGGGGGTGAAGACATAGCCGCCCGGGAGGGTGTAGCTGCTGGTGTCCTTGGTCTTGGTGCGTTTATCGGAGCGCACCACCAGGCTGATGCGCACGCTGGCGACGCGCGGCCACTGATTGTTGGCGGTCACCTGGTCGGCGGTGGTGTAAAACTCCACGTTGTCGTTCTGGTTGGTGTCGATGCCGTACTCGATTTGCATCTGTTCCACGCCGTTGGCCAGGGCCTGCTCGGTGAGTTGATTGCCGACAAGCGAGAGGCTGGTGAGGGTGGGGATCGGCCGGCCACCGTCGTCATTGGCGGTGCACGCGGCACCGCTTTTTGCGCTGCAGGGTCGAATGAAAAAGGCCTTGATTTGGAACGGGTAGTTGTAGAGACCCACGGCGTCCTCGTCGCTGGCGTCGTACAGGTCGCTGTCCAGGCTGCTGATGTTGCTGCCCTGGAACAGCTCGGCGCGTCGGCCGACGGCGGTGCGTACCCAGAGCGCACTGGCATTGCTGCCGCTTTTTACCGTCGCACTGGTGACGAAGTCGCCACCGGCATTGCGGACCACGAAGACGTCGGTGTCGGGCAAATAGTCGCTGGTGGCGACGCAGCCGCTGGGGAGGGGAGAGGCCGCGCCGCCTTCATAACCCATCAGGCCATTGTTGGGGTCGACGATCCATGCGCTGTCGCAGGCGCCGATGCCACTGGCGACGGGGCTGCCGCTGACATCGCCGCCTTCCACGCCGCCCCAATGGTCGGCCAGGCGCAGGCTGTCGGTGACCTGGCGCAGGGCGTAGCGGCCGCTTTCCTGCAGGCCGTTGAGGGCAATCTGGGTGCTGTAGGCCTGTTTGTTGCCGATGAAGAACTGCACCAGGCTGGTGGTCAGTATCAGGCCGAGGGTGATGGCGATCATCAGCTCCACTAGCGATAAGCCGCTTTGGCGCTGTCGCCCGGGGGTGTGCGGGTGAAGGATGGCGTGGTTCATGGAATGAGCCTCATGCGCAGGCAGGCAAGATCGCCGCCGGCACCGGTGTTGGTGGGGTCGCAGCCGGTGGCCGTGGCGCCGTCGCGGTTGGCGTCCCAGCGGACCGTGATCTGGCAGGAGGAGCCGGCATCGAAGATGTTGGGCGTCTTTACGGCGTCGATGTCCGTACAGCTGATTTCACCGGCGCCGGCGGGCAGCAGTTCCGCATTGCTCTGCTCCCAGTTGTAGAGATCGGTGGCGGCCAGCTCGGCGGGGGTACAGGTATTGGCCGAGGCGCTGCAGTTGGGGCTCGGGGCGCTGCTGGGGATGGCCTTGGTGTATTCCATGGCACGCAGGCCGGAGAGGTTGGCGCGGATACGGTCGGCCAGGTCCTGTGCCTGATTCATCGCAATGGTGCGCTGCTGCGATTTGAACGAGGCCTGCATGCCGCTGCTCTGCAGACCGGCGATGCCGAGCAGGCCGATGGAGAGCACCAGCAGGGCAATGGCGATCTCGATCATGGAAAAGCCGGTCTGGCGCGTCGTGTGCAGGCCGTCATGGTGCTTGTCTGTTGTCGTCATCATCGCTTACACCACGTTGGGGACGTCACAATTGGGGATCGGCGCCTGGATCAGCTTGACGTGCCCCACCGGATTGACCTGGATCTGCCGTCCGAAGGCCGTGTCGTAGGTGCCGTCGCCGTCGCGGTCGTCGCAGATGGCAAAGGCCGCGGTGCCGCCGCCTTCGTTGGTGGTGCCGTCGGAGTTGTATTCCAGATTGTGGTTCGAGGTGTTGTTGGTCTTGATCTGCAGACTGTTGGCGCGGGGCTTGCCGACGCGGATCAACGTGTCGACTCCCACCTGATAGGTGTTGTTGCCATCGCCACTGGCAAACACCAGCCAACCGCTGGTCCAGGTATTCGCGGTGCCGCCACAGGTGGGGTTGGCCAGCGTGGGGTCGGCGCTACGGCAGAGGATGACCCGCACGCCGCGCTTGACCGCCTCGCTGCGCGCCAGGTTGATGTCGCCGACCAGGCTGTTGGTCTGGCTGACCAAGCGGTTGTTCTTGATCATGGTGTCGAAGCTGGGCACCGCCTGGGTGACGATGATGGCGGTGATGGCGAGGGTGACCATCAGCTCGATCAGGGTAAAACCGGCCATCTTGCAGGCCGTGCTGGCTGGCGTTGATTGCGACGGATACATAGGCTGTCTCGTAGCTGCGAACAGGGGCTATGTCCGTTATCGGCGGGGCATCGCGGGGTTCCTGACCGTTGGTCAGGTCTTTCGGTCCTTTGGTCAGCCGCAGGGGCCGTGGGAGGTGATCAGGCGTGCGGGGTCGCGTTGTTACGGGCTACGCCGCCCAGCGCGCGGCGTTGCGCAAGCTCAGGATGCGGCAGGGGACGGCCTTCCGGCCGTGGCTTGGGCACGGTGGGCGACGCGTTGGGCACGCCGCCGGTCGATGACATTCTTCAGCGCGATCAGCAGTCCCAGGCCGAGAAAGGCGCCCGGCGGCAGGATGGCGAGCAGATATCCGCGGTAGTCCGGGATCAGGGTGACGGTGAGCCACTCGGCGCCCTGGCCGAACATCAGGTTCGCCTGCGCCAGCAGGGTGCCGTGGCCGAGAATCTCGCGCAGGGCACCGAGTACCACCAGAACCAGAGTGAAACCGATTCCCATGGCGAGACCATCAAGCAGCGAGCGGCCGACGTTGTTCTTGGAGGCGAAGGCCTCGGCGCGGGCGATGATCACACAGTTGGTGACGATCAGCGGGATGAAGATGCCGAGCACCAGGTAGAGGTCGTAGACGTAGGCCTTCATCAGCAGTTCGACGGCGGTGACGAAGCAGGCGATGACCAGGACGAAGGTGGGAATGCGCAGCTCCGGGCGCACCAGGTTGCGTACCAGGGAGACGGTGACGTTGGAGCCGGCCATCACCAGGGTGGTGGCCAGTCCCAGGCCGAGGGCGTTGATCACGGTGCCGGAGACCGCCAGCAGCGGGCACAGGCCGAGCAACTGCACCAGGGCGGTGTTGTTGCGCCACAGGCCTTCATTGAGAATTTCGCGGTTGCCGCTATTCATCCGTGCTGCCCTCCTTTTCGCTCTGCGCCACTTCGCCGTGCGCCGCCGGCTTGCCCAGGCTCGGCCGGGTAAACAGCCAATCCTTGTTTTTTGCATAGAATTTCAAGGCATTATAGACCGCTTTCACCACCGCGCGGGGGGTGATGGTGGCGCCGGTGAACTGGTCGAAGACGCCGCCATCGCGCTGCACATGCCAGCCCTTGGGCTCCGGGTTGTGCAGCGAGCGGCCGTCGAAGCCGAGGATCCAGTCGCTGTGGTTTGCCTCGATGGCGTCGCCCAGCCCCGGTGTTTCATGCTGGGAGACCACCCGCACCCCACTGAGGACGCCATCGACGCGGATGCCCACCAATAGCCGGATGGCGCCATTGTAGCCGTCCGGGGCCACCGTCATGATCGCCAGGGCCACCGGCTTGCCGTCGTATCGGGCACGGAAGACCGGCAGCGGCGTGTCGCTGCCGAGCAGCTCGGGGTCACGCACCTGGATCATATCGTGAAACAGGTCATTGTTGTGTTCCTTGGGTGGGATCACGGCGTGCAGGCTGCGCAGCATATAGGCCCGCTCGGAGGCATCGATGCGCGGCTTGGTGGTGTGGTAGATGGCCGCCACCACGCCACCGCCGACCAGGGCGAACAGCCCCAGGATCAGCGCGCTGCGGGACATGTAACGGCTCAGCTTCACGACTTGCCCCGTGGATGGCCGTAGACCCGCGGCTGGGTGTAGTAGTCGATGGTGGGTGCGGCCATGTTCATCAGCAGCACGGCGAAGGCCACCGCGTCCGGATAGCCGCCCCAGGTGCGGATGACGTAGATCAGCACGCCGATGCCGATGCCATAGACAATACGCCCCTTGGGCGTGGTGCTGGCGCTCACCGGATCGGTGGCGATGAAGAAGGCGCCGATGAGGGTGGCGCCGCCGAAAATGTGGAACAGGGGCGAGGAGTAGGTATCCGGATCGGCGAGGAAGAAGAAGCTGCCGATGACGAACAGGGTGGCGATGATGGCCACCGGGATATGCCAGGTGATCACCCGCTGATAGATCAGCAGCACGCCGCCGAGCAGCAGCCAGTTGCCCACCCATTCCCAGCCGGTGCCGGCGAAGTCGCCGAACAGGGCGTTGTTTGCGGTGATTTCCGAAACGGTGTTGTTGAGTCCCAGCTCGGTCTTCACCAGGTCCAGCGGGGTGGCCGAGCTGAGGGCGTCCAGGCTCAGGTCGTAGGGAAAGTGGTTGAGGAAGATCATCCCCAGGGTGTCGACAAAGCCGATCTCCAGCTGATCCAGGATGTGCGGCGGCATCCAGCCGGTCATCTCGCGGGGGAAGGAGATGAGCAGCATGACGTAGCCCACCATGGCCGGGTTGAAGGGGTTGTAGCCCAGGCCGCCGTAGAGATGCTTGCCGACGATGAGGGCGAAGGCGGCGCCCAGCACGGTGATCCACCAGGGCGCCAGCGGCGGGATGCTGAAGGCCAGCAGCATGGCGGTGAGTACCGCGCTGCCGTCGCCGAGGAAGGGGGCCAGACGGCGGCGGCGCAGGCGCAGCATCAGGGCTTCGCTGGCCAGGGCGGTGGTGATGGCGATGGCGGTGTTGATCACCAGCCCCCAGCCGAAAAACCAGGTGTAGGCGATGATCGCCGGGATCAGGGCGACGATGACCTTCAGCATCATGGCCGAGACGCGGCTGCCGCCATGGATGTGCGGCGCGGGTGGGCTGATGAGGTTCATGCGTCGTCGTCCGCCGGGGTGGTCTCTGCGGTCTGCCTGGCCTTGGCACGCTGGGCGTCTACCGCGTCGATCTTCGCCTGTTGCTCGGGCGTCAGGTTGCCGGTGTTCTTCGGCGCCGTGTCCTGCGCCGCCTTCTTCGCCCGCACCCGCGCCATGGCGGCCTCGATGGCGGCCTTCTTGTCGTCGCCGCCCTTGGCCACCGCGGTGCGCTTTTTCTTGTGCCGTTCGGCGCGTTCCTGTTTCTCCCGCTGCAGGCGGAGCTCGTGGAATTGGTGGCGCTGGCGGGCGCGGTCGGCGCGGCGCTTTTCTTCCTCCTGCTCCCAGATCTTGCTCTTGGCGTGACGGTAGTAGCTGACCAGGGGAATCTGGCTGGGGCAGACGTAGTCACAGCAGCCGCATTCGATGCAATCGAACAGGTGGTAGTCCTGCACCCGATCGAAGTTCTGCGCGCGGGCATGCCAGTAGAGCTGTTGCGGCAGGAGGTTGATGGGGCAGGCCTCGGCACAGTGGCCGCAGCGGATGCAGGGCAGGCTGAAGACGTCGCGCGAGGGCAGCGGCACGTCATGCATGGCCGATTCCACCAGCACGCAGTTGGTGGTCTTGGTGGCCGGCACGGCATCGCTGTGTACGGCGATGCCCATCATGGGCCCGCCGACGATCACCCGCCGCAGAGCCTGGCGATTGCCGCCGCATTCCTCGATCAGGGCGGCCAGCGGAGTGCCGATGAGCACCTCCAGATTGCGCGCGTGGGCGACGCTGCCGGCGATGGTGACGGTGCGTGAGATCAGCGGCTGGTCCAGTTCCACCGCGCGGTACACGGCGTAGGCGGTGCCGACGTTGTGGCAGACGATGCCAATGTCGATGGGCAGGCCGCCGGCGGGCACCTCCTGGCCGGTGAGTACCTGGATGAGTTGCTTCTCGCTGCCGGTGGGATAGATGGTCGGCACCTCCACCACTTCGACGTCAGCGCCGGTGTTGCGGACTTCGTCGACCAGCGCGCGGTAGGCCGTGGGCTTGTTGTTTTCGATGCCGATGATGCAGTGTTTGGCCTGCACCGCGTGGCGCATCATCAGCAGGCCAGCCAGCACCTCCAGGGCGCGCTCGCGCAACAGTATCTCGTCGCAGGTTATGTAGGGTTCGCACTCGGCGCCGTTGAGGATCAGGGTATCCACCGCGCGTCCCTGCGGGTCCAGTTTGACCCAGGCGGGGAAGCCGGCGCCGCCGAGGCCGACGATGCCCGCTTCGCGGATGATCTCGCGCAGCTCGGCCGGACGCAGCTCGGCGAAGTTGAAGATGTTGCGTTCACGTGGCCGCCAGCGTTCCTCGCCATCGGTGTCAATGTGGATGCAGGGCGCCGGCAGGCCCGAGGGATGGGGCACCGGATGATCGGCGATGGCGCGCACGGTGCCCGAGCTGGGCGCATGCAGCGGGGCGCTGATGGTGTCGCCGGCGCGGGCGATGAGCTGGCCCTTGAGCACCTTCTCGCCCACCGCCACCACCGGCTCGGCGGCGCTGCCGATGTGTTGCTTGAGCGGCACGATCAGGCTCGGCGGCAGGCGCGCCGGCTGGGTCGGCATGCGGGTGGAGTCCTTCTTGTGCTCCTTGAGCACCACTCCGCCCTTGAATTGATGCAGGCGGCGCATCAGGCCTTGCGCCTCATTTTGTCGGCCGTTGCATCATCCTTGCTGGTGTAGTCGGGCGTCTCCGGCTCCGGCCATACCCAGTGGTCGAGGTCCGGCTGCAGCGGCAGCATCTCGATGCAGTCCACCGGGCAGGGGGGCAGGCAGAGTTCGCAGCCGGTGCATTCGTCGGCGATGACCGTGTGCATCTGTTTGGCGGCGCCGAGGATGGCGTCCACCGGGCAGGCCTGGATGCACAGGGTGCAGCCGATGCACAGTTCCTCGTGGATGAAGGCGACCTTCTTCTCCGGTTCCTTGGGGTGTTCCTCGGCCAGCGGCAGGGGGTCGCGGCCGAGCAGGTCGGCCAGGGCCAGCACCACCGCCTCGCCGCCCGGCGGGCACTGGTTGATCTCCGCCTCGCCCTTGGCGATGGCCTCGGCATAGGGCCGGCAACCGGGGTAGCCGCACTGACCGCACTGGGTCTGCGGCAGGATGGCGTCGATCTTCTCCACCAGCGGATCGCCCTCCACCCGATAGCGCACCGCGGCATAACCCAGCAGCAGACCGAACACGGCGCCGAGGATGCCGAGGACGAGGAGGGCGGTGACCATCAACCCTTGACCAGGCCGGCGAAGCCCATGAAGGCCATCGACATCAGGCCGGCCGTTACCAGGGCGATGGCCGGGCCGCGAAAGGCTTCGGGCACGTCGGCCACGGTGAGCCGCTCGCGCATGGCGGCAAACAGGATCAGCACCAGGGAAAAGCCCACCGCGGCGCCGAAGCCGTACACCGCCGACTCGAGGAAGCCATGGCGCTGCTGCACGTTGAGCAGGGCCACGCCGAGTACCGCGCAGTTGGTGGTGATCAGCGGCAGGAAGATGCCCAGCACCTGATACAGCACCGGGCTGGTCTTGTGCACCACCATCTCGGTGAACTGCACCACCACGGCGATCACCAGGATGAAACTGATAGTGCGCAGGTATTCCAGCGCCAACGGCGCCAGCAGGTATTCGTTCACCAGATAACTGCACACCGATGACAGGGTGAGCACAAAGGTGGTGGCCAGGGCCATGCCGGTGGCCGTCTCCAGTTTGCGCGAGACGCCCATGAAGGGGCACAGGCCGAGGAACTTCACCAGCACGAAGTTGTTCACCAGGACGGTGCTGACCAGGATGAGGGCGTAGTCGGTCATGTCGGCGAGTATGTGCTCCGTCGTGCTGCGTGCCAGGGGGTTGGACAGGGTACCGGCCGCACAGGCCGGAGCGAAAGATCAATACGCCCTAAGCATAAGCGAACGCATTATATCGTGCCGTTATACACCATGGGACGCGGTATGATGCCGCGGGGATCGTGCGGTTTTGCTGGCGAAGCCGGGGGTTATTTGACCCGCATGCCCGGCTGCGCGCCCGCGTCCGGCTGCAGGATCCACAGATTCTTGCCACCCGGCCCGGCGGCCAGCACCATGCCCTCGGAGACGCCGAAGCGCATCTTGCGCGGGGCCAGGTTGGCCACCATCACCGTCAGCTTGCCCACCAGCTCCTCGGGGGCGTAGGCGCTCTTGATACCGGCGAAGACATTGCGCGTCTCGCCGCCGAGGTCGAGGGTCAGGCGCAGCAGCTTGTCGGCGCCCTCCACGTGCTCGGCCCGTTGGATGCGCGCGATGCGCAGGTCGAGCTTGGCGAAGTCGTCGAAGCCGATGGTCTCGGCGATGGGGTCGCGTTGCAGGGGCGAGGGCTCGGCCGCTGGTCTGTCGCTCACCGCGGTGGCTTCGGCGGCGTGGGAGGCCAGCTCGCTGCGGGTCTGTTCCAACATGGCGTCGATCTTGTCCTGCTCCACGCGGGTCATCAGCGGCTTGAATTTGTCGATGCGGTGGTCGGTCAAAGGCGCACTGCAGTCGTCCCAGGCCAGCTGGCCGAGGTTGAGAAAATCCTGCACCTTGTCGGCCATCACCGGCAACACCGGTTTGAGGTAGGTCATGAGCACGCGGAACAGGTTGATGCCGACGCTGTAGACGTCGCGGGCCTGCCCGGCGGTGGCGTCGGATTTGGCCAGCAACCAGGGCTTCTGTTCGTCGATGTACTGGTTGGCGACGTCGGCCAGGGCCATGATTTCGCGCATGGCGTGGCTGTATTCGCGCTGCTCGTACAGCGCGGCAATCTGTTCGCCGGCCGCGACGAAACGCTGGTAAAGCGCGGGTTCGGTGCAGTTGGGAGAGAGCCGGCCGGCGCATTTTTTGCCGATGTAACCGGCGCAGCGACTGGCGATGTTGACCATCTTGCCCACCAGGTCCGCGTTCACGCGCGCCGTGAAGTCGTCGAAATTGAGGTCCAGGTCGTCGATGCGGCTGGTGAGCTTGGCGGCGAAGTAGTAGCGCAGGTATTCGGGATCGAGATGCTCGAGGTAGGCGCGGGCGTTGATGAAGGTGCCGCGCGATTTGGACATCTTGGTGCCATTGACGGTGAGGAAGCCGTGGGCGTAGATGGCGGTCGGCGTGCGCAGGCCGGCAGCGTACAACACCGCGGGCCAGAACAGGGCGTGGAAGTAGATGATGTCCTTGCCGATGAAGTGGTAGAGCTCGGTATCCGTGTCGGGGCTGAGGAATTCGTCGAAATCCAGGTCGTCACGCCGGGCGCAGAGGTGCTTGAAGCTGGCGAAATAGCCCATGGGCGCGTCCAGCCAGACGTAGAAATACTTTTCCTTGCCGGGAAGGCCCTCGGTGCCGGGGATCTTGAAGCCGAAATAGGGGGCGTCGCGGGAGATATCCCACTCCTGCAGGCCGGCCTCGAACCATTCGCTGAGCTTGTTGGCCACCTCCGCCTGCAGGTGGCCGGTGTGGGTCCATTCCTTGAGCATGGCGTCGAAGCGGGGCAGCTTGAAGAAGTAGTGTTCGGACTCCTTTTCGATGGGCGTGGCACCGGAGACCACCGACACCGGATGCTTCAGCTCGGCGGTGGCGTAGGTGGCGCCGCACACCTCGCAGTTGTCGCCGTACTGATCGGGCGCGCCGCAGCGCGGACACTCGCCCTTGAGGAAGCGGTCCGGCAGAAACATCTTCTTCACCGGATCGTAGGCCTGCTTGATGGTGCGCACGCTGATATGGCCGGCCTCTTTCAAGCGCAGATAGAGGGCCTCCACCAGCTCGCAGTTCTCCGGCGAGTGGGTGGAGTAGTAGTTGTCAAAGCCGATGGCGAAGCCGGCGAAGTCGGCCTCGTGCTCGGCCTTGACCCGGGCGATGAGCTGTTCCGGGGTGACGCCCTCGCGCTCGGCACGCAGCATGATGGGCGTGCCGTGGGCATCGTCGGCGCAGACGTAGATGCATTGGTGGCCGCGCATTTTCTGGAAACGCACCCAGATATCGGTCTGGATGTACTCCACCATGTGGCCCATGTGGATCGGGCCGTTGGCATAGGGCAGGGCGCTGGTGACGAGGATTTTGCGCGGCGCGGGGCTGGGGGACGTGTTCATGAGTTGTCGGCTGCTCAGGGTGGTCAGGGCGGGAGGGAGGCCGGAAAGCCCCGGAATCTCTGATGGTTTATGCAATTGGTAATATTACGGTATGCCTCTGAATTGTGTAAACTCGCGCCTTTCTCGGGCTCCCGCACCCAACGGTGGGGAGTACCATGCCCCCCTTTCATTTTACGCAGCACAGTCGAGGAGTTTTCCCCATGAGCGACGTCACCCGCGAACAGGTTGAGTCCGCCATCAAGCAATACATCGATCCCTATCTGGAGCAGGATCTGGTCAGCGCGAAGAGCGTGAAGAATATCGCCATCGACGGCGACAAGCTTGTCGTCGACGTGGTCCTCGGTTTCCCCGCCAAGGGCTACCAGGACGAACTGACGGCCAAGCTGAAGGAAAAGCTGGAGGCCATCGACGGCGTCTCTGCGGCCACCGTCAACGTGACCACCAAGATCGAACCGCATACCGTGCAGAAAGGCGTCAAGCCCATCCAGGGCGTGAAGAACATCATCGCCGTGGCCTCCGGCAAGGGCGGCGTGGGCAAGTCCACCACCGCCGTCAACCTGGCTCTGGCCATGGCCGCGGAGGGCGCTACCGTCGGCATTCTCGACGCCGATATCTACGGCCCCAGCCAGCCGCGCATGCTGGGTGTGTCCGACAAACCCGAGTCCAAGGACGGCAAGTCCCTGGAGCCGCTGCTGGGCCACGGTATCCAGTCCATGTCCATCGGTTACCTGATCGAGGAAGACACGCCCATGATCTGGCGCGGCCCGATGGTCACCCAGGCCCTGGAGCAGCTGCTCAACGATACCCGCTGGCAGGACGTTGACTACCTGGTGATCGACCTGCCGCCGGGTACCGGCGACGTGCAGCTGACCCTGGCGCAGAAGGTGCCGGTCTCCGGCGCCGTGATCGTCACCACGCCGCAGGACATCGCCTTGCTGGATGCGCGCAAGGCCCTGAAGATGTTCGACAAGGTGGATGTCAGCGTGCTCGGCATCGTGGAGAACATGAGCATCCATATCTGCTCTCAGTGCGGTCACGAGGAGCACATCTTCGGCGAAGGCGGCGGCGCGCGCATGTCCGAGGACTACGATGTGGACTTCCTCGGCGCCCTGCCGCTGGATATCCAGATCCGCGAAGAGGTCGACAGCGGTACCCCCACGGTGGCCAAGGAACCCGAAGGGCGTATCGCGCAAATCTATCGCGAGATCGCCCGCCGCACCGCCGCCAAACTGTCGCTGAAGGGCAAGGAATTCAGCGCCAAGTTCCCCAACATCGTCATCCAGAACAGCTAGTGTAGTGTTTCTGCTTCCGGGTTGGAACGCTGAGGTCGCAGAGGCGCAGAGGGCGCGGAGAAACCCTTTGCGAGTTACATCCCCCCTCTGGACGATGCCCGAGGACGTTTTTCGCGCTGTCGAGCCGGAATTGATGCTACCAGCGCCGCGTCCTCTGCGTTCTTTGCGTTATCATGCGGTGCTTGGTTGAGCCGTGGAGTGAGAGATCATCGTGGGTATCAAATCCGACAAGTGGATCCGCCGCATGGCGCGGGAACAGGGCATGATCGAGCCCTTCGTGGCGGGCCAGGTGCGCGAGTCCGAAGGCGGTCGCGTGATCTCTTACGGCACCTCCAGTTACGGTTACGACGTACGCTGCTCCGATGAATTCAAGATCTTCACCAATATCAACTTGGCAGTGGTGGATCCGAAGAACTTCGACGACAACAGCTTCGTCGATGTGAAGTCCGACGTCTGCATCATCCCGCCCAACTCCTTCGCCCTGGCGCGCACGGTGGAATATTTCCGCATCCCGCGCGACGTGCTCACCATCTGTCTCGGCAAGTCCACCTATGCCCGCTGCGGCATCATTGTCAACGTCACCCCGCTGGAACCCGACTGGCAAGGCCATGTGACCCTGGAGTTTTCCAATACCACACCCCTGCCGGCCAAGATCTACGCCAACGAAGGCGTGGCCCAGGTGCTGTTCCTCGGCGGTGACGAGGTGTGCGAGGTCTCCTACGGCGACCGTGGCGGCAAATACCAGGGACAGACCGGCGTTACCCTACCCAAGGCCTGATGGGGGCCTTCCCTGCGCCGATGGCGACGAGGTGTTCGGCTGTCGCAAGGCCGGGCATGGAGCCGAGTCTTGCGGCCCGCCAGGGGCGGCTCATGCGCTTGCTTCAGCGGCTGGAGCTGGTCCTGATCCTGGTCCTGGTCGCTAGTCGCCAGGTTCAGGCGGAGACACAGGCGGGAGCTATTCCCTGGAAGCTGGCGGTGGGTTCCACCATCGCCCTCATCTATGTCACCAATCCCGCCAAGGCCACCCGGATGTTCGCCGAAGTGGGCGGAGGCAGTCATATCAAGCTGGCGCGCATGGGGACGCAGTGGGATTGGCATGACAATTTGCTGCAGTGGTTCGGGTTCAGGCTGGGGACGTATTGGCAACTGGATTACGCCAAATGGCAAAGTACCTTGGACTCCGGCAGCACGGGGGCCAATAACAGCCTTGGGCTAACCCCGGTATTCCGTTTTACGGGAATGCTGGGTGACGTGAAGTCTTACGTCGAAACAGCCATCGGCATCCACCTGTTTTCCAGCTCGAGAATCAATGGCAATCACTATGGGACGAACTTCCAGTTTGGTGATCATATCGGCGTCGGCATCTTCTTCGGCGCCCGTCAGCAGTGGGTCTTGGGTTACCGTTATCTGCATCACTCCAACAATTCGTTGGGTACCCCGCACAACGGGATTGATTTTCATCTGCTCAGCCTGGCGTATACCTATTAGGCCTGCATGGCGGGCGTTGTTGCTCCCGCTGGCAAATGTCGGCTTGCAGCGGATCGGCCTGGCCAAGTTCCGAGCGTCCACCATCGCCATATTTTGTGTCCGCTGGGTTTTCGCCCGGGCAAAAAGAAACCCCGCCGAAGCGGGGTTTCTTGTTGGCGAATCATACGTCAGCGATTATTGCGGAACGACGTTGCTCGCCTGCAGACCCTTGGGGCCTCTTTCGACGTCGAAGGAGACCTGCTGGCCTTCAGCCAGGGTCTTGAAGCCGGAACCCTGAATGGCATTGAAATGGACGAACACGTCGTCGCCGCCATCGTTTTGGGAAATGAAGCCGAAGCCTTTGGTCTCGTTGAACCACTTAACAGTGCCTGTAGCCATGTCGTGTATACCTTTTAAAGTGTGAAAATTACAGTGTCGCGTACAGGTCATGTATCGGAAATCAGCGGGTGTAACTCGGAGGGAACAACCAGAACCATCTCTACAAGAGATCTGCAGCAGGCTCGGACTATAGACCCTCTCTGAGCATTTGTACAGCTTTATTTTCTTGTGGCGGTATTTTTGGCGTGGCGATGCCACGTTACCTCATCGATGATCACCTGTTTACCACATGAGATCGTCCGGAATCGGGTAATCGGCATAAGGGTCGTCGGCGTCTTGCGCTGCAGAGGTGTTCGGCGTGCCGCCCGCATGCCACAGGACCAGGCATGCTTCGTCCCGCTCCCGGATCTTCTCCGCCGTCGCCGCTGGCACCAGCGCGAAATCGGCATCGAGGCACACGATGGCCAGCCGGCCGCGGGCGAGCTGGCGTTGCTGGGCCTGATCGAGGTAGAGCCGGCGAACCTTGCCCTGGTGGGAGAAGTGGTAGGTGATCTCGCCCTCGCCGGGCGCGATCCGGTTGGCCTCGATCAGCTGGCGTACCTGGGCGGCGAGGGCCTTTTTCTCCGCCGCCGCCTTTTGCTGACGGTTGAGTTCGCGGTCGCGTTCAGTACGCGCCTGGCGGGCCTTCTCCGCCGCCTGCCGGGCTCCCTCACCGCCTGCCTTGCCCTTGCCCTGTTGCTTGCGCTGCTGGTGTTTCTGTTTCTTCGCCTGTTTGACCTTTTTCTCGTCCACCAGTCCGGCGGCCTTCAGTTGGTCGAGCATCGACTTGGCCAAGTGTCGTCTCC
>Ga0114931_10005124_pt1 | contig 16220 bp, 18 predicted proteins | sample 2SBtaG_FD_89579 | JGI IMG/M metagenome (GOLD analysis project Ga0114931, IMG submission 89579) | Deep subsurface microbial communities from Kolumbo volcano to uncover new lineages of life (NeLLi) - 2SBTROV14_V59a metaG | ecosystem: Environmental > Aquatic > Marine > Volcanic | place: Kolumbo...
CCCCCCACCCTGGCCGCGGCTAGAAACACATATTCAGGCTGTTCTTCCGCAAAAAAAGCCCGCACCGCTGCTTGATCCGTCAAATCAAGCTCACTGTGGGTACGCATAATAACGTTGGCAAATCCCTGTTCAACAAGAATCCGACAGATTGCTGCTCCCACCAGGCCACGATGGCCGGCAACGTAAATGCGTGAGTCTTTCATAAAATACCTGCAATCAGTTGTCATCAATTGAAAATAAAAGGTCTGAAGAGAGTGGCGTTTATTTAAGGAGTGAATCCTGACTTTTCGTCATTCCGGTATTAATTTGAGGTTTCATAACTTCGTACTTCCAGCCCCTCTCAGAATCCGGCGGTTCTGATAGGCTCGGCCGTGACAATGAGCGTTAGATCCTCGCGAGTCTCCAAAGCCCTAAATACGGCTGTCAAATTAGCAAGTGTAGGATTGCCCTTGGCACCAAACATTCGATGCAAGCTTTTCGGCGCGATACCCGGTTCTTCCGCCAAAATCTCAAATCCCAAAGTCGCATTAATGTAATTACGCAATAACGTACGGACGATATCTGCGTCACCAGTAACAAGTGCCTCTGTCGCCGCGACTGATAACGCAACCCGAAAAGCAGGGGCTTCCTGAGCCCAGTCACGAACGGTCTCGCGGAATTCGCGCGACAATGCCATTTGTTATCCTTCATCCTTGCGATGGCGGTAGTCTCGCCACCGAACAGCAACCAAAGACCAAGTATCATATTACCTGACAACAACGATCTACGCAGCAAGCTCTACACGAATACTCTTGCCCAATGCCTTGGCGGCTCGTTCCAAAGTCAGCAGGGTAACAGAGGGATTATTGGGATCGAGCAGTCGTTCCAATGCAGAGCGGCTGGTTTTCATCCGCTTGGCCAGCTGTGTCTTACTCAACTTTTGTTCATTCATAAGCTCCTTAAGTTGGAAAGCGATCACACGCTTGACCGCGATAGCCTCAGCTTCCGCAAGCACGCCCTCCTCTTCAAGAAAATCATCAAAACTGCTGCCAATGTGTTTGCTCATGTCACTTCTCCAGGCTGGCTTTACGGTCTTTTGCCAGTTGCAGGTCTGCCTGTGATGTCTTCTGTGATTTCTTGATGAAACCATGCAACAGAACCATCTGCTCACCTTGTATCGTAAACAAGATTCTAGCGATACGGTTATCGAGCCGGCACCTGATTTCCCAAAGCCCTTGCCCTATCTTTCTCACCACGGGCATACCCAAAGGCCATCCGAATTGAACCGTCTTGATGTCGCCGCCGATCGCCTTCTTGTCCCGTTTGCTCAAGCTCTTCAACCACTCACGAACCGGTTCATTCCCCGACACCGACCGGTAAAAAACCACGTTAAAAGACATATCGGCATCCGCAAGAAAAAGTGTACCATATTTGGTACGAAAAGCAATTCTTTGAGAAAAATGACATTTTCAAGATAAATCAGTCAACTGAAGTGGGCATGGCGAACAACCCACAGGACTCGGCCCCTTGTTTCCCGCCCTTGGCTTATCCTTCACCTTTCACTTAGGAACCGCTGAACAAGCAGTTTTTCACTCAGTCCTCAGTCCTCAGTCCTCAGTCCTCAGTCCTCAGTCCTCAGTCCTCAGTCCTCAGTCCTCAGTCCTATTATTCATGGTAATCAAAAGCCCTGAAACCATGCTCTTTAACCAGGGCGTCGCGCTTAGCGAGTTCCAGGTCATTTTCCATCATTTCATGCACCATTTCTTCAAAGGTGATTTTCGGCTCCCAGCCTAGTTTTTCTTTGGCCTTGCTTGGGTCACCCAGCAAAGTTTCCACCTCGGTGGGCCGGAAATAACGCGGATCAACCGCAACAATGCATTGATCGGTTTCGGCATCGTAGCCCTTCTCATCGACGCCCTCTCCTTCCCAGCGAATAGATTTCCCCAGGTGATCATAAGCGGCGTTTACAAAATCACGTACAGAATATTGAACACCCGTCGCGATACAAAAATCTTCAGGCTCGTCCTGTTGTAGCATCAGCCACTGCATCTCCACATAATCCTTGGCATGCCCCCAATCACGCAAAGAATTCATATTGCCCAAATACAAGCAATCCTGAAGACCTAAACTGATACGTGATAAAGCGCGGGTAATTTTACGCGTGACAAATGTTTCACCACGAATGGGCGATTCATGATTAAACAAAATTCCGTTACAAGCATACATGCCATAGGCTTCTCGGTAATTGACCGTAATCCAGTAGGCATACAGCTTTGCAGCCGTATAAGGTGAACGAGGGTAAAATGGCGTCGTCTCTTTTTGCGGAATCTCTTGCACTTCACCATACAGCTCAGAGGTAGATGCCTGATAAAAACGCGTCTTCTTTTCAAGCCCTGCGACACGAATAGCTTCGAGTACACGCAATGCTCCCAAACCAACCGTATCAGCAGTGTATTCAGGACTCTCAAAAGAAACAGCCACATGGCTTTGGGCTCCGAGGTTATAAATCTCATCCGGCTGCACTTCCTGCACGATGCGGATCAGATTACTGGAATCACTCAAATCGCCATAATGAAGAATGAATTTCCGGCCGGTCTCATGAGGATCTTGATATAAGTGATCAATACGATCGGTGTTGAAGGATGATGCCCGGCGTTTAATGCCATGAACTTCATAACCCTTTCCCAACAAGAACTCAGCCAGGTAGGCGCCATCTTGACCTGTAACACCTGTTATTAATGCTATCTTTGCCAAACCATCAACCTCTATTTATATTTTGCGAGTTATTCTTTCGGAAATACATTGCTGCAAAGACTCCTCAAATCGAGCCAACACCGCATCACGGCCAAGGTATTCTACCGCATAGTCCCGGGCATTTTTACCTAATTGCTGACGTTGTTCAGCATTTCCGGCCAAATCCACAATGGCGTCAACAAAAGCCTCGACATCTTCTGGCGGCACAATCACGCCCGTCGATTCAAGCACCTCAGCAATTTGTGTTCCTTCAAACGCGGTTGCCAATACTGGCCGACCGCTTGCCAGCATTCCTGTCAACTTAGAAGGCATTACCAAATCAGCAGCATCAGCTCTCTGCGGCAACAGATGTACATCCGCCATATTCAACAAATCATTCAACTTTTCCAAAGGCTGCAAAGGTAACCAATGTATATTTGTAACCCCATCGGCCAACTCGCGCAAACGGCTGTAAGCAGCCCCCTGCCCACACATTATAAATACGATATTTTTACGCTTGGCCAATTGACGAGCCGCCTGAACAACAATTTCCAACCCCTGCTTTTCACCCATGTTTCCGGAATATAGAAAAACGATATCAGACGCAATTATACCTAGCTGCTCTCTATAAGTACTTGGAGTATCAAGAGGATGGATATGATCGATATCCGCCCAGTTTGGAAACAAAACTTGCCTATTGGGCCGAACACCCTTGGTACCAAGTCGCAGCACCATTTGATCAGAAATCGTCGACACCCGATCAAATTTATTCATCAACCAGCTTTCAATTCTTAGCACAATTCGCCGTAATCGAGCAGAAGACAAAACACCCAGATCAAATGCAGCATCCACTTCAAAATCCTGAACGTGCAACCATGAACACGCTTTGCATAACCACGAAACAAACAAGCTCGATGGTGCACAAAACAAAGGAGGCTCAACGACCAATATAATATTTGGACGCCAAAATACCTGTGACAACATGATGGGAAAACTGGAAAGCGCGAAGCTTGCCAAGTGCAAGATACGCTTTAAACCTGAAGGGCTAGCAGGAACCCAAAGTGGGCAACGCCACACATCAACACCGTTCAAAGGTTCTCGGAGATAACGCCATGAGCTGTAATTCTCTGCTACTTGCCACTGCGGGTAATATGGAAGCGCTGTCACAATACGAACTTCGTGCCCCTTCGACACTAACCACTCAGCCATTTCACCGGAGTATTTACCGATACCTGTCAACTCTGGTTTGTAGTTGATGCCATATATAATTAAACGCACGGCACCTTATTCCATACCAATATATTGAAAAAGAAAATCGGCTTGTATGGCTTGACCTTCACTATCATATGCCGGGTTATAGATTCCTTTAACCCGGAATCCTTTGTCTGATAGCCAGCTGATCACATCCGCGGCCAGTTTCTGTCCTGAATAAAGCTCTACAAAAGAGCACTCACAGTACACCCACTCAAATTTTGACAGCAGCGACTCGCAACCCTGGAGAGCATCAAGCTCAAACCCCTGAACATCCAACTTCAACATCGCCGGGGCAACAATGTCTTCCTCATTGATAAAAGTATCGAGTGGTGCAACATGCACAGCAACCGTTCCCACTTCACTCGTACCGGGGAATATCTTTTCTTGGAGAGCGGAAATAGGCAACAAGGATGAAGAATCATCCCGACCCGACACATGCATCGCGCATTGTCCTGACGTGGGACCTATAGCCGCAACGTGAAGCACTACCACATCATCTCTGGCAAAAACTCTACGGAACAGCGCTGCCGGTTTTGGTAGCGGTTCGAAAGAAATGATTTTTGCGGTAGGAAAAGCGAGCCTTGCCACTAAGGCAAACTGACCTCGGTTAGCACCAATATCAATTACCGTGCAAGCGTGAAGATTTCGCAATACTGACTTATGTTCGATACTAGCAGCAACGCCAAGACGCAAAGCGCGAAGCCACAATAGATTCAATGCAAAAGAAATGTTTAGCGCCTTTCTACATTTTCCTATTATATTCACTCTTGTTACTCCAAAGAATTCTACTATACATTCACTGTCACACACCACGTTCATAAAGAACAACACCAGAACCTATACCAATTCACTAAGAGCGCACACATACTCATTGATAACACTCCTGGGGCGATTGCGGTCAACTCTGTAACCACAAGGATCTTGGCGGCTCTCAGCGATTCTAATAGCTTTGCTAGCCAAGTCTTCTATCCTTTCTTCATACCCTATACAGGCTGGACATTCCTTATCAAATTCAGGCACTCCCTTTGGTAATATTACTCGAGCACCGGAACAAAGTGCTTCAAGCGAATGCCGCGGCATGCTATCAACAGTGGAAAGATTTACGTCAAGCCATGATCCAGCCGACAATGACAAAACATCATTGTGTGGAATTTGCCCTAAGTAGTGAAACCAGTCTTCTTGTTCTGCCTGCTTAAAATTCTTACCCCAAGCACGGCGCTTGCCTGCAACAACCAGCGCGACATTTCTCCTTTTTTTTCTTATTTCCAAAACAAGCTCTAAAAGGCGTTGAGCACCTTTTTCGACACTTAAACCGCTACCACTAAATACATATACTTTCCCGGATAGTCTATAGCGCAATTTTGCATCCATAATATCATTTTCATTTGATCGGTTAACATCAACAATAATCGGTATATCACGGACCTTCCTGTAAACGTCAATATCACCCTCTAACCGTTGCGTTATATTTTCTGAACAACTGATAATAAGATCAAAGAACTTAAGAGTAGACACCTTACGCATAGGAAGCTTTGGATCACGTAAGTCCGCTACAATTTTAATATTTGGAGAAAAATACCTAATCAATTTCAAGACATTCCACAGACTGCTCGGATTATTAAGGAAGGAACCATGCACCATCAAAATATCAACGGGTAATTGCCGAACAAATTTTGGAAGGCTGTAAAATTGAAGGTTTTGCCAGAAGTATTGAAAATAGCTATATAATTCCTTAACATTGCGGCCTGCACGAAATGGATATTTCCGAATCACCTGCAATTTACCATTCTCGCTTATCTCATTATTTGCTCGACCGGGAAATGTTTCTGTAACAATAATAAATTTCTCACATACCCCTTCAGTAACAAGATACTTTGACAGAAGCTCCAAATATACAACCCCCCCTCCGATTGCCGGAGAAAACACTGGCGCTAGATAGCAAACCGTGCCTAACTTTTTTGTTGATGCATCATCCGAATGTTTCATTCACTCTTATTCCATTCGAAGGTAGCTAGCATGCAAGAGATGGGGATTAGTGATTCTTGGTAGGCAAACTGAAATTTGTTCCTGCACGACTGGAACCAAAATACAACATCCTGACTAGACCCAAAAAAACCCAACACCATACAAAGCCCAATCATAGTAAGATTACAATTCATTTGCATAGCTACAATTACTGACGCCACCGCCCTATATAACGATGATTTGTTGTAGCAACGAGAAAAATTGAAACAAAAAACCAAAAATAAAATGAAACAATCATATCTTTCCTAATCAAGCATTCAATAAAGAATATCGAAGCTGCTATCGAAAGATTGTATCGAGTCACCCCATCAACGTAATCCTTCATTTTTGATTTAAGAACAACCAGTTTTTTAAAGAATATAACAAAAACAACAAACCCGCCTAACAGCCCAATTTCAAACAATATTCGAAAAAAAAGACTTGCTCCACCCTCTCGATTTTTTAAGGCAATCAAATCACCAGCATCACCATATAACTTAAACAAGTAATCATTATATAAAATACGGAAGCTACCAACTCCATGGCCAAATACGGGAGCATCCATGAGCCCTGCATATGTAATATTGCCATTCACAACCAGTGTTGCAACAGTACCACCCATATTTTCTAATTCTTTTCTTGAGTTAGTATCGCTTATATCAGATGCAAAAAATAAGTCATAACCTTTATCCAATTTGTCTTTTGTAGTCGGCACTAAAAATACCGCACTAACAACCAGCGCCATTGCCACAATTATCACAGGAATTGCCTTAAATAATCGTTTTTCACTAAACACCAGCGAAACTAACGCCCCAATAAACCCTAAGGAAGAAAATGAAAGTATCACACCTGCTAGAATAAAAAGTGCTAACTTATAATTTCCACTTCGAATAGCCAAGTAAATCGCTGGCGGTAGAATAAGACCAACTTGCGATGGCTCATATAGAATGCCAGACGCCCGGTAGTACAGACCCGCATCATAATTAGTTGATGTAAATATCCATAGCTTCTCCACCAGATCAATGCCACCAATAAAATATAATGCCTGCTCTAGAAACACACTCACTACGACTAATTTAGCAACAAATAAATAAATATCATAAATCCTTTCTAACCCCTCGTGCCTCACGATATAAAATGTCAAATACGCAAAAGGAATACTTCCTAATAATTGCAAGGCAACGCCTTTCCATATCTGCGAATTCTGAAACATCCCAGGCAGAGAAATAAAAAAAAGAAAAGAAAAAACCAACACATATTTTTCCGAAACAAAAAACTTACCGTTTCGGAAAGTAAACAGTAGCCCTGCGGCAAGAACCACATAGCTCAACCTAAAATCCACATCCCCTAATCCATTAACCCAAGAAAAAGAATCTGCAAAAAAGAAAGTGACGATTAAAGCGGAATTAAAATTAATAAACACACCATTTTTCTTTAAGCGAAAATAAGCATGTTCAATCATCTATATGATCCCATAAATTAAGTGTTGCACCTTTATCACATACCCCTACTTTCTACACTCTACACCTAAGCAATTTTCCCACCTATCCTTTTCTTCAACATCCTCAAACTTAGCTAATCTGGAGTCACCAAATTCAGCTCTTCGTATTTCAACGAATCCTACATCTTCAAGCTCACGCTGCATTGAATTAAAGTCCCACATCCACCGGTGTTGACTATTTCCAAGCCATTGAACTAGGAATCCCGCTAAATTTCGGCCCCTATTCGTCTGACCTAGCCCTGTTTCGGTCATAAACAACAGTGATGATTCAGTAGATGAATCATTTAAATATTTTTTTGCATAAAACTCCAAGTCTGGTAGAACCAATCGAAACCAGCCTCCATCTTGCAGCATTTCATATGTATGAAATAATGCTTGCCGAAACTCTTGCAACGTTAGATGCTCCAGCACATGAGAACAATATACAGCTTGGCACGATCCATTTTGCAATGGCAAACCTTTCACTATATCTCCATATTGAACATTCTTAGGGAATCTTAATTTATTCTTCGTGTAGAACCTACCTATCAAGGGAATCCTCTCAAAGTACAATGTAGGAGATGAATCAAAATTCAACCATCCATCAGGCGCAGACCACCCACACCCATATTGAACACACTGACTTTCTTTTAAATTCATTTATCCATCACTCTTCATACAATTTATTTTCTTAACATTGAATATACTATCGATTCGAAATCTTCCGCCCACTTCTCCGGCGTACGACCTTCAATCATTTTTAAAGAAGCCTCGCCCATCTGAGCACAAAGAACAGGGTTCCTGACAAGGTGCAGCATGCGATCAGCCAAAGAGCCACTATCTTCTGGTGAGACAATAAAACCATTAACTTCCTCCACCACTCTAAGTTTAATCTCGCCAGCAGAGCTAGTACTTATTACCGGCAAGGAGCAAGCCATCGCCTCATCAACAACAAGCCCGTACGGATCACCTAGCGTTGGAAAAACAAACACATCAGCCATCGCATAAAATTGTGGCAACAACTTTTTTTGTTGGAAACCCGCAAAAACTACATTACGGACAGCCTTTACTTCACACCACCTCTTCAACTCACCCTCTGCTGGGCCATCACCAACCAACAACAAACTAATTTCTTCCTGACTAACTCGCTGTACTTTTTCGAATGCATCTAACAAATAATTTACACCCTTCCCACGCCATAATCGTCCAACATAGATAAATGTAAATCCTCTAAGGCCAATCTGTTCACGAAACTGAGATAACTTCGGTAAAATCGCCTCACTTTGACCTTTGTAATGTTCAACATCAATAACGTGAGGAGCAAAATATATATTGTCCGAACTGGCTCCATATCGTTCAGAAAACTTTTTACCATCGTCTCCTACTGTAATAATTCCGTCCACTCTAGAAAATAGCCATTTTTTGATGAGTTCTTTCAATGCTGTGCGTTTAACCCAGCTATCGAACGTAACCTCTACCCAAAATCCTGTTTTTACTCCTTTTAATCTTGCAATCACCCATCCTGTAATGAAAGATGGGCGTGCATATAGACTAACAAGAACATTTATACCTTTATTATTTACAATAGGTAATGGCCAATGCATCACCTTACCAAAGAATGTCGTTGTAGGAATATAGCGGTATCTGAATTTCCAATCAGATTCATTTATATCCCAACTTCTATCAGACTCCGTCCTATCGTTGAACCAAGCCTCAAAATCCATATTTCCACGTTTTTCTAGAGCATTAAACCGCTCTACCATGTAAGGCGATGGAATATTATTCCAGTACACTACTCTTGGCCTCATTCAACCCATCCTCTTAATATAACTATACTATTCAGGGAATTTCTAAACATGTTAAGTAAAATCCTTCATCACCCATTTTTTCTCCACTGACGCTCCATAGTTTACTTTACCTGGATGGCTTGATATCTTATTTTCTGGAGAATCAAATATCCACCAAAACTCTGACGCAATATTGCTGAAATTACATAAGCTGGTTTCGCGTCTGGTACAGATTCGCTAGCGCAAAGAAAGCAGGCACATGCATGATATTATATCCAGGACTTTGAAATTCGCCTTGGAAAATGCCCGCAAGTGTTTGACAATACCGAAGGCATGCTCACCTCGCACACAACCTCGACCTAATTTTGTACTAAAGGCTTTGTCGGAGAACGATAGTTTTTTATAACTATGCGCTGTTCTACTTACATGCCATTTGATACAAGAATCCTAGAAGATGCTTGCCACTACAATAGCCTAGGATTCACATTGGTTAAGCACTGTATTTACCAATATCGACTAGATCAGGCATTGATAATCTAGATCGGACAGTATATAGGTACTCATTGGTTCGCCGCTATTGATTGGCGGAAGAATATAGTTACTTATTGACCACAGCCTGCACTCTTACGTTGCACTTTCAAGATAAAACAACATCCTTTTTCTTCTCTATTTTGCCTCCATAACAGCCATAATATCAATTATTCATAACTATCAAACAAATCTCGCTTTAATACTGCAGGAACGCCTGCATACAACGAATTTCCAAGCGCACTTTCACGAACCACTGAACCAGCGGCTATAATCGATCCTTTCGAGATAGTGACATTTCCAAGGATAGTAACTCGAGCACCAATCCAGCACCCATCCTCTATCATAATATCACCGCCGATACCCATGCCTGCACGACGATTCGGCCCACCAATCTCATGCGATCCTGTAACAAAAGCAACGTCAGGCCCAATATCACAATTTTTCCCAATTTTAATCACGGCCTTCTCTGTACAATAAAAGCTATTCTTTAAACCAACCCATGTATTACTTCCAATGGAGATTTCACCCTTACCAAATAATTGTGTAAAGCCGTTAATACAAACGCCGTCACCTACAATATAACCACCCCATTTGACTATGGATCTTTTAATTCCAAAACATCGCGTAGGTGGAAGGACAGATAACATTAGATTGATAATATATCTTTTAAACATATCTTTAAAAGTACTCAATACGCAAAATCAAACTGCACAAAAAATAATAGTTGAATTAAGCAAACTCAGAACTATCACATACCTAATACTCTAAATTTTAATTACACTATGGATCTATGAAATAAGACACAAGTATAAGATCAATCAATCTTACGTAACAAGGTCCTCTTAAATGTAACAATATAGCGCATCATGGCTTTCCTTATTCCATACAGATCCATTACAAGAAGACAAGCCAAATACACACAACTACTTACCGTGATTGACAACAACAACCTTAATATGCTTTCTGTGTCAGATATGATAAACAATGATGCCACCATGACCAAGGTAGCAACCAGCAAACGGATTCCATCACCATTCAAGGAGGGCAGAGGAAAGGCCCGACATCCCAAAATTGCGCTAAGCACAACTGCCGCACCATTTGCTACAACAGATGCATGCACTGCCCCCAACAAACCATAAACAGGAATAAGCCATAGGTTAAAAACTACGTTTAAAACAGCAGCTGTACTCATTACTACTAACTGAAACTGTGTGCGTTTACCTAAGAAAAATGCAAGATCGAAATAATATGCACGGACGCTAGCCAAAAACGTTGAAAGTGCAAACCAAGGTATCAATTCAATTCCGACTGCTTGAAATTCTTTCCCTAAAAATATATTAGCAAAACCAGGAGCAAGGACTATAAATACTGCGGTTATTGGCAACCCAACGGCAAGCAATAATATGGCATTTTTGCGGAGTAACTCACGCGCCGCCTTAGGGCCGGAACGCTCCAATGCCTGCACAATAAGAGGAAATGCAGCCAGGTGCACCATCGTCATAAGTACGCCAACAGACTGTTGAGACAACACTTGGCCTGCGGCGTACAAGCCAGTGGCTGACTCATTGATAAACCACGCTAACATCAACCGATCACTACTAGAAAGAACAGCAGATAAAGCAAAACTAGCCGTCAACGGTAACCCATAGGCCAACATGCTTTTGACCAACTTACTATCCAATTGAAATAGTCTTAGAGTCCCCCATTCTCCCCAGGATGCCCACACAGCAGAAACCAGTAACCCAATCATTAACCCGAACAAGGCTCCATCAGCGCCAAGTCCCCATAACACCAAGACGGCACCAAATGCTAAAGCCACTACTGCCTTAAATAAAGAAATAACGCCGTATCTCGTTGGGGCAAGCCGACTTCGAGCAAGTTCCAGGTTAATATTAAACCAGGCTTGTACCCACACCAAAAGAATACCGATCAAAACCAGCCTGTTCCAATCAGGGTCATCCCACATCAGTACCAGCAGAGCCCCAACAGCCCCTGTCAAAAATGATATAAAAATGAAACCATTCAGGACAGTTACAAGAAAGTCTGCCTCATTATCTCGATACTGCGGTAGAAAACGAAGTAGTGAGGCATTGAGCCAATGGTACAAGATGGCGTTTATAAGTAATGCGCCCGCCACTACAATAGAATATTGCCCGTATGCCTCTGGCGACAATAGTCGCGTATAAATCACAATTGTGGCAAAGCCCAAGATGCCCGGCACACCGCGTGCAAAAAGGTAGATCGCGCTATGTCTCAGAAGCATCTGTGCCCACCCCACCAAAAATATCGACAAACTGGCATAAATAATCTATGGATGAGTCTAAACGAAGCCTCACGAAGAGGCTTGAACCAAGGATAAAAATCATATTATTTATGCGCGACATTGAGCAGGAAAAATCCAAAACATTGTCTCTGCTTCCTTCGTAGCAGCAACTTTCTCTTTATCATCTCGCTAATTTTGTATTAACGGGTTTTTGAGGCGGAAGCGCTAGCTGCTCTATCCATCTGATTAGCCTCTTTATTAGCATTCCAAAACGAGACGCATTTTATCTTGCTCTTATCGCATCTATGCGCGTATTTTTTTGCAATATCCCTTACCTCATCCAGCAACCCATTATCGAGCGTTATTGGATCCAGGCCTAGATGTAAGAATCTGTCGTTAGCCACATGTAACTCATTTTCATCTGCCTCATTGCGGGGATTTGGCACAAAGTCAACTGATACACCTGTTATTTCCGAAACCAAACTGGCCAGGTCGCGCACGCGATACGTTTCAGTCATCTGGTTCAATATATTAACCTTATCACCCGCTGCAGGAGGATTCTCCAAGGCAATCTGAATACAACGAACAGTGTCTTGTATATGGATAAAGGCTCGAGTTTGCCCACCAGTACCGTGAACAGTCAGCGGATAGTCGATAGTAGCCTGCATAAGAAAACGATTCAGTACGGTTCCATAGTCACCGTCATAATCGAAGCGATTAATTAATCGCTCATCGAGCCTCGTCTGTTCTGTCTGCGTTCCCCATACGATTCCCTGATGAAGGTCAGTAATCTTCACACCGTCATTGCGGTTATAAAAACCAAAGAACAGCTGATCCTGAGTCTTGGTCATATGGTAAACACTTCCAGGATTAGCCGGATAAAGTATTTCTTGTTCAATGACTTCACCGCTATCGGTGACCACTTGAACATTGAGATAGCCTTCAGGAATTTTCATTCCAGCGGTTCCGTAACCGTACACACCCATCGTTCCAAGATGAACAAGATGAACATCCAAACCGGATTCCACAATGGCACATAAGGTGTTATGCGTTGCATTCAGGTTATTATCAACCGTGTACATTTTTTGCTGTGAACCTTTCATTGAATACGGTGCCGCGCGTTGTTCAGCAAAATGTACTATGGCGTTAGGTTTTTCTTCCTTTATAAGGTCGAGCAAACGCTGATACTGCTTGGATACATCTATCCTCGAAAATCGGATTTCGTTCCCAGAAACTTCCTTCCACGCCTTCAATCTGGTTCCCATCGGTACAATAGGGGTCAGAGAATCGACCTCCAACTCAATATCAATCTCCCGACGTGACATATTATCCACGATAACGACATCATGCCCGAGACTAGATAGGTGCAACGCAGTCGGCCACCCACAAAACCCATCCCCTCCAAGAACCAATACTTTCATTTTTTTTACCTTCATGTTTGCCATCTTCAGTTTGCCACCAGTTCACAAAAATCAACTTTATAATATACTTAGGGTTCAGTCCGGCAAATACCTGTTTACATCAGGACGCGCCTTATAAACATCCCCCCCCAAACACTCAACCCTCCTTCGACAGCAGTTCACGCCAAATAAGTTGAGTTGGATCGGTCCGATTCATACAATAAAAATGCAGCCCAGGGGCACCTTGCTCAAGCAACGTCTCGCATAATTGCAGCGTTTTCTGCTGCCCAAAGGCTCGCAAGGATTCTATATCATCCCCAAAGTCTTCCAGTCGTTTACGCATCCATCGGGGAATTTCAGCGCCACACATGTCAGAAAAACGTGACAGGTTCTGGTAATTAGTAATGGGCATAATTCCCGGCACGATGGGAATATCCAGCCCCATCTTTTCGCAATCATCTACAAATCGAAAATAGGCATCTGCATTGTAGAAATATTGGGTAATCGCACTATTCGCACCGGCTTCAACTTTACGCTTGAAATGCTCAAGATCTGCTTTAGCGCTTTTGGCCTGAGGATGGAACTCTGGATAGGCGGCCACCTCGATGTGAAAGTGATCACCGGTTTCCTTACGAATAAATTCGACCAATTCATTAGCGTAACGCAACTCGCCCATCTCACGCATGCCGGAAGGCATATCACCACGAAGTGCGACAATGCGGCTTATTCCGTTATCGATATAGGTTTGCAGCAGTTCCCGAATATTTTCTTTTGTTGAGCCCACGCAGGTAAGATGCGGAGCCGCATCAATGCCTGCATTCTTAATTTCTAACACCGTGTCCAAAGTACCCTGCTGGGTGCTGCCGCCTGCCCCGTAAGTAACCGAGATAAATGCTGGGTTTAGCTTGGCAAGCTCTTCGCGTGTTTTTCTGAGCTTAGCCTTACCCTCTTCCGTCTTTGGGGGGAAAAACTCGATACTGAATGTTGGTTTATATTTTTTTTGGGATTCCATGATTTTAAAGATAGGACTCAGGATTAAGGGCTTAGTGCTTAGTGCTTAGTATATTATGCGAACATCAAACGATGCCCCTTTGGCTCCGGTATTAAATCGTCATACTCTTGCGCCGTATCCAACCATAACTGAATAGCTTCTTTTGCATTTTTTAGTGCCGTCTCATCAGAATCAGCATGCGCCACACAACCAGGTAATTCAGGCACTTCGGCGACATAAACCTTATCCTCTTCGCTCCAGTAGATAATCGTTTCGTATTTAAACATTAACATCAGGCTGCATATTGCCTGATTTCCAGCTCTGCCGCTCGATCAGTATTCTCAATCATCTCATCAAGGTCTTGCATAACATTATCCACAAGATAATATTCACCGCAGGAAACACATTGCTCAACGGGTAAATTTTTAACGACCAGAATCCTGTGGTCAGCAAGCTTAAAAGGAAAATCTGTAACGGTACTTTCAATCTCTCCACTGCATACATGGCATTTCATGATTTCAACCTCCTCCTTCTATCCTTTGACCACTCACTACCACTAGGCCGATATGACGTTATGACACGCACATTTTCGGTGTCCACATCCACCGCAAATAGGATATGAAAAATCACATCACCATTTCTAGCCCAGACCAGATAACTTGGAAGATAGTTATCTACTGAATCGAAAATCCAGTTTCTTGTTATAAAGCGTTCACGAAGACGCATATTAACATGATACGTCCAATGAACCTTTTTTGCCCGCATACACCGCTTAATAAAGCCAATAGGATCATCCGGTAATTTACTATGTTGTTGAGCCATGGCGTACGGTGATTTCTTGCAATTTAGTGGGCGAGATAATGTCCCAGCATCACTTCATCATGAATCCTCGGCCAACGCGGGATTGTCAATTTTTCAGACACACTAAAATGTTTACAAAAAACTTCAGTCGCAGTACAACCTCCACAGGCTTCGCCAATATACGCGATGGGGCGTTTTGCCCCCCATTTTTTAGCCACTTGCTCAATCACTGGATTGTTATATGGCGGCCATGATACGAGCAGAACTTCAACATCAGGATATCTAGAGATGGCGGTGAGCGCATCAAGTAATTCGACAGGATGCACCTTAGATTGACCTCCCCATCGGCCGGATGCATCAAAATCAGTCGCAATAACACGGACCCCATGCTCACTTAAGGCCTTTGCGAGCCAGCCTGCCCCTGACATCACTTCAAGACACTTGCGCTCACCTATCCACCCTGCAAGGTCGCCAGTCCATTTGGAATCCACCAACGACCACATGCCATATCCTCGCACAATCCGTAAACGGGACAACATTATGGCGCGATCCACAGCATCACTAAGCATACAATCAATATCGCTAAAATCAGGCGCCTTCTCAGGCACAACTTGCCCGCATAGGTCTTCTAAAAACCGGGACAGACGACCGATCTGCTCACGTATATTGGCAGATACATCTCCACAACTTTGCGCAGCCATAATCTGCATTTGTATTGATTCATAGCTTGGTGGTGGCAAAATCATATTTATGAAAATTATTGCTAAGATTCACGAAATTAATTTAAGGAACCTCTTAACAATCCGTTAATCTGGATTCCGGCCTACGCCGGAACTCACCTACTACCGGCATAGCCGGTAGTTTGAATCAAGCACCCCAGTGGGGGCTATAGCATTGAGCCTTCTTTCCTGTGAGGTTTCACAGATGCAAACAACCCGTTCCGCCACACACCAAACGAATGGATAACGTCTTACCGTCATTCCGGCGGAGGCCGGAA
>Ga0114931_10005125_pt1 | contig 16218 bp, 11 predicted proteins | sample 2SBtaG_FD_89579 | JGI IMG/M metagenome (GOLD analysis project Ga0114931, IMG submission 89579) | Deep subsurface microbial communities from Kolumbo volcano to uncover new lineages of life (NeLLi) - 2SBTROV14_V59a metaG | ecosystem: Environmental > Aquatic > Marine > Volcanic | place: Kolumbo...
AGTGCCCGGAAGATCGAGGCCGCCGGGCAGAAGCCGGTAAAGCCCATCTGAAACAGGTTGGCACCGACGAAGAAGGTCAGCCAGAGCCAGCTCACGGAGGAGAGGTGGATCTGTCCAGTGGCGGAGGGCGTACGGAATTCACCGGTGCCCATGTCGTGGGCTCCGAGAGCTCAGGCGAGCTCGGCCTCTGGCTCAAAGAACTCCAGGGGGACGCCCCTGAACACCTCGTCCCCGCCGGCGCCGCCCCCCGCTCGGGGCCAGGAGGGGGGCATCGAGCAGGCTGTGATTTGATGGCGCCCGATAGGCTGTAGGGCACGTAACCGGCCGGTTCTTACCGCCAAAGTGGTGAAATCAATGTGGTCGCATCGATACTCAGTCTCTAGGATCACGTCGTCTGTGGGGTGAGGTTGTAGCAGTATAACATGTGCGATAGAATGTTGTCGTCGTGCACGGTATCCATAACTCCGCACAGCAATGGTAAGAGGTTCTGCCCAGCCCCCTGACGAGTACTCCATAAAGATCAAGGAGCTGCGCGGGAGGCTCGGCCTTACCCAGGTCCGACTCGCCGAGCGGCTGGGGGTTGCCTTTGCCACGGTTAATCGGTGGGAGAACGGCCAGTCGCGGCCCTCACCCCTGTCGTGGACGCGACTACTCCAACTTGTGGAAGAGATGGAGCCGACGGAGCGGCTGGAAGACGGACCAGCCGCGGCGCCAGCCTCCGCACACATCCCGCTCGACTTCACCGCCGCTCCCGAGGCAGTGCGGACGGTGGTGGAGGGAGAGCGGCTCTCCTTCGGCCACCTCTTCAACCCAACCTTTGCCACCGAAATCTCGCGAATCGATCCCCTCCCGCACCAGCGCATCGCTGTCTATGACCATATGGTGTGTAAGAGCCGGTTGCGCTTCTTGCTCGCCGACGATGCCGGGGCGGGGAAGACGATCATGGCCGGCCTTTACATCCGGGAGATGCTTGCCCGGCGCCTGCTTCACCGCGTGCTCGTCGTACCGCCTGCTGGCCTGGTGGGGAACTGGCAGCGGGAGCTTGGCACTCTCTTCAGCCTCCCCTTCACCATCATCGACGGTGCGGATGCACGGTTGCGTAACCCCTTTGTCGGGGAGGAGAGCGACCGGGTGATCGTGAGCGTCGACACCCTCCGGCAACCGACCCCCTTCGGTCGCCTGCAAGAGGGGGAAGTCGAGCCCTACGATTTGGTCATCTTCGACGAGGCTCACAAGCTCTCGGCGGATCGCGGCAACGACTTGCGGGTTCGCAAGACCGATCGCTACAAGCTCGCGGAGACGATTGCGGGTGCGCGCGCCACAGACGACCAGTGGCGCCTCGGCTGGAGCGCCCACCACCTATTGCTCCTCACCGCCACCCCGCACATGGGCAAGGCCTATCCCTACTACGCCCTCTGGCGTTTGCTGGAGCCCGATCTCCTCTCGACCCCCGAGGCCTTCGCCGAGTACCCGGCGGAGCACCGCCGCCGCCACTTCCTCCGCCGCACCAAGGAGGAGATGGTCCACCTCGACGGCACCCCTCTCTATCCACAGCGCATCTCGGACACTCTCGGTTTTGAGCTCACCCAGGGAGAGGTGAGCGAGCAGCGCCTCTACGACGAGACCACCGAGTACCTGCGCATCGTTTATAACAAGGCCAAGCTGCTCAACCGTTCCGCGGCGCGCCTTGCGATGGGAGTGTTCCAGCGGCGCCTCGCCAGCTCGACCTATGCGCTGCTGCGCTCCTTCGAACGCCGTCTCGCCAAGCTTGACGGCTTGATCGATGACCTCCAAGAGGGCCGGATCACGATTGAGCAGCTCCTCCGCTACCAGCAGCGGCTGCATGAGGAGGCCGACGTCCTGGAGTCGAAGGCAGCCGACGACGAGCAATCCGCCGACGGACTGGAGGAAAACGAGCGCGCCGAGGATGAGTTGCTGACCGGAGTCGTCGCCGCCTCTCTCGCCGACCTCCTCGCCGAGAGAGAGGAGGTCGAACGACTTCGGGACCTCGCCGTCCATCTCCACGAAACGCCCGGCACCGAGTCGAAGTTCCAACGGCTCAGAGGCATCCTGACGGATGCCCGTTTCGGCCGCGAGAAGCTCATCATCTTCACCGAGCACCGCGACACCCTCGACTTCCTGGTTCGCCGGCTCGAGGGCCTTGGGTATACGGGACTGGTCGCCCAGATCCACGGCGGGATGCATTACACCGAGCGCGAGGAGCAAGTGGAGCGCTTCCGGCGCCCGCACGACGAGGGCGGAGCGCGCTTCCTCGTCTGCACCGACGCAGCCGGTGAGGGGATCAACCTTCAGTTCTGCTGGATCATGGTCAACTACGACGTCCCCTGGAATCCGGCGCGCCTGGAGCAGCGGATGGGCCGGATTCACCGTTACGGCCAACAGCACGACCCGGTCATCATTCTCAACCTCGTCGCACCCGCCACGCGCGAGGGCAAGGTTCTCAAGACCCTGTTGGATAAGCTGGAGCGGATCCGCAAGGAGCTCAAGTCCGACAAGGTCTTCGATTCCATCGGTCGCATCTTCCAGGGGGTCTCCATCAAGCGGTACATGGAGATGGCGGTGGCTGGCGACGGCGCGGACGCGGCGGCCCGTGAGCTGGAGGGCAGACTTACCAAGGGACAGGTGGAGGCCCTGGCGGCGCGTGAGCGGAGCCTTTACGGCGATGGCGGCGACGTGGCGCGGGAGCTCCCCCGCCTCCGCGAAGCCCTCGACCGCGAGAGCTACCGGCGCCTCCTTCCCGGTTACGTCCGCCAGTACGTGGAGGCGGCCGCACCTCTGTTGGGGCTGAGGATCGATGGCGACACCGGCGGAGATTTCTCCTTCCGCGCCGCCAGCAAGGGGGCCCTGGATCCCCTCCTCCCCACCCTCGAACAGTATCCCGGCCACCTGCGTGACCGTCTCACCATCGCCCGTCCCGACCACACCGCGGCAGCGATCTGGCTCCACCCCGGTGAGTCCCTCTTCGAGGCGGTACGTGCCCAGGTCGGGGAGCGACTCGGTCGCCAGGCGCGGCGCGGTGCCATCTTCGTCGATCCCACCAGCGACAGGCCGTACCTCCTCCATGTTGCGCGGGTCGTCGTACAGCGGCAGGCGGATCCCGAGTACCGCGAGCTGGCCCACGGCGAGCCCCTCGCCTGCCGGCTGGTGGCGGTGAAACAGTACGAGGGGGCCGACCTCCAGCCCTGCCCGGTAGAGCACCTCCTCCTCCTTCGTGGCGGCCACGGACTCCCTGCCTCGGCCCAGCGTCTTGCCCTCGCCGCCACCGATCTCAAGGAGCATGCCGCCGCCTTCCTCATGGAGCGAGTCGGCCGGGAGATCGCCCTGGAACGTCGGAATGCCCTCCTCGCCACCGTTGGCGAGCGCGAGGCCTTCCTCCAGCGCGGCTTCGACTACCAGGAGGCCGACCTCGCCGCGGCCCGCGCCAAACAGACCGAGAAGGCACGCGCCGGCAACAAGGGTGCCCAGGCCGAGCTCGCCCGCATCAAGTCCCAGCAACGCGACCTCGCTCGCCGTCGCGACACCGCCCTCGCCCTCCTCCGGCGGGAGCCAGAGCTCATCGAGCCCGCGCCCGTTGAGCTCGTGGCCCATGCCCTGGTGGTTCCCTCAAGCGATCCGGCCGACCGCGAGCGGCACGATGCAGATGTTGAGCGCCTCGCCATGGAGCTCGCCTGGTCATGGGAGGAGTCCAAGGGGGCGATCGTCAAGGACGTCCATACCCCGGCGCTTGCCCGCACCGCCGGCCTCACCGACGATCCGGGCTTCGACCTCCTCGCCGTCCGTCCCGATGGCGAAAAGAGGGCGATCGAGGTCAAGGGCCGCGCGCGCAGCGGCGAGGTCGAGGTCACCGCCAACGAGTGGGCCAAGGCGTGCAACATGGGTGATCGCTACTGGCTCTACGCCGTCTACGACTGCGCCACCCCGACCCCCCGCCTCGTCCGGGTCCAGGATCCGTTCGACAAGCTGCTGGTCAAGGCGAAGGGGAGTGTCTTGATCGGGGCGAAGGAGATTCTCGTCGCCTCAGGAGGGATGTGACCGTGTTGCTACTCGGTGCCCAGCTTGAACTCGATCGGTGTCCCCAGTGCGGTGTTGCCCATCCGAACCTCGCCTGCGTTTGGGAAGTTGAAACACAGGACTTTGCGAAGAAGTTTCGTCGCTTTTGGCGCGTCTACAAGTGTTCACGATGTGGTGGCCTCGTCGTGGGTGAGGCTAGAACGAGATTCAATACCGCCGTCGTGGCAACTTTTCCCGCCGCACGACGAGCGCATTCCAGCCTTCCCGACCGTGCACGAACGTATCTAGAACAGGCGTTGGAAAGTCTGCACGCCCCGGCCGGTGCCATCATGCTGGCAGCCAGTGCGGTGAACGCGATGCTAAAGGAGAAGGGATACAAAGACGGCAGCCTCAACAGCCGCATCGACCAAGCCGCTGAGCGCCATGACATCACCGAAGACATGGCGCGATGGGCACACGAAGTCCGCCTCGATGCCAATGAGCAGCGCCATTCGGATGAGGAGGCGGATCTTCCCTCCGGGGAAGATGCCCAGCACAGCGTCGATTTTGCGATGGCCCTCGGTGAGTTTATGTTCGTCCTCCCGAGCAGGGTTCGGCGGGGAATCGAGGATGCGGGAGGGAGCGGCAATGGTGCCTGATCCGATTGCGACCACTGTCAGAGGGTGCCTCCCATGACCGACGACGAGCTAGAACGCCTCCTTCTCGATCTCGAATCGGACCGCGTCGAGCGCAAGGAGTCGGCCTCGGATGGCGGCAAGCTCCGGCAGGCGATCTGCGCCTTTGCCAACGACATGCCTAACCACGGCAAGCCGGGGGTGCTGTTCGTCGGGGTGAAGGACAACGGTGACTGCGCGCAACTGGCCGTCACCGATGAGCTGCTTCGCAACCTCGGTGGTATTCGCGCGGAGGGCAACATCCTGCCGCTACCCACCATGACGGTGGGGAAGCGCACCCTCCGCGGCTGCGAGATGGCGGTCGTCGTGGTCGAGCCCTCGGATGCGCCGCCGGTGCGTTTCAAGGGAAGGACGTGGATCCGCGTCGGCCCCCGGCGCGCCACGGCCTCCCCTGAAGAGGAGCGCCGCCTCAACGAGCGCCGGCGGGCGCACGACCTGCCTTTTGATCTCCACCCCCGGCCCTCGGCCTCGCTCACGGACCTCGATCTGGAGATCTTCGCCCGAGACTACCTGCCCGCCGCGTTCGCACCGGAGGTGCTGGAGGCGAACCAGAGGACTGTGGGGCAGCAACTGGCCTCGCTGCGCTTTGTCACCGCCGAGACGCCGCCATGTCCCACGGTTCTGGGGTTGCTGGTCATCGGCAAGACACCCGCCGACCTCGTCCCTGGCGCCTATGTCCAGTTCCTGCGCATCGATGGCACCGAGCTCACCGACGCCATCGCGGACGCGAAGGATCTCCACGGTCCGATGCCGGAGCTCCTCCAGCGGATCGAGGACCTGCTGGACGCAAACATTCGCATCGCCACGGACATCACCTCCGCGACTACCGAGGTGCGCCGGCCGTACTATCCCAAGGCCGCCCTGCAACAGCTCATTCGCAATGCGGTGATGCACCGCGACTACCAGACCACCAACGCGCCGGTGCGTATCACCTGGTTCAGCGATCGGATCGAGATCCAGAACCCGGGCGGCCCCTTCGGGCAGGTGACCCGCGAGAACTTCGGCTCCCCCGGAATCACCGACTACCGCAACCCCCACCTGTCGGAGGCCATGAAGACCCTCGGCTTTGTCCAGCACTTCGGCGTGGGTATCGCCCTGGCACGCAAGTTCCTGAAGGAAAACGGCAACTCGCCCCCGGATTTCGACCTCCAGGCGAACCACGTCCTGGTGACGGTGCGGAGGATTCCATGACGATCCCGGTGATCGCCTTCTTCAACAACAAGGGAGGTGTCGGCAAGACCTCGCTGGTCTACCACGTGTCGTGGATGCTGTCCGAGCAGGGCTTTCGGGTGGTTGCCGCCGATCTCGATCCCCAGGGCAACCTCTCCGCCGCGTTTCTCGAAGATGAGCGCCTGGAGGAGCTGTGGCCGGAGAACCAGCACCCGGCAACGATCTACGGCGCCGTGCGGCCCCTGAAGCGGGGCATCGGGGACGTGGAGGATCCGCTGCTGGAGCGGATCGACGACCGGCTCGCCCTCGTGCCGGGGGACATGGCCCTCTCCGAGTTCGAAGACGATCTATCGCAGGTGTGGCCGAAGTGTCTAGACCGGGAGGAGCGGGCCTTTCGGGTAATGTCCGCCTTCTGGCGGGTGATGCAACGGGGCGGTGACCAACACAAGGCGGACGTCATCCTCGTCGACCTGGGGCCGAACCTCGGCGCCATCAATCGCGCCACCCTCATCGCGTCGGACTTCGTCGTCCTCCCCCTCGGCCCCGACCTCTTCTCCCTGCAAGGGTTGCGCAATCTTGGCCCCACCCTGCGGGCGTGGCGGTCGGGATGGACCGAGCGGCTCGACAAACGGCCGGCGGAGGATCTCGCCCTACCGGCGGGCCGTATGTCGCCCCTCGGGTACATCGTCATGGCGCACTCCGTCCGTCGCGACCGGCCGGTGAAGGCGTACGAGAAGTGGATCGCACGCATCCCCACCACGTATCGCAAATACCTGCTGGGCGAGTCCGCGGAGAACGCACCCATTGTCCAGGACGACGAGCACTGCTTCGCCCTCCTCAAGCACTACCGCAGCCTCATGCCCATGGCCCAGGAGGCGCGCAAGCCCATGTTCGCCCTGAAGCCGGCCGACGGCGCCCTTGGCGCCCACACCGCCGCCGTGCGAGACGCCTACCAGGACTTCAAGCGCCTCGCCCTGGAGATCACCCGCCGGGCCGGGGTGGAGAAGTCATGAGCGACCGCCCCCGCCTCATCGAGCACGCCTTCCCCCTCAAGCAGGCGTCCCTGGACTCGGTACACGAGAAGAACGTGCGCCACGGCCACATCTCCACCCTTCACATCTGGCCGGCACGCCGCCCCCTCGCTGCCTGCCGGGCGGCGTTGATCGCCACCCTGTTGCCCGATCCCGGCACCTCAGAGGAGCGCCAAGCGCTCTGCGAAAAGATCGGCGGCCGGGTGGTGGAAAAGGTCGAGCGTAAGCGCATGCCGGGCGGCCGGATCGTGGAGCGGGTGAAGGAGGAGACCGAAGGCGGCATCCTCCACTGGAAGCGGGAGGCGGAGAACGCCGAAACACTGAAATGGTTCCGGGAGGAGATCCGCAAGGCGTACGGTGGCCGGGCGCCCAGGGTCCTCGACCCCTTTGCCGGCGGCGGTGCGATCCCCCTGGAGGCCATGCGCCTGGGGTGTGAGGTAACCGCCGCGGACATCAACCCGGTGGCATGGTTCATCCTCAAGTGCACCCTGGAGTACCCCCAGAAGCTCGCCGGTGAGAAGCGGCCGCTGCCCGCCTTCATCCTCCAGGACCGGGAGTTCATGGAGGCCTTCTTCAACGCCCAGGGGCTCTCCAAGGCGCAGATTCGCAAGGAGCTGGCGGCGCTCGGCCACCACCACGACGCACCCAACCTGCCAGACCTCGACCTCGATGGCGGCACCCTCGACGCCGACCTCGCCTGGCACGTGCGGGCGTGGGGCCGCTGGGTCCTCGACCGGGCGCGGCGGGACCTCGCCCAGTACTACCCGGTCTATGCCGATTTCGAGCCGGTGAAGAAGGGCGAGCGGGTCTTCGAGCCCCGGCCCATGCGCCGGGTGCCGGTGAAGGAGGACGGCGAGCCGGACATCGAGCAGCTAAACGCTGAGTTCACGGAGGCCTACCTGGCGGACAAGCGCAACCCCCGCTGGGTGGCCAAGCCGACGGTGGCCTACCTGTGGGCGCGCACGGTGCAGTGCAAGCATTGCCGGGCGACCATCCCGCTGCTCAAGACCCGCTGGCTGTGCAAGAAGGAGCGCAAGCGGGTGCTGCTGGAATTAGCCACAGAGGGCACAGAGACCACAGAGCTTGAACCCCAGGGCTCTGAGTCCTCTGTGCCCTCTGTGGCGTTCAGAATTCGAACCGATGTCCCCGTCAGGGGAGGAAATCCGGCGCAGAGGCGAGAACATGATCGTCGGATTAGCCTTGGTACTTTTTCACAATCCGGAGCGCGTTGCCCATGTTGCGGAACAATTTCGACTCTAAATGACATTCAAGTTGATGCTAAAGCAAACACATGGGGAGCAGAGCTTCTCTGCGTTGTTGTCGATGGTCAGTCCGGCAAGGAATACAGACTACCTACCAAGAATGATATTGTGCGCGCTGCCGACGCGGAGTACGCGGTGTCATCAGCGTGTTCTAGCCTTCCGTACGGTGAGCTTGTAGAACCGATTAGTGCAGCGAGGCCATCACCCAACGCACGCGGCCTTTCCGGTCTGCCTCGGTACGGCATTGATACGTTTTCCAAAGTATTTAATTCGAGACAGGTGCTTTCACTGGCCATATTTGCTGGCGCTAGCCGTGATATGGCAGTTCATGGTGAGCATCTTCCGCCGGATTGGCGAGATGCTCTGGTGTCTCTCTTAGCGCTTGCGATAAACCGGGTTGCTGATCGAAACAGCACTCTTTGTCACTGGGACAAAGGCTACGAGAAAATCGCCAACACGTTCCAGCGATATGCGCTACGTGTGAACTGGGATTATACAGAAAGCAACCCGTTTGCGAATCGAACCGGTGGATACATCGGCGCAGTCGAGTGGATTGCTAGATTCATCGAACACGCGATGGAGGCTGTTTGTAGAGCGCAAGACCCGAAGGTTGTTCTTGGAACGGCGACAAAATTGTCGCCGTTAGATCTTGGGACGTATGATCTCGTTGTTACTGACCCTCCATATTACGATGCGATTCCTTATAGTGATTTAAGTGATTTTTTCTATGTGTGGCTTAGGCGATCTGTTGGTGATCGCTATGCCTCGGAATTTTCAGGCGAACTGACACCGAAGTCGGAAGAGCTTATTCAGCATGCTGGTCGTCTTAGTGGAGACAATCGTGCAGCGAAGGAGTTTTACGAGGAGGGGATGACTGCCGCGTTCAAGTCCACCCACAAGCTACTCAAGGAAGATGGCCAGTTTGTCATAGTCTTCGCACACAAGCAGCCAGATGCTTGGGAGACTCTCGTTTCGGCCATGATCCGAACGGGCTTCGTTGTGATGTCGAGTTGGCCCGTCCAGACCGAGATGCCGAATAAAGCAGCAGGCGGCGCTAGGCTCGCGTCCTCGGTCTGGCTCGTCTGCAAGAAGCGGCCGCCCACCGCCCGCCCCGGCTGGGACAACCGGGTCCTGGAGGAGATGCGCGCCAACATCGCCCTGCGGCTGCGGGAGTTCTGGGATGCGGGGATCCGCGGGCCGGACTTCGTGTGGGCGGCGACCGGGCCGGCCCTGGAGGCGTACAGCCGCCACCCGGTGGTAAAGAAGGCGAACGAGCCGGGGGTGATGTCGGTCTCCGAGTTTCTCCCACGTCCGGAGGATGGTGGTGGACTACGTGGTGGGGCGGGTGCTCACCGGAGATGGGGCAGAGGAGGCAGCCGCCGACCGCCTCGATGCGCCTACCGCCTACTACCTCCTGCACCGCAACGACTTCGGCTTCGCCGAGGCGCCGGCGGGGACGGTGATCCTCTACGCGGTCTCGTGCGGCCTCTCCGACCGAGAGCTGGTCGACACCTGGGATCTCCTGGCGAGGCCGGGGAAACGGCCGGCGCGTGGGGGCGACGAGGAGGGGGAGGAGGAGGGCGCCGGGGAGGGAGGGGCCAACTCGGGGAGCAAGCTGCGGCTGCAGGGGTGGGTGCAGCGCCGGTCGAAGACCATGGGCTACGAGGCGCCGGGCGGCCGGCCGGTGCCGCTCATCGACCGGGTCCACCGCCTGATGCACCTGTGGAAGGGGGGCGACCTCCACAAGGTGGACGACTACCTCGACGACCACGGCCTCCGCCGCCAGGAGCTCTTCCGGCGGCTGCTCCAGTCCCTCATCGAGCTCTCGGAGGCGGGAGGCAGTGAACGGGGGATCCTCGAAAGCCTGAGCAACCATGTCGGTGGCCAGGGCGCGGTACATCAAGGAGGGCAGCGGGATATCTTTGCCACAGAGGTCACAGGGACCACAGAGGTTGCGAAATGATCCGCTTGATCGAGGCGCTCAACTTCCGCTGTCTGCGGTATATCCGCCGCCCGCTGGAATCCTTCCACGTGCTTGTGGGGCCGAACGCCAGCGGTAAGACCACCTTCCTCGACGTGGTGGCCTTCCTCGGGGACCTGGTCACCGACGATGTGGAGGAGGCAGTCGCGAAACGGACCCAGAACTTCCACGACCTGGTGTGGCGGCGAGAGGGGGAGCGGTTCGAGGCGGCGATCGAGGTGGCGATCCCAGAGGCGCGTCGCCAGCTTCTCGAACGGCCCGAGTGGGCGGTGGTGCGCTACGAGGCGGCCATTGGCCTCGACTCAGAGAGCGGCGAGCTGGGGATCATGGGGGAGAAGGTGGTGCTCAAGGAGGAGGAGCCAGCGGGGGAGCCGGAGCAGCGGACCCTCTTCCCCATGTTTTCTGTCTGCCCCGAGACCATCCTCAGCCCCCGGTCGACGCCAAAGGTGAAGACCGTGGTCAACAAGGTCCCTGGCGGCAACGACAACTTCTACGACGAGACCGGCAAGGGGTGGGACCACGCCTTTCGCCTGGGGCCGCGCCGCTCGGCCCTGGGTAACCTGCCGGAGGATGAGACCAAGTTTCCCGTGGCCACCTGGCTGAAGGGGGTGCTGAGCGGGGGGGTACAGGAGCTGGTGCTCAACAGCCAGCTCATGCGGAGGCCGAGCCCACCGGGACAGCCGCGGGTCTTCCGACCCGATGGCTCGAACCTCCCGTGGGTTGTGGACCACCTGCGGTCGGAGAAGCCGGAGCAACACGCCGCCTGGATCCGCCACATCCAGACGGCCCTGCCGGACGTGGTGGATGTGGAGACGATCGAGCGGCCAGAGGATCGCCACCGCTACCTGGTGATCCACTACCAGGGCGGGTTGTCGGTACCGTCGTGGGTGGCATCCGATGGCACCCTGCGCCTGCTGGCCCTCACCCTGCCGGCCTACCTGCCGGATGTGGAGGGGATCTACCTGATCGAGGAGCCGGAGAACGGCATCCATCCCCGCGCGGTGGAGACCGCCTTTCAGTCGCTCTCTTCCATCTACGGCGCCCAGATCCTCCTCGCCAGCCACTCGCCGGTGATCCTCAGCCTCTCCGATCCGGAGCAGGTCCTCTGCTTCTCCAAGACGGAGGCGGGGGAGACGGACATCGTACGGGGTGACGAGCACCCGGCCCTGCGCGACTGGCAACGGGAGAGCAGCCTGGGCGTGCTCTTCGCCGGCGGGGTGCTCGGGTGAGCGGGTTCGACAAGGATCTGGTGGTCCTCGTGCCGGACAAGAACCTGGAGGCGACCCTTCGTGGTCTCCTCTCCCGGCCACAGGCCCTCTCGATTCGCGAGATCTCCTTCGACGTCTTCATCCAGAGCGACCGCGATCCCGGGTGTCTGCGCCGATCGCAAGACTTCCTGCGCCCCATGTGCCGCCGGTACACCCACGGCCTAGTGGTCTTCGACCGGATGGGGTGCGGCCAGGAGAAGAAGGTGCGTGAAGCGCTGGAGGTAGAGGTCAGCGCTCGTCTGGCTGCCAGTGGTTGGGAGGAGCGCGCTGCGGCCGTGGTAGTCGATCCAGAGCTGGAGGCGTGGGTGTGGAGTGACTCACCGGAGGTCGATCGGTCTCTTGGCTGGGTGGCCACGGCGACCGAGCCCAACCTGCGTGGCTGGTTGGAAAGCAGGGGGTTCTGGGAGGTGGGGCAGGCGAAACCGGGGGATCCGAAGGGCGCGGTGGAGGAGGTGCTGCGCTACGTTCGCCGACCTCGTTCGTCGTCGATCTACGGTGAGCTGGCCAGGAAGGTCAGTTTTCGTCGCTGTCAGGACGGCTCATTTCAGGCGCTTCAAGACCATTTGCGGCGCTGGTTTCGGAAAGAGGAGCAATGAAAACGCCCTGGACTCCATGGCACCAAGTCGTGACCCTGCGTCCCGATCTCAAGTCGGGGGCGCTGCCGCTGAGCCTCTTTGCGGCCGACCTCTACGAGGTCCTGGTGCAACGCGGTAAGCGGCCGGTCTACGAGGATCCGGCCCAGTTTTTCGCCCTCACCTTCCCCACCCACAACCTGCGCGAGCTGGTGCGGGACGTGGTGCTGCGGGTCGCCGGCAGGAATGACAAGGCGGTGCGCCAGCTCGAGCTCACCTACGGCGGTGGCAAGACCCACACCCTGATCACCCTGCGCCATCTGGTCCACGATCCGGCCCACCTGCCGGACCTCCCCGCGGTCCACGAGTTTGTGGAGGCGGTCGGAGAGCGGCCGCCACAAGCGAGGGTGGTGGGGCTCTGTTTCGACCAGCTCGATCCGGAGAAGGGCCAACAGATCGTGGCGCCGGACGGTTCCACACGCCTGTTGGTCCAGCCGTGGAGCGTCCTCGCCTACCAGATCGCGGGAGATGCGGGGTTGAAGCTCCTTCACGCCGAGGGCAAGGCAGAGGAGCGGGAGTCGCCGCCGGCGGAGAACCTCATGGTGGAGCTCCTGGAGATCCCCGAGCGCGAGGGTTGGGCACCCTGATTCTCCTCGACGAGGTGCTGATGTACGCCCGGGAGAAGGCGGCGGAGGGGGGAGGCGCACGCCACCGGCTGATCAACTTCTTCCAGTACCTCACCCAGGCGGCGACCAAGACGGACCGCTGCTGCATCGTCGCCTCACTCCTGGCGAGCAACCCGGAGAAGAACGACGGGTTCGGCCGTGAGCTCCAGGGCGAGCTCTACGACATCTTCCAGCGCCAGCGGGAGGAGGCGGTGGAGCCGGTGGTGAAGGAGGATGTGGCCGAGGTCTTGCGGAGGCGCTTCTTCACCCCGGAGTCGCTCCACGACCGGGAGCGTTTCCGGCAACACGTCATCGCCGCCCTCAAGGGGATCCGGGATCTCGATGCGCAGACCGCCAGCCACGGTGGCGCCGCGGAGGAGCGCTTCTTGCGGAGCTACCCCTTCCACCCCGACCTGACGGAGGTCTTCTACAGCAAGTGGACCCAGCTCAACCGCTTCCAGCGCACCCGCGGGGTGTTGCGCACCTTCGCCCTCGCCCTGCGGGAGGCGGAGCAGTGGGATCTCGCTCCGCTCATCGGGCCGGCGGTCTTCCTCGGCCGCCCGGGACAGGAGGGGCTTTCGGAGGCGATGCGCGAGCTGGTCACCGTGGCGGACACGGAGACCCACGAGGGGCGGAGGCAGGCGTGGACTGGGGTCCTCGATGGTGAGCTGGGGCGCGCCCGGGAGATCGAGGTGGAGTCCGTGGGGCTGAAGCTCCGGGAGGTCGAGCAGGCGGTGGTGGTGACCTTCCTCCACTCACAGCCGGTGGGTCAGAGCGCCAAGATCCGTGACCTGCTCCTCCTGCTGGGGGCCACCCGGCCGGACAAGATCGAGCTGGAAAAGGGGTTGCGCCGCTGGGCGGAGAGCAGCTACTGGCTCGACGATCGCCACACCGCGGCGGCGGGCGGTGCGCTGCCGGCCGAGTGGCGTCTGGGGAATCGGCCCAACCTTACCCAGATGCACGCCAAGGCCGCCGCGGAGATCTCGGACGACCTGGTCAAGGCACGGTTGATGGATGAGATTGGCCGCACGCGCGCCCTCACCCGAGGTGCCTCTGGCGCGGGGGTGCGGGTCCACACCCTGCCGACCCAGCCCCGGGACGTGGAGGACGATGGCGACTTCCACTTTGCGGTCCTCGGGCCTTCCGCTGCCTGCGACTCCGGCAAGCCGAGTGTGGAGGCACGGCGGTTCCTCGACGAGACCACCGGCCCGGACCGCCCACGGGTCTACCGCAACGCCCTGCTTCTGGTCGCCCCGTCGAAGGACGGACTGGAGCTGGCATCGAGGCGTATCCGCGACTACCTCGCCTGGGAACAGGTGAGGAGCGACGTGACGGCTCAACAGAACGAGGGCACTGTCGATCCCATCCGGGTGCAGACCCTGGCGATGAACCTCGACAAGGCAAAGGCGCGGATCCCGGAGGCGATTCAGCAGGCGTACAGCACGGTGGTCACGGTCTCGGAGAAGAACGAGGTCCAGGCCTTCAAGATCACGGTCACTGAGGAGCCGCTCTTCGCCACGATCAAGGAGGATCCGCGCTCACGGGTACAAGAGACGGCGGTGACTGCCGAGGCGCTCCTGCCCGGCGGGCCGTACGATCTGTGGCGCGAGGGGGAGGAGAGCCGTCGGGTGAAGGACCTTGCCGGTGCCTTCGCCCAGCTCCCCCACCTCCCGAAGATGCTCAAGGCGGAGGCGATCCGGCAGACCCTGGTGGAGGGTTGTGCGGCGGGGAGCTTCGTCCTCCGCCTCACGCGGCCGGACCACTCCTTCCGCACGTGGTGGTGTACGCGCCCCGATGAGGCGGCATTGGCCGATCCCGCCCTGGAGCTGGTGCTGCCGGGCGCGGCCGAGCTGGCGGCCGTCGTGCCGGAGATGCTGGCCCCCGGGGTGCTACCGGGGCTCTGGAGCGGCGAGGCGATCACCGTCGGTGAAGTGGTTGCTTACTTCTCCGGCGGCACCGTCGTTCAGGTGGAACGGGAGGGCTACGAGGAACCGCTCCAGATTCCGAAAGCTGCCCCGCAGGTGGTGGAGAAGGGGATCACCGAGGCCGTGGCGTCGGGACAGCTATGGCTCCTCTCCGGCCCCGCGAGCATCCTGGCGGAGTTCGTCCCCGCCGGGGTGATGACGGCGGTAGCGACCCTCCGCCCGCCGCCGGTGGTTGCACCACCGGCTGGGCTCCTGCCCGAGAACCTGGCGGAGGCATGGCAGGCAGGCGAGACCACGGCGCTATCGATTGCGACCGCACTCTCCCAGAGAGCGGGCATCACGCTGCCCTGGACCACTGTACGAGAGGCGATCGGCGCCGCCCTCAGGAGTCGCTTCTTGGAGCTCTCGGAGGGATCCGCCGCCTGGCCCTGCGAGCTCCCCTCAGCCTCGTCGGTAAAGCTCAAGGTCGCGACACCGGGCTCGGTGGGGCCGGGGGGAGGCGTCGCAGAGGGGAGGGGTGGCACCCATCGCCCCAATGTTCTGGCAGCCGAGGCAGAGTTTGAACCGGCGGAGATTCAGGATCTCGGCGACGCCATACCGGACCTACTGAAAATCCGGGCGAAGTCGGAGGTGCCGATACGATTTCGCGTCCGTATAGAGCTGGGAGACGGGGGTGAAATGCCGCCGCCGGAGGTCGTCGATGAGATCAACCAGATCCTGGATGATTTCAAGGACGACTACCGCCTGCGATAGGTGAAGTCGCTTCGCGGTGGGTAACGTCCCCCGAAGTGTGTAAATAGCGCTGGTGGCCGTGGGGGTGTCATCGTGTTCTCCGGCAAGACCACCCATGGGGGTAGAGGCCCCCAGGAAGGAGAACACGATGACGGATGCAAGCATGTGGCTCGGAGCGTTGTTGAACAACGTGAGGAGGAGGCGGACTGAAACTGGCTTGGGGAGGGGATCCGGTGGCTGGCGGAGCATTTGATGGAGCTGGAGGTGGTGGGAGAGGTGGGAGCGAAGCCGCATGAGCGCAAGGCGGAGCGGCGGGACTACCGCAATGGGTACCGGTCGCGACCGTTGACGGAGGCGTACCCGTATCTGTGGGTGGATGCGAAGTACCCGAAGGCGCGGGTGAACGGTCAGATGGTCTCGTCGGCGGTGCTGGGCTAGCGCCCCAAGTCTTGCGTTCGCTCAGAGGTTCCGCAAGGAACGGCCTTCGCTGGCATCGGCTTCCTGAGTTGGAGATCCGAAGACGTTGGGGTTGTCCCTCGGTCCCACCGCGGCGGGAGCGGGTAGAGAGCGAGAGGGGCGGTGGCGACTGCGGGGTCGGGCTGCCCCCTCTCCACGGGCTGCGGCGCCGCTTCCTCGGCGAACGCCGCCTCCCGGCGAGCGTCGCTGGCCTCGGGGCCGTTGCCGGCAACCCCGATGGCCGGGGGTCGTCTCACACGGTGGCGAGGAAGTAGATGCCCACGCCGACCATGAGCACCGCCGCGGCTCCACGCACGAACCGCTCGGTACGCTGCGCCCGAAGCGCCACGGTGCCGAGCGAGACGCCGACCACCAGGGCGGTCAACGGGAGGCTGAACCCCACCGCATACGCCAGGAGGATGGCGACCATCCACACGGTGTAGCCCTGCA
>Ga0114931_10005126_pt1 | contig 16218 bp, 16 predicted proteins | sample 2SBtaG_FD_89579 | JGI IMG/M metagenome (GOLD analysis project Ga0114931, IMG submission 89579) | Deep subsurface microbial communities from Kolumbo volcano to uncover new lineages of life (NeLLi) - 2SBTROV14_V59a metaG | ecosystem: Environmental > Aquatic > Marine > Volcanic | place: Kolumbo...
GATAATATTGCTGAGCAGGCGCCCCGGGCTTTCAAAAATATTTCAAGAGTAATTGACTCCATGACGGCATTGGGTCTGGCACGTCCAGTCGCAAGACTTCGTCCCGTTGCGGTGCTCAAGGGCTAGAGCCCCTGATTCAACATCTTATCCCGTCGTTTTTACGGCACGCGACCTTTTACATGGATTTTACAAAATTATGACAGGCCCATGACAACCCAGGATCCAGATTTCCATATATTAGGCCCATCACGAAACTAACTTCCAGGAGATTCATCATGAAAAAAAGCACATTGGTCGTAGCCATTCTAGTTGGAGTCGCGAGCTTTATCAACAGTTCCCCCGGATTTGGCCAACACCGTAAGAGTAGAATGCACGCCCCAGAGATTCTTGCGATGGCTAAGGTAAATCAGTGGATCAAAATCGAGGGCATCATACAGAAAGACGGATCCGTACTTTGTCATGAAGTTGAATTTTTGACTGGGGATTTTCTTGATGACGATTGGGAGTTCACCGGCATCGTTCAAAAAGTCAATCTTAAGGAAAAGGTGTTCTTCGTGGTGCGAAGGCCAGTTAAACCCGGCAAAGAGGTTGAATACGACTCGAAGAAAAGTAAATTCGATTCATTCGACGATGTTCGGCCGGGGATGTTGGTCGACCTGGAGGGAACCTACCTGAAGGACGGCACTTTCCTTGCCAAGGAAATAGAAAATGAGTCAGAAAAATTGATCATCGAGCCAGAACTTAAAGATGAAGTCCAAATGGTTGGCCGAATTGGCAGCGTCGATCCAAAAAAACAGCAGATAAGCGTCATGGGCGTACCCTTTCAACTGACCGAAAGAACCAAAGGCAAGTCGGTCATCAAATAACAATGCATAGATTGAGCGTGCAGCAAATGGGAATGTATTATGATGCAGCGTATTTTTGCGGGGTCTATTCGGCCAGATTACCTTTTCTTGTCCTGCTTGCTTGTGACTATGAGTTTGAATCCTGGCGACCTTCCTGGACAAGAACGGGATGGCGGAACCGCCAGTGGCCGGTATGCTCCCTTCAAACAGAATGAATTAGAAACAGTATTGCAAGAACCTCTTGCCATAGCTGATTGCATACGACTCGCACTGGCCGAAAATTTTTCGTTGAGAGTGGCAAGAGCAGAACTGTTCAAGACTGAGGCCACTCAATGGGGAGCAGCGAACATCTTCCATCCGACTTTTTCCATTGTCGGAAATAAAGAGAGGACCACCGAGAAAAGACCAGCCACTACGGATCCAAACGAACGCACCCGGCTGACCTTCAGAAACCAATCGGTGGTTGGAACAGTTACCCAGATGATGCCAACCGGAACCTTGTTCGAGGTATCTGGTGATTTGAGTCGCGATACAAATGCCCCGGATAAGTTTTCCATCCCGCCAACCACACAGCGCAATCGTCAAGTTATCGCCAAGGTCACCCAGCCTTTGTTGCGCAATGCCTGGCCGAATATAACGAAGAGTCCTCTCAGAACGGCCGAATACGACCGACAAATGCAGGGACAACAAATCATCGATGACCAGTTACAAACCATTTTCATGGTCAAGCAGGCTTTCTATGAAGTCCTGTTGCAGCGGGATTTGATGCGTGTGAATCAGGAAGCGATTATCCGCGACTCATCTTTGGTGCGAGCTTCCCGCGCCAAACTAGAAGCGGAAATAGCAACTCGCCGGGACATTCTGAGTGCTGAAATTCAACTAGCAGACGATAAGACAAAGCTGATCAAGAGCCAGTCTGACTACGAATTGTCTCTGGATCAACTGAAACAGGTCATGGGCGTTCCGATTGATCTGGAAATCGATATAGCTGACATTACAATGGCCTATTCAGAAATACCGCTTGATGACTCTTTTCTCATCCAGCGGGCGAAAGACTACAATCCCCTGATCGCGCGGGCCAGAACCTCGATCAAACGCAGTAAGCTGCAAGCATCCGTGGCGCGCAATGCCAGCCTGCCTCAGCTTGACCTGAGTTTGTCGTACACCGGCAACATAAAAACCGAACCTGATGATAACAATCCGACCCTTGATTTTGAAGTTCGCAATTCGGGTTGGCAAGCCAGTTTTGAATTAAGTTATCCCCTATTGAATCGGGATGCCCGAAGTAAGAGACAGATTGCCCAGCTCACCGTCTCACAGGACCGGGACAGGCTCGCCGAATTGGAACGTCAGGTTACCGTTGATATCCGCAACGTTATTCGTGGTACCCGCAGCAGCATTCAAGAAATTAAGAGCTTGCAACGTTCCATCGATGCCGCGCAGGAAAAAGTCGATTTCGCAAACACGATGTTTAACCTTGGGCGAGCTTCAAACCTGGACATTACTGACGCTCAGGAAGCGCTTTTAAAAGCCCAAACGCAATATATCCAAAAACTGGTCGACTATAACGTGCAGCTTGCGTTGCTTGAAAGCCTGACGGATCAAGTTATCATTCAATAGTGACCGGTCGGTTCTTTACAGCACAAGTCTTAAGGCGAGGTTAATGACATGAACGAAGGCACTCCTTCAGGAAATCCATGGATTGAAAAACTCATGAAAATGAACCGCCGGAACGTGGCGATATTGGCCGGAGGTGTTCTCGTTGGCCTTCTTTTCCTGGGTGGCAAGCTCTTCGTTGATGAAAACGATGATGCACATATTCCGACCATGCATGCCAGAAAAGGCAAAGTGTGGATCAAGATAACTGAAATCGGTGAATTGCGCGCAAAAAACCAGGTAACCATCAGCGCCATCAACGATAAGCAGATTATTTGGTTAGCCCCTGAAGGCGAGTGGGTTGAGAAAGGCGACACCCTGATCATCCTGGAATCAGAAAAATATGTTCTGTCCCGTGGGGAAGCGCAGTCCTCAGTACTTGTTGCGCGTGCGGACCTCAGAAAGGCGGAAAGCGACCTGGAAGCACAACAAGCCAAAGAAGAGGCGGCCCGCAAGAAATATGAATCCCTGCCTGAGCTTGCCAAGAAAGGGTTCGTCACGGGAGGGGAAGTGGAGCAGGCCCGCTTGGCTTATATTGAGTTAAAGTCTAAAACAAAATCATTTGAGGCTGGCGTCGATGCCGCAAAGGCAAATGTTCAAAGGGCCCGCAGAGGCTTGGCGCAACAAGAGAGAAAATTACGCCAAGGGGTTCAGTTGGCTCCCAAAGCTGGTTTGGTTGTGTATGCCAATATTGGAGAGGGGGCTTCGGCCAAGAGAATAGAAGTGGGAATGGTTCCATTCGAAGGCATGGACCTCATGTATCTGCCGGACGTTTCCAGCATGCTGGTGGATGCTGAGATCAGCGAAGTTGATCTCTCACGCGTTCGGATCGGATTGCCGGTAGAAATTGAACTGGATGCCTATCCGGATGTGCCATTCAAGGGAGAGGTTGCAACGATCGGGGATCTGGCCAAGCGCAAAATCAGCAAAATTACCGGAAATGCCACCGGTGCCAAGGTTTTTGATGTAGTCATCAAAGTGCTTGGAAGAGATGTTCGGTTGAAACCCGGCTTGACCGCAACAATAGATATCATCGTGAACGAGTATATGAACAATATTTATGTACCACTTGAGACCATATTTTTAAACGAACAGGATGAAACGATTGTCTATGTCAGAAAGGGACGTTCGATAACAGTGAAGCCAGTCGTCGTCGCTGACAGCAATGATCGGGTGGCTGTTATTAGTGAAGGGTTAGAAGAAGGTGAAGAACTCTTGCTGGCCCGTCCAAAGCAACTCTAAAGGATTGAATCTTGTCATTAGTTCAAGTTCGGGACTTAACACGCTCCTACTATATGGGTCAGACCGAAGTTCAGGCCTTGAGGGGAGTCACAATGGACGTCAGGCGTGGTGAATTTGTCGCGATTATGGGCCCTTCCGGGTCCGGCAAATCGACATTGATGCACCTGCTTGGCTGCCTGGATCGCCCTACTACAGGCGAATACATAATTGACGGCACGGCCATCGCGGGCCTATCGGATGAATCGCTTTCCAGACTTCGCAACCGAAAAGTAGGGTTTGTCTTTCAAGCGTTTAACTTGATCCCCCAGCTTACCATCCTGGAAAATGTTGAAATTCCGCTTGTTTACATGGGACTAGAAAGAAGCAAACGACGCGAGTTGAGCCTGGAGATGTTGCAGCGAGTAAAATTGGGCCACCGTCCCGACCACCGTCCCACCGAATTATCCGGTGGAGAGAACCAGCGCGCTGCCATTGCCCGGGCCTTTGTCACCAACCCAGACATCATTCTGGCTGACGAACCGACGGGTAACCTGGACTCAAAGACAGGACGTGAAATCATGATGATATTGCGCGATTTGAATCACCAGGGCAAAACCATTATTCTCGTAACACATGAAATTGACAAAGCACAGTGGGCCGACCGCATCATTCAGATGCAAGATGGCAGGATCGTGCGTGAAATCGATGGTGAGAAAAAGGATTACCTCAGATACATAATGCGTGATACGCCGCCAGCATAGCGGGTGCGGGGCTGATGAGACATTTTATTTTTCGATTTTAACAACCGAAGTATAATCGCGGATAGATAGTCATGGAATTTTCTGAAAATCTTCGTACAGGCCTCAAGAGCGTTGCCGTCCACAAATTGCGCTCGTTCTTAACGACTCTTGGGGTTATTTTCGGGGTAGGAGCCGTGATCGCCATGCTCTCCATCGGGGAGGGGGCGAAAAGAACCGCGATTGAGCAGATTAAACTTCTAGGCACCAACAATATTCGCGTGAATCGAGTGACGTTAAGCGGAGAACAGGCTGAAGAAGCAGAGCAGAAACAATCGATGGGTCTGCGAAGTTATGATTGCGATCTACTTAAAGCTAGTTTGCCGAATGTGACGGGAGTCACTCCTTTAAAATTCATTGACGCCTTTGTAATACGACACGACAAAGAATCAAGCGGCCGCGTGGTAGGAACCTCGCCGGACTATGAGACCATTACAAATTTCGGCACCGCGGATGGACGCTTCATCTCCTCTCTCGATGTGCGCGATGCCAAGAAAGTGTGTGTTATCGGCCCGTAAGTGAAAGATGAACTGTTTGGATATCTCAATCCAATCGGCAGACGCGTCCGGATTACCGACACCTGGTTTACAGTCGTCGGCGTCATGGAATCGAAGACCATCCGGGAAAACAAAACATCCATCATAAAACTTCGAAATATCAACAAAGACATTTATATTCCCATCTCAACCGCCTTGAAACGGTTTACGGACGAGGACAACCCTGATTCCATTGAAGAAATTGCGATCCAGGTCATAAATGACGACACCGTCTTGCTGACCTCTGAAATCGTGAATCGCATGCTCAGCCGGATTCACAATGGGGTTCAGGATTATGAAATTATCGTACCGGCAGAGCTCCTGGCCCAAAGTCAAAAAACACAGCAAGTCTTCAACATTGTGATGGGGTCCATTGCGGCGTTGTCGCTTTTGGTTGGTGGAATCGGCATTATGAACATTATGTTGGCGACGGTGACGGAACGCACCAAGGAAATTGGTATTCGCCGCGCAACGGGTGCGACTGAACGTGACATTCTTTCTCAATTTTTAAATGAAACCGTGCTCATCAGTGTGACCGGCGGCATTATTGGCATTATCATCGGGGCCGTTATGGCCAAAGGTATCAACCTTTTTGCTGGGTGGGATACATTTATTTCTCTCTTTAGTATCATTATTGCGTTTAGCATTTCCGCAATAGTGGGCATCGTTTTTGGAATTTATCCTGCCCGACAGGCAGCCCGCATGGACCCGATCGCCGCGCTTCGGTTTGAGTAAGAAACCAACGGATTTATTTTCTAGATCGTCTCTTCTTACCTTTTGCCGCGCTTTCCAGTTCATCCCACCGAATGTCATCGCGTATTCTGAGTTGCCACAAATCGAGAAACTTCGACTTAACATTTGCATCCCCGCCGTAGAGAATCAGGCTTTTCCGCCTCGGATCGTAAATAGCGCCATGATCGAGTCTGGGCTGTGGGCCGGGTGTGATGTTGAGCCAGACATCATTTGTTAAGTCGAAAGCCCAAACATCATTAAGATAGCCTTTCTCGCCAAAGCCGCCCATCACAATAAACCAGTTTCGGCTATTGTCGTAAACGCCAACCGCATGGCGGCGCCGCGGTGGGAAAGAACTTTTGGTCTTTAGCCGTTTCCAGCTTTCAGACTCGAAACGATAGATCCAGGTATCCGCCAGGTACGTACGCTCATCCGGATCCCATCCCCCATAAATCACCATTCTATTTTTCAAACTATCGTAAACCGCGGCGTGGTCGGTTCTCGCCGTTGGATATTTTTTTTTCCGCTTCAGTTTTTGCCAATGTTCAAAACTTTTCGATTTGGGATTGAGGTCAAAACTCCAAAGGTCTGAGTCCAATTCGTGATCGTTTTGTCCGCCCCATATCACCATACGCTTTCCCCGGCTGTCATAGAGTGCAATATGATCTTCGCGGGCAGGCGTGTCAGGAGAGGTTAGATTCCGCCATTTGTTCTTCTCCAGGTCCAGTGCGTAGAGGTTGTTCCAGGTGGGCCCATCTTCCCCACCGTAAAGGATGAGCCGGTTTCCATTGGGGTCATATATGAGAGAGTGATCCTCCGTCGCCGGCGGTTTGTTTCCGATTGTTTGAAGCACCGCCCAGTGCTGGGTGGAGAGGTCCAGCGCCCATACCTCGTCAATGTTTTCGTTTTGGTTATTCTTTCCGCCAAAGATGATCGCACGATGCCGCGAGGGGTCGTAGACCATCGCAAAATCTTCGCCCGCTGATGGCCATTTATAAGAAAGGTCGTTGGGAGGTGTTTTGTCGATCCACTGGCTGAGTTGTCTTCCATTCGTCAGGGGTTGTTGCTGAATTGGAGAAACGGTTTTGTGAGAGCCTGAGCAACTCAGCAAAATCAGCACTGGGATGCCAGGCCATACGATATGGCTTGCTTTGTAATGCATGGTGTTTTGCCTCGGATTATATCCTTGGGGATAAGCTCGAAGAATATTCATTACTAACATTTCTCACTTGCTTTCCTTCCTCTGAGGAAGCTGGTTTGCGTATGTAATCCCCCTCCAAACGCGCAAGGCGCGCGGCGGGGCAGGTTCAAATCGCGTTTAGCGTTTTGAACCGGGATGGGTACGCCTGCCTGCCGACGATCACCTACCCATCCCGGATTCAAACTCTCGACGAGTTTGAAACTGTCCCCTCTCAAGTGAGAATTTTTATACATTCCGTAAAAACAAGTGATTAGCTACAATTTATGAAGTGAGAAATGTGAGTTCATTATTAATAAAACCGGCACTGATTGTCAACAAAATAGCGACTGAGCCGCCCGGGCGGACGATTTGAATTCCAAAATTCGACCAGAGGGCGGGATCCTGGTATGCGCAAAAAGAAATCTGAGCAAAAAACACTGACTTTTTCAAACCCAACACAAAAACTGAAGAGGTTCTCCGGGACCCCCTATGCCGGTTTGCTGAGAAACGGACTATCTTTAATACAAAAACGCCAAGGCAATTGCGTTGCCCGGGAAATTCCGATTCGCGGACTCTGGACGATATCCAAACTGGCATTATTGGACGGAGCAGCGCGGACCAGAATAGTGGTGCCAATCAATTCGCCGTGATGCGCCGGATCAAATCCAAAGGCTTGAAACAGCTTGCCGGGTCCATTGGTCAAATTTCGTGGCGGGTTCGTTTGGCGTCGTCGCTGCATTTCGGCGATGCCAGAGGTAGGTTCCACGGCCCTAATCAGGACCGCACCTACCCCATCCCTTTCCGTAGTAAAGTTGAGGCAGTGATACATTCCGTAGATAAGATAGATATAAACGTGCCCATACGTATCGAATAGCATACGTCCTTTGTTGGGGCGGGTCACGGCATGGGAGGCCGGATCGTCACGGTAGGCTTCGGTCTCGACGATACGGCCGGCACAGCTGCGGTAAATGATTTCCGCCCCTAGCAGAGCACGCGCTACCGCGAGCGTATTCGAGGCAAAAAACTCGCGCGATAACAATTTTGACATCTGTCTCACAGTAAGCGAAGATATCCAGCACGCCATACAATCGCAAGCGAAATTGAACGAGCAGGCTTGACTGAATGCATAAAAAGATTGATCAAACAGGCGAAGGGCTCTATCGTTTTTCAGTCAATACTAATGAATCAACCACATCTCCACCGTGAAGCACCATCGTAACGGATATTTACAGTGCTAATACGGAAAAGATGACACTACGATCGGGGATGTGAGTCCTGGGATAATTTGTCACAACCACCACACATGACTCCCACCCCGAGAAGTGTTGACTTTCCGGCTTTCCCGCGACAATTTAAAATAGCTGGATTTTGGACGTCGGATTTTGTATATTGAACATGTTTCATGTTCATAACCGAAAGGACCTAAGTTACATGGCCGACACAAAGAAAGAAGTAGAAGCACCCGAAGAATCACCAAAACGAAAACGCGGCAGGCCACGCAAGACGGATGAACCGGCAGCTCCCGTTAAGCGGAGACGCCGGAAAAAAGACTGGGTGTCCTTGATGGAAGATGTTGACGAAGAACAAATCGTCGACTACAATCTCGAGAACGATTTTAGCGAAACGGCGGCGATCCGCCACAAGACTTTTGGTGTAGGCATCATCACGAAAGTTCTCGCCGACAACAAAATTGAGGTTGTCTTCGAAGAAGCCAAGAAGGTTTTAGCTCAAAACTGGAATTAGCTCGCGTTGTCATTACTTCCGCTAATCTGAATCAATGAAATCTCCGCTGGAGCCCGATACCTGATCGGGACAATTGTAAAACCAAGACCACTATTGACATTCAGAAGCATTTGTTCCACGACATAAGTCCCCTTGTAAAAGGGGGTTTCGATCTGAGCAGCGGAAATAAGAAATCCAAACGGCTTGAAATTGACCTGCCCGCCGTGAGTGTGGCCGGCAAGGCAGAGCTGATAGCCGTGTTCCGCCGCCAGGTCAACGATGCTTTCCGTTGGCTGATGTGTAACCAAAATATCTAATTCCCCACGCGGTTGCGCCCCCATCAAAAACCGCAGCTTGTCCAGGTTCGGTCGCTGAGAATAAACATTTGTAACGAACGTTACAAACAACTGAGCCGGTCCAACCTTAACCATTTCATTATTGTCTTGCAGCACCTTGATACCATTTTCGTTCAAACTGACCACAACATTTTGGTTCCCATTACGGAAGTCGTGGTCGCCTAAGCACGCAAAAATACCATATTTTGCACGGATTTTCCCAAGAATCGTAGCGGCATCAAAAATGTAATCCCCGTTCGAACTGACCAAATCCCCGGTAAAAAAAACGACATCCGGTTCAAGTAAATTTATCTTCGCGACAAAACGGCGTAATTTGCGGCCATTCGTACGCTTATCCGCGTGCAAATCGCTGATGTGTGCGATGCGCAGACCGCGGACTGACGGCGATATTTCAGGATGATTGTAAATGATGGCTGAAATTTTAACGGACCGTGTATCCAGAACGACCCTAACCAATACGAAGCAAAAATAGAAAATGAAAACCGCCAGAACTAGACTATTTTCAACGGAAAGCCAGGTAGCACGAATGCGGTTGTAAAACGGATAGAGCGGCCATTTCACGAATTCAATCAACAGCAACCAGGGCAGCGTTTCAACTATAAAAACAAACCCCAGCCAAAAGGGGTACCCTATAATAAGATCCCACAATCGACTCCCGGCGGCAATTTTTCGCGCGGCATTTTCCGCCCCAATGAGTCGAAAGAAAATCAGAATGATGGCATAGAGGTTGATAAAAGCAATGACCGAAAAAAGGACAAGCTTAACTGTTTCTGGAGAAATATTAGAGATGCTTTGAAATGCTATATAGAATTTCCAGGCGGCGTAGGCATGGCCTACTAGTACGACCGGAAAAAAGAAGTTTAGAAATCGTAGAACTCGTGGCATTTACTGGCGCTATCCTTGCAAACATTCCACTGAGTGGGGCAGCATTCCAATTCTACCCTAACAAAAATAAATCGTCCTGACCGGATTAACTCTTATTCATTGTCTGACCAGAAAGATTCCAACTCGACTCCCAGGCCATCCGCTAGACGGTTTACAAAATTGTAGTAGCCGGTTATCTGGTTGATGTCGAGAATAGCCCGGTCACTAAAATCGTTATCTCGTAGTTGCTCGACATCCGCTTTTTCCATATCCCAGGGCGTCCGGGTCAATTTGTACGCATAGTCTAACATGGCCCGGTCTTCTTTCGAAATTGGTGCCTGCCGATAATCTCGGTTGAGGTGCTCTATCAAAGCTTCATTATGAGTTAGCCGACGGAGTCCCGCTCCGTGATGGGTCAGTCAGTAATGGCACTTATTCGCCGCCGAGACCACCACGGCAATCATTTCCCGCTGCACACGCGAAAGGTCAGATTTGCCGTACATCAACGTGCGGTAAAAATCATAGTGCCCCCGCAGGGAAGCCGGATTCAAGCTATGAATCTTCAGCACATTGTCAACTTCTCCCGAAGGAGACTGGTGCGCTTCGTAAAAATCGCGCAGATCTCCCTCAGCTTCATTTACATTCACCATTTTTATCCAGGCCATCATATTTCTCCGCAACTATTTTTCAACAAAACAGCTTGAATCTAGGTTGAAACTTGTTATTTTCTTCGAAGCTTTCGTCATTGACGGAGCCTCGCGGGGTACAAAAAAATTCTGGACAAACGGCGGGAGCCAACCTCTGAAAGCACTAAGGCCATCCGGGGTTCGTACCACAAATCGTTTTTGTTTGTTTCGAATGACTTGAGCCTGTTGGGCGGGTAGCCCTAAGTCGTTCATTTTATAAATTTATTCATACGAAGTCAACCGCTTTGGAGAGAATTGTGCACCATCAGAAAAAATATGCCACAATCATCGCCGCCGAACTGCATGTAACTGAGCAGCAGGTTTTGCAAACGATGACGCTGCTTGACGACAGCAATACGGTGCCCTTTATCGCCCGCTATCGAAAAGAAATGACTGGTGGGCTGGACGAAGTCCAGATTCTGCGGATTGGAGACAGAATGCGCTACTTGCGCAATCTGGCCGAACGCAAAGAAACAATCCTGGACTCGATTGAAAAGCAGGAAAAATTGACACCCGACTTAAAGGACAAGATCGAAAAAGCGGACCGGTTGCAGGAACTGGAGGATCTTTATCTCCCTTATCGTCCGAAAAAGCGGACCCGCGCAACCATCGCGCGGGAAAAAGGGTTAGAGCCGTTGGCGGATTTCATACTGGCTCAAGCAGTGAAAAATGGAGGCATCGAAGAGCATGCCTACCCGTTTCTTGACTTAGAAAATAACGTTGCCAGCGCGCAAGAGGCTTATGCCGGGGCACGCGATATCGTCGCGGAAAAAATATCCGAAGATGCCAGGGTACGGCAAGAAATAAGAAAATGGACGCTGAGAACCGGCATGTTCACGTCTACCGCCAGAAAAGATAAAGATCTTTCGGTGTATGAAATGTATGCGGACTACCGGGAACCCGTCAAACAAATCCGGCCCCATCGCGTTCTCGCGATCAACCGGGGAGAAAGAGAGGGTTACCTGCGAGTGGCTGTTGAGGTCGAGATCCAGGCAGCCCTCCAAATCATCCGGAGAAGATTTGAACCCAATTCTAAGTCCATCTTCGCGGACCAACTTGACCTGGCCATCACGGATGCTTATGACAGATTAATCGGCCCTGCCATCGAACGTGACGTCCGTCACGAATTGACGGAACTAGCCGACGAGCATGCCATCGCGGTGTTCGCTGAAAACGTCAGGAACTTGTTTCTCGCCGCGCCGCTGCGGCAGCGAACGATCATGGGGATTGATCCAGGATTTCGCACGGGCTGCAAAGTCGCGATCATTAGCGAAACCGGCAAGTATCTGCACGGCTTCACCATTTATCCTCATGAACCGCAAAAGCGCTGGGGGGTCGCGAAGGAACAACTCACTGATGCCATCGAAAAGCATCAGGTCGACATCATCGCCATCGGCAATGGCACCGCTTGTCGCGAAACCGAACAACTTGCAGTGGAGGTCATCGCGGCGGCAAAGCGACCGTTGCATTATGTTATCGTCAGCGAAGCCGGAGCGTCCGTTTACTCAGCCTCCGATGTCGCCAGAGAGGAATTTCCGGATTTGCCGGTAGAAATGCGGGGCAATATTTCAATTGCGCGGCGACTGCTGGACCCGCTTTCAGAACTGGTCAAAATCGATCCGAAGTCGATCGGCGTTGGTTTGTACCAACATGACGTAAACCAAAACAAGTTGTCGGATTCCGTCGACCGCGTGGTTGAGTCGGCGGTAAACTATGTCGGGGTTGACTTAAACACAGCCTCGAAATCCCTGCTGAAATATGTCGCCGGAATCAACAGCCGCACCGCCAGGAACATCGTTGAGTACCGCGAGCAAAAGGGCTCCTTTCGCTCCAGAAAAGAGTTGACCCAGGTGAAGGGTCTCGGAAAATCCGCCTTCACCCAGGCCTCTGGTTTCTTGAGAATTCCTGATGCCGTGGACTTTCTTGACTCAACCGCGGTCCATCCAGAATCTTACACCGCCACCAGAGCTTTGCTCAAAAAATTGAACCTTGACGACACCGCCGTCAGACAAGACGGGCATCTTCTGGGGAACAAACTCCAGGAAACCCAGGCCACCCTCAGTCAACTTGCCGAGGCGTGCGGAGTGGGACTCCCGACTCTTCGCGATATTGTCGAAAGTTTGGAGAAACCCAATCGTGATCCCCGCGACGAAATGCCCAAGCCTATTTTACGCAACGACATCCTGAAAATGGAAGATTTGAACGAAGGCGTGATCCTAAAGGGAACGGTCCGAAATGTGGTCGATTTCGGTGCCTTTGTCGACATTGGCCTGAAGAGTGATGGGTTGGTTCACAAGAGTGAAATGTCATCGAGATTCGTCAAGAACCCCATGGACATCGTTTCCGTGGGCGATGTGATCGATGTAAGAGTCGTGCGCATCGATATTGAGAAACATCGAATTGCACTAAGCATGGTCCTGGAAAAATCGGCGCAGGCCAGCCAACCGGGGGCTAGATAAACAGAAAAATTTCAGGGGCCGGGACACCGGTGGTAAGTTCTCTACGCTGGTCCATTCCTCAGCCCCCCGAAGAATTCATTTCCCGGACGGCCGTTTGCAGAATTTCCAGGAAAAGATCGATTGTTTTCAAATGCGTCCTCACACTCAAAACCGCCATTCTCAGCGTGAACCTGCCATCGATAAGGGTCGATGAAATAAAAATCCGGCCATCTTGAAGAATCCTGCCCAGCAGTCGTTGGTTAAATTTGTTGGCCTCACCCCGTCGCGGCACATAGCGGAACGTGACGACGGTCAAATCAGGATACGGGCCTAATTCAAATCCTTCAATCTTTTCCAATCTGTTGTAAAAATAACGAGCCAGATGAATTTTTTCGGAAAGAGCCGCCCTAAAGGGTTTCAACCCGAGCGCTTTCAGCGGCAGCCACATTCGTAAACCACGAAAGTGTTTAGACAGTTCGGGCGAAACATCCGCCGGTGATATTTCCGTGGATGCCCCTTCGACGTCCTGCATGTAATTGGCGCGGTACCGATGTGAGGCGAGCAACGCATCTGCGCTCTTAACCAGGACCGCACCGGTGCCGAACGGCAGAAGAAGACCTTTGTGCGGGTCGAGGACAATGGAATCGGAAAGTTCGAGGCCAGCGAGCTTAGCGCGACCTTCAGGGCAGAGCATGAAGAAGCCGCCATACGCAGCATCGATATGATACCAAAGGGCGTGCGCGTCGGCAATCTCCCCGATCCGCCTTAACGGGTCGATTGCGCCGGTGTCGGTTGTGCCGGCGGAGGCGATCACGAACCAGGGCAGGAGTCCGGCGGCTTTATCTTTTTCGACCTGCCGCTCTAGCGCCAACGGGTCGATTCTATAGGCACCATCCAAAGGAATCATTCGAATGACGCACTCCCCCATTCCGGCGATGCGTAACGCCTTATCAAGACAGTGGTGTACGTGCTCCGAAGAATAGACGACCACGCGGTGGGTGTCTTTCGCCTTTAACCCGTGCGCATCTCTCGCGGCCACAACCGCCATGAGATTAGCGACACTCCCGCCTGAAGTCAGGTTACCTGTAGCCGTTTTGGGATAACCCACAAGAGAGGCCATCCACTGCAGCAACAAATTTTCCATGCGCACGGCGCCGGGGCTGGCGTAGAAAATTCCCGCGTATCGGTTCGTAATCGCAGCAAGAAAATCACCAAGTGCTGCATGCACGATGCCGCAACCTGGAATATATCCGAGATGGCCCCCCGATGCGGTGTTGATGCCGGGGGTGTCTACCTCTTTCTTCACTATTTCGAGCAGCTTCTCCAGGTGCTCAGGTTCTTCGGAGATAGGCTCCTCCAAAAGGCTTTGGCCCTTACCCATGTTTTCGACGAACGCCGGCAGGTGATCCAGAGCCGCGAGAAATTCACGCGCGTAGCCACTCACCTCAGTGAGCACCTTTTGGAATTGGTCACCGTCCGGTTCCAACCCCCGGGCCCTTTTTTGCAGGTCGGCAATCTTTTCTGGACTTGTCTCACCAGGTTGATCGTTCATCCGGAAACCGCCATCTCGGCCGCGGTAGCCTGAATGAACTCCCAGGCGTTTTTCACGTGCTGGCGAGTCGTATTCGTTTGGCCAATACACATACGCAAGGCGTAGCGGCCGTGTACTCTGGTATGAGTCAAATAAATTTTCCCACTGCTATTCAGTTTAAACAAGAGCTGTTTGTTAAGATCGTCGAGTGAAGTTTCGGGTCCCTTTTGTTTGTATCGAAAGCAGACCAGGTTCAGTGGCACGGGAGCCATGAGTTCAAAAGAATCATTTGCGCTGATTTCTTTGGATAGTTCTCGGGCCCAAGAAATGTGATCCCTTATCTTCTCCTGGAGTCCATTTACACCGAAACTCCGGATCACGAACCAAAGCTTGAGCGCACGGAACCGCCTGCCGAGTGGAATGCCCCAGTCGCGATAGTTTTTAACATCACCCCGCGGAATAGTTTTCAAATATTCCGGTAAGATCTCGAAAGTCCGAACCAAAAGATCCGGATTTTTGACAAAATATGCGGTGCAATCAAAATTGGTGAACATCCACTTATGCGGATTGAATACGAAGCTGTCCGCTTGAGAAATTCCGTCGATCATCCAGCGACACTCCGGCAGAAGCAGTGCCGTTCCCGCATGCGCCGCATCGACATGCAGCCAAAGCTGATGCGATTTGCACACTTCGGCTATTTTCCGCAAGGGGTCCACCGCCGTCGTACCCGTTGTGCCGAGAGTGGCCACCACCGCCAGGGGCTTGCACCCGCTTGCCAGATCGTTCTCAACCGCATCGCTCAACCGGGCCGCGTTCATTGCCAAGCTTGGATCCGTTACAATCTTCACTAAATTCTCTTTGCCGATACCCATAATCTTGACGGCCTTATCAATGGAAGAATGCGTCTCCCCGGAACAATAGACACGCAATTTCTCCACTCCGGCAAAACCTTCTCGATTGATGGCGAATTGAGTTGCGACCTCCCTGGCCGTCAACAGGGCACACAGGGTGGCGGTAGAGGCCGTGTCGTTGATGACTCCAACGAAATGTTCCGGCAGACCGAGCATTCCCCGAAGCCAATCCATGACCCTTTGCTCCAACTCGGCGGCGGCCGGTGAAGTCTCCCAAATCATGCACTGAGCCCCCAAAGTGGCGGTCAGCATTTCCGCCAGGAGCGATGGGTAACTCGAGTTGGCGTTAAAATAGGCAAAAAAATTGGGACTCTGCCAATGCGTAATCCCTGGCATGATCACCTGCTGGAAATCCTTTAAGAGGGTCTCCATTGACTCGCCAATGAGGGGAGGTTCTTCCGATATCTGGCGCAGAATCTCACCTGGAGTGACTTGAGACTTGACCGGATATTTCTCGACATGTTCAAGATAATCCGCCATCCAGTCGACTACTTCATGTGCGTTTTTTCTAAACTCAGGAGGATCAAGCATAAGCGTTCTCTCGCATTACGGAGTGAACAAATCAATTGGCTAAATTTACGGAACTATTCGAAAGATGCAACCGCAAGAATGCGCGTTCACTACCAAAAGACCGGTCAAATGTCAGTAGTGTCCGGTTAGATATTTGCATGAACGGTATTTGTCATACCCAACTCTTTTATCGGGTATCCAAATCCTGGATTCCCGCTAAAAACATGCGGGAA
>Ga0114931_10005127_pt1 | contig 16217 bp, 16 predicted proteins | sample 2SBtaG_FD_89579 | JGI IMG/M metagenome (GOLD analysis project Ga0114931, IMG submission 89579) | Deep subsurface microbial communities from Kolumbo volcano to uncover new lineages of life (NeLLi) - 2SBTROV14_V59a metaG | ecosystem: Environmental > Aquatic > Marine > Volcanic | place: Kolumbo...
ACGGATGCCATCTTACCAATGGGACGGAGCACCAGGGCCACCAACGGCTGGGCAAAACGCCGGCAGCCTGGGAAAATTCAAGAAGATTCGATCGGAGTCAGGAAAACTCGTTCTTACAGGCCACTTCTGTCGCAGGGATTGGAAGGTGGGAATACAAAAAATCCACGTAACTCAATGTCACGAGGTTAGGGCTCCCGGTTCATTGCGTTACGTGGAAAGGGGGGGGGACAATAATCTGCCGGTTGACTATCCGGCGGTCTTGGGGGAATCGGGGGCGCGCAAGAGGTGCCATCCCTCCTCGACAAGATAGCCGATTGAAGCGATTGCCATAAAACCAACACTATACAAAAGGGTCGCAAATCCGATCAATTTCAATTTCAGCTCTTCCTTCATAATGCCAGTTACCTTTCGTATTGAGGACAACAGCAACATTAGCAGGCGGGACAAAGGAAAGATTAGAGCCGATTCACAGATTGAAAGATACAGCTTCTGCTTATTTTCTAATCACATCGCAGTGAAAAAGGGCAGCCGTGGCGTCAATACTGAAGCTGTTGGCAGGAGATCCACTCTTCCAGGAAAGGACCCAGCTGCCTGAGTTGTCTGCCTTGGCAAACCCGAATGCCCAAATCATGCGCCCGGGTGATATCCACGGTGCGCATCGGAAGATAGCTCACCAACATTCCCTGAGCATGCAGACCACCCAACATGTCCTTCAATGTGTCCAGCTTGTATATGGCATTGCTCCCGAGTCCTTCTGCTCCCTTGCCTGAAGGGTAGCGACAGGTCTTGCACTCCACCAGAAACAGCCGGTTGTTGGCCAGGAAGGCTACGTCCACTTCGTTTTCCACCCTGCCGTGGGAGGTGTTTCTGACCACATCAAGATTCAATTTCACATCCTGAATGATGGGCATGTGTTTACGCAGCTTCTGAATCTGCATGTAGAGGTGTTGCTCCAGCCACCCACCATTGACAAAGGAACGTGCCTTTTCGTCCGGGAATACCAGCCGGGACTGCTCGATACAGAGAACCCCTGCCCGTTCGAAACGGGACAGCATTTGCCTGAAAGCCTCCCATTCCAGATGCTCTTCCTGCAGAAGCGGTGACCGGAGGGTGCTGCCTGCTTTGACGGCATACCAGTTGAGCGTGGCGATGGCTTGCCCGTAATATTCGATTTCGTCGATCAGGTGTCCCGCCAGCTCCTGAAAGAGGGTAGGCACACTGGCGTCGCCTTCGGAATGGATTTCAGCGCCATAAGCCAATAAAAAGTGTCTTAGGCGTATTCTGTCTTCGATCTGATGCTTGATGGGACTTTGGGGATGGAGCCAGAACAGGAAATCCGTATGCGGGTGAATATAGAAAGTGGGCCGGCCATACGCCCTGAAGGCATCGAAAGCCGCGATGCTCATCGGTTTTGTGCCCCCGGTGGCATTGAGGGCCGGCGGCACGCTCGCCTGCTCGAGCAACACCATGAAACGCTCGAGCAGATGGTCGATATCCCAGGCATCGTCCACCCGCCAGAATTCGACCCTGACGCCGGCACCTTGTTTGAGGACCTGGCTTAACCATTGGGCGCGGATTTCCATGCCAGGGCTGACCACCAGAGTGACGAGTTCGGGACGAATCGTCGGATCCAGGGCAGGGGTGATATTGGGTGCCGCATATTGCGACACCAAATAGACATGATGGGAGAACCTGAGAATCTCGCTCACTGAGGTACCGGACACTTAGCGGGAGGGCAGATTGACCGCCGGCGGCTGGCCGGGAGGCCGCATCCCGGGTGGCCTGTGAACGGGAGGTCTGGCACCGGGAGGGCGATGGACGGGGGGATGAGCGGGGGGGCGCATCTCCGGGTGATGATTGGGCGGATATAGATAATAGGTATTGGGTTGGGGAGGGCGTTTTTCCTTGATGACGATCACCTTCGGTCTCGAGCGCATCCTCTCGAGTGCCTCCTTCCTTCGGACCTCCTCCGCCTTTTTCCTTTCCTCTTCTCTTTGGGCATCCTCTTCGATCAGTCGCTTAAGCCGTTCTTCCGCCGCTTTGACCTCTTCCTCGGAAGGTTCTGGTGGTGGCTCGATCTCGGTGACCGATACAGCACCATCCTGGGGTTTATCCGAATAGGTGACGTTGCCTGAAGCGTCGATGGATTTCACCAAAGGTTGGGCAAGGGTGACGGTGGCTGCGAACTGGAGGCACAAAAAGAGTCGTAGGTGCACGCCAAACCTCCTTCGAACAAGATTATGCAAAGTTTGAATGTTTTATCGGGCAACATCAAGTGTTGTTCAGGGACATCCAGGACCACGTCATTCAAACAGGTAACGCATTGATGCAAGAGGCAGGTGGTCCGATTCGAGAGCCTCGCCGGCAGTGAGGCCAACGTGGAACATTCGGGAAATATTGGCTGCGCTTTGCGAACCAGACCACCTGCCCACGTTCCATAGATGATGGATCCCTGTAGTGAGATCACGGAGGCGGCGGATCCTCCAGAGAAGCCGCTCGCATGGTCTTGGCCAGATTTTGCAAGGCACGCCGTATCAGGAGGTCTTCCACCGAGTCGGCGTTTTGTTCCAGTTGGGCAAGGATCCGGGGATCCGGTACTCGCGGGGATTGAGCCCGCCTTTCCACGGGACCGACAGGAAGCAGGACTCGCAGTCGGATTTGCTGTAGCGGTGCTATTTTGTTCAATTCGGGAAGCACTTGTGGTTGGTGGAAGCGCAGTTGCGAGGCCCAAGCGGGAGTATCGACATAAAGGGTCAGGCGACCGTGGGTGTCGAGGACACAGGCCAGGCAATGGTTGGCCAGGGGCGGCGGAAGCAATTGCTTCAGGCGTGAAAGAAGCCTCTGGTGCAATTTCAGCTTGGCCATAACAGGAGCCAGGAGCCGGTTTTTAGCGAGAGTATCGGCAATCACCAGAGCGCTAGATCGGCGTTTGGACATAAGCGGTTTCCAGAACAATATCGGGGTTTTTTCGTCAAACGTAGATATTACCGTGAAAGTTTGGCTGGGTGCCGGGGCAGGGGGTTCGCCTCCTGGGATACAGGGACTATATTCGGTATTGGTAGCGGTAATTTCCAGCCACCCCGTTGGGTGGGGTAAAATGATTCCCATTTTTGGACAATGGGTTCGCCGCCCCTTCAACCTTAGAGATTAAAACACAATGCTAGGCAAGCTGGTCAAAAAAGTCGTAGGATCACGCAACGATCGAATCATCCGGCAGAAACGCCGGGTGGCCGAGAAGATCAATTCCCTCGAGCCACAGTTTAAGGCCTTGAGCGACGCCGAGTTGCGCGCCAAGACCGATGAATTCAGGAACCGTCTGGAACAGGGTGAGACCCTGAACGACCTTCTTCCCGAAGCCTTCGCCACCGTCCGGGAGGCCGGACGGAGGGTGCTCGATATGCGTCATTTCGATGTCTAGCTGATTGGCGGGATGGTGTTGCAAGACGGCAAGATCGCGGAAATGCGAACTGGTGAAGGGAAAACCCTGGTGGCGACCCTGGCGGCCTATCTCAACGCCCTACCCGGCAAAGGGGTGCACGTAGTGACGGTCAACGACTACTTGGCCAGCCGCGACTCCGAATGGATGGGCAAGATCTACAATTTCCTCGGCATGAGTGTCGGTGTCATCACCAGCGGGCTCGATCAGCAGGAACGCCGGGAAGCTTATGCCGCCGATATCACCTATGGCACCAACAACGAGTTCGGTTTCGACTATCTGCGCGATAACATGGCCTTCAGCAAAGAGGATCAGGTTCAGCGCGGTCATTTCTACGCCATCGTCGACGAGGTTGACTCGATCCTGATCGACGAGGCCCGGACCCCGCTGATCATTTCCGGTCCCACTGAAGAACGCACCGATCTCTATCTGAAGATGAACGAGCTGGTGCCGCAGCTGAACCGTCAGGAAGGGGATGAAAAGGAAGGCATCAAGAAACCGGGCGACTACACCGTTGATGAAAAGACCAAACAGGTGTTCCTGACCGAACGCGGGCATGAAAAGGTGGAAAGGCTGCTGGCCGAGCATGGCCTGATCCAGGAAGGCGAGAGCCTCTACGACGCCAACAACATCCGCCTGCTGCATTATCTGAACGCGGCATTGCAGGCCCACGCCCTGTATCACCGTGATGTCGAATATATCGTCCGTAACGATGAAGTGATCATCGTCGATGAATTCACCGGCAGAGTTATGCCGGGCAGGCGCTGGTCGGAAGGCTTGCACCAAGCCATCGAGGCCAAGGAAGGGGTGCCGATCCAACAGGAAAACCAGACCCTGGCTTCGATCACCTTTCAGAATTACTTCCGTCTCTATGAAAAGTTGGCGGGAATGACCGGAACAGCCGATACCGAAGCGTTCGAGTTCCATCAGATCTATGGCCTGGAAGTGGTGGTGATCCCCACCCACAGGCCTATGATCCGTCAGGACCACAGTGATCTGGTGTTCCTGACCGCGCGGGAGAAGTACAACGCCATCGTCGCGGACATCGAGGATTGCATCAAGCGTGGTCAGCCCGTCCTGGTGGGGACCACCTCGATCGAAAACTCAGAATACCTGTCGCAACTGCTCAAACAGAAGCGCATTCCCCATCAGGTCCTCAACGCGAAACAACATGAGCGTGAGGCCCACATCATTGCCCAGGCGGGTTGCCCAGGCACCGTGACCATCGCCACCAACATGGCCGGCCGGGGGACCGATATCGTCCTGGGTGGGAGCCTGGACGACGAACTGACACAATTGGGCGGGGACGCTCCAGAGGAGGCCAGGGAAAAGGTCCGCCGGGAATGGCAGCAACGTCATGATACGGTGGTGGAGGCCGGCGGTCTTCACGTCATCGGCTCCGAACGTCACGAGTCGCGCCGCGTCGACAATCAGCTGCGGGGGCGGAGGGGCCGCCAGGGTGACCCGGGTTCGACCCGTTTCTATCTGTCTCTGGAAGACGATCTGCTGCGCATCTTCGCATCCGAAAGAGTGGCGGCGTTGATGCAAAAACTGGGTATGGAAGAAGGTGAGGCCATCGAGCACCCCTGGGTGACCCGGGCCATCGAGAGCGCCCAGCGCAAGGTCGAAGCCCACAACTTCGACATCCGCAAGCAGCTGTTGGAATACGACAACGTGGCCAATGACCAGCGCAAAGTGGTCTACGAGCTGCGCAACGATCTGTTGGCGGCCGAGGATATCAGCGACATATTGGACGCCATTCGGGAGGATGTGATTGCCGAGGAAGTGGACAAGCACATCCCTCCCAACACCTTCGAGGAACAATGGGACCTGGAAGACCTGGAGAAGGCTCTGGAGAATGATTTCGGCTTCAGCTTCCCGGTGCGCCAACGACTGGAAGATAAACCGGAAATGCAAATCGAGGAACTCAAGGAGGAGATCATCGAGGCGGCCGGGAAAGCCTATCGGGAGAAGGAACAGGAGGTCGGATCGGAGATCCTGCGCCAGTTCGAGAAATCGGTCATGCTGCAGATCCTCGACAATGCCTGGAAGGAACACCTGGCGGCCATGGATCATCTCCGCCAGGGAATCCATCTGCGTGGTTACGCCCAACGCGATCCCAAGCAGGAATACAAGCGCGAAGCCTTCCAGATGTTCAGATCGATGCTGGAAAACATCAAGCACGAGACTATCAGCATCCTGTCCCGGGTCCAGGTCCAGAGCGAGGAGGACGTGGAAGCCGTGGACGAGCAACGGCGCGAGAGCGCTCCCCAGGAGGTGCATTACGAACATGCCGAGGTCAATGCCCTGAGCGAGGAAGAAGCCCAGGCGATCATGGAGGAGGGGGAAGACGTGGCTGTGGAACACAAGCCCTATGTGCGCCCCAACCGCAAAATCGGCCGCAACGAGCCTTGTCCGTGTGGTAGCGGCAAGAAATACAAGCAATGCCACGGTAAATTGAACTGATGGCCGTAGGTCCCGAATCATTTCCGGATATGCCGGCCATCGCCGGCATCCGCCTGGGGAGCGCAAGGGCCGGCTTGCGCAAGGGCCCTGGAGATGATCTGACAATCATCGAAGTGGCCCCAGGTAGCGAGATTGCCGCGGTGTTCACGGGCAACGCCTTCTGTGCGGCTCCAGTCACGGTGGCCAGGAATCACCTCAATTCCAACTCCCGACTGCCGCGCTGGCTGGTCATCAATGCAGGCAATGCCAATGCAGGGACCGGCGCCCAGGGCCTGGAGGATGCGCTGGATACCTGTCGTGCAGTGGGTCGTTTGACTGGCGGTGCGCCCGAACAAGTGCTGCCTTTCTCCACCGGAGTGATCGGCGAACCTCTGCCTGTGGCCAAACTCACTGCCGCCATTCCCGATGCCCTTCAGTCCCTTTCCGGGGACAACTGGGCCCGGGCGGCCCGGGCCATCATGACCACCGATACCCGGCCCAAGGGAGCGGTGGCTCACTGTGTCCTCGACGACAGGACAATCACTCTTGCCGGCATCGCCAAAGGGGCCGGCATGATCGCCCCCAACATGGGTACCATGCTGGCGTATGTGGCTACCGACGCCGCAATCGAGGCGCATACCCTCCAGCGCCTCCTGGGGGAGGCAGTCAAGGTCAGTTTCAACGCCATCACCGTCGATGGCGACACCTCCACCAACGATGCGTGTGTCCTGCTGGCGACGGGTCAGGCGGATAATCGCCGTCTGGACCCCACCCACCCGGATTTGCCCGCCTTCCGTGAGGCTTTGACAAACGTGTGCAAACAACTGGCCGAGGCTATCGTCAGAGATGGTGAAGGCGCCACCAGGCTAATCCGGGTGGAGGTGGAAGAAGCAGCTTCTGCCGACGAAGCCAGGCAGGTGGCGTTCACCGTCGCCGAATCGCCCCTAGTCAAGACCGCCTTTTTTGCCGGCGACCCCAATTGGGGACGTATTCTGGCAGCGGTTGGCCGGTCTGGTTGCCGGAAGCTTGAAATCGCACGGGTGCAAATCTGGTTGGACGAGGTCAAGATCGTGGAGAATGGTGGGCGGGCCATGGGTTACACCGAGGAAGCAGGGCAGGGGGTCATGTCCCGGGACGAGATCACTATCCGTATCGCTCTGGGGAGAGGCCGGGAATGCACCGAGGTTCTCACCTGTGACCTTTCCTACGACTATGTCCGGATCAACGCCGAATACCGCACCTGAATCCATCCACGTTGCGGTGGGGGTGATCCGCAATGACCGCGGGGATATTCTCATCACCCGCCGTCCCGACCATGTCCATCAGGGTGGACTGTGGGAATTTCCCGGGGGAAAGCGGGAACCGGGCGAGGCTGTCGATCAGGCTCTGCGACGGGAACTCAGGGAGGAACTGGGAATCACGCTGCTATCCTCCACTCCCCTGATGCGGATTCAGCACCGCTATCCCGACCGCCGGGTCATCCTCGACGTGTACGAAGTCGAAGCCTTTCTGGGCCAGCCCCACGGCCGCGAAGAGCAACCCCTGGTGTGGGTGAGGCCCGAAAAACTGGATCGCTACCCCTTCCCGGAGGCCAACCGCCCCATTCTGAACAGGCTCTGTTTACCTCCATGGTATGCCGTGCTCGAAGGGGGAGGCAGCGCCGGGGGTTATCGCGAGAGGTTTCATACCCTGCTCGAACAGGGAGTGAAACTGATTTACTGGCGGGGCAGGGATCTTTCCATTGAAGAATATACAAGCCTGACCCCCGAGTTTTTGGGGATCGCGGGCACTCCTAAGGCGAAGCTGATGATCCGCGGAAAGCCCTTTGAAGCAGTGGAAAACGCAGGCCTGCATTTGTCCTCGCGGCAGCTCCAAGACTTGAAAAAGCGTCCTTCGGGTTGGTGGAAAGTCTCTGCAGCTTGCCATAATTTGGCAGATCTGCGGCGGGCCCAGGCAATCGGTTTGGATTTTGTGGTGTTGTCTCCGGTCTTGGCCACAGCGACCCATCCAGCAGCCATTCCTCTCGGCTGGACCAAGGCCGCGCAATGGATATCCCAGGTGGCTTTGCCGATTTACCTGATGGGAGGGCTGCACCTGGAGGACCTCGAAACCGCCAAGAAGATCGGGGCCCAGGGCATCGCGGGTATCCGGCTTTTCCTTTTCTGATGGATTTTCGTCTATCTTATCTAATGGATAAGGCAATTATTTCCCAGGTTTATTTCCAATGCTTAAACGGTTTCTGAGGCCATCTTCCCCAGAAGGAAGCGAAGGACGGAGCAAACCTTCTTCCAGGTACCTTGTACGTCCGGTGACGGTAGCAGAGTTGCGCCAGCTGATTCCGTTGCGGAATCTGGACGAGGAGGAATTACAGGCCTTCTCTTTGTCCCAAGAGGTGGAAACCTATGGCCGCGGTTCGGTTTTGTTTGCAAGAGGGGAAAGGGATAGCAGCGTGTTGTTTCTCCTCACTGGCAAAGTGAGGATAAAACTCAAGGATGAGCAAGGTTATCTGGTGGAGGGTGGTACGGCCAGAGCCAATTTCCCTCTTTCCCATATGGATCGACATATGGCGACGGCGGTCGCCGTCACTGATGTGGAACTGGTCCGGATACCCGAAGGGGTGATGCACAAGAATTTCGAGGCCAGATTGGAGGATGACAAGATCCTTGATCCTGAGAGCTGGGAAGTTGCTGCCAGAATCCGTGCCCTGCCGTTGTTTCAAGCCTTTTGTCAGCATCTTGTCGAAGACAGCTTGCAATTGCCGACTCTGTCCGATCTGGCCTTGCGTCTACGCAAGGCGGTCGAGAAAGAGAATATCGGGGTCGCCGAGGCAGCGAGGATCGTCGAGATGGATGCAACGATTGCCACCAAGCTGGTCCATATGGCCAACAGCCCCTTGTATCACTCGAGTGCCCCGGCGCGGAATTGCCTCGAAGCCGTCAATCGCCTGGGTCTCAAGGCCACCTGCAGTCTGGTGGTGACCCTGTGCCTGAAGGATGCCTTCAAGGGGTGCGACCGTCTGATCGAGCGCAAGATGCAGGAACTATGGCGGGAGAACCTTCAGGTCTCCGCCCTCTCCTATGTGCTCGCGAAGGAAAACCACTGGCCCGATCCGGAGGAGGCGCTTCTCATGGGGCTGATCAGCGACATTGGCCTCGTTCCCTTCCTGGTTTTCGCCGGTCAGTTCCCCCGGGAACATCGCCCGCCACAGGATATAAACGATATCTGCGCCTCCATCAGAGGACCTGCGAGTTGTTACGTGCTGAGAAAGTGGAATTTTCCCGAGGAGTTGGTGAATATTCCGATGCTGGCGGAAATGTGGAATTACGACAGCGGTCCCCAGCTGAGCTTGAGTGATATCGTGATGTTGTCCAAACTCCACCGGCAGCTGGAAAAGGGGAGAATGCAAGATCTTCCATCCATCAACTCTCTTCCTGCCTGTGGTAAATTACTCGACGGGAGTCTGACCGCGGAATATTCCCTCAAGGTGCTCCATGACGCCAGGGATCACATCAGGTCAATACTAAACACCTTGCAGTAGCTTTTTTTCTTTCCAGGCACCTCAATGGTCCCTTTACTGCATCAGTTTCCCCCTCCCGCTGCTACACCGGCTTCCACTGCCAAAGAAATCGTGCCAGAGATGATATGAGCCAACTTACAGAAAACTACATCATTGCCGTGATGGCCAGGGACCGGCCAGGCATCATCGCCACCATCACCCACTCGGTCTTCGCAATGGGTGGTAATGTCATCGAACTGAGCCAGACGGTGATGCGCGGTTACTTCAGCCTGATCCTCTGTGCCACCCTCCCTGCTGAAACCCAGCCAGAGACGATCCGCAAGGGGATAGAGAAAACAGGGAAGGAAATGGGACTATCGGCCAGTGTTTGTCGATTCGATCCCCAGTCCCTGTTCACCCCGGAAAAGAATACCGGGATCTGGTTTCTGACGCTTCAGGGCCAGGACCGGCCAGGCCTCATTTATCAAGTGACCTCCCATCTGGCTGACTTGGAAATCAACATCGAAGACCTCTATACGCGCTCCGAAGGCAAGGCAATCACCATGATCCTCCAGATCCACCCGGCCAGTCCCCACAGCGCAGAGTAGTTACGCAACGAATTGGAAAGCCTCGGTGGAAGACTGGGCATCGGGATCCATCTGCTGCATCAGGACATTCTCCGCGCCACCAGTGAAGTGGGCGCGATCCGCCGTCTTGTTCGCCAGGCGAAAGGAGGGGAATGATCATGCTGCGCACAGAAGACATTTTGATGACTCTACGCATGTTTCAGGACGAAAACTGCGATGTGCGCACGGTGACCATGGGCATTCAACTGTACGACTGCGCAGACCCCGATATCGAAGCCTGTTGTCAAAAGGTTCAGGAGAAAATCCGCCGCCTGGCCGGCCGCCTGGTGGAAGAGGGTCGGGCAGTTGCAGATCAGTACGGCATCCCTATCGTCAATTTCCGCATCGCGGTCACCCCGGTGGCTTGGTGGGCCGCGGCACACGATGGCGACGCCATGGTCCGGTTAGCGATGGCGCTCGATGAAGTGGCTCAGGAGATCGGCGTCGATTTCGTGGGGGGATTCTCGGCCCTGGTGGAAAAAGGAGAGACGACGGCCGACCGCGAACTCATCGCCGCCCTGCCTGAAGCCTTGGGCGACACCGAAAAGGTGTGCGGCTCGGTTAACGTGGCTTCGTCCCGTGCCGGCATCAACATAGAGGCAATTTTTGCAGTCAGCCAGTCGATCAAAAAACTCGCCAGCCGCACCGCCACTGAGGACGGCTTTGGCTGCGCCAAGCTGGTGGTGTTCGCCAACATGCCGGACGACAACCCATTCATGGCAGGGGCAGCCCATGGCGCAGGGGAGGCGGAATGCGTCATCAATGTCGGTGTCAGCGGTCCGGGAGTGGTCAAACGGGCAGTGGAAAGGCTGCGCGCGGCAGAGACCTCGCTGAACCTCGGGGACATCGCCGAAGAGATCAAATGTACCGCCTATCGGGTCACCCGCATCGGGGAACTGATCGGCAACACTTTGGCCCAACGGCTTCAGGTCCCTTTTGGCATCGTGGATCTGTCCCTCGCACCGACACCCCGCATCGGCGACTCGGTGGGGGAGATCCTGCAGATGATGGGAATCGAACGCATCGGCGCATCCGGCTCCACTGCGGCAGTGGCCTTGCTCACCGATGCGGTCAAAAAGGGCGGCGCTTTCGCCTCCTCGTCGGTGGGGGGACTATCGGGAGCCTTCATTCCGGTCAGTGAGGATGCGGTGTTGGAAGAGGCCGCCGCCCGAGGTGATTTGAGCCTGGAAAAACTGGAAGCCATGACCAGCATCTGCTCCGTCGGTCTCGACATGGTGGCGATACCAGGCGAAACGAGTCCTGAAACGATTGCCGGTATCATCGCGGACGAATGCGCCATCGGAGTCATGAACCACAAAACCACCGCCTGCCGTCTGATTCCGGTCCCCGGGAAACAACCGGGGGAAGAAGCCGTCTTCGGGGGACTGTTCGGGACCGCCCCCATCATGCCGGTAAGGGCAGGAGGGGAGGGATTCATCCGCCTGGGTGGCAGTATCCCGGCACCGATTCACGCGCTCAGAAACTAGCTGGATTCCAGGCTGGCATAGACCTGACGGATGCGGTCGGATCCGTAAATCCGTTCGAGGCGGCGCACGGTGAAGTGGGCCCGGGCCATATTCTGGAAATGGCTGAGAAAAACGACGTTGACGCTGGCACCGCCCACGGCACCAATGGCAGGCAAAGACTGGAGGGCAAATTTCTGCGAGACCTGGACGCTGAAGCGCTGGGCCACCGCGTTGATGAATTTGACCAGCGCCGGCGCACCTTCCTTGACCATCCCCTTGTGCAAGACATGCTTTGCCGATTCTTCAACGGTCTTCGAAAGAAAGGCGCGGACAGCATAATAACCCACCTCGGTATTGTCGTCCGAACTGGATTTACCGCCCATCGCAAAAACTTCCATACAGGCCAGTTTTACCTTGGGATCGCTGAGATCCTCGCCATGTTCGCGAGCTATGGCTGCAATGGCGCGTAACATCAGGGTCGCCGATACCGGCAGCTCCACTGCCAGGCTGGCGATGCCGAAACTGCCTCCCAGGGCACCGCTGAGACCGGCGAGCACTTTATGGGTCATAGACGCCGAAGGTAAGCTGGGCTCAGGCGGCAGGGTCAACAAAGCGGCATCCATGGCCTTGCTGAGCGCTTCCCGGGTAATGAGTGTCACCGGCTTGGCCAGGTTCTCGGGCAACATAGCCAGGGCTTTTTCCACTGGCATTCCGATATAATTGGACAACTTGGCCGTCAAGCCTGGGTGTTCCAAAAGCTCCATGGCTTCGGAGAGGGCCTGATAATCTGCCGCGGTCAATGGCGCACGCTGCCATCGAATCGGGGCGGAATCCGGTAACGCAACGATTTGATTCATTATGAGGGTGCCTTTTTCACTATGTGTGGCCGTTATTTTTTGACCGCTTCAGGAAAGGAAATACGCCAACAATTTGGCTGTGTCAACTCTATCGCGTGGAAACCGCGTTACAATATCGCACCCAGCCAGTCGGTCCCGATTGTGCTTTCCCCCTCCGAGCGGGCACCTGAAACCCTTCCTACCCTGGAATCGGCCCGTTGGGGATTGATTCCCGCATGGGCCAGGGACGACAGGATCGGCCAAAAGCTGATCAACGCGCGGGCAGAAACCCTGGACGAACGCCCTGCCTTCAGACAGGCATTGAAAGCCCGCCGCTGCCTCATTCCTGCCAGTGGTTTCTACGAATGGCACCACTCGGAGAGGAGCAAGCAGCCCTATGCCATTCTCCGTGAGGATGGCAGGTTGATGGCTTTCGCCGGATTGTGGGAACGTTGGCAACACCCGGAAAGCAAGAAAATCCTGATCTCTTGCGTCATCATCACCACCGATGCCAACCTCACCCTCCGATCCCTCCACCGGCGCATGCCGGTGATTCTGGAAGAGAAGGCCGGGAAGGCCTGGCTCAATCCACATACGGACAATCCACAAAATCTTTTGGGTCCTTGCCCGGACACAAGGCTACGCTTTTACCCCGTCAGCACCTATGTCAACGATCCCCGCCACGACAACCCTCGATGTCTGGTGCCGCTGAATCAAACAGCCTCCCTGTTCGACTGAATCATCCCAAAACCACATCTCCCTGTTTCAGGATAAGCCGATAGCCCTTTTGTCTGCGACTCCGGTCGAGTTGCGCCAAAATTCCCAATCCTTCCTCGTGAGAAGCGCAGGGGACGTTCATCACTCTGCCCAGACGGCCATTGCGTTGGCCCCACGCGCGGGTCACCACCCATTGACCCCACAGGTCCTGGTGCAAATGGGCTTCGTAGTAACGCCCCTCCTTTTCCCAGCGCAAGCGAATCCAGTCCGAAGGCAAGGTTTGCATTTCAGTCAGCTATCAGCCGATAGGTGGGCTCATAATGGTCCGCCAGCTTCATCCGCTTCTGCGCCAGAAAGTCGGTCAACAGTTGTGCCAGGGGTTCCAAAATGCGCTTGTCACCCCGGATTTCAAATGGCCCGTATTGTTCCACTGCCTGGATGCCCTCCTCTTTGACATTGGCGGCCACGATACCGGAAAAGGCCCGTCGTAATTGGGCTGCGAGCTCATAGGGTGCCAGCACCGGTGACAGATTAAGACTGGCCATGTTTTGGTGAGTCGGCGCCAAAGGCTGCTGAAACGCAGGGTCGATCATCAGACGCCAGTTGAAATAATAAGCATCATGGGTGCTATAGCGATATTTTCGAACCTTTTCCAAACCTTGTCTGATTTCCCTCGCCACTGCCGGGGCGTCACCGATGATCACCCGGTAGCGTGATCCGGCCGATTCTCCCAAAGTCATCCGCAGAAAAGCATCGATACGCTCGAAATAGGCCCTGCTTTCCTCGGGACCGGTAAAAATCAGGGGGAAGGGGAGGTCGGAATTGTCAGGATGAAGGAGGATACCCAGAATGTAAAGAATCTCCTCAAAAGTCCCCACGCCGCCAGGAAAAACGACGATGCCATGCCCGAATCGGACAAAGGCTTCGAGTCTTTTTTCGATATCCGGCATGATGACCAGGGAATTGACTATGGGATTCGGTGGCTCGGCGGCAATGATGCCGGGTTCGGAAATACCCAGATAGCGGCCCTGATAAGTCCGTTGCTTGGCATGCCCGATGGTCGCACCTTTCATAGGTCCTTTCATCGCTCCTGGCCCACAGCCGGTGCAGATATGAAATCCACGAAGCCCCAACTGGTATCCGACCTCCTTGCTGTAATCGTATTCCTCCGAGCTGATGGCGTGTCCTCCCCAGCACACCACCATATCGGGAGGCCGCTGGGGAATCAGTACCTGAGCATTGCGAAGAATATGGAACACGGTATCGGTGATATCACCGGGATCACTCAGATCGAAGGTTTCGCTCTCAACGATCTGCTGGTTGGTATACACGATGTCGCGCAATACAGCAAAGAGGTGCTCGTGAATCCCACGAATCATGTGGCCATCGGCAAAGGCGCTCGCTGGAGCGTTGATCAGCTCCAGCTTGATCCCGCGCTCCTGTTGACGGATACGGATGGCAAAATCCCGGAATTGTTCCAGCACCGCCTTGGAATCGTCGAGGTTGCTGCCGCAATTGAGTACCGCCAAGGCACACTTGCGAAAAATGTGGAACAGTTCACTGTGAGCGCTGTCGAGCAAGTGGGTGACTTCTTTTTTCGACAGGATTTCCAGAGTTCCTTGGGGGGCAATCTGGACGGCATCTGAAATCAATTCGATCATCGACCTTTCCTTACTGTAGAAAACAAGGGGGGGAAGTGGAGGGGAATAGCCCAACGGCCACCCATGAACACCAATTTACCATTAAATATCATGATCATGATGTTGACAGGGTGTTGTGGATAAAAAACCTTCTTGGAAAAATAGAGGCTGGAAGGAAACAAATCGAAATTGGGAAACTTGTCCACAAATTCTGTGGATAACTTTGTGAATAAATTGCTCAAATCCACGCCGGTAGCCCGTTTCTCGTAACTTTTCTTTAAATTGTAAAGTTTTTGATCAGGTTAAATAAAATACGACAATTCAATGAGTTATGACATTGAAGGAAACAATCATAAAAGTTATATAGCTCTTGACAAACAGAAGTTGGTCATTCCCCGAACCTGTGCATAACTTCCTACAACGAGCTTCTGATAGATCCTTCACCCACGTGTACGGCTGACTTCCCGCACTCAATCAAACATAGGATCGTGATTGAACGATCCCGCTCTGACGCCACTTGAGAATACCTGACGATGACCTATGCTTTTTGTTATGTTTCAGATTTCAAGGAGAAGCTGCGTTGACCACCCTGACAGTCGAGGACCTCGCTCTGTTACTCATAGAGCCCTCCAATACCCAGGCGAAAATCATTGTCGATCGTCTACATAGCCAGGGAGTGAACAAAATTGAGTTGGCCGAAAATGGACGGGAAGCTTTGCTACGATTGAAACAGTACGTTCCGGATTTGATTGTCAGTAGCATGTATCTGCCCGATATTACCGCGGTGGAGCTGTTGTCCCAATTGCGTGAAAATCCCCAATTGACCACACTTCCATTCATGTTGATTTCCAGTGAGACACGGATTCAGGAACTGGATCCCATCCGCCAGGCCGGAGTAGTTGCAATGCTACCCAAACCCTTTGATAACCAGGATTTGGAGCGCGCTTTGAAAACCACACTCCAATACCTGGAGCCACAAGAACTGGAACTCGACAACTACGACATAGAAGAGCTGAGAGTACTGCTTGTCGATGACAGCAGGCTTGCCCGACGGCATATCCAGCGGGTCTTGAATAACATGGGGATCATCAATGTTACCGAAGCAGAAAACGGTAAAAAAGCGGCCGCCATTATGAGCAGAGAAACTTTCGACCTGGTCATCACCGACTACAACATGCCTGTCATGGACGGCAAGGCCCTGACTGATTTCATTCGTAACCAGTTGAACAATCCGTACTTGCCTATCATCATGGTCACCAGCGAACAGAACAACACTCAATTGGCCGCTGTTCAGCAGGCGGGAATATCGGCAATCTGTGACAAACCATTTGAACCGGGATATGTGAAAAGCCTGTTGTATCGTTGTCTGGAAACATAACGGAACGAGAGAATAGGGCGGGCCATAAAAAACCCCCCCGTGCCATGAGGCGCGGGGGGGGTTATGGAGATGAGAGCCTGGCGGTGCCCTACTTTCGCGGAGGTTGCCCTCCACTATCATCGGCGAAACACTGTTTCACTTCCGAGTTCGGGATGGGATCGGGTGGTTCCAGTGCTC
>Ga0114931_10005128_pt1 | contig 16216 bp, 12 predicted proteins | sample 2SBtaG_FD_89579 | JGI IMG/M metagenome (GOLD analysis project Ga0114931, IMG submission 89579) | Deep subsurface microbial communities from Kolumbo volcano to uncover new lineages of life (NeLLi) - 2SBTROV14_V59a metaG | ecosystem: Environmental > Aquatic > Marine > Volcanic | place: Kolumbo...
AAACAAAACATGAGAAAAAATCTACTTTTTTTCCTTTCGACCTTCCTTTTATTGTTGCAATCCTGCGCCAATTTCAAGCCCAACCATACCCATGAAGCCGAAAATTGGGAACAAGACAAGCCCAGCCCGGACTTACAATTACAGCACACCATGTACCTCGTCGGGGATGCCGGAAACTCTCCTTTGGGCGACACCACTGCCGTGTTGAAGTATCTGAAACGCAGATTGGCGAAAGAAGGCAAAAACAGTTCCATCCTTTTTTAGGCGACAACATTTACCCCAACGGCATGCCACCGAAAAGCGACGAAGAATATCGAAAGCTGGCAGAACACCACTTAGGCACGCAACTCAGCGTGTTGGACGATTTCAAAGGACGCCCCATCTTCCTGCCCGGAAACCACGATTGGCGGAGTGGGTTAAAGGGTTTGCACCGCGAAGAAAAATTCGTCGAAAAACACCTCAATAAAGGTATCCAAGACAAGGACGACTGGAAAAACTACTTCCTGCCCGACAAGGGCTGCCCCGGACCTGAAGTGGTCCAATTGAACGACAAACTCGTCGTCATCGTCGTTGACTCGCAGTGGTGGCTGGCTGATTGGGACAAGGAACCGCATATCCACGAAGATTGCGAAATTAAAAACAAGTTCACCTTCCAGTTCGCCTTTGAAAATACCGTTCGCAAATACCGCAGCAAAAATGTCGTCATCGCCATGCACCACCCCCTTTACACCAACGGGCCGCATGGTGGAAATTTTGCCATAAAAACCCACCTTTTTCCCTTGACGGAAATTAGCGACAAGCTCTATCTGCCGTTGCCGGGTCTCGGCACACTTTACGCCTTTTTGCGGGCAACCATTGCCTCAAAACAAGACATCAACCACCAGAAATACAAAAATCTTCGCGACGGCTTGTTGACGGGGGTAAAGAAAAACGGAAGCTACATTTTCGTGGCAGGTCACGAGCACAATATTCAGTACCTGGAGAATGAATTTCAAAAATTCATCATCAGCGGTGCCGGTTCAAAAAGAAGCCCCTCGTCTTTGGGAAAAGGGGCGCTTTTCAGCTATGGGTCAAGGGGTTTTTCGAGCATTAAATTTTACGAAGATGGAGAAGCCTGGGTAGAATTTTGGGTTCCCAACAAAGAAGGCACAGAGGCAAAGGTGGTCTTTAGAAAAAAAATAAAGGACAAATTGTCAACCATCGAGGAAAATATTCCCACCGAATTTCCCGAATATGAGACCCATGAAGATACCGTGGAACGCCTCCCAACGAGGAATGAGGTAGGTAAAGCCGGGGCCCTTCAAAAAGCATTGTTGGGAGAACACTACCGCAGCCTTTACCTCGGGAAATACAAATTCCCGGTCATGGATTTGAGTACTTTCCGGGGTGGAATGACCCCCATCAAGCGAGGGGGTGGCAACCAAACCAACTCCCTTCGACTATCCGACGCAGAAGGGCACCAATTCGTGATGCGCGATTTGACCAAAGATGTCTCGCGCCTGCTGCCCTTCCCTTTCAACCAAATGAACCTCGCCAAATTTATCGCCCTGGACAACTTCCTTGCCACCCACCCCTTCGCCCCGCTTGCCCTTCCGCCGATGGCAGATGCCATCAACATTTACCATGCGAACCCTCAATTTTACTACATTCCCAAACAACCCTCCTTGGGCATCAACAACGACAGTTACGGCGGCAGTGTCTATCTCGTCGAGGAACGTCCGGGTGGCAATTGGAAGGGAATGGACGTGTTCGGTGGTTCAAAAAAACTCATCAGCACGCCCGATTTGGCCGAAAAACTGGTGAACAATCACAAACAAAAAGTAGATCAACCATGGGCAGTTCGCACCCGGATGTTCGATTTGGTCATCGGCGACTGGGACCGCCACGACGACCAATGGCGGTGGGCTGGTTTTAAAGAAAAAAAGGGCTTGACCATCTACCGCCCCGTGCCGCGGGACAGGGACCAAGCCTTCTCCAAATACGATGGCGCGATTACCCGCCTGACAACTCTAACTGCGCCTTTCCTGCATCAGTTGGCAGTATATAAACCCACGATCCGACAAATAAAATGGGCGGCCTGGAGTCCGCGCTATTTCGATAATTCTTTCCTCAATGAACTGACCTGGAAAGATTGGGAAAAAGAAGTGAAATACATTCAGGAACACCTCACCGACGAAGTGGTGGAGGAAGCCTTCAAAATCTGGCCCCAAAAAGCACAGCAGGAAACCGCCCCGCACATCGAAGAGGTACTGAAAAAACGGCGCGACAATCTGATGGACTTCGCCCGCCGCTACTACGAGTTCATGGCTAAAGAAGTAGATGTTTACGGCACCGATAAACGCGAATTATTTCAGGTGGAACGACTCAACGACGACGAAACGAGGGTTCGCGTTTTTGAATTATCAAAGAAAGGAAAAAAGAAAGACAAGCTCTACGACCGAACCTTCCAACGCAGCGTCACCAAAGAAATTCACATCTACGGCATTGGCGACGACGATGAATTTCGAATCAGCGGCAACGTAAACAAAGGCATCAAAATACGCTGCATCGGTGGGCTAGGGAAAGACCTTTTTGTGGATGAATCCACCGTAAAAGGGCTGTCTAAAAAGACCTTGTTTTACGACGATTTGCGAAAAAATACTTTGCAAACAGGCACCGAAGCCAAAGACAAACGCAGCCGCCTCGCCATCAACAACATCTACGACCGGCAGGCTTATCACTACAATTACAACTACCTGGTGCCTTTCCCAATCATCGGTTCGAACCCCGACGACGGCTTCCTCCTCGGCGCAAATCTGAACTGGACGACCTATGGTTTCAACAAAGCCCCCTACGGCGCTAAGCACAAAATATTGACTTCCTTTGCCTTTGAAACCAACTCTTTTCTCCTCGATTACACGGGGGATTTCCTCGATGCTTTCGGCAAATGGGACTTTTATCTCCAATCAACCGTAAAAAACGAATCCTTTTCTTTCAACTATTTCGGCTTTGGAAACGAAAGCGTTCAGCAAGTGGATGCCATTGATTTTTACCGCGTCCGGCAGGGGATGGTTCGCCTGTATCCCGCCCTCAAAAAGCGCCTCAGCGGCGACAACGGATTTATTACCATCGGACCCACCTTCGAAAGGACCAACATCGAACGGGTGGAAGGCCGATTCCTAGCAAGTGACGCAAGTGATGTCACCGCCCCAGATGCCTTCGACAACAAATATTTCGGAGGCGTAAAGTTAGGCTTCAATTATTACAACGTGGATAATATCGTCATCCCGCACCGGGGTCTTTCCTTCCTCTTATCCATGGATTGGCAAGCCAACCTGGACGATGCCGACCGCAACTTTGGTGGCCTGAGGGCAGAACTGGCTTTCTACCAAAATCTCGACCGCCGCCAAAACATCATCTTCGCCACCCGTTGGGGATTTGGTTACAATACCAACAACGATTTTGAATTTTGGCAGGCACCCCATCTGGGTGGAAAAGAAAGCCTGCGCGGCTACCGCGCCGAACGCTTCTACGGAAAGACCACCTTTTGGCAAAACACCGACCTGCGCTTGCGCCTGTTCAGCAGCTACAACAGCGCGTTGCCGTTTACACTCGGCCTGTTCGGCGGCTTCGACTACGGTAGGGTTTGGGAAGACAACGACACCTCCGACATCTGGCATTACGACTACGGAGGCGGCATTTGGCTGTCGCCGATAGATGCCTTCACCTTCTCCTTTGGCTTGTTCCAACCCAAAGAAGACATCGAAGATTTGCGGTTTACTTTCAAGGTGGGATTTGGGTTTTAAGGCTGAATACCGGATAAAAAGATTTTCACCAAAATTCTGTTTCCATCAAAAACCGCTTCACATACTCTCCAATTCCGTCTTCCAAACTGAAAAATGGGGCTTGGTAGCCTATGGCGCGCAACTTTTCTATTTTCGCCTCCGTGAAGTATTGGTAGGTCGTCCGAATGTCTTCCGGCGTATCTGTGAAAGAAATGTTGGGTTCTTTTCCCATAGCCCAAAAAGTTGCCCTTGCCAAGTCCAAAAAGCTCCGTGCCTTTCCGGTTCCAACATTGTATAAACCACTGGTTTTCTTATTTCCATATAAAAAATAACAAACCTTTACAACATCCTTTACATAAACAAAATCGCGGCTTTGTTGGCCATCCTTGAAATGGGGATGGTGCGAACGGAAAAGTTTCATGCCGCCAGTGGCAGAGATTTGCCGGAAGCAATGAAAAACGACGGAAGCCATCCGCCCTTTGTGGTATTCATTCGGGCCATAGACGTTGAAAAATTTTAAACCTGCCCAAAAAGGAGGGGCTTCGAGTTGTCGAATTGCCCACTTGTCAAAGTCATTTTTGGATCGACCGTACGCATTGAGGGGTTGGAGTCCATCCACTACTTGGTGGGCATCATCAAAGTCCCTTTCGCCCAAACCATAGGTGGCGGCGCTTGAAGCATACACCAAAGGGATGGAATGGCGGGCACATGTTTCCCAAAGGGCTTTGGAGTAATTCAGGTTGAGATTGTCAAAAATGGCGGTGTCTTTTTCTGTAGTATTCGTCCGGGCGCCGAGGTGAAAAATAAATTCAATTCGGGAGGGATTTTTCTCCAGCCAAGCCAAAAAATTGCTGCGGGGCAGCCTCCTTGCAAACGATTTATGCTCCCAATTGGGCTTTTTATCCGCTCTGCTGAAATCGTCAACGAGCAGTAAGTTGGTCAATCCCTCGTCATTCAGTTTGCCGACCAAACAACTGCCGATGAAACCGGCGGCGCCAGTGATTACTATTTGCTTCATGAAAGGATTATTGAGAAGTGGCTTCCTCCACAACATCTTTCTCTTCATAGACCTCCACCGGCGGGCAAGTACACACCAAATGCCGGTCGCCCTGGGCATTATCTACCCTTGCCACGGCTGCCCAAAATTTGGAACCATCCCGAAGATAGGGCAAGGGAAAAGCTGCTTTTTGGCGGCTGTAAGGGAAGTTCCAATCATCAGTTGCCACCATTTCCATCGTGTGTGGGGCATTGTGTAGAACGTTGGATTTGGCATCTGCTACCCCCGATGCAATTTCATCGATTTCTTTGCGAATTTGAAGCATCGCGTCGCAGAAGCGGTCGAGTTCGTCCTTACTTTCGCTTTCAGTGGGTTCAATCATCAAAGTTCCACTGACGGGGAAAGAAACCGTCGGGGCGTGAAAGCCGTAATCCATCAGCCGCTTGGCGACATCCTCTGCGCTGACGAGGGTTTTGAATGGTCGCAAATCGATGATCAATTCGTGCGCAGAGCGACCTTTTTTACCTGCGTAAAGCGCCGCATAATTTTTTTGCAGGCGCGCTTTGATGTAATTGGCATTCAAAATGGCGTATTTCGTGGCTTCGACAAGCCCCTTTTTCCCAAGCAATCGGATGTAGCCGTAGGAGATGAGGGCAATGCTTGCGCTGCCCCAAGGGGCGGCAGCCACAGCGGTTATTCCTTGGTCTCCCCCTACTTCAGCGGAGGCATGTTTTGGCAGGAAAGGCGCAAGACTTTCGTTGGCACAAATGGGACCCATTCCGGGTCCTCCACCACCGTGCGGGATGGCGAAGGTTTTGTGCAAATTTAGGTGGCAAACATCTGCGCCGATGATGCCGGGATTGGTCAAACCGACCTGCGCATTCATGTTGGCGCCGTCCATATAAACCTTGCCACCTTTGTCGTGGATGATTTCGCAAATTTCCTGGATACGGGTTTCAAAAACGCCGTGCGTGGAAGGGTAGGTGACCATGAGGGCCGCAAGTTCCTGCTCAAATTGTCCCGCTTTTTGTCGCAGGTCTTCCACATCAATGTTCCCTTTTTCGTCGCATTTAACGACCACCACTTTCATTCCGGCCATTACCGCGCTTGCGGGGTTCGTGCCGTGGGCGGAGGATGGAATGAGCGTGATGTTGCGATGCCCTTCCCCATTTGCTTCGTGGAAAGCCCGAATGACCATCAGCCCCGAAAACTCCCCTTGCGCCCCGGAATTTGGTTGCAAAGAACAGGCAGCAAAACCCGTTATTTCACACAAATAATTTTCCAGTTCTTTGAAAATTTGCCGGTAACCCCGAGTTTGGTCAGCAGGGGCGAAAGGATGTAAATCGGCAAATTCGGGCCAACTAACCGGCAACAGTTCAGTGGCGGCATTCAATTTCATCGTGCAACTTCCCAACGGAATCATGGAATGCATTAGCGATAAGTCCTTGTTTTCCAAGCGCTTGAGGTAGCGCATCATTTTCGTCTCCGTTTGATGGGAATTAAAAACGGGGTGCGTGAGGAAGTGGCTTTGCCGCTGCAATGTGGCTGGAATTTTGGCAATCTCCGGTTCTGAAAAGGTTATTTTCAAATTGTTGGAAGAACTCGATATCGCGTTTTTAAAAATAGTGGTAATCAAAGACACTTCTTTCTCAGAAGTCCGTTCGTCGAGGCTGATTTGAATACAATTGTCATCAAAAAAGAAATTCACTTCATTGGAAATTGCCAACTCTTGAATTTTGTTTTTCAATTCTTCCGTCAGCTCGATGCAAAGGGTATCAAAGTAGAATGAGTTGGTTTGCTGATAACCCAATTTAGCCAAATTACTTTCCAAAATTTTTGCGAAAGCATGAATCCGGTTTGCCATTGCCCGGATTCCCTTGGGGCCGTGCCATGCGGCGTACATCCCCGCCATGATTGCCAATAAAGCCTGCGCCGTACAGATGTTGGAAGTCGCTTTTTCGCGACGGATGTGTTGCTCGCGGGTTTGGAGTGCCATCCGGTAGGCTGGCTTGCCCTGCGCATCTACGGATAGACCAATGATACGGCCCGGCATCTGGCGTTTGAAATCTTCTTTTGTGGCAAAATAAGCCGCATGAGGCCCGCCAAAACCCATCGGCACGCCAAAGCGTTGCGTATTGCCGACCACGCAATCGGCGCCCCATTCTCCCGGCGGTTTCAGCAAGGCGAGGCTCAAAATATCAGCAGCTACGGTGACGCATGTTCCCCACTCTTTGGCGCGTTCCACCAATGAACTGTAATCTTCCACCGAACCGTCTTTGGCGGGGTATTGCAGCAGGATGCCGAAGGTCTTTTCATTCATTTTTAGGGTCTTCCAATCGCCTGTCACTACTTTGATTCCCAATGGTTTAGCCCTGGTTTTCAAGATGTCAATCGTCTGTGGGAATACTTTTTCATCCACCAAAAACTCATTTATCGCATCCCCTTTGTTGCGCTTGTTTTTGATGCCAAAAAACAGTCGCATCGCCTCAGCAGCAGCCGTGCCTTCATCGAGTAAAGAGGCATTGGCAATCGGTAAGCCCGTCAGGTCGCTGACCATCGTTTGGAAATTCAACAATGCTTCGAGACGACCCTGCGAAATTTCTGCCTGATAAGGCGTATATTGGGTGTACCATCCCGGATTGTGAAAAATATTTCTCAAAATCACCGGCGGCGTAATCGTGCCGTAATAGCCCATGCCGATAAAGGAATGACTGACTTTGGTCTGCGAAGCGATGTTCTTTAATTCGCGGAGGTATTCGAATTCGGTTTGCGCTTCGGGAAGCTCCAATTCGCCCTCCAATCGGATGGCGGCGGGAACGGTTTCTTCGATGAGTTCATCCAAAGAATCGCAGCCGATGGCGTGGAGCATCTGCTCTGTTTCTTGTTGATTCGGACCGATATGGCGAGCAGTGAATTGGTCAAAATTCGTAATTTCACCCATTGTTGTAAAACGGTTTGAAAGTATTGAAATTAGACAAAAAATAGGGCGACAAAGGTATGCTTTTCAGATGAGAAGTAATACAAATTGGAGGCAGTGGTGGCTGCAATTTTTTTCTTTTGGGGAACTATTCCTGAATGGCTGTGTTGCTTTGGTTTCAATTAATCAAAAGACCCGTTTCAAAAAGCAGGTTTTTTAAAAATCCAACTTTCGATGTTAGCCCGCAGCTTCCAACTTTATCGCAATTCTTTCAGCGGATTATCCAAAGATGTTTGGCTTCTTGCCCTCGTCACCTTTATCAATCGCAGCGGTACGATGGTGATACCCTTTCTCACCATTTACCTGACGCAGCAACTGAACTTTACATTTGTGCAGGCAGGATGGGCGATGAGTTGTTGGGGTTTTGGCAGCCTTTCCGGTTCCTACATCGGCGGCCGCCTGACCGACCGCTTTGGCTATTACAACCTCATGTTTTGGACTTTGCTGGCAAATGGCGGGATGTTTTTCTTGTTAATGAACATGACTTCTTTCTGGTCGTTTTGCCTGATGGTCTTTTTGTTAACCACCATCGGGGATGCATTCCGTCCGGCAATGATGGCTTCTTTAGGGGCCTACAGCCGCCCCGAAAACTATACCCGTTCTTTATCACTTATTCGCATGGCTGTCAATTTGGGCTTCGCCGCTGGACCAGCAGTCGGAGGATTCCTTGCCGTTACATTGGGCTACGATTGGCTGTTTATGGTGGATGGATTTACCTGCATCGGGGCGGCTTTTTTGTTTAGAAATCTCCTTTCGGAAAAACCAGATTTGCAAAAACATACCGACCCTAAAGCAACGAATGCAACAAATGGTTCTGCTTATAAGGATGGATTGTACCTGTTTTTTCTGGCCTTGATGCTGCTCAACATGATTGCCTTCATGCAGTTGTTTTCCACCGTGCCTCTTTTTTTCAAGCAGCAATTTCTCCTCAACGAAGGGCAGGTTGGCGGTCTGATGGCAATAAACGGCTTGTTGATTGCTCTGTTTGAAATGCCCATGATTTACCTTTTGGAAAACCGTTTTGCCAAAATGATGCTCATTAGTCTTGGCGCGGGCTTGGTTGGCTTTTCCTACCTGGCCTTTAACATGTCTCTTTGGGTAGGGGTTTTGGGAATTTCGATCATCCTGGTCACCTTTGGCGAAATCATCAGCTTCCCTTTCAGCAATGCCTTCGCGCTTGGGCGGTCTGCCGCACATAATCGCGGGCAATTCATGGGGCTGTATTCGATGATGTTCGCCACGGCCTTCATCATCGCACCGAGTTTGGGGATGTGGTTGGTACAGCAATTTGGCTATGCTGCGCTCTGGTATTGGATGGCTGGATTGAGTGGCTTGGCGGGAGTGGGATTTTTGTTTTTGTGGAAAAGAAACTCGATTTTTCGATACTTTCGAGCGAGAAGAAGCGTCGCGTAAAATGCGGAGAGTTTTTGAGGAGGGAGCTTTTTTACTTGAAAAAGCTCCCTCCAAAAGATTGGTGAAAGTTCAATGGTTAGTGAGGTTGTCCTCGATTTTTCAATAACCATTGACTTCTTTAGCGGAACCATCTAGCTGTCGTTTATCCCACCTCCTCCTTCACTTTCTGCGCTTCCGGTCGCAGGCCCCGCACGGTTTTCCCAGCTTGCCACATTTCGCTTTCGTTCAATTCTTTTAACTCTTCCTCCAATTTTTCGCGATAATCCGGCTGGCTGTTTGAATCTATGGAGCGTTGCGCTTCTTCGCCCGCAGCTACTTTGGAATATAATTCCGTGAATATCGGCGCGACGGCATCGCGGAATTTATTTTTCCAATCTAAAGCCCCTCGCTGTGCCGTAGTCGAACAATTGGCGTACATCCAATCCATGCCATTTTCAGCTACCAAAGGCATCAAACTTTGGGTCAGTTCTTCCACCGTTTCGTTGAAGGCTTCACTTGGCGAATGACCGTTCTCGCGCAACACATTGTATTGCGCTTCAAATATGCCTTGGATGGCGCCCATCAAGGTACCGCGTTCGCCCGTCAGGTCGCTGTAAACTTCTTTTTTGAAGGTCGTTTCAAAAAGGTAACCCGAACCGATGCCGATGCCAAGTGCGACGACTCTTTCCCAAGCCCTGCCCGTCGCATCCTGAAAGATGGCGAAGCTCGAATTCAAGCCTCTGTCTTGCAGAAAAAAGCGCCGCAGGCTGGTTCCCGAACCTTTCGGGGCTACCAAAATGACATCAACATCTTCGGGTGGAACGATTCCGGTGCGTTCTTTGTAGGTGATGCCGAAACCATGCGAAAAATAGAGCGCATCGCCTTTGGAAAGGTTCTTTTTAACCGTTGGCCATTGGGCAATTTGAGCCGCATCCGAGAGCAGATATTGGATGATGGTACCTTGCCGGACGGCCTCCTCGATTGGAAAAAGCGTCTCGCCGGGAACCCAGCCATCGTCAACGGCTTTGTCCCAACTTTTGGACGGGCTGCGCTGACCGACGATAACGTTGAAGCCATTATCTCTCAAATTCATTGATTGTCCGGGACCTTGAACCCCGTAGCCAATGATGGCAATGGTTTCGTTTTTCAACACTTCTTGTGCCTTTGCCAAGGGAAACTCTTCCCGCGTGACGACGTTTTCTTCAACGCCTCCGAAATTAAGTTTAGCCATAATTATTGATTTTAAATGTTTTGAATGTTCGATAGATTAGTACGTCATTAAATATAATCGACACTTTCCAAGGGGTTTCAACCCCTTGTCCATGCAACACAAGGGGTTGAAACCCCTTGGAAAAAAAGTGTCGATTATTTATTTTCAGATACTTAAAATTACTTTTGAGGAATGACATTTGGTAAATCTTCGGCATAAACCACCTGTTTTTTTTCCAGCAAATGGGGTAGCTTTGGCGGTTTAAAGGTCAATTCTTTTATTTGGAAAGGGGGAAAGACGTAGCAGACAAAGGTATCGTTTTTATCGTTGCAAAGCACGAAACACACCCAAGATTCCGGAAGTTTCAAAACTGGGTCTTTGCGAAGCCCCGATTGTTGAAACGTCCAGGAAAGCCCATAATTTTCGGCCGAGGTCCATTTCTGCGTCTTGACGGCTAAGGCTGTTTGGTTTATGTATAAATCCGATTCCCACGATTTTTCCTTGCCGGGATAGATGCGGTAATCGGGTCCTTTGACTTTTTTTCCGAATTTTTCAAAAACCTTCCGAACGGCTTCCTCCCCAATTTTGCTGATAAAATGGTCATCTTCTATTTTAATGACATTGGCTTGGTTGCTGTCTTTATAATTCACCGTTCCTACCACTTTCGCAGCGAATTGCCGGGCGCGATTAATTTCCGACTTCTGAATCAAAACTTTTTGCTTTTTGTGAAAACACCGCATAGGTACTGGGTTTTAAACGAAAAAAAAAATCGGGCGACAGATTTTCCAAATTTCGAAAATTTGGAAAATCTCCATCTCATTTCAAGTCAAAATTCAATTGCCCGGCAAAAATAAAAAGAAATCGCATTTCTCCCGCAAATATGCCGGGCGGCGCTTTTTCAAAATAAAAAAAAGCCCTATCTTTGCGCTCCGTTTTTAAAATCAAAAACAAGTTGTCATGAAAAAAGATATTCATCCAAAAAATTATCGCCTGGTGGTCTTCAAAGATTTCTCTTGCGATGAGTCGTTTATAACCCGGTCTTGTGCACCAGCTAGAGATACCATCGTGTGGGAAGATGGGAACGAATATCCCTTGGTAAAATTGGAAATTTCGAGCAAATCGCATCCCTTTTTCACTGGGAAAATGAAATTCGTTGATACGGCAGGCAGGATTGACAAATTCAACAAGAAATTTGCAAAATCCAAATTTGCAAAATCCGAAGAATAATTTGCCAAAGGCAGCCGGGCTTGTCGTTTCAAGGTTTGGGCAGCCACCTGAGTCCGCCTGAAAATTAGAATACAAAAAAGCCTCAACCTGAATTCGGTTGTGGCTTTTTTCGTATTATTGCAGCAGCTAAAATCCTGAAAAAAGTCCGTTTTGAAAAATTAATTCCAAAGCAAGAATTCCTAACGCACGACCTGCTTATCCAATGGAAAACATTATCCTCTTCGACAGCGAAGCTCACGGGAATCTCCTTCCCCTGACCTTTACCCGCCCCGTTTGTGAATTGAGAATCGGCATTTTAACCATTCGTAAAAAATGGGAAAAATGGCTCAAAGGAAAGGCTTCCTACATCACCGAAGATTACCTTACAGACAAGTACGACATCACTATTGCCGAGAAAAATTATATCATCAACGGTACGGTCTTGCCTTCGAAGGAACTTTGCACCCTGATTTCTCAAATGGAAAACAACGAATCCTTTTTGCAAAATGGAGAGTTGATAGTTGCTAAAATTGATAGCAAGCAATTCGACCGCCTGATGAACGATGAGGATATTGGAGAACTTGTGAGCTATGAATTGGGCGGCACCCCCTTCCTGAAAATCAACCATTTGTGGGATATTTTCCTCCATAATGACCCTGCCATCCGGTCGGATTTCGAGTTGTTGACGGCCGGAAGAAGGTCGCAAAAATTGAGCAATTCGAATAGGGTTTTCGGCAAGGAAAACATTTTTCTGGAAGAAGGTGCGAAAATTGAAGGAGTGAGTTTAAACGCCACGACCGGTCCCATCTACATTGGAAAAGAAGCAGAAATCATGGAAGGGGCAACCGTTCGCGGGCCTTTTGCTCTTTGTCGAAAAGCAAAGGTGAAAATGGGCGCTAAAATTTACGGGGCGACTACCTTGGGTCCTTCTTCCGTCGTCGGTGGAGAGGTTAAAAATTCGGTCATTATCGGTCATTCCAACAAAGCGCACGACGGCTATCTTGGAAATTCGGTCATTGGCGAGTGGTGCAATTTGGGCGCTGATACGAACAATTCCAACCTGAAAAATAATTATTCCGAAGTGAGGCTTTGGAACTACCTCTCCGAAACCTTTGAACCTACCGGTCAACAATTTTGTGGGCTTATCATGGGCGACCACTCCAAATCCGCCATCAACACCATGTTCAATACCGGGACGGTCGTTGGCGTTTCGGCCAACATTTTCGGCAGTGGATTTCCGCCTAATTTTGTCCCTTCTTTTTCCTGGGGAGGCATGAAAAATTCTGCCGACTACCAATTCGACAAAGCTTTCGACACTGCCGAACGGGTGATGAACCGGCGAGATAAAGAACTCAATGTTTATGAGCGACTCATTCTGCTAAAAGTATTTGAAGATACCGAAAAATTTAGAAAGGGGGAGCGTAAGTAGGAGGCTCGATTTGGGAGTTTTCGCTTCGTAAAACAGACCACTTTTTCTCAAAACCAAATCAAATTGAGATACCGGGAAAACGCATTCCATGAAACAACCCTTATGGAAACGGTGGCTAAGTTATTTTTTTGAATGGCATGTCGAAAGTGCGCCAAGTGACATCAATCCCCACCTCTATGTCAGTCTGCGAAGGGGGCGCTATCTCCTGAGTTCTGCCAATGCGGTTTATTCCTACGGCGACTTGTACAACAATTTTACAAGGACCTTTCAAAAATTGGATTTCAAGAGAGCAGATATTCAGAATGTCTTGGTCTTGGGGTTTGGCTTGGGAAGCATTCCTTTCATGCTGGAAAAGGTTTTTAAAAAAAATTATCGGTACACCGGCGTTGAAATTGACGAAAATGTAATCTACCTGGCCAACAAATACGTCTTGCCTGAATTGAAATCGTCCATTGAAATATTTTTAGCGGACGCCTACCCCTTTGTCTTCCAAAACCGCGAACAATTTGATTTGATTGCCCTGGATGTTTTTCTCGATGACAAAGTGCCGCCGAAATTTGAAGAAACAGAATTCCTCCAACAACTGAAGAAACTTCTGACCGCCAGCGGCATCCTCCTCTACAACCGCCTCTCGCTTTCGAAGAAAGATGTCCGCTTGACCAACACCTTTTTTGAAGAAAAATTCAAAGCCGTTTTCCCCGATGCCACCTTCCGTGATATGGGTGGCAATTGGATGCTTGTAAATCGAAGCGGAATCTTTAATTGAACTGCAAAGACATTCGTCGCTCAACCCTTTTCCGGGATTTTATAAAATTTCGATTCCCTCAGCAACTGAACGCCATTTTTCCCCAAAGAAGTCAGCATCCGACGGGCCCGGACAAAAGATTTCAGGCGGTGTTCATTGAAATCGGAATCGCCCCTGCGCAGGCTTTCAATTTTTACGGTCCCCGTGGCGTGGATGACCTTGCCGTCTCCCAAATAAAGGGCAACGTGGGTAATCTTTTCCTTTTTATCCGCGCTGGCTTTTCTCCCGAAAAAAAGGAGGTCGCCCGGCTGCAAATTTTTCAGCGTGGTATCCGTAGGCGCTTCAATTCCCTGTTGAACTTGTTGAGAAGCATCGCGCGCTAACAATAGTCCGTTGAGGAAGAAAACGGTTTTGGTGAAGCCGCTGCAATCTACGGCTTTGCCGGAGGTGCCTCCCCACAAATAAGGACGTCCCATGAATTGTCGGGCGGTGGCGAGGATGTGGTCGGGGGTGGGCTTTCGGGAAGCAAGCCATAAGTCGTAATTCATCACTTCGGAAGCGGGGATGTAGCCCAAACGGCCGTCGGGGTAGCGCACCCTGGCAAAGCTACTTTCAGTGCCAGCGAATTGCAAAATATTGCCCGCAAGGAGGTCGGAAACTTTATCGCTCTTCGAATTTGGTTCGGAAAAAGAGAACCCGAATTCTTTGAGATAGACCACCTTTTCTTTTGCCATCCAATCATCGAAGGCTGCCTTTGTCATCTGCTCAAAACCACCTGCATCGAGCCAGGCAATGTAATCGTCGGGCGTTTGAACAAGGAACCAGTCATTTTCTTTTTTGTAAACCCGAAGGGGCGTTCCAAGGGTGGCTTGCGTTGCCAATTCGCCGGAATGTTTCGGCTGCGAACGAATATTGCAGGCGGAGAGTCGAACGATACCGAAGCGCTTGTCGCCCAAGGACTTAGCCGGAAGGATTTCGATGCTGTCCACCACCGAAACTTCTTGTTCACGCACCCTTTTCAGGAGTTCGGTTTTTGCTTCGGGCAGGTTGGTTTCGCCTTTCAAAACGAGGACAGATTTGGCGGGAAGCGCTTCGATTTGGAACAAAGCGACCCGCTTGTCCGGCGCGTATTTTGCCTTCACCTCCCTAATCGCCTTTTCGGCAAATTCGGTGGAAATTTTGGATTGGCAGGAGCAAAAGAAAAGCAAAAAAGCAAAAAGGGCGCAACTGATTCCGATTAAATTTCGATTTTTATAAAAAGTAGAATCCATGATTTGAAATTAGATTGTCAGATGAAAGATGAAAGATGAAAGACTAAAGATATGGCATGATTTACCAAAGTTGAAAATTAACCCGAAAAAATGGGTTTCACAAAACGATACAACAAAAGGGGCCCCTTCAACTTCACGACAAACTACTTTTTTCTGTTCCTGTGTCGTCGTGTCGTCGTGTGAAAACACCCTCCATTTTTAGGAGTTGCTAACTTTCATTAAAACAGGATGGCACTTGAATGGAACAGGTTTGAACGAAAAAATAGCTGTTTTCATCCGTTCAATCCTTGTCCTGTCCTGCATCGAAAGGTCTAAATTGACTTTCTTTTCTGCCAACTACTCATGTCGTCCAAATTGGGCTGAAAAAACAGTTCCCGCTTTGTCAGTTCAAACGCACACAGCTTGCCCCGGCCTTGGTAGTTTTTTGAAAAGCACCCATTGTCAATATCGATGACCTGATTTTCGCCCAAATCGAAGCATGACGTTTGGATTAGGTCGGTGGTGGTTTGAGAATGGCCATGCACGATTATCCGATTTTTCATCCACTCATAATTGATTTGATAATACCAATCTCTAATCCAAAGCAGGGCGTTTTCATCCGAAAAGGGGTCTTCGGCTTCAAAATTCAGTCCGGCATGAACCAAAATGTATTCATCTTCAAGGAAGAAATTTTCGAGGCCGTTCAGGAAATCCCAATATTTTTGAGGAATCTCTTTTAAATCATAGACGCCAAAACTTTCCAAGGTTTGAAGTCCCCCCCAATCTAGCCAAGAGAGAAATTGCTCCAAATCCTCCTTAGATTTCAACATGATATCTTCGTGATTTCCTTTCAGGCAATGAATCTTGAACCCTTTCGATTGCAGGTCTAAAATGGAATCAATAACCCCTTTGGCGTCGGGGCCCCGGTCAATATAATCCCCGAGAAGAAAAAGGGAATCTTCTTTGGAAAAAGGGATTTGCTTCAGCAAAGCCTCGAAGGTTTTTGCACAGCCGTGAATGTCTGAGATGGCAAATTTGCGCACAGTGAAATGGTGTTTTTCTCTTTCGTCAAGGATACGATTTTCAAAACGGCAAAGTAAAAATAATTCCGAAACTGCCTTTAATTAGGAACGGTGAAAAAATAAATTGAGCTTCTTGGCTACTTCTTTTGTCCTTATTTTTCACTTTGAAAACAGTCATTATATCAACATAACTCTTGTTTTCAAAGCAAAAACTAAGAACAAAA
>Ga0114931_10005129_pt1 | contig 16213 bp, 10 predicted proteins | sample 2SBtaG_FD_89579 | JGI IMG/M metagenome (GOLD analysis project Ga0114931, IMG submission 89579) | Deep subsurface microbial communities from Kolumbo volcano to uncover new lineages of life (NeLLi) - 2SBTROV14_V59a metaG | ecosystem: Environmental > Aquatic > Marine > Volcanic | place: Kolumbo...
GGCAACCTCGCCACGATTCAGCCGATTCTTTCGCCCATGCTGTGGAATTCGATCGCCACCGGCAAACGTGCCGATAAACACGGGATCTATGGGTTCATTGAGCCTATGCCCGATCGTTCGGGGATTAGACCGGTCACGAGCACGACGCGAAAGTGCAAGGCGCTTTGGAATATTCTTACTCAGTCGGAAATGACCTCTCAGGTCGTTTCGTGGTTTGCCAGCCATCCTGCCGAACCCATTAACGGTTCGATCGTGTCCGATCGTTTTGTGAGTCAGACGGTTGTCAGAGAAGATATTTACAATTGCCCACCAGGGACGTTTCACCCGGATAGCTTAGCCAAAGAAATGAGTCGGCTGATCGTCGACGTCTTACAAATTGAAGCGGACACGCTGACGCCGTTTGTCCCAAGGGCCGCTGAAATCGACCAGAAGAACGATGATCGACTCAAGAGGGTTGCTAGATTAGTGGCTCGTACGGCGACGGTTCAAGCGGCCGGTATGCATCTGCTCCATAAGAATAAGGATTGGGATCTTACAGCCATCTATTTCATAGGCATTGACGAATTTGGGCATCTTTTCATGCCCTATCATCCGCCGCAATTGGAAGGTGTTTCCGAACAAGATGTCGCCATCTACGGCGAAGTGATGGAGAACTGCTACCGATTCCATGACATGATGCTAGAAACGCAACTTGATTTGGCCGGCCCCGACACTACGGTCATTCTTATTAGCGACCACGGATTTAAGAACGACGAACTTCGGCCAGGGACTGATGGGCTAGATAATCCCACGAATTGGCATCGCCATCACGGCATCGCGTGTTTGGCAGGTCCAGGAATAAAACAAGGTGAAACGCTCTACGGCGCCACAATACTCGACATCACTCCGACGATTCTCGCACTGCTGGGACTTCCCGTAGGCGACGATATGGATGGGCGGCCCTGGATGGAGATATTCGACAAAGCAGAGCCAGTCGAGAGAATTCCCAGTTGGGAAGATATCGAAGGCGAAGCGGGGTTGCATCCTGAAGATGTTCGGGAAGACCCTAGTGGATCGGCCGAAGCCATCAAACACCTGGTTGATTTAGGCTATATCGCAGCCCCCAGTGAGGATGCAGAAAAGGCTGTTGAGAAGTGCTTGCTTGAGCAACGCACAAATTTGGCACGAGCGTTGACCGCTAGCCGTCGTGCTGTAAAGGCTATTCCACTGTGGCAAGAGTTAGCAGCGGACTATTCTGACCAGCCTTATTATAAACTCCAGTTGGCCATGGTGTTCGGCAGCTTGGGCAGATACGACGAATGCGAAGAAGTGATCGCCAGCATGCCTCGGGAATCGCTTGCGGGTGTCGATGTCCAATCCTTGGTCGCACGGATTGCACACTCACGAGGAGACATACAAGGTGCTTTTAACGTGGTCAAGGGAATACTCAAATCGGGTTTGGCAGATATTAGACTATTCAACCAAATGGGCCGTTTTCTGATTGATCTTGGTTGCTGGGAGCAGGCAAAGTCTGTGTTTGAACAATCGATCGCGAGCTATGAGGAAAATCCTGTGGCGCTCGACGGAATGGCGCAAGTCTGTAACGAGCAAGACCAGTTCCTCGAGGCTGCGGAGTATGCTCTTGAGGCGGTAGGATTACAGCATCATTTCCCCGATGCGCATTTCCATTTAGGCGTCGCCTTGCGCGGACTCAAGCGTGAGGAAGAAGCGATCGCGGCATTTGAAACCAGCGTTTCGATGGGACACAAGCAGGCCGCTGTCCATGAACAACTGGCCTCACTGTATCGCTGTAGCGATCCCCTTCGGTCCAAACAACATGCAATGCTCGCAGGCGAGCCTTGGGAGTAACGCTAGTATTCATGGAACAATCGTTGAAAAACCGCCAGTTTTTTGGCGGCTAGCGGCCGCCTTGCCTACCGATTGCGGGTTTCTGGAAATATTTAGAAAAAGAGTTCGCATAAGCCTTGCGTTATTAACGTTTCCTAATTAAGATGCTTAAGTAACTTATTGAGAGAGCTGAAGCGTGCAAAAGTTGAATGTTTCGTTTCCCCTTTATGATGCCCTTTCATTTACAACAGATCGTTTGAAGGTTAGCTAGAACCTGCTATTTATCGCCCTAGGTTAAGGTGACTCGAAAGATTAGGAGAAGCCCAATGAATTTGTCTCTTAAATCGGTATTCACATTGCTACTTGTCGTTTCTTCGGTCGCGCTAGCCCAAGGTCAAACAGTGATATACGACTTCCAAGATCTAATCGATCCCTTTGGCCATTTCGGTACGATTACGGCAGATAGCGGATTGATTGGAGATTGTGGGAGCATCGGAAATGTATGTGCCACTCATACCGGTGGATTCACCGAGTCCCCCACGAGTCCGAATGATATCGGCATGATTGAAATTGGGCCGCTTCCTGCACCCGGGGGGTCGATCGATCTGTCGGCCTTCATCGGTTATTCGATCGATGCGCGTTTTATTCGCGACACCGATGGGATGGGTGGCGCAGGAGCCGAGGTATTCACCGGTCTGTCACGCATAAAGTTTGGTCTGCAACACGATGTGAACGACAGTTGTCCCGGCTCGATGGATGCTTGTTCCGACAAGTTTGACACGCCAGTCGAACTGACTGAGACTTTCCAAACCTACACGGTCATGTTTGCAGATCTCGGCCTTCCTGGAACGTCCCCCTCCAATTTGCAGGCCGTTCAGTTCAAGATGCTCATGTTAACAGGGGATTTCAACTCAGCGGTAGCTCCAAATAGGAAACTCGACAGTGGAGATTTCAATGCCAGCTCGTCAGTCGGCGGTGAAGACTTTTTGACTTGGCAGCGCAACTTTGGCGAGTTTACGGGCACGAGTTTTCCGAGGTTCGACCATGGCAACGCCAACATCGGCAGCGTCGGCGTAAATACGATCATCGACGGCGCCGATCTGGCCATTTGGGAATCCCAGTTCGGCGTCCCCGGTTCCCCCATTGCGGATTGGAGTAATGGCGTGGGTCGTCTCGAAATCGACAATATTGTGGGGATCTTGCCGCCGGCTTTGGCCGGTGTGGGTGCAGTTCCCGAACCTTCCGGATGCTTTTTGATCCTTTGCTGCGGCACCTTGCTGGCGTGGAATACTAGGCGCAGAGTGTAATTCTACTGCACCCTGCCAACGTTACGAGCAGAATAGCGGGCTAGGATAGTCTGCGTATGAAGCACCATTTATTACAGAATTGGCGGGTGTGGCAACGATTCGTCCAGAGGAGGAAATCTCATGGTAGTCAAGTCAATTATTCAATATCTCAAGATTTTGAAAATGAAAATATGCAACTCGACTAGAGGCAGTTTCAAAACCCCCTCCTTTGATATCTTGGGCGGCAATAGAGCAGGAATAGTTCCGGTCGTTCCGCTCAGCTTTCAACCTCCCAAGCCAAGGGAACGGGGTTTTGAATCTGTTTCTATCTTAGATCTAACGCTCACTCCTTGGAAACACAAGCATCGCAAGGAAAGTGGATTTACTCTAGTTGAACTTTTGGTTGTGATTGCAATTATCGGAGTTCTCGTCGCCCTACTATTGCCCGCCGTTCAAGCGGCTCGAGAGGCGGCCAGACGCTCGACTTGTGTCAACCAACTCAAGCAAATGGGCATTGCAGTACAGAATCATATCGATAGCCAGAAAGTGTTCCCTAGCGGAGGGAGTAGGTATAGTACCCTACTGAAAAACTATGTCTCCGGGGGAACAAGCAACCCGGGCACGCCGAACAGCGCCGAAAAACAAGGTTTGGGTTGGGCCTATCAGATTTTGCCCTATCTGGAGCAGAATGCTGTGAAAAATATTCTCAGCCAAGCAGATCTTAAGCAAACGACTGTTTCCATCTACAACTGCCCTTCGCGTCGTGCACCACAGACCGCGACTACAACTTCCGGTGGTGGCTCAGTCGCGGCTCTTACCGACTATGCTTCAGCGCATCCTCTGACTGCAAAGTGCGGAGCGGATTATGGCACGGGGAATTTTCAGATCGGTACGCCCGATTCTTTGACTGGCGGTGTTTCGCATGCCGTAGCTGTGGCATCGTTCTGGTGTTGGGGCCCTGGCGATCCAGATCCGCTAGGAAGTGGTAAGTCTGGTGTTTCTGATGGTGTCATCTCCCGTACCCCCTATCGTGTAGCTCTAGGCGCTACGTCAACTTCCCCGGCCGTATTAGTAAAAGCCAACTGGGCAGGCCCTACGCCAACCAAACCCGCTAATATCACGGACGGGCTTAGCAATACGCTGTTGATTAGTGAAAAGTACGTCCGCCCGGATATGATCGACAACGTACTTCCCGATAGCGGCCTCCGCAGTGGCTAGGATGATCGAGGTTGGACCGACGGTTGGGATCCCGATACGGTTCGTTTTACAGGCTTCCAACCGATTAGCGACGGTAACACGTCCTGCTATTTTCCCGCCAATAGTGACGCTTGTATAGGAACCGGTGACAATGACGTGTTCTTTTTCGGCTCGTCCCATCCTGGCGGTATCAACGCCGTGTTTGCAGACGGATCTGTGCACAGCATATCGTTCGACGTGGATATCTTTATTTTCAATGGGCTAGGTACTAGGAATGGCGAAGAGGTTATTGATCAGAGCCAATTGTGAGGTACTTGCCTACTAGAAGTTGCTTAGTTGATAAATCAGGCGGCAGATTAGTGTATCGTCTCCATAGTAAACCCCTTTTTCTCGTCTAGGTTACCGTGTCTCAAAATTTCGACATGCTTGCTGCTCTCATAGTAGCTAGCCTTTTGCTAAGTGCGGGTTGCTCCTCAGGGAGTAGCTCTGTCTCAAGTAGCGACGACTTGGCGACGCGTGCCGCGATGAGTGTACTTTCTGAATTCTATGGTGACTACTTGCAGTCCCACAAAGGACATCCCCCCAAAGACAGTGCTGACTTCCACAAATACTTAGAGTCAAGGTCAGAAGATCTCAATATTTACAATGTGGATAGTCCAGATCAATTGTTTACTTCATCTCGAGACGGTAAGCCACTGGTGATCGTCTGCGGCAAGCGGCTTGCGCCCGCAGATTCTCCAGGCACTCCTTGGGCCGCTTATGAGCAAATGGGCGTTGATGGCAAAAGATTTGCGGTGCGGGTCCACGGAGGAATTCACGAGTTGAGTGACGACGAAATTGCCCAGATCTTTCGAAATAATTGATCGTGGCTTTGCAACTCCTGCTCGATTTCCTCAAACGCTCGCTTTTTACCTTTAACTCAAAGGAATCAATAGAAAGTTGTCTATCTGTAGTGTTAAGTCATTTACGGATGGTGGCCGTCTCTCTTATAGTCACAGGCTCTTTCTTCATTTGATTATCTTGCTCGATTCGTAACCGCGGTAGGAGTTTTATCGGATGCAGTCCCTCGACCCGCTGGTTTCCTGGGATTGGGCTGTAATCGGCGCATTTTTCGTGGTGACCTTATTCATCGGTCTCTACTTTTCGCGCAGAGCCGTCAGCAGCTTATCAGACTATTTTGTTGCTGGCCGAAAAATGACGTGGTGGGTTGCCGGTACGTCGATGGTTGCAACAAGTTTCGCCGCAGATACTCCCCTGGTGATCTCAGGCTGGTCGCGCACCATCGGTTTGCAGCGAAACTGGTTTTGGTGGGGCGGCATCATGGGGTTCATGCTCTGCACATTTTTCTTCGCCCGGCTTTGGCGGCGTGCCAAAGTGCTCACCGATCAGGAATTCAATGAACTGCGCTATTCGGGTAAACCCGCGGCAGGCTTGCGAATTTTTCAGGCCTCTTACATCTCCATAATTCGCAACACGCTCGTCATGAGCTGGGTCACACTGGCGATGACAAAAATTCTTGACGTCACACTAGAAATCCCCACGCTTGTGTTCGTCAAAAGCCAGTGGTTACCAGTGATAGTTGCCAAAGGAGTCGACCTAGCGGCTGTGATGGATGCAGGCAGCATTACGAGTTGGCCGGTCGTGGGAGAAGCAATCATTCCTGCCAAGGCAACCGGCATTCTCATTTGCTTCGGCGTCGCGGCGGCGTACACCACGATTGCCGGGCTGTGGGGTGTGATGGCCACCGATTTCTTCCAGTTCTTCTTCGCCATGACCGCGACGATCGTTCTGATGGCGGTAGTGCTTGGCGTTGCAGGCGGGCCTACGAGCATGGTGGAACAAGCAACCGAATCGGTCGAGAGTGGCAACGTGAAGAACCGCGCGGCTGGCCAACGCCAAGTGTTCCAGGAGAAAGACATCGTAGCAAGTCTGTTAGCTGCGAAAACTGCGGCAGGCGAGGATTCTGACCTGCAGTCGGTCCGGCAAGCAGCTGAAGCAGTCGTCGCTAGCCTCGTAGCAAACAGACTGGCCACAAGGGATGCCAATCAGGCCGAATTGCTCTGGCATGTGGACGGACTGAACCGACAACAGGTGACGGATCGGCTGAAGCAAATTGACGTCCGCCAAAAACAGAGCGAAGCAGTCTTGTCGGTCTGGCATGAGGCTTACACTTTCAGCAAGTCTGGCCTGACCAATAGCTTGACCCGACAGAAACTGGTGAACGGCGGCATTCTATTGGAAGAGCAACCAGAAAAAACTGGGAGCCCCGTGAGCCGCTATCGTTTTAATAGAATCGATTGGTCGGAAGCAGAATTGCAGGCAGCGATTCGAGACGTGGGAGTCAAAGACGCTGGCGAGATCATGGCAGCTTGGCGCAAAGACCGTGTGCTTTCGTCCAACAAGATCGCCAGCTTCCTGCCACCTTTCGATCTCGAAGCGGGCTTCATCGGGGTGTGGGCCTTTATAGTTTTCATTAGTCTCCAATGGTGGGCAGGCGGAGCGGGCGATGGATTTCTTGCTCAGCGCATCTTTTCATGCAAAGACGAGCGTCACTCGGTCTTTGCCATGCTCTGGTACAACTTTGCCATGTTTGTCATGCGTCCCTGGCCCTGGATCGTGGTCGGCATCGCGTCGCTCTTTCTCGTGCCAGATGTGACCCAATATGGAGCAAATTACGATCAAGAACATGCTTATGTGATCATGCTCATGAAATACTTGCCGGTGGGCCTCAAAGGACTGATGGTTGCTGCACTGATGGCCGCCTACATGTCGACGATTTCGACACATGTGAACTTCGGTGCTTCTTATGTAGTCAACGACCTGTACAAACGGTTTATCCACCCCACCAGCAGCGAAAAAACCCTCGTTCGTGTCTCTCAGCTCGCTTCGCTCTTCTTAGCCTTGATTGCCGGGGTTTGGGCTTTTTATGCCGAGTCGGTTGGCGACCAATGGTTTATCTACTTCGAGATGATGTCGGGAGCGGGCATCGTAATTCCGTTGCGTTGGTACTGGTGGCGCGTAAATGCTTGGACTGAAATTTCGGCGATGATGTCCTCGCTGGGAATCTTTATACTTATGAAATTTACTACCGTATTTCACACAGTGTTTGGCCTACTTGGCATGCCTGAGTTCTGGCTGGAAGAGTACGCCGTACGGTTTACTGTAAACTTGTTGCTCACCGCCATGGTCTTGCTGACGGTTACCTTTCTGACCGGGCCAGAGAAAACCGAACATTTGGTAAAATTCTACAAGCGAGTTCGTCCGGCAGGTGCCTGGGGGCCAATTCCCGATTTGGCTGGCAACCCAGATTTCCTCACCGTGGGATGGCGAGAATGGTTTGCCTGGACCTTGGGAGTGACTGGCTTGTTCTCGATGATCTTTTCGCTCGGCCACGCCTGCTTTGGGAACTATCCATACTCGCTTGGTTTCGCCGGGTATGCTGTAGTTGCAACGGCGTTGCTGTTCAAATTGATCAGCACCATGGATTGGACTAGCATAGAGACGGAAACTGAGTAGATACTTTCAATAGCTATTTCACCGCTTCAGCAAAAGGCTTGGCATAGTGGATAGAATAGCCTGCACAGCCGGGAGTGCGCGACAGAACGGTTTCCAATGTACTCAATTGGCCGTGAAAATAAGACCAAGGATAAACTCCAAACGTGGTACCTTTATCGACGTCGTCTCCTGTGCCCAATTCCATTGCCGTAAATACATCGACCCCAAGCTTCTCACCTAGCTCAAACTCATTGAGACAGTGAAATACCAAGCCATTGGGCCCAGTCACCCGAACGCGATAAGACATAATGCCGACGTTATCCAATAGCGGAAACAGAGCTTCAAGAATTGGTTGTTTCCCAGCCTCTGTATCGTAGGTGAACTTTGCCTTTCCATCCGCACCGAGCAGGTCCCACCAAAACGGAATGTCAACTCCGAATGCCATGCCCAATTCGTCTGCCTTGCTACGAAGCTTTTGGTTCAAAACGATGTAATTCTTAATAATTTCCCGGCGCTTGTCGTCGTTTTGCCAGCCCGGTAGCACGTAGGGTTCATTATCCAGATGGACCGCCCGATATCGCTCGTTTGGTGCACCTTGCTTGTTTAGTTTGCCTAGCGCTTCCAGCAGTCGAATCATGCGAGGATGGTTCTTTTGGAAGACAAAATCAGGACCGCCATCAAGGGCATGCATGGTAATTCCCAGCGAGTGGGCTGCTGCATTGAATGCTCGCTGCTCGTTGGCCAAACGCAGTTCAATTCTGTCATCCTCATAGGAGTAGGGGATTTGGCAATAAAGATCGGTAATCCCCTGTGACTGGCAAAGTTCGAGTAGGTTTGTTTTGCTGTGCTCATCGGACAATGTTTTTTCAGTTTCCCAAAACCAGAGAGCTTTTTTTATTTTTCGTGGCGAAGTTAGGTCCGTTGTCGGAATCGAATCCGACGGTTTGGTCACTTTGGTAGAAATCGCCAGCGAGTCGAGTGCAAACCAGGCTTTCCCCGGGCCTTCGACAAGAATGCGAATATACGCCGCCGTCCTCGATCCAGTTTGATCAAGAGGAATTGCCAGACGTATTTCTTTCCAAGTATTGCTATCGAGTCGATCGGCTTTAACAGTTCCTAACAGCAGTCCGGCAGATTCAGGATTTGAGGCAGAAACTAGCTCAATGCGGAGTCGTCTGCGACCGAGCTGTCCTAAGACCCGTAAAATGAGCTTGCCTCGACCAATACGAAGCGGAGTACTAGTTGTCGTGGTTTCGTCAAATATCGGTACGAGAACGCCAACCCCGTTGCTCGCCGCTTTACCATTAAGATCAATGCGCCAGGCGGGGGCCTCCGGCTGTCCAAGAGTTACCAATTGGTCGACGATCTGATTGGGTCTACCTCCAATACAGCGGAAGAAACCACCTTGATGCGTTCGAATGGAACTTCGGAAATCGGCGATTGGAATTAACGCAGCACGCGTAATCGAGCCGCATAAAATAATGCCCATGAGAGCGACGAGCGATAGCTTGCTAGACATAAATTTATCCGCCAAGCGGCTGTCACATGTAATAGTGAATCAGCAACCGCAAGTGTAACTACTCAAAGTGAAAACCGCCAAGGACGCCAAGAGCGCCAAGGGGCTATTTTTGTAGAACCAACAAGGAGTTTTTCCTCTTTGCTCGTCAACCATACTTTACTAGGCGGGTGTCAGGATTTTCTCTGTTCCCTTGGCGTCCTTGGCGGTTAGTCTTTTCAGTTTGAGTAACTGTAGAGCCTAATGAAGTGGGTGCCGAAGTATTAGGACCATTGCGGAATCCGGAACACGCGTTGCAAAGTAGGTACGATCGCTCCGCGGACAACCCCGTACTCGCCTAGCGTTGAGGCGACGACTTGGGTTTTACCTGCTTCGTAGGCTAAGCTCTGCTCTTCGAGGATCTTGCGTAGTTGCTCCAACAATATTTCGCAAAGCACAGGCGCATCGGAGCCGATCATCAAAATACCGGGCTCAAGAAGATTGACGATATGCTGCACGAGAGTCGAGATTTCATTGCCAACACTTTCGAGAGCTGCTTGAGCCGATGGGTCACCTGATTGAACCGCATTCGTAAGCGATTCTACGGTATTAAACGAATGACCAGCCTTCTCGGCATGGACTAAGGGATGTGTCACGGGAGTGGTAATCTCGCCAGCGGCACCGAATTCACCATGATAGGGTTCGCCGTTGATAATGATTCCAGTACCCAACCCAACGACACCATGCGTAGTATCCTGAAACCGTAAGTAAAGGAAGACAAGGTTTTCGACCGTCTGAGAGGTTTCGATCAGGTGAGCAGCCATGCCGCCCGCCAGCGAATCGTTGACTAAGTCGGTCGTCACACCCCATCGGTCTTCACAAAGCTTCTTGAATGGCACATCTCGCCAGTTGAAAGGGCTACTCCACCGCACACTGCCCTCAGAAATATTCAGATGTCCAGGAAGCGCTACCCCAACTCCATGCAACGCCTGCCAGGTTATTCCAGCATCTTGAATCAGTTTGCTACCTATCTTGTAAAGCTCATCGATGGCCTGCTCAGGGGGCAGAGGAGAAAAAGGTATTTTATATTTCGTGCTAAGCTTGCCGCTTAAATCGCACAGACCAGCAAGGATGCCCGTCTCGCTCATTTCGAAACCGATTGCAAGAGGCTGATTTCGCGAAAGGGCAATCATTCGCGGGGCTCGGCCGCCACTGGTCTCGCCCGTGCCGATATCCTCGACTAGCCCCTCAGAAATCAGGTCCTTGACCACCGCGGAAACTGTAGGCGGACGTATGGCGGTCTGTTTCGCCAATTCTGCTCGAGAAATCTGGCCATCTCGCCTGATCTTGTCCAGAATCAGGCGGCGATTAACAAAACGGTTGAGTTGTGGCTTCCCAGTGAGTACATTTGACATAGAATGTATCTTAATTAAGTTCAGGAATGAACGCAAGCCTTGGTGTGCCAAAGTGCCGAGAAATCGCAATTTGGCGGTTTTTGCTGAACCAAGCACCAACGTTTGCGTACCGCGGCGCGCGCCAAGGCTATTGTTTTATCAGCTATCGACGCAAGGATAGCACAAATTTTTTGAGGAAAAGGTTTCGCCATGATACCATCGGACGCAACCCTGAGCGACGCCTCACTTGCCTCCACCGGCCCGTTCGATTTTCCCTCTGAACTTCAGACGCTCCAACAACTGGTAGCGCTGTGTGAGAAGCAAGTTAGTAACGGCCAAACTCGACTCCTCCCAGGTAACGTTGCTTTTTTATCAGACGGTCGAGTACTTTGCCGAGAAAGGAGTCGTGGCGATAGCCGTTACCCCTACGGGGCCAATGGCTTTAATTTCTGGGTCAATGCATCGGGCACCATGAGTGGCAACCTCGGACTATTCTTCCTTTTTCTTCCTACGCAGAATGGCCAAGAACCCTCAATAACGTTTTTTACCGGTTGCCGACCGGAAGGTTCTGAGTCGTACATTTCCCACTCGCTCCTACCCATACCATTTGTTGACGAAGGCGAGGCTCGAGTACTTAATCGTTACACCGTGATTGGACATGACGCGACTTACTTCGTAGTTGAAACGCCAGAAACGTTTGGCGCGGTGCGTGTCTTTCTTGATCAATCACAGTCAGAACTCACTCAGATCCATTTTTCGACGATCGTTCAGAATCGTACTGAACGTTCGTTGGATATTTTTACTTCGGGATATATGAACCCCTTCTGCAGGCATCAGTTTGTGGAAACAAACGAGGACCGTTGGTTTAAGAAGATATCAGTGGAATCTCGCCCAACACTCTCAGGCGAAGTCTGGAAGAATCAGAGGGCAAATTGTGTCGTTCTCCCGCCGTTCGCAATTACGACCAACGAAGATGTTCTACGTGATCAGTCGATCACCAACTATGCACTGGTAAGAAGGATTGCTAGCCTTGGCGAAAACTCGTCGAACGTCGAGTTAGGGTTGTCGCTAAACGGCGACATGAGATCTGCTGCTACTAGGTTGGATACCCAAGAATGTACTTCCCGTCTGGGCTATTTAGGATCGACAAGACGCAGTCTGAATACGGCCAGCTTTTTATCGTCGGGTTACCTCGAACGCGATGTTCCACTCACCATCTTCAACGATAATGCCATCGCAGGAGACCTACTTCGCCTCTCATTGCCGGTAGAGTCCTACTTCAGAACCGACTATATATTTTCTATTCCCGATACGCGTGACGTCCTCGAGCTAGAACTCGAACAGCCTCTCGGCCCCTTCGTCTCAGACCGATCGCTCCAACTTGTGCGCGAGCAGCTCCAAATTCCTGGAAACTTATCGATCGCGGTCCAGGAAAGCTGCCACCCCGACTTAGATGCACATACTTTCAACCGGTTTATTCCTTTTCTTAAAAAACAGGTTGCTATTTGCGCGACGCTCAGAGGATACATGCAACCTTCTCCCAACTCGTTGATGGGATTTCGCGATGTCTTGCAAGCGGTTGACTGTCATCTACTCGATCGACCTGATGAGGCACGGAGAAAAATCCAGGAAGTGCTGAGCTACGTACTTATCGATGGACGCTGCCCTCGACAGTACTCACTACCTGTCAACGGTTTACCCGGCAAAGTAGACTTACGCGAGTTTATCGACCAAGGCGTGTGGGCAATCTCGACGGTCTACAACTACCTAATCGTCACCGGAGACTTTTCTTTCTTGGACGAGCAAGTTGGCTACCACCAGCTATTTCCTGAAGATGAAAATGTGATTGTCCCTGCGGGGCAAAAGGATTCCGTCCTCGAGCATTTGCTACGGATCATGGACTACCTGAGTCAGCATCGCGACACAGAAACCGGTCTGCTCCTGGCTCTCTATGGCGATTGGAACGATGCCTTAGATGGGCTTGGCACGACGCCAGATCCGCACCGACAGTTCGGAACCGGGGTAAGCGTTATGACTAGCCTCCAGTTGTTTAGCAACTGTGCTGAAATCCTTGAGATCTTAGCGAAACACACTCCTGGAAAATTTTCTGATCATGTTTGCCGGTATTCTCAGCTCCGAGTACAACTTAAGTTGGGACTTCTCAAGTATGCCGTGGTCAACCATGAGAACGATCGCAGGATCGTGCATGGTTGGGGGGACAAAAGAAGTTATTTCGTCGGTAGCTACCAAGATAGCGATGGTTTAGCACGCGACAGCTTAACTTCCAACGCGTTTTGGGTTCTCTCCGGTATGCTCGAACAAGAGCCAACGCTTCGTTCCGACATCCTTGCCGCATTTGATCGCCTTGACTCAAAATACGGTCTAAAGACTTTCGAGCCGGGGTTTGCACCGGGTGCCCCTGGCGTGGGGCGGATTGCTCGGCTTCCGCTAGGTACGGCGGAGAATGGCGCGACGTACATCCACGCAACGACTTTTGCGATCGCAGCTCTATTCCGAATGGGGGAAGCTCAAAAAGCCTGGGAGCAAATTGTGAAGATTCTGCCCTTTGCTTCCCACCACCACGACCCAAGCCATTCTCCCTTTGTGATGCCCAATTCATATATCGATAATCCTCAGCTTAATCTGACAGGGCAAAGCATGAATGACTGGCAAACGGGTAGCTCTAACGCGTTGCTGAAATTGCTAGTTCGCTTTGGCTTTGGCTTCCAACCAAATATGAACTGTTTGCACATCGCTCCCGCAGACTGGCTGCCGTTCGATGAATTTGTATTCAATGCCGTTGCGCGACAAAGGGAAGTACGTATTACCTACTCTCGTGAGGGTAGAGAAAAACGCGAAACTTGGCTCAATGGAGAGTTGTTGACGACGAAAAAATTCGACGAGGGGATACTCGCTAACACCGCAACGATTCCCTACGAGGATTTGAGAAGTGACGGGCCCAACGAGATTGCCGTCAAAGACTGAGCAAAGTCTTTCATTTCAAATACCGAACACAACGAAGTTCGGTTGCACAGTGCGTTAGGCGAGCGGCAGATATCTTTTCTTCTTTCTGAGGTTCAAGTGAGGTCGGCCCAGATCTTTTGCATGTAGTCGATGCTTTGCTGCGAGATTTCTTTGGGGCTTGGCTTGTAGTTAAAAACTTCGACCGAGACCCAGCCGTCGTAGGCGACTTCTTTGAGTGCCGCGAAGATGGGGCCGAAGTCCATTTCACCCATGCCGGGGCCGCTCAGGTTGGGGTCGTTGGCATGGAAGTGGGCGATCCACTGGGCGCTGTCGCGAATGATGTCGGGGATCGACTTCGACTCGCTGCTCATCGCTTTCACGTCGAGGTGCAACTGGCAGTGTGGCGAGTCGACCATTTGGGCCAGCCGAATGCCCGACTCGGCGGTTGGCAGGAAATCGCCTTCAGTAGGTGCCAAGGGCTCGAGCGCCAAGGTGAGATTGAGATCAGCGAGTGTCGGCGTGAGTGCTCGCAGCACTTCGGCAGCATGTTGTTCGGCTTCGTCGTAGGTGACGCCGGGAAGCAGATTGCGCTGCAACGGCGAGCCGAGCACCATGACCTTGCCACCCAGGTCGGCGCAAAGTTGTGAAACTGCCTTAAAGTATTCGACCGTTGCGGCGCGGACCGCCTTGTCGGGACTGGTCAGGTACGGTCCCTTGGACTTTGCTAAAATCCAGTGAAGCCCTACGACCTCCAAACCCGCGTTGGCAGCCTGCTGTTTTACTTCGTCGCGCTTTGCGGCAGGGACGTCACGCACGTCAAATATTTCGGCATCGGGCAACAGCGTAAAGGGAGCGATCTCGATGCCAGTGTAGCCCAGGTCTCGCGCGATAGCCCAGGCCTCGTCAAAGGGTTGGTTCTCAAAAGTTTCATTGCAGATGGCGTATTTCATGCGACGTGATACTCGAAAGCGGGGTTGGTTTCAGTAAAGACTGGGCAAACGCAGCAACGAGCATTGTGAACCAAATATCAGCTTCGTGCCAGGGTCTGACCGCACACTTACAATTTCTAGCCGTACGCGGGAGCCGACGGTTGAGAGCGGTTCAAACCGTTGGCTTCCGCCAACGGCTAGCATCGGGAGGGTTCCGTTTTTGCAAAGTGCTCTCGGAAAGCCTGATTGACGTAGCTTTGCCGGATACGTTCTTGTTCAATTCGTAGATTGTTATTTTTGCATTCACGAAATACGATATTTTCTTGTTCCGTAAGATTTATGGGAGCGTTTATTGTTCGCTTCTCCTCCTTTTTCAATTGGATCGCTAAGCGACGATGCGTCTCAAATGTCACTGGGTCCATCATAATGCTTTCAACTTGCGTGAATAATTTTCGGAAACTAGACAGAATTTGGAATCCAGCAACATCGAGGTCGCCCCAGTAGAGGATCGGCATATTTTCCAGCCACTTGAGCTTATGCAATGTGACCACGGCTTTTCCCTCGCCGCAGATTCCCATCGCCCTTGGAAAGGTTGGCAAAGTTAGCAATGGAATCTGGTTTTCCACAACAATCACTGAGATCTTGTTAATAGGCAGTGTTTTAAGTGCGTGAGCAGGCAACGAAATTTCTTGAAAAGGAAGCTGCAATTCCGCCATCAATTGGGCGTCTAGCAGACGAAGAGTATGATGCCGTTGCTTATCACGCAACCCATACCGGCCAGCGAAGGTAGTTTCGTTGACGTCTATCGCAGAACCAGGCAGTAGGATTTCGAACCACTGTCGAAGGACTGTTTCGTTCTCTTCGATGAATTTTGTGTGGACATCAACGGGAATTTGCCGAGCGTAGCAATCCGGCAGCGGGTTTTCTTGAAAGAACTTGGTGACGGCGATAAGACCTGCGAGGTGCTCGGAGTATTTTGCAAGAGTTTGCACGTTTTGCACAAGCCACTTGTTTAGTTCCGGCAGTTCTTCACGTACCCTGCGAACTACTTCGCAGGTTGATTGAAAAGAATACTTCGGCCGTGCCAGCCTGAGCAAGTCGTCGAGTGTTTCGATCCAGATACTCTCGGGCCTACGGTTGTGTCCCTTGAGAGACGACTTCACATTACGCCAACGAACTCGATATCCCCAGTCACGCTGGTCTTTTGATTTTTTTTCTAGTAAATCGACTTCCTGGATATCTCTAGCGATGTCGTCTTTACTCAACTTGAGATTGGCAGGAACTCGTTGCGGGCGGAAACTTTCCTCTTTGCCTTGGATCCAATCTTTGAGATACGCCCGGTAGAGAGGACCAGCTTTCCTGGCGATTTCATCAGGCGTAATCACAAGAGGGTCGTCCTACTTTACATTTGGCGGTCGTTGACTTATTGTCTGCCCGTTATTAGCAAACTGTTTGACTGCTTCTTCGTACTCGCGGGCGGTCATGCTGTAGAGTTGCGAGTGGTTGGTCGTTTCGTCTTTAACCACCTGTAGGTATTGGTCGACAAAAGATTCGGTCACACGGGCTTTGGCGTCCAGTGGAGCCACGATGAGCAGCTGCAAACCGAATTGGGCGAACAGCTTCAGA
>Ga0114931_10005130_pt1 | contig 16213 bp, 11 predicted proteins | sample 2SBtaG_FD_89579 | JGI IMG/M metagenome (GOLD analysis project Ga0114931, IMG submission 89579) | Deep subsurface microbial communities from Kolumbo volcano to uncover new lineages of life (NeLLi) - 2SBTROV14_V59a metaG | ecosystem: Environmental > Aquatic > Marine > Volcanic | place: Kolumbo...
CAGGAGGAGACCGCCACCCGCGAGCTCGCGGCGCGCGCCGCCGAGGCGATCGCCGACAACGAGACGGCGCAGCTCGAGCAGGCCGAGATCGTCGCCGACGGTCGGGTCCGTGTCGAGGAGCTGAGCCAGGCGCTGACCGAGCTCAAGGTGCGCATGGCGCAGCTGGGCGAGAAGCGGGCGTCGGTGTCGGCGCGGGCGATGCAACTGGAGATGGCCGACCGCGAGCTGGGCGACCGCATCGGCAAGCTGCGCGCCAGCATCGACGAGGGCGGGGCGCGGGCCGAGAGCCTGCGCGCCGACTGCGAGGCCCTCAGCGCCGAGCTGGTCGAGGTGCGCAAGGACCACGCCGACAAGGCCGAGGCGCTGTCCACCGGACGCGGCACCTACGAGACCCGCCTGATCGAGCTGCAGATCGCTGAGGTCACCGTGCGCGAGCTGCGCGCCAGGGCCGAGCATCTCGGCGGCGACGTCAACGCCTTCGAGCTCGAGCGCCAGGGCGTGGGCACCAACCGCCAGCTCCTGGAAGAGGGGATCATGGAGCGCTACCGGGTGGTGCTGCGGCGCGAGCTGGGCGACTTCCACCTGCGGCCGCTGCCCGGTCCCGACGAGGACAAGCGGCTCGAGCAGCTCAAGAGCCTCATCGACCGGATGGGCGCCGACATCAACCTGACCGCCATCGAGGAGTTCAAGGAGGTGTCCGAGCGCCACGAGTTCCTGTCGACCCAGCAGGTCGACCTGGAGAACGCGGTCGGCCAGCTCGAGCGGGCGATCAACAAGATCAACAAGACCAGCCGCAAGCTGTTCCGCGACACCTACGAGGCGATCAACGCCAAGTTCCAGGAAGTCTATCCGCGGTTGTTCCGCGGCGGCCGCGCGCGGCTGTCGCTGGTCTACGCCGACGCCAACAACCAGGACATCCTCGAGGCCGGCGTCGAGATCATGGCGCAGCCTCCGGGCAAGAAGAACTCGACCGTCGAGCAGCTGTCCGGCGGCGAGAAGGCGCTCACCGCGGTGGCCCTGATCTTCGCCATCTTCCTCATCAAGCCGTCGCCGTTCTGCCTGCTCGACGAGGTCGATGCGCCGCTCGACGACACCAACGTCGATCGCTACAACGAAATCGTCCGGCAGATGACCGACCGCAGCCAGTTCATCATCATCACGCACAACAAGCGGACCATGGAGATCGCCGACCACCTGTACGGCGTCACCATGCAGGAGCCGGGCGTGTCCAAGCTGGTCTCGGTCAACCTGAGCAAAGTCGCGGCCGCGGCCGCGTAGGGAGGCACGGGCGACCTGCGGGGCCGGGTTCGGGACCGGGTCCGTGACCGGGTCCGGACGCGGGTGCGGACGCGGGCGTCCGCTCAGGCGACCTGGCGCATGCTGCGACTGTGCGAGATGCGCCGCAGAACGCTGCCGAGGCCGTCGCGGGGGCCGGTCTCGATGACCGGGATGCCGTGGCGGAGGATGGCGCGGCTGGCGGTGTCGAGCACGGCGCGGGCGTCGCGGCCGAGGACGGCGGCGACGCTCTGCGCCTCGGGGCTGCGCGGTGGCGGGGCGAACGCGGGGCCGAACGGCGCCACCACCACCACGCGCTGACCGCCGCGCTTGGCCCGCGCCAGCGGGGCGATCGATAGCTCCGGCGCCTCGGCCACGCCGACCAGATCGGAGATGACCATGATGACGTCGGCCCGCGACTCGGTGGTCACACGGTTGATCGCGGCAGCCAGCCCGCGGGCGCGGCGGCCGGCCTCGTGGCGCGGGCGGTACGGCAGCTCGATGCCGCGCAGGCGGCAGAACAGGCGCAGCTTGGCCATGCGCGGATCGGCGTCGGCCGACACGTTGACCCGCGACCACCACCACGCCGGCGCCAGCGATCGCTGCTGCGCCGCCTGGCCCATCGACTTGAGCAGGGTGGTGACCACCGTGTTCATGACTCCCAGGTCGTACAGCTCACCGGACGGCCCGGCCTGGATCCGCTCCCACTTGGGGCTGTCGAGCGGCGGCGCCCGCTGCAGGCGCACGTCGACCGCTTCCTGGTGGGCCAGGTATTTGGCCACCGCGGTGACCAGCTCGCCGGTGGTCAGGTCGGTCAGGTCTTCGTCGACGATGCTGTGCAGCTCGACCAGTCGGTCGACCAGCTTGAGAAAGTGGTGGTGACCGGTGCCCGGGCGCAGCTCGGAGTAGATGCGCGAGTCGAACGTGATCAGACCGACCCGGTCGCCGGCCTCCAGCGCGCTGCGGGCCAGCGCGGCGGCAGTGTCGATGGCGTAGTCGAGCTTGGTTCGCCCCGGGTGCCCGCCGCGCATGCTGCCGGAGATGTCGACCAGGATCTGGTGCGTCACCACGATCTCGGTCTCCATCTCGCGCACGGTCAGCTTGCGCCGGCGCGCGGTCGCCTTCCACGCGATCTGCTTGAACGGGTCGCCCATGAAATGGTCGCGCAGCTCGCGCAGCTCGCCCTGCAGGCCGCGCTGGCGCACCTGGTGCAGGCCGACCCGCTCGTGCAGCGCGCCGCCGCGGGGGCGCATGCTGGCAAAGCGCGACAGCGCCGTCGCCCGCGGGAACACCTTGAGCGCGATCGGGTTGGGGAAGTAGGCGCGGACGTCGAACAGACCCAGGATGTCGCCGAAGATCAGCACCGCGCCGTGGACCACCTGGTAGCCGGCCGACGCCGCCCGGGTCTCGCCGACCAGCTCGACCTGGCGGCCGGCCGGGACCAGCGCTTCGAGGTGCTGCGGCAGCTCCAGCGCCGCGGTGCCGAGGATGTCGCACGACAGGACCCGCAGCGGCCGGCCGCCGTGATTGCGCAGCGCCACGTGCAATTCGAACGGTCGGTCGACCGACAGCGCGCCGCCCGGCTGATCGCCCGGTGGCACCCACCACGACAGCTCGATCTTGCGCCGCCGCAGGAGGATGGCGGTGGGGAAGAACCACAGGTAGGCGGCCAGCACCGCGAAGATCACCACGCCGCCCAGCGCCACCAGCGGCGGCGCGGTGTACAGCGCCCCGACGATGACGAACGTGGCACCGCTGGCCAGGACCAGCTTGCCGCGCATCGCCAGCGATGGGATCACGCCGGGGCTACTCCGCGAACCGGTTGGCGTGGGCCGGGTTCTTGTACGCCACCTGGTCGATCGCCTCGCGCACGACCATGCCGGCGTGTACCCCTTCGAGCTCGGCGTCCGGGGTCATGATGATCCGGTGCGACAGCACCAGCGGCGCCAGGTCGCGCACGTGGTCGGGCAGGACGAAGTCGTGGCCGCGGATCAGCGCCAGCGCCTTGGCCGCCTCGAGCAGCGCCAGCGCCGCGCGCGGCGACGCGCCCAGGTAGACCCGGCGGTGGCGGCGAGTGTGGCCGACCAGCCCGAGGATGTAGTCGAAGATCTCGTCGGCGACGTGGACGCTGGCCGCCAGCTCGTGCATGCGCAGGACGTCGTCGGGGCCGAGCAGCGGCGACAGCTCCGGCACCGGGCGGTTGTAGGTGGCCAGCATCCGCTTCTCGTCGGCCTGCTCGGGGTAGCCCATCACCAGCTTGATGAGGAAGCGATCGACCTGGGCCTCGGGCAGCGGGTAGGTGCCCTCGTGCTCGATCGGGTTCTGCGTGGCCAGGACGATGAACGGCCGGTCGAGCGCGCGGGTCTCGCCCTCGATGGTCACCTGCGACTCCTGCATCGCCTCGAGCAGTGCCGACTGGGTCTTGGCCGGCGCGCGGTTGATCTCGTCACCGAGCAGCACGTTGGTGAAGATCGGTCCCTCGCGGAGGATGAACTCGTTGGTCCGCATGTCGAGGATGTAGGTGCCGGTGATGTCGCTGGGCAGGAGGTCGGGGGTGAACTGGATGCGCCGGTAGGAGCAGCCCAGGGTCTTGGAGAACGCCTTGACCAGGGTGGTCTTGGCCACGCCGGGCACGCCCTCGATGAGCACGTGGCCGCGGGCGACCAGGGCCGTCAGCAGCGCCTCGGTGACCTGGGGCGAGCCGATGTAGGCCTTGGCGACCTCCTGGATGACCGCCTGCGCGATCTCTCCCACCTGGGTGAGCACGTTTCGTGCGATGCCGCCGGCTGCCATGAATCCCTACTTTCCTCTGAGGACTTTCTCGAGCGTCTCCACCTCGGAGCGCAGCCGCTCGAACTCGCGCCGCGAAACATAACTCACGCCGAACGGAGATGCTGCCTGCCAGCGGCCGGGCAGCGCCTTGAGCCGGGCGTAGATCGGCCGCAGCGCCGCCACCGCCTCGTCTCGTCCCGCCTCGTGCAGTCGCCGGTACAGCTCGGTTTCGGACAACCCGTGGAGCGGCTCGGGGCATTCCAGCACCCGCTCGAGCTCGGCGCCGGCAATGTCGCGGAGGATGGCAGCGGGCAGGGCGTAGCTCTGGCGTGGGCCGGGCCGGTCGTATGTCGCCACCACTCGCTCGAAGTCGGGGATGCCGCCGCCCGAGGGGCCGCGGGTCCAGCTGCCGTCCAGCGTGTTCTTGCGCCGCAGTGGCACCGTGATCGCGGCACTCAGGGCGACCACGAGCGACAACAGGATCGACAGCGCCAGCAGCGCCTGCTTGGTCAGCAGGTAGTCTTTGTTCTTGTCCAGCCAGCGGTTGAAGTTGTCGATGGTGCTGTCGACCTTGCCGCCCAGGGTGCCGTCGTCGAGCACGCCTTCGGGCTCGCCCCACACCTCGAACTGCCCGCGCAGGATCACCAGCCGCGTGGTCGTGCCCGGACGCATCAGCCAGCGGATGGCGTTGGCCGCGAACTGCAGGTTGCCGGGGAACTGCAGCATGCGGTTGATGAAGATGCTCGGGTCCGAGCTGATGAGCACCCGGCCGGTGCCCAGCTTGCCGGCGGCGATCACGCCTTCGTTGTCGCCGAAACCGAACACCACCTCGGCGCCGGAGACGTCCTGCAGCACCGCCGTGTAGTTGGTCACCAGCTCGGGGGCGCCGTCGGCCAGTGGGTGGTCGGGCAGCCATGCGGTGGCGATCGGGGCGTACGAGCGGTCGGCGGCGTAGCGCTTGGCGTCGACCGCGGCGCCGCTGCCGCGCAGGATCGAGAAGTAACCCAGGGTTTCGCTGCTGTCGCCGAAGTCGTCGGCCAGGAGCAGCCGGCCGCCGTTGCGCACGAACGCGGCCACGTGAGTCGGCTGCAGCCGCTGCATCGGGTAGAGGATGACGAGGATGTCGCCGGACCCCAGCTCGTTCCAGTCGATCTGCTCGGGGGCGTAGACCTCGAGGCCCATGCCGCGGGCCAGGGCGACCAGCCGGGTCAGCCCGTTCCACGCCGTCGAGTCGGGATCGTAGTCGGCGCCGGGCAGCGGGGCGCTGGTCGGATCGCCCGGACCGACGTCGGCATCGGTCTGGGCGCGGGCGACCGCGGGCGCCGCCACCAGTACCGCCAGGACCAGCGCCGCCAGCCCGATGCGCGCGCGCCCCATCAGCCCATCTCCGCGCGCAGGGCGACCGCCGCCGACGCCAGCGTATCCATCGCCAACCCCAGCGGCGCCGGGTGCTGCGCCGCGACCATCGCGTAGTAGCCCTCGCCGACCGAGTGCAGGACGATGTCCAGCTTCTCGTGGGCGAAAAGGATCACCTCCGCCTCGCCGTAGTGGAAGGTGTGCAGCGCCGCCTGCACGTGGGAGGCGATGATCCCGAAGTGCGCGGTCAAGACCGCCCACTCGTACGGATCGCCGGCGGCGAACGAGTCGACGATCTCTCCGTCGCCTGCGGCGAAGGCGCCGCCGATGGCGCCCGGGATGCGTTCCACCGCCCCCGCGAGGATGTCGGAGAAGATCGAGCTCATTGGCCGCCGGCACCGCTCGGCTCCAACAGGTGGGCGCGCTCCTCGTCGACCTTGGCCAGACGGAACAGCCAGCCGTCGTCGATCGCCGGCTTGCCGCCGTAGAGCGACTCGGACCAGTGGACGAAGGCGAGCAGTCGCGAGCGGGCGAAGATCTTCTGCCGCAGATCGGGAATCGCCTGCTCGAACGAGATGTTCACCGACGGCAGGATGTCGACCAGCAGAATGACGTCGAAGCCCCAGCGGCTGCGGATCGGCGCGTGGACCATCCCCGGCTCGGGAATTTCCCAGGTCGCGCGCGAGTAGACCTCCTGGATGCGGCTGTGCTGGGGGAAGCTGAACGGGTACTTCTCGTGGGCGATCTCCCACGGCGCGGCGACCTCGGCCGCCTCGCGCAAGAAGGTCCCCTCGGTCAGGTCGTGCTGGCCCTGGAAGTGCCAGTAGACGAACCACGACATCGTCATCGCCGCCCAGAACTTGGGCTTCCACGTCGGCGTCTTCTCCGACATCTTGATGCGCGCGTACTGGGTCTCGCGACGCTCCACTGGTCGCACGTACTCGTGGTCCTCGAGCTGCGCGTAGGCCGCGCGCAGGTCCGACTCGGGGATATCCTCGGGGCTGGAGAAGTGGGCCAGGAACTGGTCGTCGATGAGCGCGCGCGCCATCTCGTTCTTGCGCGCGTCGAGCACCGCCGGGTTGGTGCGGTAGCCCTTGCGGTCGGCCTCGCCGGCCAGGAGCTGGAAGTCGATGCACTCCTCCAGCGCGGCCCGCTTGTCCAGGTGGTGGGCGGCAGCCTGTCGCTCGACGCAGTCGCCGTAGACCGGCACGCCGTCGACCCGCGCGACCATCACCCGATCGCCCGGGTCGGCGGTGATCGACACGTCGGCGGCCGCGGGCGCCGGCGCCGCGCCGGGTTTGGCTCGGCGCGACTCCTTGCTGCCGCACGCGGCCAGGACGACCGCGCCAATGATCCAGGTTCGTCGCATCAGTCCTTCTTGACCAGCGCCAGCCGCGCCATCTCCTTGGCCACCGAGATCACCGCCAGGCCGATGAACATCAGGATGATGGCGGCCGCGTAGTCGCGGTGGGCCAGATAGCCGATGCACTCGTAGAAGAAGAAGATGCTGCCGAGGATGAGCGAGAGTGAGAGGATCTCGAAGAACACGGGCAGCTCCTTAGAAGTAGCGCGACCACAGCAGGATCGCCATCAGCCCCAGCGCGACCGCCATGGCGACGTAAAAGGCCGGACGGGGGCGGCCGCGGCGGGCGTCGGCGCGCAGCCGGGATAGCTGGCCGGCCAGGTCGCGGTCGCCGGTGCGGTGCGGTTTGAGCACGCCGAGGAAGACGTACGAGTACAGGATCAGCCACAGGGCAATCACCAGCAGGTCGAGCATGGTGGTCATCGATGCCACCCGTCCGGGGAACATCGTCCGCATGAACGCCTGGTTGGTGTGGTGGAAGTTGGCGAAGTAGATCAGCACCAGCGGGCAGACCACCGCCAGGATGGTCAGCTCGAGGTAGATGCGGAAGCGGCGGCGCCAGCGCGGCGGCACCGGCTGTCGCGACGACGACAGCGGGCGCACGTTGGTCGGCGGTGGCGGCTCGTGGAACGAGGTGAAGAACGACGCGCTCATCAGATAGGCGACCAGCCCGACGGCGACGATGCTGAAGCGGAGCAGGCCGTAGACGTGGGCCGAGGCCATCTCCGGCACCAGCGCCACCGGCAGGAGCAGGGCCGAGGGGAAGCCGGCCAGGAGCACCGCCTCCGACCGCCGCCACAGCCCCAGCATCAGCACCGGCAGCGGCACCAGCGCCGCGGTCAGCGCGGCCGGATCGGCCCAGGCGCCGACGAACGAGCCGGGCAATAGCACGACGGACACCCAGACGTTGATGCCCAGGACCAGGGCGACACCGTCGGCGAATGTGCGCCATTTGCCGAGGCGGCTCCAGGCTCCCGCGGGCATGGCCTCGAATCGTAGCTCGCCCGGCCCCCGGCTGCCAGGTCAGCGGACTACGCGGTCGTCGTCCAGCAGCGCGAGATCGCGGGCGGCGCCCAGTCGCTGGAAGACCTCCCGGGCGGTCTTCCGCTGGGATGTTGCCCGCGCGCGATCCCCGGGGCCGCGGCGCAGGCAGAGCATGCGGGCGGTCTGTGCGGTGGTACGGGCGGCCTCGAACGGATCGCTGCCGGACAGGCAGGTCCGGGCGCGGTCGAGCAGCTCCTCGGCCTCGCCGAACTGGTCCCGCAGCGCCAGGACCCCGGCGAGGATGCGCGCGGCGATCCCGGCGTCGAAGGTGGGCTCGGACGGGGCCGAACCAGCCGCCAGTGCCAGCGCGTGCCGGGCAGCGCGCTCGGCAGCGTCCAGGTTGCCCCGTGCGACCTCGATGCGGGCGCGGAAGCCGTAGCACTCGGGCAGGAACCCGCGGAAGCCGACCCGCGCGGCCATATCGACGGCGCGGTCGAGCTCGGCTTCGGCGGCGTCCAGCTCGCCGGCGTCGACCAGCCAGCCGCCCAGATTGCTGCGCACCAGCGCTATCGTCGTGACCGTGCTGGTTCGGCGCGCCAGCTCGAGCGCGCGGCGGGTGTGATCGATCGCCGCGTCGTAGCGGCCCATGCTGGAGTAGGTGACGCCCAGGTTGATGTGAGCGGTCAGCTGCATGAGCAGATCGCCCAGCTCGCGGCCGATCGACAGGTTGCGCTGGTTGCAGGCCAGCTGGTCGCTCCACCGGCCTGCGCGCATGTAGGCTGCGCCCAGTCGGCTGAGCGCGCTCGCCAGCTCGCGGCGCCGGGACGTGTGCTCGAGCAGCGCCACCGCCCGCTCGCCGTAGGTGAGGCCGGCGGCGTTGTCGGTCATGACGTAGCCGAGCAGGTAGGCGAGGGTGCCGTACAGCGCCGCGACCACCGTCAGATCGCGCCGGGCAGCGTCGGTGAGCTCGTCGTTTGGCGCCAGGATCGCCAGACCGCGGCGGCCGTAGTCCAGTGCAGCGGTGTTGTTGGCGGCGCGGGTCGCGAGCCCGCACAGCTTGTTGAGCAGGCGGCCGGCGACCAGCGGATCGCGATCGCCGATCCGCTCGAGCGCAGCCAGGTAGGCGGCCTCGCCCGCTTCGGTGGTCTCGGCCAGGCTGACCGCGTCGCCCAAGAGCTCGAGCAGCGCCGCCGGTGGCTCGTCGGTCAGCTCGCGGGCGTGGCGCAGCGCCTGCGCCGCCTCCTTATAGGCGAACAGCGCCAGCGCGCGGATGCCGGCGGCCAGATAGGCGCGGCGCGCGTTGTCGGGGTCGCCGCCGAGATCGTAGTGGTCGGCGACCGCGGCCAGGAGCACCGGGTCGGCGCGCTCCGGATCGCGCACCCGCGGCTCCAGCCAGCGGGCCACCGCGTTGTGGGCGCGGCGGCGTTCGCGCGGCGCCAGCTGCTGGTAGGCGACGTCGCGGACCAGCGCGTTGCCGAAGACGTAGCGCTCGTCGTCGACGTCGGTGGGCGGCAGCGGCGAGACGATGGCGCGGTGCTCGAGCTCGGCGAGGATGGCGTCGAGCTCGACGTCGTCCATGGCGGCGGGCGAGGGCAGGGCGGCGCGCGCTGCCTCGCGCCAGAATTCGCGGCCGACCACAGCGGCGGCGCAGGCGACCTCGCGGGCGCGCAGAGGCAGCCGGTCGAGACGTCCCTGCACCGCGGCCTCGACGGTGGCCGGCAGCGGCGTGACCCGGGTCGGCGCCGGTCCGCGCTCGGCCAGCTCGCGCGCCAGCTCCTCGACGAAGAACGGGTTGCCGCCGGCGCGGGCGACCAGCGCCCGGAGGTCGACGTCGGCGGCCGACGGCGCCAGTTGCCGGGCCAGCTCCATCGCCGCGTCGTCGGCGATCGGCCCCAGCTCGACGACCGTGCGCTCGCCATCGGCGCCGGCGGCGGCAGCCCGGCGCTCGGGACGGCCGAACAGGATGACGGTCACGGGAACCCGATCGAGCTCGCGCGCCAGGACGTCGACCAGCGCCAGCGACACCTCGTCGGCCCACTGCACGTCTTCCAGCAGCAACACCACCGGCCGGCGCGCCGCGCGCTCTTCCAGCCAGCGGCGGGCGGCGGTGAACATCGCCCGCCGATCCGGCGCGCTGGCGCTGCCCGCCGCTTCGACCCAGGCCGGCGCCGCGCTGCCCAGGAGCGACAGCGGCGCCACCTCGCCCAGCGGCGTCGCCCGACCCAGCAGCCAGTCGACCTCGCGGCGCTCGTCGACCCGCCGGACCAGCGACGCGCGCAGGCGACTCTTGCCGTAACCGGTCGGCGCGACCACGGCGGCGAAGCGCGGCTGGCGGCTCTCGCAGCTGGCCAGGATCAGCTGCTCCAGCACCGCCAGCTCGGCGTCGCGCCCGAGCAGCGGCTCGTCGGCGCCGGCGATCTCGACGCCGTCGGCGGTGGCCAGGCGAACCTCGAGCGCGCGCTCGCCGTGACCGCCCAGCTCGACCAGCTCGAAGCGGCCGGCCAGCTGGCGCGCGGTCGGTGGTGACGCCCGCACTTGCCCCGGCGTCGCCTCGTCGGCCAGCGCGTGGGCGCGGGCCAGCGCCTCGCCCGACGCGGTCGGGCCGGACGGGTCGCGGCGGTAGAGCAGCCGGCCGGTGTCCAGGCCGACCCTGCCGGCGACGCTGGCGCTGAGCAGAGCGTGGGCGGCACGGGCGGCACGGGCGGCGTCGTCGCCGACGGTGACCGGCGCGCCGAACAGCGCGGTGATGCCGGTATCCGAGACCTTGATCGGTGTACCGCCCAGGTCGACGACGATGCGCTCGAACAGGTCGCCCGGTCCGCCCAGGACGATCGGCCGGGTCAGCTCGGCATCGTCGGGGTGAGCCGGGAGCGCCGGATCGCGCTCGCCGCGGCAGACCAGCTGCAGCACCGTGGCCACGCGAACCTGGGCGCGGCCGGTGGTCGGGTGGCGGGTGGCGATAGGCGCGCCGCCGACCGGCACCGACGTGGCGGTGACCGTGGGATTGTCGGCGCCGGCCAGGGTCGCACTGTTGGCAACCCCGGGCCCGGCCGGCGGGTTCCAGACCGCGCTGCCGTGGCCGCGGGCGGCGTCGGCCAGCTCGGCGGCCAGCGCGTCGACCGAGCGGGTGCGCTTCCCGGCGTCGAACGCCATCGCCCGCTGCAGGGCGGCGTGCAGCATCGCCACCACCTCGCCGTCGGCCATCCCCGCGGGCAGTGGCGGCACCGGCGGGTTGGTGCGCGCGCGCTGCACCGCCGCATCGAGGCTGGCGGTGGGAAACGGCTGGCGACCGGCGAGCAGCTCGTAGACGACCACGGCGGTGGCGAAGACGTCGATGCGCTGGTCGAAGCGCTCGCCGCGCAGCACTTCGGGCGCGATGTAGGCCGGGGTTCCGGCGATAACGCGCCGCTGGGTGGCCAGATCGGTGACCAGGCCGGCGACGCCGAAGTCGGTCAGCACCGCGCGCCCCTGCTCGAGGATGATGTTGTCCGGCTTGACGTCGCGGTGCAGGACGCCGGCGCCGTGGGCCGCCGACAGCGCCGAGCAGACCTGCACGACCACGTCGATGCGGCGGGGCAGGGTCATGCCCGGGGAGTGGCGCTGGTCCTCGAGCGCCGCCCGCAGGGTGCGGCCGCGGATCAGCTCCATGGTGACGAACAGCTGCGCCTCGTGCTCGCCCAGGTCGTGGACCCGGCAGACGTTGGGATGGGAGACCCGCCGGGCCAGCCGGACCTCGGCGCGCAGCCGCTGGCGGTGCTCCTGATCCCGCGACAGGTCGGCGTGGAGCAGCTTGAGCGCGATCGCCTCGTCGAGGTGCTGGTCGAACACCTCGTAGACCGCGCCCATGCCTCCGGTGCCCAGGCGTCGCTCCACGCGGTAGCGTCCGGCGAGCACGCTGCCCCGCGTCAGCGGTTGCGAGTCAGGCGAGTCCGAGTCCCCACCCCTCCCGCCGCCGTCCTTCGGATAGAGGGTCATGCCGACGAGCCCTGCCGCCAGGATACCACCGAGACCAAGCCGCACGGCCTGGGGCTTCTACTCCAGACGCAAAGGTGGTACCTCACCCGGCATGCGCCGAATCGTCGTCGCCATCGACGGCCCCGCGGGGGCTGGCAAGTCCACGGTCACCAAGCGGCTGGCCCGGGAGCTGGGTTACGCGCTCCTCGACACCGGCGCGCTCTACCGCACCGTCGCGCTGGTCGGCGAGCGCCAGGGGGTGTCGTGGGACGACGAGGCCGGGCTGGCTCAGGTGGCGCGGGATCTCGACGTCGACTTCCATTTCGAAGGTGGCGTGAACCGGGTGACGGTCGGCGGCGACGACATCACCGAGGCGATCCGCTCCCCGCACATCTCGGAGGGGGCGTCGGTGGTCTCCGCCCTGCCCGGGGTGCGGGCGGCGCTCCTCGACCTGCAGCGGCGGCTGGGGGCCGCGGGCGGCGTGGTCGCCGAGGGTCGAGATATCGGCACCGTGGTCTTTCCCGGGGCCGAGGCCAAGTTCTTCCTGACCGCCTCGGCGGAGGTCCGGGCCCGGCGCCGCTGCGACGAGATGCAAGCCGCCGGACGCGAGGTCGATTTCCAATCGACGCTCGAGGAAATCCGGATCCGCGACGACCGCGATTCAAATCGCGCGGTTGCGCCGCTGAGCCAGGCTCAGGATGCGCTCCGGGTAGACTCTTCGGAGATGGGCATCGACGAGGTGGTCGCGCTCATGCACGCCAAGGTCGAGGCCGCCGCCGCGGACTAGAGCGGCCGGTCGGCGCTCTGGCCGGTCAGCCCCCCTCAGCGGCCCGGAAGTGGTTGACAAAGCGGGTGCGCAGCGGTACCAGTCTCCCCCTGTGCCTGCCGGCCGAGCCGGCCGCCTCGCGCAGGAATCGTCGAAGGAGACTAGGAAGCTTTGCAAATGGTGGAAGTCGATCGAACCCAAGGTGGAGAGAGCTTTGCCGCGCTCTTCGAAGAAAGCCTGAAGGGCGAAGAGATCAAAGAAGGCGATATCGTCAGCGGCACAGTCATCTCGGTCGGCAAGGACTTCGCCATTGTCGACATCGGGTACAAGTCGGAGGGACAGATTCCCATCGACGAGTTCCGCGGTGCCGACGGCACAATCGAGGTCAGAGCCGGGGATAACGTGGACGTCCTCCTCGAGAACCGCGAAAACGACGCGGGGATGATCGTCCTGTCGAAGGAGAAGGCTGACCGGCTCAAGGTCTGGGACGAGATCTCGGCCGCTTGCGAGCGGGACGAGCTCATCGAGGGCACCGTCTCGCAGCGGGTGAAGGGCGGTCTCAGCGTCACCATTCGCGGTGGCGTGAAGGCGTTCCTCCCCGGCTCGCAGGTCGACCTGCGCCCCGTGCGCAACCTCGACACCTTCATTGGCCAGAGCTTCAAGTTCAAGGTCATCAAGTTCAACAAGAAGCGCGGCAACATCGTGCTCAGCCGGCGCGTGCTCCTGGAGAAGGAGCGGGCGGCGCTGAAGGAGTCCACGCTCGAGCGCCTGAAGGAAGGCCAGATCGTCGAGGGTATCGTCAAGAACCTCACCGAGTACGGCGCTTTCATCGACCTCGGCGGCATCGACGGCCTCCTGCACATCACCGACATGAGCTGGGGCCGGGTTTCGCACCCGTCCGAGCTGTTCCAGGTCGGTGACCACGTCCGCGTGAAGGTCCTCAAGTTCAATGCCGAGACCGAGCGCGTGTCGCTGGGCCTGAAGCAGATCACCGAGGATCCGTGGAGCAAGGCCCAGGAGAAGTACATCCCGGGCACCGTCGTCCGCGGCAAGGTGGTCTCGCTCAAGGACTACGGCGCGTTCATCGAGCTCGAAGAGGGCATCGAGGGCCTGGTCCACATCTCCGAGATGAGCTGGACCCGCCGGGTCAAGCACCCGTCCAAGGTCGTCGCCGTGGGCGACGTCGTGGAGGCCGTCGTTCTCGACGTAGATGTCGAGAACAACCGCATCTCGCTGGGCATGAAGCAGCTCGAGCCCAACCCGTACGAGCAGCTCACCGAGAAGTACCCGCCCGGCACCGTGGTCAAGGGCAAGGTCCGCAACATCGCCGACTTCGGTATCTTCGTCGAGATCGAGGAAGGCATCGACGGCCTGGTCCACATCAGCGACATGTCGTGGACCCAGCGGGTCAAGCACCCGTCCGAGCTCTACCAGAAGGGCGACGAGGTCGAGGCCGTTCTCCTCAACATCGATACCGAGGAGGGCGACAAGCCGAAGATCTCCCTGGGCATCAAGCAGCTGGTTGCCGATCCCTGGGATCGCATTCCCCACGACTACCCGACGGGCAAGGTCGTGAATGCGAAGGTGCTCAAGATCCTCGACTTCGGCGCCTTCGTCGAGATCGAGCGCGGCGTCGAGGGCCTGGTGCACATCTCGGAGATCTCCGAGGAGCACGTCGAGGACCCCCGCGCGGTGCTGACGCCGGGCCAGGACGTCCGGGTCAAGGTCATCAGCGTCGATGGGGCCGAGCGCAAGATGGGCCTGTCGATCAAGGCCGCCACGCGCGACGCCGAGCTGGCCGAGGCGCAGGGCTACGCGTCCGGTGCGACCGGTGGCGCCACCCTGGGTGACGTCATGGCCAGCAAGCTGGGTGCCGCCCTGGGCAAGGTCAAGGACAAAGAGAAGGACAACGAGGCGTAAGCCTCCGTCCCTGATTGAGTGGCAAACGCCCCGCGCTGCGGGGCGTTTTCGTTTTCGGCACCGGGTCCGTGGTAACGTCGTCCTGATGGCGGGAGGTGTCCCGTGATCCGCTGGCTGCGGGTCGTGGCGCTGGGCACGGTCGTCTTATCGATGATCGGGTTGGGTGTCTGTGTCGGCCTGTTCCTGGTCGCCAACGACAGTTGGGTTCGGATCGACGTGCCCAAGTGGCTGGGGTGGCTGTTCGGCGACCGGCAGGTGGAGATGTGGCTGCCGGCGCTCATCGCCGGCTGGCTGGTCACGGTCGTCGGCGCCGTGGTGTTGCTGACCTGGTCGATGTACTACGTCTGGCGCCGTCGCCAGTACGAGTCGCTGATCGGCCGGCTCGAGCGCGAGCTGGCGGCGCTGCGCAACCTACCGTTCACCAATCCGGCGCCGCTCGAGGACCTGCCGGAGCGCCCCGACCCGGAGGCCGCGCGCCTGCTGGCCGGTGACGACGACGACGACGGCGGGCGCGCCTTCGAGCGGGGCAGCTGATGGGCGCCGCGCTGGTCCTGTTCCTCCTGGGCTTCGGCGCCCTCGCCGTCGGCGTGCTGATCGGGCGCTACTACGTGCCCGACGACCGGATGCTCCGGCGCACTGCGCGCCACGCGCGGTCGTACATGAAGGCGGTCAATCACCTGCTCGCCCGCAACCAGGACGCGGCCATCGACGAGCTGCGCCTGGTGGTGTCGGAGAACATCGACGACATCGAGCCGTACTTCGCCCTCGGTGCCATCTTCCGCAGCCGCGGCGAGACCGAGCGCGCCATCCGCGTGCACCAGGCGATCGAGCTGCGCGAGGGCTCGAGCAAGAAGATCCGCCTGCGCGCGCGCTACGAGCTGGGCCTCGACTTCCGCGCCGCCGGCATGCCGCGGCGAGCGACCCGGGCGATGGAAGATTGTCTGGCCATCGAGGGCAAGCACGAGGGCGCCCTGCGCGCGCTGTGCGGCCTGTACGAGGAGCAGGGCCGCTACGCCGAGGCGGCCAGCGCCTGGCGGCGGCTGTACAAGCAGCTCGGCGATGGCGAGCGCCACGGCCGCGAGGAGCATCTGCTGGTGGCGGCGGCGCAGCGGGCCGTCGCCAGCGGCGACGTCGACTCGGCCAAGCGCTTCCTCCGCGACGCCGAGAAGCTCGACGGCGACAGCGCCCACTTCCTGGCCGCGTCGGCCGAGCTGGCTGCCGCCCGCGGCAACTACAAGGGCGCGTCGGCGCGGCTGCGCCAGGCGCTGGCCGCGTCGCCGGACCTGGCGCCGTTCCTGGTCGTCGGACTGCTTCAGGCCGAGCGCGAGCTGGCCACCGCCGAGGTCGACAAGGAGCAGAAGAAGGCCGACCCGCCGCTCGGCGACGCCGCGCGCGAGGCCGAGATCGAGAAGCGGGCGTTCACCGGCGCCGCCGGCATCCTCGACGAGCTGGTCGCCGACGGGTCGTTCAGCCCGCAGCTGCGGCTGGCGGCGGCCGAGATGCGCGCGCCCGTCGACCCGGCGCGCGCCCTCGACGACTACCGCGCCATCGCCGCCGAGCAGCCGGATCTGTTGTCGGCCCGGGTCGCCGCCGGGCGCATGGCGCTGGCCGACGAAACCGGCGACGGCACCGACGCCGTGCGCCGCGAGCTGGAGGCGCTGGTCGGCGAGAAGGACGGCGCGCTGGCGTGGGCCGCCGACGGCGTCTGGCGCTGCGGTCACTGCGGCCACCGCGACGAGGCGTTCTTCTGGCGCTGCGCCGGCTGCCGCCGGTGGGGCACCGTGCGCCTCGACGTCGGCCGCGCCGCGCAGGATCTGCCGCCG
>Ga0114931_10005131_pt1 | contig 16212 bp, 15 predicted proteins | sample 2SBtaG_FD_89579 | JGI IMG/M metagenome (GOLD analysis project Ga0114931, IMG submission 89579) | Deep subsurface microbial communities from Kolumbo volcano to uncover new lineages of life (NeLLi) - 2SBTROV14_V59a metaG | ecosystem: Environmental > Aquatic > Marine > Volcanic | place: Kolumbo...
ATTTGCGCCGAGTCCGGCCCGGTCGTCGCCGTAAGTTGCGCGACGCTCGCCGCCGTCGCAACGCCCGTCAGCGGGTCGCTACGGCGACTCTGAGAAACGCGAGCGCCATCCACCAATTCCTCGGTCGTGACCTTTTCGGTGTAAGGGCTCTTCACCTTGGGCAGGCTGCCGTCCCAGCTTGGATCGATACGGCGAATACGCTCCGTCAACGGCGGGTGGGTGGCAAACAATCCCTCCCACCATGAGGCGGTCGCGGCCGCAAAGAAAAAATGGCTGATCTCTGGGGCATTCGGCTCAGAGATGCGCGAACCATAGGCGTAGGCGGCGATCGCCTTCAGCGCCCCGGTGATACCGTTTGGATTCCGGGTGAACTGAACCGCCGACGCATCGGCGAGGTATTCGCGCTGGCGATTGACCGATGCCTTGATGATATTGCCGAAAAATGTCCCGCCGAACCCGATCGCCATCAGGCCCATGGCGATCAATGCGATCGGCACGCCTTCCTTGGCGCCGCCGCGTCTGAAACCCCGCCGAAACGACATGTATCGCAACATCCGCGCGCCAAGCAAGCCGAGCAGGAGGATACCGTTCAGTACGCAGGTGATACGAATATTGAGGCGCATATCGCCGTTGAGAATATGGCTGAATTCATGTGCGATCACACCCTGCAAGGCGTCGCGATCCAAGGTTTCCAAAGTGCCTTGGGTGACGCAGACGACCGCGTCGGTGGTCTTAAGTCCGGCCGCAAAGGCATTGATGCCGTGTTCGTTCGGCAGCACATACACCGCCGGCACCGGGATCCCGGAAGCAAGCGCCATTTCCTCGACGACGTTCAGCAAGCGGCGCTGGTCAGGATCCTGGCTATCGGGCGCCAGCGGTTGCCCGCCGACCATTTCGGCCACCATGTAGCCGCCAGCATTCAACTGGTTGAATTTATAAAATGTGCCCAGAGCGACGACCAGACCGATGGCGGCGATGACCCCTATATGAAAATCGGGACCGAGGCTCGTAGCGAAACCCCAAAGGTCGCCTTCGGCAAAACCGTTCTGCGAATACATCACCGCGAGCACCAACACCTCGGCGAGCGCGATCAATGAAGCCACCGCCAACAGGAACAGCACAACCAGACGAATGGTCGCCCGGCGCGCCCGATCCTGCGCCTCGAAGAAGTTCACGGCCGTCGCCTACTGGGTGAACGACACCTTCGGCGCCCGCTGAATCGCCTCGCTATCCGCGAACTCCAGTAACGTGGCGTCTTCCCGGAAACCGAACATATTGGTGAAAAAGTTCGGCGGAAAGGATTGGCGGTAGGTGTTGAAGTCCATGACCGCGTCATTGAACGCCTGACGCGCGAAGGCTACCTTGTTCTCAGTAGACGTGAGTTCCTCGGTCAGCTGTTCCATGTTGCGGCTCGCCTTCAGATCGGGATACGCCTCCATGACCACGTTGAGGCGACCGAGCGCCCCGGTCAGCGCGTTCTCCGCGCCACCCAATGACTTCACCGCCTCGGCATTGCCGGGATCGGCCGCCACAGCGCCGAGACTGTTGAGCGCCGCATTGCGCGCGTTGACTACGGCCTCGAGCGTCTCCCGCTCGTGCTTCAAATACCCCTTGGCGGTTTCCACCAGATTGGGTATCAAATCGTAGCGCCGCTTCAACTGCACCTCGATCTGCGCGAAGGCGTTCTTGAACCGGTTTTTCAGCGTTACCAGACGGTTATAGATCGAGACCACATATAAAACAATCGCCACGATCACGACCAGCAAGATCCAGCCTGTCATATCCATGCACCTCCTCCATAGCTTGGCCCGGGCGTGGGCTGCATTGGAAGTTTAGCGGAATACAGCGGTCAGACTATAGTGGTTTGTCGTCCAGATTTACGCCTTCACGATCGCCGCCGACAACGACGAACGAACACTTGGCGAATACACATTCAACCATACGCCGGGCGCGCAATATTGAGATCCGGATTATTCCGAATCGATCGCGCGATGGCGACCGCCGCCTGACCCAGACTGATCGCCCCGTCACCGGCGGGATGCATACCGGCAGCCAGCACGCCGACGCCGCAATTTTTTAACCCTCGGCGCACACCCTCCAAAAGCAAGGCATTCTGAAACACGCCGCCCGACAAGACGACCGTGCCCAGGGATTGCGCGCGACAAATCCGCATGGCCGTTTCAATGATTGCATTTGTCAGTCCGGCATGAAATCGGGCCGCGATTTCGGAAGCCGCGACGCCCTGCTGGAGATCGTTCAACAGGGCCTGCCACATCGGGCCCCATGTAATCACCCGCCGCCCGTCTTCCCGATCGTCGAAATGAACCGGATAGGCGGCTCCCGCCTGGTCAATAGACGTCGCCGCCAGGGCCTCGAGCTCGATGGCCGCCTGACCCTCGTAATGCGCCTCGTCTCGGCAAATATTCAAGGCGGCCGCCACGGCATCGAACAGGCGTCCGGCCGAGGAACACAATGGACTGTTGAGGCGTTTTTCGGCCATTTTCGCAAGCACGGGAATCTGTTTAGTTTGCAGGTAGCGCATCAATTCAAGATCGGATGTCTCGCCGACCAGCGTTTTCAAATCGAAATAATGCAGGAGTTGCGCCAGCGTGTTGCGCCAGGGCTCGCGCGTGGCCTGGTTGCCGCCCAGCAGCGCGACCGGATCGAATGACGCCAGTCGTTTGCACGCCAGATAATCGGCCGCGAAAAACTCGCCGCCCCACAGTTCGCCATCGTCGCCCATGCCAAGCCCATCCAGGGCGATACCCAACACGGGTTTGCAGTCCAACGGTAGTCCATGCTCAACCATGACGGCGGCAACATGCGCGTGATGATGCTGAACCTCCACGCACTCGACATCCCGTTCCTTCGCAAGCTCGCGTCCGTATTGAGTCGAAAGATAGTTCGGATGCTTGTCGACGGCGATGATTTCCGGCCGGTGTCGATAGAGCGACTCGTAAAGCTGCAATTGGCGGCGATAATCCTCAAGCACCGGCGCGTTTTCGAGATCGCCGATGTGTTGCGACACAACCGCCTGCTCGGTGTTGGTCAGGCAAAAGGTGCTTTTGAGTTCCGCCCCCATGGCCAGAACGGCGGGCGCGTTTTCGAATCCGGCCGGAAACATGAGCGCCGCAGGCGCGTAGCCGCGCGCGCGGCGGACGATCATCGCCCGGCCATCCACCACCCCAAAAACAGAGTCGTCGACGCGATTGACGATCTCGCGGTCGTGCAACAAAAACGCATCGGCAATCGATCCGAGTTTTTCGCAGGCCTCGTCATTGTCGATGCACTGAGGTTCGTCGCTGATATTGCCGGAGGTCAATACGATGGGATGCTCCAGCACCTGCATCAACAGGTGATGCAGCGGCGTGGACGGCAAGGCGAAACCCAGACGGCGGTGACCCGGAGCGATACTCTTGGCCAAGGTCTCGCCTCGAGCTTGCAGCAAGACGATCGGCGCGGCCGCGCTTTGCAACAAGTCGACCCCGGTTTCATCCACATGCGCAAAACGGCCGATCATGCGCAGATCGCGGGCCAGCAGCGCGAAGGGTTTATGGTAGCGTCGTTTGCATTGACGCAGACGCGTTACCGCCTCTTCGTTCGCGGCATCGCACGCCAGGTGAAAACCGCCGATGCCCTTGATGGCGACGATCTTTCCAGAGCTGATCAAAGCGGCGCTTTGCCCGATCGCATCGTCGCAGTCGATTCGCATGCCTTGCGCATCCTGCAACCAGATTCGCGGCCCGCAATCCGGGCAGGCGTTGGGCTGGGCGTGGAAACGACGATCGGCCGGGTTGTCATATTCCGCCCGACAGGCCAGACACATCGTGAACGATGACATGCTGGTGTTCGCGCGGTCATAGGGAATGGCCTTGACGATGGAGAATCGCGGGCCGCAATGCGTGCAATTGGTGAAGGCGTATCGGTAGCGACGATCGGCGGGATCGCCGACCTCTGCGAGACAGGCCGGACAGGTCGCGGCATCGGCGACGATGGCCGTTTCCACCGCGCCTTCTACGCTGGCGACAATCTCGAAACCTACGCGTTCCGGCGCGTCGCTCGTAATGCACCTTTCTATGGAATCTATTTTCGCGAGTGGCGGCAGCTGTTCCTTGAGACGGGCGAGGAACCGATCGATATGGACATCGTCCACCCAGACCTCGATCAACACGCCCCGGCCGTCGTTGCGCACCGAACCGGTCAGGTTCAATTCCCGGGCGATGCGCCAGACCGTCGGCCGAAAGCCGACGCCCTGCACCACGCCGCGAATACGAATGCGCTCGCCATGGCGACGAACCGGACCGTTCATCAATGCACCGTGCAAACCATGCAGGGATCGAAGGAACGTACGATGTGTTGCACCGATACGGGATCCGTCTCGCCCTTCATGACCGGCGCGCCGACAAGCGCCTGCTCCAGCGCGCCGGGTTGCTCGTCGGCATCGCGGGGCGAAAAGTTCCAGGTGGTGGGCGCGACGATCTGGTAGTTGTGGATACGGCCGTTGCGGATATCGAGCCAGTGACCGAGACTGCCGCGCGCGGCCTCCACCATGCCTGCTCCCGAACCGCTTTCTGGAACGGCCGCCTCGAAACAAAACGGTTCGCCGGCTTGTACGTCTTTGACCCACTGCTCCATCAGGGGAAGCAGCCGCGCGACTTCGATCAGTCTCGCAACGACGCGATTGCGCACATTGCCGCCGCTCTCCATGACGAGATTTTGGATCAACGGCTGACCGTCGACGAGCTGTCTCGCCAAGGCCCCCACCTCGACGACCTTGCCGCCCAGGCGCGGCGCCTTGCACCAGGTGTATCCATTTTCGCTATCCGGCGAAGGCTGTGTAACGCCGGTGCTGGGATGCAACGGCGTGTCGCCGCCGTTGAGCCAGCTGTGACTGATGTCCTCGCGAATCGCATCGCTATCGAGCGCCTGAACGCCGTTCCGCCAGACGCCCGGCTGGAACTGATGCTGCCCTTCCATTTCATAGGCGCCGTAGCTCATAAACCTGTTCGCGGCGCGCCCTATCTGCTCCAGTTTAAGATCGTCGGCCAGCATCAGGAAATGCCGGAAATCAGCGTTCGTCGCGGTATCGGCGTAGCGGCTTATCTCCGGCGCCGTGCTCATGGCAACGATGTCTTCCAATGGCGCGCCAAACAACTGGGTCTCCAGAAACGTCCTCAGACCAAACAACAAACTCAGCAAACGCGGCTTTTCGCCCGCCTCGACCGCCCGCGTCGTGCCGCCCGGCTGCAAGGCAAGACTGTGGGGCCACTTGCCCGCCAGCATGCCCATGAGATGCAGGAACTGGGCGCGGGCCGGCAGGAACTGTTGCGCCGCCGATCCACTGACCGCCTTGAAGCGCCGTTCGGTGTCGGCGAACCAGGGTCGTCTGGCATAGACCTCACGCGCGAAGTCGGGCATGAAAAAGAGATAGAAATGGGTCAAGTGGTCGGCGATGTTTTCGCAGGCCAACACCAGACTGGTGACCAGCTCTCCGTTCGGCGCCATGCGGATACCTTGCGCCCGGCGCAGGGCGGTGGCCGCCGCCACCGATTGAGAGACGGAGCAGATACCGCAGATACGCGGCGCGTAGACCAGTGCATCGCGCGGGTCCTTGCCGACCAGCATGTGTTCAAAACCGCGATACAGGGGCGAGGTGACCCAGGCGTCGGCCACACGGTCGCCGTCGATATCGATCTTGACCTCGAGATCGCCCTCGACACGATTGAAGGGTCCGATAACGCGGCGCGTTTTTGACCCACTTGTCATTTGATGTGCTTCCCTTTCACGGAACGGCTCGGCGGCGTCACCACATGATCGGCGGCGGCATTGTCTTTGAGCCGCTTCGGCGTGGCCGCTTTGGAGAGCGAGGCCAGCGCCACGAACCAGGCCTTGGGCATGTCGGTGGGCAGGCCGACAGGAATACCGGCCACTTTGGGCGTTTCGGTGAAGACGCGGCCCGGCTCCTCGAAACCGGGCGCGGTGCAATCGATACAGGCGTAACCGCCGCGCAGGCAGGAGCCCTCGCCGTTCCACAAGCGGATGTTGCAATCGGCGTGGGCCTGAGTGCCGACACAGCCCAGGTTTTCCATGAGGCAACCGAGTTGAGAATGATGCATGGCGCTGGCCTTGTATTCGTAAAACTCGTTGCGCGGACAACCGTGATGCACGAGATGATCGGCGTAACTGCGCGGCCGCCCCAGGGAATCCAGATCGGCCGGACCGAGATCGCCCGCCGCCAGTTGCATCAGGGTCTCGGTCACCCAATTGGGATGCGTAGGACAACCAGCGATATTGATCACCGGCAAATTAGAACTGTCGCGGAAACCCGCTCCGAGCAGACCGCCAGGCTCGGCTTCGTCGTATTGCAGACCGCAGGCCTCCACCGCATTGCCGCCACCACGGGTGATGCCACCGAACGCGGCGCAACTGCCGACCGCGACGACATGGGCGGCCCTGGATGACAACGCGGCGATCCACTGCATCATCGATTGACCGCTGCCGGACAGCATATGAAAACGGCCCGTGCCGTTGGGACCGCACATCACCGCGCCTTCGAGACAGAGGATATCCAGGTCCTGCCTGCCATCTACAATGGCTTGCAACAAGGCGAGGAAATCGGCGCCGCTCGCTTCGCTAAGGGCCGGATGCAACAGCAACTCGATGTCGGCGGCTTTCAGGCTTGCCATGAGCCCCGGCGATTCGGCGCCCAACAAGGACATGCTGCAACCGCCGCAGCCTCCGGACTGCAACCACAACATCTTTTTAGTCATCTTTTGTATCCATCGATCGCGGCAAAACCAGACTGAACACGGCCCCACCCTCCGGATGATTCCCGGCGCGCAATTTGCCGCCGATCTTTTCCGCCAGCCCGTAACTGATGGAAAGTCCGAGGCCGGTGCCCTTGCCGACCGGCTTGGTGGTGAAGAAGGGATCGAAGACCTTGGACAGGGTCTCCGCCGTCATGCCTGGACCGCTATCGCGCACGGAAATGAGGACTTGTTCGCCATCCTGTCGGCACTCGATCTCCAACCTGGCCTGTTCCTGTCCTTCCATGACGTCGACGGCGTTTTGAATCAGATTGACCAGGATCTGTTGCAGATGACCTTTGCGGCTTTTTATTTCAAGACCCGGCGGCGATCGATACTGCACATCGACGTGTTGCCGCTCGGCGCGCAATACCCAGTGGACCGAGGTCTCGATCAAAAGCGCCAGATCGAAACGGCTGACCGCCTCGACCTGCGCGCCGCTGTAACGGCGCAGGTCCTGGACGATATCCCTGACGCGTTCCGCCCCTTCCAGCGTGCCGTCGATCAACGGGGTCATATCGTCGATGATGTGGTCGATCTTCAATTCGTCACGCAGGCCGTCCAACTGCGCCTTGTCCGCGCCATCGTCGACCGCGTGCAGGTAACGCGTGATGCGCGTACCGTAGCGCTGCAACGCATGCATATTGCCGAAGATGAAACTGATGGGGTTGTTCAACTCGTGCGCGACACCGGCCACCAGTCGCCCGAGCGAGGCCATCTTCTCCGACTGCACGAGTTGCTGCTGCGTCTGCTGCAATTCCCGGTGCGCCGTGTGCAAGGCATCGTAGGCCTGGCGCAACTCGCCGACCGGCCGACCCATCAAGACCATGCCTTGTTGACGGCCGTCATGGTCAAAGTGCGGAGAACAGTTCATCGCCAAGGGCATGACGCTACCGTCGGCGGTCATCAACAACACTTCGCACTCGCTGACCCCATCGTGTCCGCCATCCTGAAATTGGGCGTTGATTCTGTCGCGCGACTCGGGCGCAAACAGCTCGCTCAACGAACGCTTCAGAATGTCGCCCTCGTCGCGGCCGCTGAGCTTTAGCAGCGCCGTATTGACCTGTTTGATCGCGCCGTTGGCACTGCAGACGATCAAGACGTCGTTCATGGAGGTGAGCACGCTGCGGATAAAACGATGCGCCTCTTCCAGCTCCGCGTTCTTGGTCTCCAGCTCCAACTGATGATGGACCAGATCGGCGTAGACTTCATCCATCTTGCGAATCACATCGATCCAGGCGTCTTCCGAGACGATCGACTGCCCCAGGGTCTCGCTCACCCCGGCTCGCTCGATCAGTCTCTCGTCTCTAACCGCCATAAGAATTACCTTTGGGAAACTCTGATTAACGCTTAACCGCAAAGAAAACGAATGCTCAGAGGCTACCCTAGTTTACCGTTGCGCCCTTGGGCACAAATTCCTCTTTCTCCAAGCCGTAGCGTTCCAACTTGCTACGCAAACCGACACGCGACAGACCCAGCTCTTTGGCGGCGCGGCTCTTGTTCCAGCGATGACGAATCAGGGTCTCGCGCAGGATGCGGGCCTCCAGGGATGCGACGCGTTCTTTCAACGAACCGTCCAGACCGCTGAGCAGATCCAGTTCTGCCTCGTCTTCGATGGGCGCTGCGCGCAACACACGTGGCGAGAGCAACTCGGCGCCGAGATCCGGCTCGGCGCTCATGACCAGCATCTGTTGAATTTCGTTTTGCAATTCGCGGACATTGCCAGGCCAGTGATAGGCCTGCATGCAGGCCACGGCCTCGTCGGTAAAGCCCTCGACCTGTTTGCCCAATCTGACCATGGCGTTGTCCAGCAACGCCCGGGCCAACACCGGAATATCGCTCCGACGCTCGCGCAACGGCGGCATGACGATGGTCATCGCGGCAAGACGATAGTATAGATCCTCGCGGAAACGACCTGCGCGCACCTCGTCTTCGAGATTCTTGTTCGTCGCGGCGATAACGCGCAGATCGACCTTGCGCGTGCGGCCGCTACCCAGGGGACGGATCTCGACCTCCTGCAAGACGCACAGCAGCTTGACCTGAAAGGCCGGCGAGACCTCGCCGATCTCGTCGAGAAAAACCGTACCGCCGCTGGCGCGCTCGAACAGGCCGACGCGATCCTCCACGGCACCCGTGAAGGCGCCGCGTTTGTAACCGAACATCTCGCTTTCCAACAACTCATCCGGCATCGCGCCGCAGTTCTCCACCACGAAGGGCTTATCCCAACGCGGACTGTTGTAATGCAAGGCGCGTGCGGCGAGTTCCTTACCGGTGCCCGACTCGCCGTGGATCAGAACAGAAATATCGTAGCTCGCGATGGATTTGATGCGTTCGTACACCTCGTTGAGCGGACTGTCGGCGGCGCGCACCAAACCGTCGCTGTCTTTGAACTGATCACGCAGACCATGGCGCTGCCGGGCCATCTTCCGCTCCAGTTGTTGCGGCACGACCTTGAGCTCGATATTCAAGAGTTCGTTTTCGCGTTGCAGCTTGAACAGCTTGGCGGCGTTTTTGAGCGTGAGGATCAGACTGTCGGGATGCCAGGGCTTGGTGATGTACTGATAGACACCGGCGTCGTTGACGGCGCTGATGATGTCGTCGGAATCGGTATAACCGGAAATGATCATGCGGATCACATCGGGCCACTGCTCACGCACCCGCTTGAGAAATTCGACGCCGGTCATATCGGGCATGCGCTGATCGCATAGGATGATCTGCACCCATTCCCGTTCGAGAATCTTTTCGGCGGCGGCGGTATCGGCGGCGGTCTTGACGTCGAATTCTTCGTTGAGGATGCGGGTCAGCGATTCGAGACCGCGCACCTCATCGTCAACGATCAATATGGTCGGTTGCGTATTCATCGCACTCCTCCGTCAACAGATCCGCGGCAACTGCTCGCCCGCCAGCCAGTCCACCACTCGCTGCCCGCCGAGGCAGGTCTCCATCTGCACGAGATGGTGCCGGTCCTCGACGACCCGGCCGATGACGGCAGCTTCTTTGCCGAGCGGATGATCGCGCATGACAGAAAGCAGGTTTCCGGCATCCTGCGCCGCACAGATCGCGATCAGCTTGCCTTCATTGGCGACATAGAGCGGGTCGAGGCCGAGCAGTTCGCAGGCGGCGGCGACTTGCGGTTTGACCGGGATGGCCGACTCGTTCAACTGCATGCCAATACCGGATTGGGTCGCCAGTTCGTTGAGCGTCGTCGCCAGCCCCCCGCGCGTTGGATCGCGCAGGCAATGAATCTGCGGCACGGCCTTGACCATGTCGGCGACCAAACCATTGAGTGCGGCGGAGTCCGATTCTATCGTCGTTTCGAATTCGAGATTTTCCCGCTTGGAGAGAATGGCGATGCCGTGATCGCCCATGCTGCCGCTGATCAAAATGGCATCGCCCACCCGGGCGCGATCGCCCGAGATGGTCACGCCTTCCGGCACGATGCCAATCCCTGCCGTGGTGATAAAAACTCCATCGCCCTTGCCCTGTTCCACAACCTTGGTATCGCCGGTCACGATGCTCACGCCCGTTGACCTTGCGGCCTCGGCCATACTCATGACGATGCGATCCAGATCGGCCAGCGGGAAGCCCTCTTCAAGAATAAAACCGGCCGAAAGATAAAGCGGTTTGGCGCCCATCATGGCGACGTCGTTGACAGTGCCGTGCACGGCCAGGCTGCCGATGTCCCCGCCGGGGAAAAACAACGGCGAGATGACGTGACCGTCGGTCGCCATGACCATTCGGCTGGCGGTCATGTCAAAACTGGCGCTATCGTTACCCTGGCGGAGGAAGGCGTTATCGAGATGCTTCACGAACAGCTCGTCGATCAGCTTGGCCATGGCACGGCCGCCGCTGCCGTGACTCATGTCGACCTTGCCGGTCTTGAGATTGATGCCCATCACGCCGCCCCCTTGCTTTGGCCTTCTTGGTCAGCCTTCTGGCGGTGGCGGCCATAACTCCAATACGCCGCGCACGCGCCTTCCGACGAGACCATGCAAGAGCCCATCGGATTTTCGGGCGTGCAAACGGCGCCGAACAGCTTGCAATCGAGCGGTTTTTTCTGACCCCGCAGGATCTCAGGACAGGCGCAGCCTTTGACATCGCTGACCGGTTGCGCCTGAACCGGGAAACGTTTCTCGGCATCGAATCCGGAAAATTCGGTGCGGATTTGCAAGGCGCTCTTGGGGATCAAACCGAGCCCGCGCCATTCGAACGCATCGCGCAATTCGAACACTTCATTAACAAGCGCCTGCGCCTTGGTGTTGCCCTCGCGGGTCACGGCACGGGTGTACTCGTTTTCCACGGCCGTGCGCCCTTCGTTGATCAGACGAATCGCCATCAAGGCGGATTGCATGACATCCAACGGTTCAAAACCGGCGATGACGATCGGCTTGCCGTATTGTTCGGCGAAGGGTTCGTAAGGACCGCTGCCGATGACCGTGCTGACATGCGACGGACCGAGAAAGGCGTCAATGTCGACAGGTGTCTCGGCATTCAGAATCGCGCCGAGCGCCGCGGGCGTCAGGACGTGATTGCAAAAGACGGAAAAGTTCTCTAGGCCTTCCGATTGAGCTTGTTTGATGGCGACGGCGGTCGGCGGCGTGGTGGTCTCGAATCCTATCGCGAAGAAGACCACTTGTCGTTCCGGATTGTCGCGGGCGATCTTCAAGGCGTCCTGCGTCGAATAGACCATTCGGATGTCGGCGCCGTCGGCCTTGGCCTGAATGAGGCTGCGCCGCTTGGCGCCCGGCACGCGCATCATGTCGCCGTAGGTGCAGAGGATGACACCGTGCGTCTCCACCATTTGCATCGCCTCATCGAGCCGCCCGATTGGCAAGACGCAGACGGGACAACCGGGGCCGTGGACGAATTCGACGTTGTCGGGCATCAGGTCCTGCACGCCGTAGCGAAAGATGGCGTGGGTGTGGCCGCCGCAGAATTCCATCAAGCGATAACGACGATCGGCATGGGCCTCGCGGGCGATGGCCTTGGCGATATCACGGGCTTGTTTCTGATCGCGGAATTCGTCGATGTATTTCATGATTCCTGTCCTCCCAATATATCCGGGGCCAACATACCGGCCTGGGCGAACAATTCGAGCGTCTTCTGCGCCTCTTCCGTACTGATTTTATTGAGCGCATAGCCGACGTGGATCAGTACGTAATCGCCCACGGCAACATCGTCCACCAAGGCCATTGAGATCTCTTTTTTTACGCCGCCGACCGAGACTTGAGCGGTGTCACCGTCGATCGAAATCACCTCTGCTGGAATGGCCAGACACATGGTTTAGCCCTCCTTTTTATCACGCTTCGCAACGATCGACCGATGCGCATCGATCCAGGCATACCATTTTTTGAGACCGTCGCCCTTGGCGGCCGAAACCTGAATGATCTCGATATTGGGATTTACCCGTTTTGCGTAGGCGATGCACTGATCGACATCGAATTCGAGATAAGGCAGCAGGTCGATCTTATTGAGCAACATGACATCGGCGGCATGAAACATGTCCGGATACTTGATCGGCTTGTCCTCGCCCTCGGTGACGGACAGAATCGCCACCTTGTGCGCCTCGCCGAGATCGAACTCCGCCGGGCAAACCAGATTGCCGACGTTCTCGATGAACAGAATGCTATTGGTCTGCGGCGCCCGTTTCTCCAACGCATGCCCGACCATATGAGCATCGAGATGGCAGCCCTTGCCGGTGTTGATCTGCACCGCGGACACGCCGGTGGCGCGGATGCGCTCGGCATCGTTGGCGGTCTGTTGATCGCCCTCGATGACGGCGACCGAAATCGTGGATTTGAGATCATCGACGGTGCGCGTCAATAAGCTGGTCTTGCCCGAGCCGGGACTGGAGACCAGGTTCAAGGCCAGAATGCCGCGCTTGGCAAAGAAGGTGCGATTGCTCGCCGCATACTCGTTGTTCTTGGCGAGGATATCGATCTCGATACGCACCTTGCGGCTGTCGCCGATATGGGGATCGTGGGCATGGTGGTGACGACCGTCAATCGTGACTTTGTTGGTTCCGCAACCGCAGTCGGTACACATTAGATAACCTCCAACTCCTTGATCCTCAATTCTTCACCACCATTAACCTGCAACTGGTGGCCACCGCACTCGGGGCACGGATCGAAGCGCTGTTCGATCGCTACGTTTTTCATACAAGGCATGCACCAAGCCTGACCGGGAACATCGACGACCTCAAGTCGCGCGCCTTCCGCGATGGATTCTTTCATCACGACATCGAAACCGAAGCGCAAGGCCTCGACCTCGACTCCGGCCAGCGCCCCCACTTCCAGCCAAACTGCCTTGACCGTGTGATAGTCCTGCGCGGCGGCCTGTTCCTCGATCACGCGCAATACGCCTTCACAGAGCGACATCTCGTGCATGGGGCACCCTCAATGTATCCTCAATTCATAGGCGACACAGGGATCGATGGCGTTGATCCACAATGCCGCCTGTTGCTTCAACTCACGTTCATCATCCGCCGCCAAGGCCTTCAGCCCCCGCACCGCCACGCCTTCGGGATGAAAGTTCCATTCCGTCGGCGCCAGGATGGCGTAATCGACAATCACACCCTTATCCAGTTTCAGCCAGTGTATCAGGTGACCGCGTGCAGCCTCGATCATGGCGGCGCCCTGGCCATCCCGACCAGGCAATTCGGACGCATCGACGCCAATCGCGTCGTAAAGTTGCGCCGCTTCGCGCCGGACCGTCTGGGCCAAGCCGATCAACTCCACGAGGCGCGCCACCATCCGGGCCAGCAGGCCACTGCCATGGTCTTCGGTCACGGCCATGACCTGCCATTGTTGTGACTGCCGGGTATAGGCATTGGTCTCACAGCACGACCCCTGCCAGGTCGGACGGGCGATGAACTGGTCACGCGCCGCCCCATCGTGGCTGTCCTCTTCTGATTTATCCATATCGAACAATGAATCGAGCGCGGCATCGGACATCTCGGGCACGGCGGAAACGCCGGACAACCCGCCGCCCAGGCCCTGCCACGTTCGATCATGCAGATACCGGATCATCCGCGCCGCAGGCGTTTGCTGCGTCTCGGCCCAGACCTGCCACCATCCGGGAGAATCGATCTCCCGCCAATGCTCGACGGGCATTTCGCACACCTGCCGTTCGATCAGCCTGTCCAGGTGATCGAGCAACCGTTCGAGACGTTCTTTATCTATGTCCAGGCGCGCCGTCAGCGCCAATCCTTGCCCGTGTTCGAACAGGGCCTGCTCGGCCTCCATCATCATGGTCGACAGCAGCGTCAGCTCCTCGCTCTGAATCGGTTTGTCACCCAACAAGCCCGGCCAGACCACCAGCACCTGCCAGAGGTGTTCGCGCATCGTCTCCAGATGCACCAACAGCTGTTGCGCGAGCACCACCTCGGCCGGCGCTTCGACATTCAGCGCCCGGCGCCATGCCGACAAACCGGCATAACGTTGCGCGACGCCGCAGATGCGATACATCAGGCCCAACAGCTGCAAGCCCTCCTCGGCCATTTTGCCGCGCAGCACATTGACCAGGCCCAGCGGACGCGCGGAGCGGAGTTTGACCTCGGCGATCCGGGGGCCGTCGCGATAGAGATCGAACACGAGGCCGCCTTCCGCTTTTTTCAAAATATCGCTCATCCGCCTAGCGCTTATCCATCTGCCACTCATCCACCTATTTGGCCGCGCAAAAGATCGCGCCGCGACATAGGGCTGCGGGCGCGCTCAGCCAGCCCTGGTGCTTCGGCGTCATTCCCCAAAGGCTGCCCCGGCCCCTCCTGATCGACAAACGCCTCGTTCATAATCGCCGCCAGCGCGGCCCTGGCGGTTGCGAGCGCCGTGGCCTGATCGGCAAACTCGAACATGGGCGAAAACAGCGAGCAGCTTTGGAAGCGTCCGACGCCCGGCTCGTCGGCGACTACGAACTCGTATACGCCGGAAGGGAAGCCATGCCGCTGTTTGCTGCCCGGTCGCAAAGCGTCCCAGGCCCTGCTTTCCTCTTCTCCATTGGGCAGCAGCACCAGATTCATACACCAAGGCGTGATCAGGATGCCGAGACAAGCGCCGTTCTCGAATCCCACTGTCGCCACTTCCAGGACCGGATTGACCATGGGCAGATCCCGCATGCGTTCGCACCCGATCGCCTCGAAGACTTGCTGCAGCACCCGCGCCCCGTCATTCATCTGCGTCTTTTTCCATCAACAAAAAACCCGACTTGTCGCTGTCGCAATTGGGGCAGCTCCAATCGTCGGGCAGAGCGGAAAACGGGGTGCCGGGCAGGATCTGCCAGTAGTCGTCGCCGACGGACGGATCGTAGACATACCAGCAGATCCTGCACTCCAGGCGGGCGTCGTCGGGCAGCGACAATGCATCGCCGCCGTATGAGCCTGCGAAGAAGTGACTCACCTTTGCACCTCCCGATAGACCTCCAGGATTTCGTTCAGGCGCTGCGCGCTATCGGCGATATCCTCGGGTGCGGCGCATGCCACCTCGGGCACGCCCGTGATCTCCAAGGTATTGAGAATCAGGGTCTCCTGCGAGTTGAAATACTGCACCCACCACACCTTGTCGGTATTGGTGCTCGTGATGCGGCAGTTGCCGTAACCGCGCGACAGGATCACCACGCGGCCCGCGCCGAGCCGTTCCCGCAGGAACGCCAGGTCCTCTTCGGTCTGTGGCAGCAAGCTGAGATTGATGGCGTGACTGCCGCCCTCGTGCGTGATGTTGGCGATCTGATCGTTGATCTCGCTCAACAACGGCGGCGCGTTCATGACGCCTGCGGGCAAGCGCTCATCGTCGAATGACACACGCGCCTGGTCGTTTTCGAAACTGCGCTTGCGCACGATCCAAGGCACAGCCGCCACCTCGATGTGATCGCTCAACACCTTGCCGAACTCATCCACGCTCTGCACCCTCCAGACACCGGCAAGCACGGATTCCTGGATGAGCGTCTTGACCATACCCTCGACCACGATGCTCACATCCCCCTCGCCCAGCACCTGATCCAACAAACGACGATTGGCGTCGTCCAGCACGTGCAGGTCGATAGGCGGGTTCAACGTCTCATCGTGGCGATCCAGTTCGGTCAACAGGTACTCCAAGACCGTCATAGCCTTCGTAAGGCCGTGTATTTCCTCGGGCTCCGGCATCATGGGCGCCGAATAGGTCGCCATCTCGCTGGGCATTTGCAGGTAATCCAGCTCGGCCCCGTCGCTCTCGGCAGGCTGGCTGCCTTGACCGAGAATGGGAATATCGATTGGTATCATGGGTCTATTACCTCAATTGTGTATGCGCGAGGCTATGCGCAGCCGCCGCTTTCGACCACCAGCGGAATAGCGAACGCCGGCGCGCGGCGCGGCTCGCCCTGTAGCAGTTGATCGATCTCGGCGCAGTACTCGGACCAGTTCCGCAATTTGCTG
>Ga0114931_10005132_pt1 | contig 16208 bp, 13 predicted proteins | sample 2SBtaG_FD_89579 | JGI IMG/M metagenome (GOLD analysis project Ga0114931, IMG submission 89579) | Deep subsurface microbial communities from Kolumbo volcano to uncover new lineages of life (NeLLi) - 2SBTROV14_V59a metaG | ecosystem: Environmental > Aquatic > Marine > Volcanic | place: Kolumbo...
CCGTTTTCGATGAGATAGGCTTCGGACGCCGAGAAAACGAACTTGCCGGACGTGATGTCAACCTGGCCGCCACCGACATTGACCGCGTAAAGGCCGCGCTTGACCGACTTCAATATCTCTTCCGGGTCGCGGTCGCCGGCGCGCATCAAGGTGTTGCGCATGCGCGGCATCGGCTGGTGGGCATAGCTCTGGCGCCGCCCGTTGCCGGTCGAGCGCGTCCCCATCAGGCGCGCGTTCATGCGGTCCTGCATGTAGCCGACCAGCACCCCGTCCTCGATCAGCGTCGTCGACTGGGTGGGCGTGCCCTCGTCGTCGATGGTCAGCGAGCCGCGCCGGTCGGCAAGCGTGCCGTCGTCGATCACGCTCACCCCCGGCACCGCCACGCGCGTGCCCATCAGGCCGGAAAAAACACTCGTCTTCTTGCGGTTGAAGTCGCCTTCGAGGCCGTGGCCGATCGCCTCGTGGAGCAGGATTCCCGGCCAGCCAGGGCCGAGAACCACCGCCATCTCGCCCGCCGGCGCGGGCACCGAATCGAGGTTGACCAGCGCCTGGCGCAGCGCCTCGTCGACCTGGGCGCGCCAGCGCTCGGGCGCGATATAGGCGGCGAAGCCGCGGCGCCCGCCGACCCCGTGGCCGCCGGTTTCCATGCGGCCGTCCTTTTCGACCACCAGCGAGACGTTGAGTCGCACCAGCGGGCGAATGTCGCCGACGCCGGCGCCGTCGGCGCGGATGATCTCGACCGCCTGCCATTCGCCCGAAAGCGAGACCGAGACCTGGCGCACCCGGTCGTCGCGCGAACGCGCATACGCGTCGATCTCGGCGAGCAGCGCGAGCTTAGCGGCGAAATCGACCTCGCCGAGCGGGTTGACGTCGTCGTAGAGGTGCTGGTTGGTGCGCGCCGGCGGCGCGGCGAGCGTCCCCGAATGGCCGGCGCGGACCGCTCGCACGGTCTCGCCCGCGCGCGCGATCGCCGCCTCGCTGAGCTCGGTCGCATGGGCGTAGCCGATCGCCTCGCCGCAGACCGCGCGCAGGCCCAGCCCCTGGGCGGTATCGAAGCTCGCGCTCCTCACCCGGCCGTCGTCGAACACCAGGCTTTCGGACTGACGGTATTCGAGAAACAGCTCGCCGTCGTCGCAGCCCGCGAGCGCCTCGCCCACCAAGCGTTCGACGCGCCCCCGGTCGAGACCCGCGCGCGCGAAGAAAAGAGTGTCGGTGTCGGGGTGATCGGTCATGGTTCTCTTTTCCTTCCCGGGTCCTTCCCATGCGCGGGCGGCGACGAGCCGGATCACGCCAACTTGGCTCCGTTCCGCGACGTCCTTCCCATGCGCGGGCGGCGACGAGTGGTCGGACGGCCAAAGCTCGGCTACCATGGGCCGGTGTCACGCACGCCCTGGCCCTGATATCGCGTCTCCAGCTCAATATGGCAAGTCACGACCCTTCGTCCAGCGCCCCGCCCGCCAATGGGACATGGCGCGACCACCCGTTGCGCGCGGCGTTGACCGGCGAAATCCACGCCCGGCCCTATCCGGCCATCCTGCCGCCGGTCCGCGCCACGCATCTCTCCTTCGCCTCGGGCGAGGACGCGACCGACGCCGAGCGCACGCATGTCGCGCGTCTTTGCGCGCATTTGGGCGCCGACGCGCCGGCGGCGGATGCGACCCATTTCGCCCATGACTTCGGCGACTTCAGCTTTTTGTGGGAACGCCATACCGAGTTCTCGACCTATACGATCCTGGTCGCCGGCCCGTTCGCGGCGCCCTTCGGTGGGCCGCAAGACGAAACCCCGGTCTCGCGACCGCCGGCGGACTGGATCGCGGGGCTGCCCGGCGAGCGGCTGGTGGCCACCCATGTCGCGTTCCTGGGCCGCGACGCGCCGGCCCCCGATGACGAGCGACTCGCCGAATGGTTCGACGGCAACCCGATCGCGGGCGGCGGCATGCTGGGAGGCGGCGCGCGCGGGTGGAGCGACTTCCGCATCCACGGCGACGGCTTCGGCCGCGTGCTCCTGCACGACGTCCGGCTCAAGGAGGACCAGCCCGGACGACTGCTTCAGCGCGTCCTCGAAATCGAGACCTACGGCATGATGGCGCTTCTCGCCCTGCCGCTCGCGCGCCGCGATGGGCCGCGGGTGAGCGAGATCGACCGCGCGCTCACCGCCGCGATGGACCGCATGCGCGAAGCCTCGGACGCCGACGACGAAAACCGGTTGCTCGACGAACTCACGCGGCTTTCGGCGCGGCTCGAGGCGATCCTCGCCGCCAACAGCTATCGGTTCGCCGCGGCGCGCGCCTATCACGGCCTGGTCGAACGCCGCCTCGACGAGCTGCGCGAGGTTCGCGTCGAGGGCCGCCAGCCCTGGAAGCCATTCCTCGATCGGCGGCTGACGCCGGCGATCCGGACCTGCGAATCCCTCGCGCGGCGCGAAGAGGCGCTCTCGCGGCGCCTGGGGCGCGCGACCGGGCTGCTGCGCACGCGCATCAACGTCACCCTCGAACGCCAGAACCGCGATCTTCTGGCCTCGATGAACCGCCGCGTGCGTCTCCAGATCCGCCTCCAGGAAACGGTCGAGGGCCTGTCGGTGGTGGCGATCAGCTACTATGCCGTGGGGCTCGTCGGCTATGCCGCCAAGGCGCTCGCCGCGGCCGGGGTTCCGGTCGATCCGGGGGTCGCGCAAGGGATCGCGATCCTGCCGGTCGCGGCCGTCGCCTGGTTCGGAATCCGCCGCCTGAGATCGGTCGTCACCCGGCGCGCATCCGACGGCGCGTAACGCTTGCGGCCCTTAAATCCTTGATAGGAGTATGGGATTTTGAACACCCCCGCGAGGCCCCCTCGCGGCCTTGTGATTCGCGAGCCCGTGTTGTAGGTTCCCAGGCAATAATTACGGGGCTACGAGTCCTGGGCCGAGATCGCGCAAGGCGAGACATCGCGCAAAGCGAGACGATGCGACCGGTCCTTCCATCCGCTCTTTCCGGCGGGTTGAACGGGACGCGGGCCTCTTGTCCGGGAAAGAGGCGAGGTTATGTTGCTCAGCATGTTTTCGCGCGCCCTCGGGCTGGCCCTCGGGCCGGTCCTTCTCGGCGCGAACCAGGCCCTGGCAGCCACTGGGGCGGCCAAGCCGTGGCAAACGGAGTTCCAGACGCCGGCGACCCCGGTGATGGAGAACATCGTCGGCTTCAACGACATGTTGTTCGCCATCATCGCGACGATTTTCTTCGTCGTCCTGGCGCTCTTGCTGTACACGCTGTGGCGGTTCAACGCCAAGCGCAACCCGCGGCCGTCCAAGACCACGCACAACACGCTGCTCGAAGTGATCTGGACCGCAGTGCCGATCATGATCCTGGTCGTGATCGCGATCCCCTCGTTCAAGCTGCTCTACTACATGGACCGGGTCGAGGACGCCGACCTCACGATCAAGGCGATCGGGCATCAGTGGTACTGGTCCTACGAGTACCCCGACAACGGCAACTTCACCTTCGATGCGCTCATCGTTCCCGACGACGAGATCGCCGACGGTCAGCTCCGGCTGCTGACGACCGACAACGCGGTCGTTCTACCGGTGAACACGACCATTCGCCTCCAGACCACGGCCGACGACGTGATCCACTCCTGGGCGATGCCGTCCTTCGGCATCAAGCTCGACGCGGTGCCCGGGCGGCTCAACGAGACCTGGATGCGGATCGAGCGCGAAGGCACGTATTACGGTCAGTGTTCGGAGCTTTGCGGCGTGAACCACGGTTTTATGCCGATCATGGTCAAGGCGGTTTCGAAGGAAGCCTTCGCCGCCTGGGTCGAAAAGGCCAAGCAGGAATTCGCGCGGGTCGACGCGCCCGCCACGACCAACGTGGCGCGGGCCGAGCCCGAAACTCAGCGCTAAGAAGAGGTTGACGAGATGAGCGACGCAGGTGGCGCGAGCGAAATCCATGGCGATCACGGCCATCACCCGACGGGTTGGCGGCGGTGGTTGTTTTCGACCAACCACAAAGACATCGGCACGATGTACCTGATCTATTCGATCTCGGCGGGGCTGATCGGCGGCCTGCTGTCGCTGATCTTCCGCATGGAGCTCGCCGTGCCGGGTGACCAGATCCTGGGCGGCGATTATCAGCTCTTCAACGTGCTGATCAGCGCCCATGGCCTGATCATGGTGTTCCTGATGATCATGCCAGGCTTCATCGGCGGCTTCGGCAACTGGTTCGTGCCCCTGATGATCGGCGCGCCGGACATGGCCTTCCCGCGCATGAACAACATCTCGTTCTGGCTCTTGATCCCGGCGGCGCTGCTCTGGGTGGGCTCGCTGTTCGTCGGCGACGGACCGGGCATCGGCTGGACCGCTTATGCGCCGCTCAGCACCTCGGGCCACCCGGGACCGGCGGTCGACATGATCATCCTCGGGCTGCATCTCGCGGGCGCCTCGTCGATCCTGGGGGCGATCAACTTCATCACCACGATCTTCAACATGCGCGCGCCGGGCATGACGCTGCACAAGATGCCGCTGTTCGTCTGGTCGGTTCTGGTGACGGCGTTCCTGCTGCTGCTGGCGCTGCCGGTGCTGGCGGGCGCGATCACCATGCTGCTGACCGACCGCAATTTCGGAACCAGCTTCTTCGACCCGGCCGGCGGCGGCGATCCGATCCTCTACCAGCACCTGTTCTGGTTCTTCGGCCACCCCGAGGTCTACATCCTGATCCTGCCGGGCTTCGGCGTCGCGAGCCACATCGTCTCGACCTTCTCGCGCAAGCCCATCTTCGGCTATCTCGGCATGGTCTACGCCATGGTCGCGATCGGCGTGATCGGCTTCGTCGTCTGGGCGCATCATATGTACACGGTCGGCCTGGACGTCGACACGCGGGCCTACTTCCTCGGCGCGACGATGGTCATCGCGGTGCCCACGGGGATCAAGATCTTCAGTTGGATCGCGACCATGTGGGGCGGCTCGATCGAGATGAAGGCGCCGATGCTCTGGACCATGGGCTTCATCGTCCTGTTCACCATTGGCGGCGTGACCGGCGTGGTGCTGGCCAACGCGGGCATCGATACCGCGCTTCACGACACCTACTACGTGGTCGGGCATTTCCATTACACCATGTCGATGGGCGCCCTGTTCCTGATCTTCGCCGCCTTCTACTACTGGATCGGCAAGATGAGCGGGCGGCAGTATCCCGAGAAGCTCGCCAAGCTGCATTTCTGGATCACCTTCATCGGCGTGAACCTCACCTTCTTCCCGATGCATTTCCTCGGCGTCGCCGGCATGCCGCGGCGGATTCCGGATTATCCCGACGCCTATGCCGGCTGGAACATGGTGTCCTCGATCGGGTCGTACATCTCGTTCGCGGGCGCGATCCTGTTCCTCTACATCCTGTGGCGGACCCTGCGCTCGGGCGAGCGTTGCCCCGACAATCCCTGGGGCGAGGGCGCGACCACGCTCGAATGGACGGTCTCCTCGCCGCCGGCCTTCCACAGCTACGAGGAGATCCCCCGGGTCTGACGACCGGGGGTGATCTCTAGGATCGCGGGGAGGAGAACCCGGTGAGCGAACGTTCCATCGCCACGGCCGCGCGGACGGCCACCGCCGTCGCCGCCGGCGACGGGCAGCTCGGCGATTTCGTCGCGCTTTTGAAGCCGCGTGTCATGTCGCTCGTGGTGTTCACCGGCTTCGTCGGGCTCTTCCTCGCGCCCGGAACGCTGCACCCGGTGCTCGCGCTGACCGCGGTTCTGTGCATCGCCGTCGGCGCGGGCGCGGCGGGCGCGATCAACATGTGGTACGACCGCGATATCGACGCCCGCATGGCGCGCACCCGCGACCGGCCGGTGCCCGCCGGACGGATCGAGCCCGGCGCCGCGCTCGGCTTCGGGGCCTCGCTCGCGGTGGGGGCGGTGCTGGTGATGGGGCTCGCGGTCAACCTCGCGGCGGGCGCGTTGCTCGCCGGCTCGATCGCGTTCTATGTCTTCATCTACACCATGGGGCTCAAGCGACGGACGCCGCAGAACATCGTGATCGGCGGCGCGGCGGGGGCCTTTCCGCCGCTGATCGGCTGGGCCGCGGTGACCGGCGACCTGGGCGTCGAGGCGCTGGTTCTGTTCGCGATCATCTTCCTGTGGACGCCGCCGCATTTCTGGGCGCTCGCGCTTTACCGGGCGGAGGATTACGCGCGCGCCGGCGTGCACATGCTGCCGGTGGTGGCGGGCGGCGCGGCGACCCGGCGTCAGATCCTCGGCTACACGCTCGCGCTGGTGCCGGTGACGCTCCTGCCGACGGCGCTCGGCGAGGCCGGCTGGACCTACGGCCTAGGCGCGGCGGCGCTCGGCGCCCTGTTCCTGATCTGCGCGATCCGCGTGCTGCGCGACACGGGCGACCGCGCGGCGCGGCGGATGTTCGGTTTCTCGATCCTCTATCTGTTCGCGCTGTTCGCGCTTCTGATCGTCGATCGAAGCCTGTCGCTTCCGGGAGTCTGAAATGCCGCCCGCCCCTCTTCACCGGTCCCGACGCGCGCGCAACATCGCCCTCGCGGGGGCGCTGTTCGCGCTCGCCGCGCTGTTCTTCGCGATCACGATCGCCAAGCTGGGCTCGTGAGCGCGGCGCGGCGACATAAGCGACGCAACAGGGCGCTCGCGGTCGTGCTCGTCGGCGTCGCCGCCGGCATGGTCGGCTTGAGCTTCGCGGCGGTGCCGCTTTATCGCCTGTTCTGCCAAGTCACCGGCTTCGGCGGCACCACCCAGGTGGCGACCGCGCCGAGCAAGCCGGTCGTCGACCGCTACGTCACCGTGCGCTTCAACGCCGACGTCGCGCCCGGGCTGCCCTGGCGGTTCGAACCGATGCAGAACGCCGTGCGCGTGCGCTTCGGCGAGGTCGCGCTGGCGCGCTTCGCCGCCGTGAACCTCTCGGACCAACCGATCACCGGCAGCGCGGTCTTCAACGTCACCCCGTTCAAGACCGGACCCTACTTCTCCAAGGTCCAGTGCTTCTGCTTCGACGAGCAGACGCTCGCGCCGGGCGAACGCGCCGTGATGCCGGTCAGTTTCTTCGTCGATCCCGATATGCTCGACGATCCCAACGTGCGGGAAGTGAAGACCATCACGCTGTCGTACACCTTCTTCCGGGCCAAGGACGACGAGGCGCCCGACCGGATCGCCGCGAATTCGACGGCGGGCGGCGGATGAGCGGCGCGGAACAAATGGATAAACGCATCACCATGCTTATTGTCGAGGGTTAGAGGTCATGGCCGAAACGCAGGCGCAGAAACACGACTACCATCTCGTCGAGCCGAGCCCCTGGCCGGTGGTCGGCGCGACGTCCGCGCTGGTGCTGGCGGGCGGCGGGATCATGTTCATGCACGACATGACGCCCTGGGTTTTCTTCATCGGCGTCGCGATGATGCTGTTCACCATGGTCGGCTGGTGGCGCGATGTCATCCACGAGGCCGAGGTCGAGAAGCGCCACACCCCGGTGGTGCAAATCGGCCTGCGCTACGGAATGGCGCTGTTCATCGCCTCGGAGGTGATGTTCTTCGCCGCCTTCTTCTGGGCCTTCTTCGACGCCAGCCTGTTTCCGGGCGGGCCGAACAGCGCCGAGCTGATCGGCCGCGCCGAGTATACGGGCGGCGCCTGGCCGCCGGCCGGGATCGAAACCTTCGATCCGTTCCATATCCCGCTTCTCAACACGCTGATCCTTCTGACCTCGGGGGTCACGGTGACCTGGGCGCATCACGAGATCCGCGCCGACAACCGGCGTCGCGCGATCCTCGCGCTTTGGCTGACGGTCCTGCTCGGCGCCACCTTCACCGGGTTCCAGGCCTACGAGTACATTCACGCGCCGTTCGGCTTCACCAGCGGAATCTACGGCTCGACCTTCTACATGGCGACCGGATTCCACGGCTTTCACGTGATCATCGGCACGATCTTCCTTTCGGTCTGCCTGGCGCGGCTGTACAAGGGGCACTTCACGCCCGACCATCATTTCGGCTTCGAGGCGGCGGCTTGGTACTGGCATTTCGTCGACGTGGTCTGGCTGTTCCTGTTCTCGGCCGTCTACTGGTGGGGCGGACGCTAAGAACGCGCGAGGGAGGCGGCGCTTGAGCGGCACCTACTACGACCATGTATCGCCGCTTCGCGCCGGGTTGACCGGGCGCTGCCCTCGTTGCGGGCGGGGGCATCTGTTTCGCGGATTCCTCGATATCGCCGACCGCTGCGACGTCTGCGACCTCGACCTCAGCCAGCAGAACAGCGGCGACGCGCCGGCGGTGTTCATCATCCTGATCCTCGGGATCGTCGTGGTCGGGCTCGCCTTCTTCGTCGAAACCACCTTCGCGCCGCCGATGTGGGTCCATATCGCGCTCTGGTTCCCGCTGATTCTGGGGGGCTCGATCGGCCTTCTGCGGCCCTTCAAGGCGACCATGATTGCCCTGCAATACAGGCACCGGGTCCAATTCGAGAGTGACGACGACGCCGGCTAAGCGCCCGGGGGCAGTTCGGTCCGCGACCCGGTCCGCGACCCCTGGGGCCTGGGTCGCCGTCGCGCTCGCGCTCGTTCTGCTGGTCGGGCTGGGGGTCTGGCAGCTCTACCGGCTGCAATGGAAGACCGAGCTGATCGCGACCCGCGAATCGCAACTCGCCTTGCCGCCGGTCGATATCACCGGCGATCCCGGAGCGCTCGACCCGGACGCGCTCGGCTTTCGCCGCGCGCGGGCGCGGGGCGTGTTTCTCCATGACCGCGAGATCTATCTCGCCGCGACCCGAGGCGGCAAGGTGGGCTTCGACGTGATTACCCCCCTGCGGCTCGCCGGCGGCGGGACCATCCTGGTCGATCGCGGCTGGGTGCCGGCCGCGCGCCGCGACCCGGCCCGGCGCGCCGCGGGCCAGGTCGCCGGCCCGGTCGCGGTCGAGGGCATTCTACGCCCGGCGGGGCGCAAGCGCTGGCTGACGCCCGACAACGACCGCGCGCGCAACTACTGGTTCTGGCGCGACCTGGCCGCCATGGCCGAGGCCGCCGGGGTCGAGGCCGCGCCCGTCCTGCTGGTCGCCGGGCCGAGCCCCAACCCGGGCGGCTGGCCCAAGGGGCGCGCGCCGCGCGTCGATCTGCCCAACAACCATCTCGGCTACGCGGTCACTTGGTTCCTGCTCGCGATCGGGCTGGTCGTGGTGTTCGTCGTCTGGAAACGTCAGCAGGCCGCGGAGGACAAGAGCGCCGACGCGGGCGATGCGTCGTCATGAGCGCGACCCCGGCCTACGACGATCTCGCGCGCCGCTTCGCGCGGCTTTCGGCGCTCGAGGGCGCGGCGGCAATCCTCGACTGGGACAGCCAGACAAAGATGCCGCCGGGCGGCGCCGAGGCCCGCGCCCGCCAATCGGCGGCGCTCGCCCTGGTCTGTCACGAGCGCCTGACCGACCCGGCGCTCGGCGATTTGCTCGATCGCGCCGAGGCCGAGGAACGCGCCGCGCTCGATCCCTGGCAATCGGCGAACCTCGCGCGGATGCGCCGCCAATGGCTGCACGCGGGCGCCCTGCCCGCCGATCTGGTCGAGGCCCGGGCGAACGCCGTGGCCGCCTGCGAGACCGCCTGGCGGCGGGCGCGGCCCGAAAATGATTTCGCGGGCCTCGCGCCGCTGCTCGAAACCGTGCTCGATCGCGCGCGCGAGGTCGGCGCGGCCAAGGCCGAGGCGCTCGGCGCGACGGTCTACGACGCGCTGCTCGACGAGTTCGAGCCCGGCGGCCGGGCGGCGACGATCGACGCCTTGTTCGCCGACCTCGCGGCCTTCCTGCCCGATTTCATCGCCCGCGCGCGCGCGCGCCAGGCCCGCCTGCCCGCCCCGGCCGCGCCCGCCGGCCCCTTCTCGGTTCCGGCCCAGCGCCGTCTCGCGCGCGAGATGATGGCGACCCTCGGCTTCGACTTCGACCACGGGCGGATCGACGAGAGCGACCACCCCTTCTGCGGCGGCACCCCGGACGACGTGCGGATCACCACGCGCTATTCGCCGGCGAGCTTCCTGCCGTCGCTGTTCGCGGTGCTCCACGAGACCGGCCACGCGATGTACGAACGCGGCCTGCCCGCCCGCTGGCGCGATCAGCCCGTCGGCCAGGCCGCTAGCATGAGCCTGCACGAAAGCCAGTCGCTTCTGATCGAGATGCAGGCCTGCCGGAGCCGCGATTTCTTCGCCTTCGCCGCGCCGCGTCTGCGCGCGGCCTTCGGCGGCGAGGGGCCGGCGTGGGACGCCGAAAACCTGTACCGGCTCGCCACCCGGGTCGAACCCGGCCTGATCCGCGTCGACGCCGACGAGGCGACCTACCCCGCCCATGTCCTGCTGCGCTACCGGCTCGAGAAGGCGATGATCGCCGGCGATCTCGCGGTGCGCGACCTGCCCGGCGCCTGGAGCGAGGGCATGGCCGAGCTTCTCGGCGTGACGCCGCCCGACGACCGCGACGGCTGCCTCCAGGACGTTCACTGGGCCGCCGGATTGTTCGGCTATTTCCCGACCTACACCCTCGGCGCGATGACCGCGGCGCAGGTCTTCGACGCCGCGCGGCGCGCCGAGCCATCGATCCCCGAAGGCATCGGGCGCGGCGACTTCGCGCCCCTGTTCGCCTGGCTGCGCGCCCATGTCCACGGCCTCGGCGCGTCGCTGGATGCGGGCGGGATCGTCGCCCGGGCCACCGGCCGCCCCCTCGACGCGGCGGTCTTCAAGGCCCATCTCGAAGCCCGCTATCTCGCCTGACGCCCGATCCCCGGCGGGAAAAGACCCCGCTCAGCTATCGGGGGTCTTGAGGGCGGCGAGGAAGGCGTCCTGCGGGATGTCGACCTTGCCGACGCGGCGCATCCGCTTCTTGCCTTCCTTCTGCTTCTCGAGAAGCTTGCGCTTGCGGCTCACGTCGCCGCCGTAGCATTTGGCGGTCACGTCCTTGCGCAGCGCGCGCACGGTCTCGCGGGCGACGACCCGCCCGCCGATCGCCGCCTGGATGGCGACCTGGAAGAGCTGGCGCGGAATCAGCTCCTTGAGCCGCTGGCACAGCGCCCGGCCGCGCGCCTCGGCGGCCGCGCGGTGGACGATCAGGGCGAGCGCGTCCACCGGGTCGCCGTTGATCAGGATCGACAGCTTGACCAGATCGCCGGTCTCGTAGCCATCCATCTGGTAATCGAAGCTCGCATAGCCCCGGCTGACCGACTTGAGCCGGTCGTAGAAGTCGTAGACCACCTCGGCGAGCGGCAGGCGATAAACCAGCATCGCCCGGCTGCCGGCGTAGGTCAGATCGATCTGCGCGCCGCGCTTCTCGGTGCAGAGCGCGAGCACCCCGCCGAGATGCTCGTCGGGCACCAGGATGGTGGCACGAATCCAGGGCTCCTCGATGCGCTCGATGCGCACCGGGTCGGGCATGTCGACCGGGTTGTGGAGCGTGAGCATCGTCCCGTCGTTGAGATGGACGTGGTAGATGACGCTCGGCGCCGTGGTCACGAGGTCGAGGTCGAACTCGCGCATCAGCCGCTCGCGAACGATCTCGAGATGCAGGAGGCCGAGAAAACCGCAGCGGAAGCCGAAGCCGAGCGCGGCCGAGGTCTCGGCCTCGAAGTGAAAGCTCGAATCGTTGAGCCGGAGCTTGGCGAGGCTGTCGCGGAGATGCTCGAACTCAGCCGAATCGGCCGGGAACAGGCCGCAGAACACCACCGGGATCGAGGGCTTGAAGCCCGGCAGCGGCGTGGCCGTGGGGCGCCGCTCTTCGGTGATGGTGTCGCCCACGGCGCAATCGGCGACCGCCTTGATGGATGCGGTGATGAAGCCGACCTCGCCCGCGCCCAGCGCGGAGACCCGCACCCGCTTGGGCGTGAACACGCCGACGGTATCGACCTGATAGAGCGCGCCGGTCTGCATCATGCGGATCTTCATGCCCTTGGCGATCCGCCCGTCGACCACGCGGACCAGGACGATGACGCCGAGATAGGCGTCGTACCAGCTATCGACCAGCAACGCCTTCAAGGGCGCGTCGGGGGCCCCCTCGGGCGGCGGCAGGCGCTCGATCAGCGCCTCGATCACGTCAGCCACGCCCTCGCCGGTCTTGGCCGAGATTTCGATCGCGTCCGAGGCGTCGAGCCCCACGACCTCCTCGATCTGTTGGCGCACGCGCGCGGGCTCGGCGGCGGGCAGGTCGATATTATTGAGAACCGGCACGATCTCGTGGTTGTTCTCGACCGCGAGATAGGTGTTGGCGAGCGTCTGCGCCTCGACCCCCTGGCTCGCGTCGACCACCAGGAGCGAGCCCTCGCAGGCGGCGAGCGAGCGGCTCACCTCGTAGGTGAAATCGACATGGCCCGGGGTGTCGATCAGGTTGAGGATGTAGTCCTCGCCATTGCGCGCGCGCCATTCGAGACGCACGGTCTGGGCCTTGATGGTGATGCCTCGCTCGCGCTCGATGGGCATCGAATCGAGCACCTGCTCCTGCATCTCGCGATCGCTGAGCCCGCCACAGAACTCGATCAGCCGGTCGGCGAGCGTCGACTTGCCGTGGTCGATATGCGCGATGATCGCGAAGTTGCGGATATGCGCCAGATCGGTCATTCGCCCGCCCCGGGTCCGGCGGCGGCGCGGCTCACCCGCGCAGCGCGCCGCCGGTCGCCTTGCCGACGGCGGCGACGATGCGGGCGGCGACGGCCTCGATCTCGTCGTCGGTGAGAGTGCGCTCGGTCGGCTGGAGCGTCACCGCGATGGCGAGCGAGCGCTTGCCCTCGCCGAGCTCGGGCCCCTCGTAGGTGTCGAACAGATCGACCCCGGCGATCAGCGCCTTGTCGGCGCCGCGCGCGGCGCGCAGGAGATCGCCGGCGGCGACGCCGGTATCGACCACGAAGGCGAAGTCGCGCACCACCGAATGGAAGGGCGAGAGCTTGAGCGGCGGGCGCGCGGTGCCCTTGCGCGCGCGGGGCGCGGGAATCGCCTCGATGAAGACCTCGGCCGCGACCGCCGGTCCCTTGACGTCGAGCGCCGCGAGCACGCGCGGATGCAAGGCGCCGAAATGGCCCAGAACCTTGGGGCCGAGGCGCAGGGTTCCCGACTGGCCGGGGTGGTACCAGGCGGGGCCCGGGGTCTCGATCTGAACGCGCGCCGCCGGCCCGCCGCAGGCCGCGATCGTGGCGAGCGCGTCGGCCTTGGCGTCGAACACATCGACGTCGCGGGGCGGCGTCGCCCAATGGCGCGGCCCGCTGCGCCCGCGCCGCAGAACGCCGGCGGCCAAGAGCTGGCCTTCGGGCGTGTCGTCGCGATAGACATGGGCGACCTCAAACAAACCGACCTCGGCGATGTCACGGGCGACGTTGCGGCCCGTGGCGGCCACCAGGTTGGGGATCAGGCTCGGACGCATGTCGGTGAGCTCGGCGCTGATCGGATTGGCCAGCCGCAGCGCCGGCGTGCCGCCGCCGAACAGCTCGGCCTGGGCTTGCGAAAGAAATGACCAAGTCACCGCCTCGGCCAGCCCGCGCGCGGCCAGCGCGCGCTTGGCGCGTCGCGCGCGGCGCTGATCGGTGGTCAGGATCGGGCGCGCCACGCCTTCCTCGCGCGGCATCGAGACCGCGGGAATGCGGTCGTAGCCGTGGACGCGCAGCACCTCCTCGATCACGTCGGGCTCGACGTCGATGTCGTGGCGCCAACTCGGCACGGTAACGGTGAGCGCGTCCCCGCCCCCGTCGAGCGCGAAGCCGAGGCGATCGAGGATCGCGCGCGCCTCGGCGACGGGCACCGCGACGCCGCACAGGCTTTCCAGCCGCCCGGGGCGAACGGCGAGCCTGCGCCGCGTCTCGGGAGGCGCGCCGGCGATCACCAGCTTGCTCGGCTTGCCGCCGCAAAGATCGAGGATCAGCCGGGTGGCGATCTCGGCGGCGGGAATCGCGAAGGCCGGATCGACCCCGCGCTCGAAGCGGTAGCGGGCGTCGGTCTCGATCCCGAGCGCGCGCCCGGTGGCGGCGATGCGGCGCGGGTCGAACAGCGCGATTTCGAGAAACACGTCGGTCGTGTTTTCGTCGCAGCCCGTGCTCTCGCCGCCGATCACGCCGGCGAGGCTGACCAGCCCGCTATCGTCGCAGATCGCGGTCATGGTCTCGTCGATCTCGTACTCGCGCCCGTCGAGCGCCATGAAGCGGTCGCCCTTGCGCCCCATGCGCAAACGCAAGTCGCCCGAGACCTTGGCGGCGTCGAACACATGGGCCGGGCGGCCGAGGTCGAAGGTCAGCCAGTTGGTGAGGTCGACCAGCGCCGAGATCGGCCTGAGCCCGATGGCGATAAGCCGGCGGCGCAACCAGGCCGGGCTTTCGCCGTTCCGCACGCCCCGGATCAGGCGGCCGACGAACAACGGGCAAGCGTCGGCGTGCTCGGCGTCGAAGTCGAGATGGACGCGGAGCGGACTTTCGAACGTGCCCGGAACCGGCGTGGCGTCGAGCGGCTTGAGCGCCCCCAATCCGGCGGCGGCGAGGTCGCGGGCGATCCCGCGCACGCCCAGGCAGTCGGCCCGGTCGGGCGTGATGGCGACGTCGAGCACCGGATCGTCGAGGCCGAGCGCAACCGCCGCCGGGCCGCCGGTCGGGGCGTCCTCGGCCAGCTCGATGATCCCGTCGTGGTCGTCGCCGAGCCCCATCTCGCGCTCGGAGCACAGCATGCCGTTGCTATCGACGCCGCGAATGGTCGCCGCCTTGAGCTTGACCCCGGTGCCCGGAATGGTGAGGCCCGAGCGCGCGAACACGCCCTTCATGCCGGCGCGCGCGTTGGGCGCGCCGCAGACCACCTGGACCACCTCGTTCCCGGTATCGACCCGGCAGACGCGCAGCCGGTCGGCGTCGGGATGCGGCTCGGCCGAGACCACGTGGCCGACGACGAAGGGCGCAAGCGCCGCGCCCCGGTCGATCACGGCCTCGACCTCGAGGCCGAGCGCGGTCAGCTTTTCGGCCACCGCGTCGAGCGGCGCGTCGGTCTCGAGGTGGTCCTTGAGCCAACCGAAGGTGAACTTCATGACGTCAGCCCCGCGGGCAACGTCGGAATGTCGAGGGCAGCGAAGCCGTAATGGCGCAGCCAGCGCAGATCGGCGTCGAAGAAGCCGCGCAGATCGCCGATCCCGTATTTCAGCATCGCGATCCGGTCGATCCCCATGCCGAAGGCGAAGCCCTGGTATTCGTCGGGATCGACGCCGCAGCTCGCGAGCACCTTGGGATGCACCATGCCGCAGCCGAGGATTTCGAGCCAGTCGTCGCCGGCGCCGATCGCGAGCTCGCCGCCCTTGCGGATACAGCCGATATCCATCTCGGCCGAGGGCGAGGTGAAGGGGAAATAGCTCGGCCGGAAGCGCACCGGCACGTCCTCGACCTCGAAGAAGGCGCGGACGAAGTCGCTGAGGCAGCCCTTGAGATGACCCATATGGGTCGAGCGGTCGACCACCAGCCCCTCGACCTGATGGAACATGGGCGTGTGCGTCATGTCCGAATCGCAGCGATACGTCCGCCCGGGCGCGATCAGGCGCAGCGGCGGCTTGGTCGCCTGCATCGAGCGCACCTGCACGGGCGAGGTGTGGGTGCGCAGAAGCTTGCGCTCGCCGTCCGGGCCGGGCGCGAAATAGAAGGTATCGTGCTCCTGGCGCGCCGGGTGCTCGGGCGGGATGTTCAGCGCCGTGAAGTTGTGGAAGTCGTCCTCGATATCGGGGCCTTCGGCGATCTTGAAGCCCATGTCGCCGAAGATCGCCACGATCTCGTCGAGAACCTGGCTCACCGGATGGATGCGTCCTTGCGGCTCGGGGCGGACCGGCAGGGTGACGTCGACCCGCTCGGCGGCGAGCCGGGCTTCGAGCGCCGCCTCGGAGAGCGTCGCGCGGCGCGCCTCGATCGCGGCGGCGATCTCCCCCTTGAGCGCGTTGAGCGCCTGGCCCGCGCCCTGGCGCGCCTCGGGCGCGAGATCGCGCAGGCCCTTCATCTCGGCGGTGATCGCGCCCTTGCGGCCGAGCGCCTTGACGCGCGCCGCCTCGAGCGCGTCGAGGTCGGCCGCGGCCTCGATCGCGCTCAGAAGGGATTCGCGCAGGCGCTCGATATCCGACATGGGTGGCGGTTGTCTCGCAGGATCGCGCCGGGAACCGCGCGGACGCGGCGCTCGGGACGCGCGGCGGTCGTCAGGCGGCCTCGGAAAGCGCGGAGCGGGCCGTCTCGACCAGGGCCTTGAAGGCGGCGGGTTCGCGCACCGCGATGTCGGCCAGCACCTTGC
>Ga0114931_10005133_pt1 | contig 16208 bp, 16 predicted proteins | sample 2SBtaG_FD_89579 | JGI IMG/M metagenome (GOLD analysis project Ga0114931, IMG submission 89579) | Deep subsurface microbial communities from Kolumbo volcano to uncover new lineages of life (NeLLi) - 2SBTROV14_V59a metaG | ecosystem: Environmental > Aquatic > Marine > Volcanic | place: Kolumbo...
CCTCGTCCGCGAGCTCCGCGTAGTCGGCGTCGCGGGCGCGCCGGAACATCGCCTCCAGCTCGGCGTCGGTGACGCCCTCGACGAACCGGGCCTCGCACACCGACGCGGTGCCGCCGCCGTCGGCGATCTCGCGGGCGAGCCACTGGAAGTCCTCGAGGGTGTCCTCGCTGCGGGGCAGGACGTAGACCGAGCCGCGCAGCCCGACCGCGCCGATCCGCTGCAGCCGCCGCCACACCTTGACCCGCAGGTACGGTGGCGACGCCGGCAGCTGGTGGATCAAGAGCAGCCACCGGGGCTCCGACGCGGTCATGTAGCACTTGTATCACGTATGAAACTGTCGTATCAAACCGGCCATGAGACCATCAACGCACCGGCCCGCCCTCGCGATCCGCACCGCGTTCCACCGGGCGGGGACAAGGCGGCCCCGCCGCCGCCGGCCACCAGCCCCGCGCCGGGCAGCCACGCCCCGCGGCCCCTGCCGTTCCAGCCGGGCGCGCTGCGCGGGATCTCCGCGAAGATGATCACCTCGCACCACGACCACAACTACACCGGCGCGGTGAACAACCTGAACACGGTCGAGCACGACCTTGCGGCGCTCGGCAAGGACGCGCCCGGCCACCGGTGTGCCGCTGCTCGTGCTCGACATGTACGAGCACTCCCACGCGCTCGACTACGGCGCGAACCACGCCGCCTACGTCGATGCGTTCCTCGACAACGTGGCCTGGCCGGAGGTGGAGGGATGGTACCAGCGGGCGCTCGCGGCCCGGGCGCAGCTCGGATGACGATCGAGCCCGCCACCGCGTGCGGCAGCGGGGCGGCCACCGCCGGAGCGCGATGATCGGCGTCGCCCTCGTCGCCGCGGCCGCGGCGGTTCACGTCGTGCCGACCCGGGCGACCGTCCCGCCGCGCCTCGACGGTCGGCTCGACGACGCCGCGTGGACGGCGGCCGCGCCGTTCACGGCACTCGTACAGAAGGACCCCGACGCCGGGCAGCCACCGTCGGAGCCGACCTCGATCCGCTTCCTCTACACCGATCGGGAGCTGTAGGTCGGGATCGACTGTGTCCAGCGGCGCTCGCCCCCGGTCCGTCGCCTCACCCGTCGCGACCGGGAGGTCGACGCCGACCGGGTCGAGGTCGACCTCGACACCCGGCAGAGCGGCCGGAGCGCATACCTGTTCGAGGTCAACGCCGCCGGCGTCCTGGTCGACGGCCTCCGCTACGACGACACCGAGGTCGATACCAGCTGGGACGACAACTGGGAGGCGCGCGTGGAGCACACCGACGGGCGCTGGACCGTCGAGATCCGGATCCCGCTCAGGATCTTGCGCTACGCCGACCGCGGCCGGCAGTCCTGGGGCGTGCAGGTGCGGCGGTTCGTGTCGGCGCGGCAGGAGACCGACGAGCTCGCGCCGATCCCGCGGGGCCAGGCCGGCGAGGTGTCGCGCTACGGCACGCTCGGCCCGTTCGACGCACTGACGACGACGGCGGGCCTCGAGCTGCGCCCGTTCGCGCTGTCGTCGGTCGAGCGCGGTCCCGACGGCGCCTACACGCCGCGCGCCACCGCCGGCGGCGACCTTCGCTGGCGCGCCTCGCCGTCGCTCACCCTCGACGCCACCGTGAACCCCGACTTCGCGCAGGTCGAGGCCGACCAGCAGGTCCTCAACCTCACCACCTACGAGACGCGATACCCCGAGAAGCGGCCGTTCTTCCTCGAGGGCGTCGACCTGTTCGCCGCGCCGATCAACGCGCTGTATACGCGACGCATCGGCCGGGCGCCCGACCCGCCGGCCCTGCCCGACGGCGAGGTCGCGGCCGCGGCTCCGACGCCCGCGCCGATCTGGTTCGCAGCCAAGCTGACCGGCACCGCCGGCGACACGTCGATCGGCGCCCTGGCCGCGGTCACCGGCGCCGGTCGCGTCGACACCGCCGACGCGACCGGCACCCACCGGCGACTGGTCGCGCCGTGGACGACCTACGGCGTGGTTCGCCTCCGGCACGGCCTGGGCAAGCGCGGCTACGTCGGCGGCTTCGCGACCGCGGTCGCCCGGCTCGACGACGGCGGCGGCCATCCCGTGGTCGCGGGCGGCGCGCTGTGCCCCGACGGCGCCGTCGTCGCGCCGGGAGCGCGCTGCACCCACGACGCTGCCGTCGCCGGCGTCGATGGCCGGTGGCGCTCGCCCGGCCAGGCGTACGTGGTCCAGGCCGCCGTCGCGGCGTCCGGCGCGCGCGGCGGCCCGCCTCGGCGCCAGCCCGACGGCGTCGTGATCGCGAGCGGCGACGTGTCACCGCAGGGCCGCGTCCTGGCCTCGCGCGAGGCCGACGGCGTCGTCTTCGACGCCGAGCTCGAGGCTTACGGCCGCCGCTTCGACCTCAACGACGCCGGCTACCTCGAGCGCGCCGACCTCGTCCACGCCTACGGCGACCTCGGCTGGAAGGACAGCGAGCCGGGGCGGCTGATTCGCGCCAGCCGGAGCCAGATCGAGGTGTTCGGCTCGGAGAACTGGCGCGGACAGCGCCTGTCCGGCGGCTACCAGATCAACACCAGCCTCACGCTCGCCAACTACTGGCAGACGTTCACCGAGCTGCACTGGCGGCCGTGGCACTACGACGACCGCGAGATCGGCGACGGCACCGCCCTCGAGCGCGCCGGCCACCTCGGCTGGGAGCAGGCGGTGTCGACCGATCCGCGCCACGCGGTCGTCGCGTCGGCCTCGCAGTCGCTGTACCTTCTGCGCGGCGCGTACGAGTACGCGCTCGACGGCGACGTGACCATCCACGCCCGGCCCCGGCTCGACGTCGAGCTCCTGCCGTCGGTCGAGATCGCGCGGGGCGAGCCGCGCTACGCCGGGACCCTGGCCGACGGGACCCGGTCGTTCGGCCGCCAGGATGCAACCGGCCTCGGCCTGACCGCGCGCGCGACCTACACGTTCACGCCGCGCGCCACGCTCCAGCTCTACGGCCAGCTGTTCGGCCAGCGGGTGGCGTACCGCGACTTCGCGACCGCGCCGGCGGGGCTGCGCGCGATTCGGCTGGCGGACCTCGTGCCGGCGGCGCCGCCGCCCGATCCGCCCGGCGGTGCCAGCGTCGTGGCCAACGCCAGCATCGTCTTCCGCTGGGAGTGGCAGCTCGGCTCGTTGCTCTACGTCGTGTACTCGCGGGCCCAGGGCGCCGGCGCCGACCCGATGGCTGCCGCCGGGCGCGCCGTGTCGATCCCGTGGCGGCCCGGGCTGAGGGCTGCCGCCACCCAGGTCGTCCTGGTCAAGGCCAGCTACTGGTGGCGCTGAAGGGCTTTCCGGCCAGCTTGGTGCCGGGTTCGAGCAACCCGTGAGCTCGTTCTCCGCAGGTCGTCCTGGTCAAGGCCAGCTACTGGTGGCGCTGAAGGGCTTTCCGGCCAGCTTGGTGCCGGGGTTCGAGCAACCCGTGAGCTCGTTCTCCGGGTATCCCGGGCCCGCGTGCCCATACGTCGGCGCCGCGGCTCCTTCGGCTCGAGAAATGGGCCTGGTCCCGTCAGCGGCGGCGCGCCAGGATCCAGGCGAGGAAGCGCTGCAGGCGCGGGGTGAGTCGGCTGCGGCGATGCTCGTCGCCCAGCCGTTTCCACGCCTCGGCGACGGTCGGGTAGGGATGGATGGTGTCGGCCAGATGTCGCGCGTGGAGGCGCGCGGTGATCGCCAGGGCGATCTCTCCGATCATTTCGCCGGCGTGGCGGGCGACGGCGGTGGCGCCGATGATGCGGCCGTTGCCGGCGTCGACGTGGAGGCGGGCGAAGCCGTCGGTGTCGCCGTCGAGGACGGCGCGGTCGATATCCGCGAGGGGCACGGTGTAGGTCGCGACGCGCAGGCCTCGGGCCATGGCCTCGCTTTCGTACATGCCGACGTGAGCGATCTCCGGATCGGTGTAGGTCACGTGGGGGATGACCAGGGCGCTGGCTTTCTTGCGGCCGAAGAAGAGCGCGTTCTGCAGCACCACGCGGGCCATGGCGTCGGCGGCGTGGGTCAGCTGCTGGGCCGAGCAGGCGTCTCCGGCGGCGTAGATGCGTCGATTGCGCGTGCGCAGCCGATGGTCCACGTCGATGCCGTGGCGGCCGCTCGTCACGCCGGCGTCCTCGAGCCCGAGGTCGCCGGCGGCCGGAACCCGTCCGACGGCGAGCAGGAGGGCATCGCCGCTGCGCAGCTCTTCGCCGCGGCCGCGGTGGAAGGTCACGGTGATACCGCTGCCGGCTCGCTCGACGCGCTGCAGCTCGGCGCCGAGGGCCAGCTCGATCCCTTCGCGCCGGAGCATGGCGGCAAGGATCGCCGAGGCGTCGGGATCTTCCAGCGGCAGCACGCCTGGGTCACGGCTGATGATGCAGACGTCGCTGCCGAAGCGGCGAAATGCCTGCGCCAGCTCGCAGCCGATCGGTCCGGCGCCGACCACGAGGAGGCGCCGCGGCAGGCCGGACAGGGTGAAGACGGTGTCGCTGGTCAGGTATCCGGACGAGGCGAGCCCGGGCACGGGGGGAACGGCAGGGACGGCGCCCGTCGCGATCAGCGCGCGCGCGAAGCGCAGCGAGGTCCCGGACACCTCGGCCGTGTCGCGGCCGGTGAATCGCGCGGCTCCGAAGTAGAGGTCGATGCCGGCGTCGGCGAAACGGGTGGCGGCGTCGTGCGTCGCGATGTTCGCGCGCAGGCGGCGCATTCGCGCCATGACCCGGGCGAAATCCACGGGCCCATCGGCCGCGCGCGCGCCGAAGCCGCCGGCCGCGCGGGCGTCGTATGCGGCGCGCGCCGCGCGGAGCAGCGCCTTCGACGGAACGCAGCCGGTGTTCAGGCAGTCGCCGCCGAGGCGGTGCTTCTCGACCAGCGCGACGCGCGCGCCCAGGGTCGCGGCGCCCATGGCCGCAACCAGGCCGGCGGTGCCGCCGCCGATGACCACCAGGTTGTAGCGACCGGCGGGCGTCGGGTTGTGCCAGTCGGCCGGCGCCACCTGCTCGGCGAGTTGGGCGTCGAACCGGTCCACGCCGGCCAGCGCGGTCGGATGCGTGGTCATGCCACCTCCTCAGACGTGCTCAGGGCTCCTTCGCGGCGCAGGGTCCGGCGGGCAAGCCGCGCGGTCACGGCAACGGCCGCGGCGGTCGCCACCAGGCCGGCGGCGTACAGCGCCAGCCGCCAGGTCTGCGCCGGGCGCGCGCCGCCCGCCGAGAGCTGACTGGCGCGGGTGACCAGTGACCCGGCGTAGACGTACAGCACGGTCGCGGGCAACATGCCCACCCACGAGGCCAGCGCGTAGTCGCGCACGCGCACGCGGCTGAGGCCGAGCAGGTAGTTGAGCAGGTTGAACGGCAAGATCGGCGACAGCCGCAAGAGCGCCGTGATGACGACGCCGCGCCGGCCGACTGCCTCGCTTACGGCGGCCAGCCGCGCGCGGCCCCGCAGGCGCCGCTCGAGGCGGTCGCGCAACACCGTGCGCGCCAGCGCGAAGCTGACGAGGGCGGCGAGCACGCTCACGGGGGACACCAGCAAGGTGCCGTAGACCGGTCCGTAGGCGAAGCCGGCCGACGCCGTGAGCAACGAGCCGGGCACCAGCAGCACCGTGGCGACGATGTACAGCCCGGCGAAGGCCGCGACGCCGTAGATGCCGGCGCCGCGCACCCACGACGCCAGCGCGACCGCGCCTTCGGCGACCGGCGCCGCGATCATCAAGGCGACGACCGCGGCGGCCAGCGCGGCGATCACGGCGATCCGGATCAGCAGCAACCGTCCGGTCCGCACGCCGGGGCCTCGTCGGTGGTCGCGCGGTAGTCGTCGCCCTTGGTCTCGCGCGGGTCGCGCACGGCGGCGCCGCCGGTACAGGGGAACGGCGGCGCGTCCTCGAGCGGCACCAGCTCGTGCGGCGGTACCAGCTCCAGGTGCTCGCGATACGGCGCGCGCGCGTAGATGCCGTAGGTCTTCGCGCACACCGCCGTGCGCACGCCGCGGCGCAGGACGTGACCGTCGTCGTCGACCACCTGGCGAAACGGTCCGCGGTAGACGACGGCGTGCTTCTGGTCCAGGCAGGGACCTTCCTTGCCCTTGAAGGCGCGGACCGTCATGCTGCGAAACTCGATCCCGTCGATGGTCCGCCACGGCGCGTCGCCGCGCTCGAGGATCTCGATGCCGTAGAAGCCCTGCTCCTCGAAGGCGGCGAGGAAGCGATCCTCGCGGAGGGCGCCGGAGACGCAGCCGCTCCACAGCTCGGGGTCGCCGCGCAGCGCCTCGGGGACCTCTTCGTCGGCGACGATGTCAGAGATCACCGCGCGTCCACCGCGCCGGAGCACGCGGAAGACCTCGGCGAAGAGCCGCTCCTTGTCGGCGGTGTCGACCAGGTTGAGCACGCAGCTCGAGACCACCACGTCGATCGACTCGTCGGCGATGAGCGGCCGTTCGGCGCGCAGCCGCACCATCTCGTGCTGCAGGCCGACCAGCTCCCCGGCCGAGCGGACCGGGTGCTCGGCCAGGTAGCCGTCGACCCGCTCGAGATCGAGGGCCAGGTCCTGGATGCGCCCCTTGGCGAAGGAGACGTTGTCGTGGCCGATCCGCCACGCTACCTCGGGCGCGTTGCGGCGGGCCAGGGCGAGCATGTCGTCGTTGGCGTCGACGCCGATCACCCGTCCGTCCGGGCCCACGACCTGGCTGGCGATGAAGCAGACGGTGCCCGATCCGGACCCCAGATCGAGCACGGTCTCACCGGACTGCAGATACTCGCTGGGGTTGCCGCAGCCGTAGTCGCGCTCGAGCACCTCGTGGGGAATCGGCTCGAGCAGCCGCGGATCGTAGGCCGTGGGACAACAGAGGCTGGCCTCAGGCTGGCGGGCGGCGGCCGAGTAGCGGCGCGCGACTGCGGCCTGGACGTCGAGGGGTGCGCGGCTCATGGATGCACCTACTCCTTCGGCAGCCCGGCCAGGTAGTCCTGGTCGTCGTAGGTGTCGTGACAGTCGATGCACATGCCGATCTTTCCCGACTTCATGGCCTTGGTGCCGGACGGGTCGTAGATGCCGTAAAACCAGTCGCCGTGCTCCGGGTCGTAGCCGGCCTGCATCTTGGCCATCACCATGACCACGGCGACGCTCGAGCCGGTCATGTCGGGGTAGTGGGCCTTGGCCACCTGGAAGCCGACCGGCGCGGTCTGCCCCTCGGACAGGTTCTTGTAGAAGTCGGCGTACTGCGGCGGGGTGAAGACGTTGGCCGGCTTCTTCTTGTGGCCCTTGGACATGAAGATCTGATCGTTGACCTGGGTCCAGCTGGCCCAGTGGGAGAAGTCGGGGGCGCCGGGCTCGGCGGCGGACGCCATGCCGCCCGCGCACGGGTTGCCGCCGGCGCAGGGATTGGCCGGCGCGGCCGCGCCGGACGATTGCGAGCTGTGGCCACCGCAGGCGGCGAGGGCCACGACAGAGAGGAAGGAAAGGGTCAGTCGTGTCATGCTCGCCGCGTGCTGCATAGGCCGCGCCATCGTGGAACCCGTTGAAAGTCGGGGAATCCGATCTCGGAGATCCTCCATTATGGAGCATGCGATATCCAGTATGGAATATCCGAGAGCCAAGGCGCCGGGCATCCGGTGAAATGATTTCAGGCCCCTGAGTCACTCCCCCAGCCTGGCACGAAGCCTGCGATGCCATCGGTTCGATGAGCAACACACTGGTCTTCGGTCCCCACGAATGGCAGGTCGCCTACCGCGCCGCGCTGCGTGTGCTGCGGGTGCCGGATCAGGCCGAGGACGCCGCGCAGGAGGCGCTGCTCAACGCGTTCCGCGCCCGTGCCACCTACGACGGGCGCGCGCGGCCGAGCACGTGGCTGTATCAGATCGCCCGTCGCGCGGCGCTGTCGCAGCTGCGCAAGCCGTTCGCCCAGCGCTACACGGAGGTCAACGTCGATCACGCCCTCGAACAGCAGCGGCCCGGCGCCGATCCATCCGACCCAGAGGCGGCCGCGTGCTATTCACGGCTGGCCAGCTCTCTGCAGAGTTGCCTGGCGTCGATGCGCGACGCAGATCGGGTCGCCTTCACCGAGCGATTCCTCCTCGGCACCAGCGAGCGCGAGCTCGGGCGAATCCTCGGGGTGTCGGTAAACGCCGCCAAGCAGCGCGCCTTCCGCGCGCGCAGAACCGTTCGTGCCCGCATGTCGGGGCCAACGACGTGATGGCACCGTGAAGGCTTCCGATCTCAATCTCGTCGAGCTCCTCAGCCTGGATCCGGAGCGCGGCAGTATCCGGCTGGAGAACCGGCGCATGCTGCTGTGGGACGCCGACGCGTTCGGCACCCTCCGGCGCGAGCTGATCAGCACGCTGGGCGAGCCCGCCGCCCGGCAGATCCTCCGCCGCTTCGGCTTCGCCAACGGCTATCGCGACGCCATCACCATGGGCGAGCTGTTCACCTGGGACAACGACGAGCAGCGGTGGCTGTCGTGCCCCGCGCTGCAGAACCAGGAGGGCAAGGTCAACGCGGTGCCCCAGCGGCAGGCAGTCGACCGCGCCAACGGCACCTTCGAGGTCGAGGTGCTGTGGAACTACTCCTACGAGGCCGATCAGCACGTGCGGGTCTTTGGCCGCGCCGACGTCCCGGTCTGCTGGAGCATCGCCGGGTATGCCTCCGGCTTCGCCACCGCCCTGATGGGCGAGGAGTGCTACGTGGTCGAGGAGGAGTGCGTCGCGGTCGACGGTCATCGGTGCCGGATAGTGGGACGGACGCGGCGCGGCTGGGCCGAGGCCGGCGCGCGCCACGCCGCCGACTACGAGGCGCACAACCTGGCGGCCGAGCTCGAGGCGCGCGAGGCCGAGCTGCGGCGCCAGCGGCGCGCGCTGTTGCGCCGCGAGCGCGAGCTGGCGCGCCTGCGCGGTGGCCACGACCACACTCGCGGGGGCATCGTCTGCCGCAGCCGGCAGATGAACGACGCGCTCGACCTGGCGCAGACCGTGGCCCGGGTCGACGCCACCGTGCTCATCACCGGGGAGAGCGGTGTCGGCAAGGAGCGAGTGGCGCGCTTCGTCCACGACGACTCGCCGCGCGCCGACGGCCCGTTCATCGCGGTCAACTGCGGCGCCCTTCCCGAGACGCTGCTCGAGAGCGAGCTGTTCGGCCACACGCGCGGCGCCTTCACTGGCGCACACGCCGACCGCCGCGGCCTGTTCGAGGCCGCCGGCGGCGGAACGATCTTCCTCGACGAGATCGGCGAGACCTCGCCGGCGACGCAGGTCAAGCTGCTCCGCGTCCTGCAGGAGCGCGAGGTGCGCCCGGTGGGCGCGAGCGAGCCTCGATCGATCGACGTCCGCGTGCTGGCGGCGACCAACCGCAACCTGGAGGCGATGGTCGACACCGGCGAGATGCGCAAGGATCTCTACTACCGGCTCAAGGTGGTCAGCATCGACATTCCGCCGCTGCGCGACCGCCGCGACGACATCTTGCCGTTGGCCCGCGAGCTGATCGAGCGCGCCGGCCGCGATCTCGACGTCGGCCCGCGAACTCTCAGCCCGGAGGCAGTCGACGCCATCACCGCCTACCACTGGCCGGGCAACGTGCGCGAGCTGGAGAACGCCATCGAGCGGGCGGTGGTGCTGGCCGGCGGCCGCGACCGGATCGGCCGCGGGCACCTGCCGCCCGAGGTGGTGGGTGATCGCTCCCGCGGCCGACTGGTCTTCGGCAAGGTGGTCTCCATGGAGGAGCTCGAGCGCCAGTACGTGCTCCACGTGCTCGACCGGTTCGGCGGCAACCGGACCCACACCGCCCGCGCGCTGGGCATCGGCGCCAACACGCTGTGGCGCAAGCTCAAGTCGTGGGGCGTGCCGGCCGCCAAGTAGATTTTCGCGGCCCGCGGGTCAGTTCGTCCCCGGGGCAGGCGCTGTCGCCGGGTACCCGGCCTTCGTGATCGCCGCTGCGATCTGCGGAGGCGATATCTTGGCGGCATCGTACTGGACGATGGCCTGCCCCGGATGGCGCTGGATGCGCACGCTGAAGACCCCGTGCAGCTTCTTGACGGTCGAACTGACCGTCGCGGCGCACTGCCCTCACGTCATGTGATCGACCGCAAGGTGGACGGTCGTGGCCCCCGGCGAGGTGGCGGTGTGGGTGGCGCCCGGCTGGGTGGCGGGCGAATCGGCCGGTGCCGACGAATTGTGGCAGCCAGTTGCCACGGTGAGCGCGGCGGCGCAGAGCAGCATGGAGACGTGTTTCATCGTGAAAAGAACCTCTACTCCACCATACGCTCGCGGTGGGGCCGACGTTACATACTGGCGGCGGTCGTTTGAGAGGTGCACGACTGGCCGGTTTTGACCCGTCCACCGAGGCGATCGCGAGCGCCGAGACCCAAACGATGCAGCCGTGGCGGGGCTCGCTCATTGCGTTTTCACACCATGTACCCGAGGTCGGAGCCGAGGGTCGGATAGGCAAAGAGGGTCCTCTTCAGATCTCGACTCGTTATCCTGCGCGCATCGCCAGCGTGAAGAGTTTGATGAGCTCTTCGGCGTGGCTGTGATAAATGCATGCGTTTGTCTCCCCTGCAATTCCTTCTGATCACGGTCTCGCCCCTCCACCGGTCTTCGACGCGGTGGTCGTCGGCTCCTGGTCGTTCAGCTCGCGGAAGTAAAACCGCGTTTTGGCACCGGTGACCCGTCGGCCTGCGACCTCCACGTGAGGGTAGATGAAATAGTTGAGCGGTCCTGCTTGGTGACCGTTCCCGAGCTCTAGATCGCGACCAACGGTAAACTGGATTCGGTCTGCCGGTTGGGTGCCGAAGTAGAGATCGCGCCGCGCCGGATTTTTCCACGCTTCGGACGCATCGATCGGCAGCCAACCTCGCCCCGCCAGATAGAACTCAACCCAGCAGTGATAACCGGCCACGACACCCTCGCTTCGATCTTCGGGAATTGGAAACCCGATTTTGAAGCGTGCGGGAATGCCCTCGGCCCGCGCCAGGGAGATGAAAAGGGCATGGAAGTCGGTGCAGTTCCCGTACTTTTCGGTGCAGGCCCAAAACGTATCCCCGTTTCCCCAACCTCGGCCGACCTTCTTGTACTCCATATTGTCGATCACGTAATCGTAGATGGCCCGCGCCCGCTCCACTCGCGACCCGCCAGAAGGCCGCAGGTCCTTGCGGATGGCATCGATCAATGGCCCCGACACGGGCACGCGTCGGTTCGGGAGCAAGAACCGAGCAAGGCTCTGCCGATGCTCCCCCGCGGGTTCCTTCGTGACCGAAGAGCGAGCCTCGAGACCACGGAAGGCTTTCCGCCGCACGACATAGTGCACCGCGACGCGGATGGGTTTCCCGTCGGCCATGTCGCGATGGCCGTGCCAGAACCGGTTCTCGTATCGACTTTCGCTGCGCTCGTCTCCCGGAATCGTGGCCTCGACCTCACGCGATAGAACCTCCTGCTGGCGATTCGACTGCGCCAAGGGAACAAAGATGTCCACGGGACCCTGGCCATCCGCAACGGTGAGGGACGCTTCATACGTAAATGCAAAGGTGCGATCCGCCAGCCCGTCGACGCCGGGGTTCGAGGCCGAGGTCCGAGGGGCGATGTGGGCCTTCGTGGCGGTGTTCTCCATCGCTGAAGAGGTGTCTTTCTCGACTCCCTTTCCCGCGTGCTCTTCGCCGGCATGTTCGTCCCCCGCATGCGGCTTTCCAGCCTGTTCCTTTCCAGCCTGTTCCTTCCCCGCGTGTTTTTTGCTGCTACCGCAAGCGGTCAGGGCGAATGCAATGAAGACCAACCAAGTGATCTGGTGCATGGATTCTTGTCTCCAAAGTTTTCGTGGGACCTGCATTTGCTAGCGACCTTTCACTGTGTTTTCCCGAGAATTTCAAGGAACGCATCGGGCGTTCTGTAGCCGTTACACCAGAGTGACGCAAGCCCCAGGGCCCGGCGCGCGGGCGCGATCCTGGTCGGCGGAGGCGTCGTCGGCGGCGCCTCCGCGGGCGCGCTGGCGGTGGCCATCGCGGCCTGTTGAACCTGCCACGTCAGACGACCCGATCGTCTAGACTGGACGGGCCGGGTACCCCACGCGGTGTGGAATCGGCCGGTTGCTCGCCGCCACGGGTGGTACGCCGCGTGCACATTTGATGGCTCGTGCGGCGCCTCCCCGGCCGCCTTTCCCGATTCCCCCCCCTTCCGTGGGCAGCAACAGTCACCGGCAGGTTCGTGTGGTCCGGGGAGGCCGCCTCACGCCAATCGATTACCGGAGGTCTCCGGGTGCTGATCGCGCTTCTGGCAGCCGGGACCGTGCTCTTGGCCTACGCCAACGGCTCCAACGACAATTACCCCGCTCGACGGCGCTGGAGGAGTTCCTGCTGCGGCCCGCGGGGGAAACGCGGGGCGTCAGCGGTCCGCGCCGGCGGCCAGACCGGCCGAGACCAGCGACACGAGAAACGGAACCGCGTAGCAGAGTCCGCATTTGAGCCAGAAGTGCGGGCAGATCGGCTCCTGGGTGAGATGGTCACCGTGGTTGATCAACACGAGCGCGGTTCCGACAGTGAGCGAGGTGACGATGGCGCGCGGAAGGTGGGGCAGCCACCTCTCGCGAGCCCGGGAGCGTAACGACATCAACGATTTCCCATGCAGCAGTCGGGCCGGAGCCAACCCCGCGAAAGTCGGTCGCCGGTGACGGGCTCGATGGGCCATCCTGGCACGATGGCCCATCGAAAATGGAGGAGCCGTCGCGGTTGCGCGACCAAGTTCCCGGCCTTGCGAACCGCGCGCCCTCCTCACTTGCGCGGGCCTTTGGCCGGCTGCCCTGGAGCCTCATAGATCGTTCCGCCGGGCCGGAACGTCGCCCAGGCAAACCAGAAGACGTCGCGAGTCACCAGTGGGTCCAGCCTCCGGCCGGCGAGCGGCCCGCTCGTGGCGCGGCCGTCGAAGGTCCAGTGCGAGCCGGTCTCGCGATCGCGCACGCCGTCGGGGGCGGCGGCGAACGTCAGCGTCCGGCCGGCGACCCGTCGCAAGAAGGCGCGCGCGGATCCGATGTCGCGCCCGCCCGCCACCGAGCTGCTATCGAGCGCGGTCGCGGTGCCCGCCGACCAGACCACGAGGATCGGCCGGCCGGCCAGCGTGTCGTTGACCACGCCCGCGGCGCGCAGGAGCTCGCGCGGGTAGGCGCGCGCCTGCGTGCCCACGGCGACGCCGAGTACCCGGGCCATCGGCGCCAGCGGCCCGCGCACCTGTCCGCGGAAGAGGAACGGCTTCTTGGCCACGTCGTCGTAGCCGACGTACGGGTTCTGCCCGTAGTTGCGCTGGAAACCGGTTTCGCGCGACAGCACCGAGCCTTGCGGATGGGCGCGGGCGAACGCCTGCCACGAGACGATCGCCGCCGGCAACACGGTCAGCTCGCGGCCTGTCAGTGAGCCGACGATGGCAATGCCGTCGAACTGCTGCCACCACGATTCGGTCTGCCGGTCCCACATCACCAGATCGCTGTTGCGCAGGTTCCCCGACGTGCCGAACGTCAGCACCGAGCCATCGACGCGCGGCCGCTCGAAGACGATCGCCGAGTAGCAAAGGGGACAAAAGGTCACGGCGATCGGCGTTCCCGCCAGGACGTCGTTCACGATCTCATGCCAGATGAGGATCTGCAGCGGATAGGCGCGCGCCCTGCCGCGAATCTCCACTTCGATCACGGGCTCCTCGGCGCGCAACCACGCGCCCGCCTCCGCCATGGTAACGAGCTTGGGCGCGTCGATGGGGGGAATGCCGTCGCTCGGCGGTCCGCCACTTCTGAGCTGGGCGTACGGCACCGTGTGTTTGCAGAAGTCCGTGCGCCACCCGGCCGTGGGAAACTGCAGCGGCCCCTCGCCCGCGAACGGAGCGTCGCACCGCGCGGCCGCCGCGCCGGGGGCTGGCGCCGAGGTCGCGCGAGGCACGGCGCCACCGGAGCTGCACGCTGCCAGGAGAATCAGGGGAAGAGCGCCATTCGTCGACATGCCCCCATAGACGCGGGAGCGGCCGCGAACGTCACCAGCGGGGCAACTTTCGGGCGCCCGTGATCACGGGTAAGGGCACCCGAATGACGCGCGACGAGTTTGCCACCCTCGCACTCTCCTATCTGGAGGAGGTCACAGCCTATGCCCGGCGCCTGTGCCGGACCGGGTGGGATGCGGACGATCTGGTCCAGGGCGCGTTTGAGCAGGCATTTCGCGGCTTCGACAGCCTCGAGGATCCAGCCCGTTGCCGGGCCTGGCTGTTTCGCATCACCCGGAATCTCCACATCGACCGAGTGCGCCAGAGCAAGGCACGGACGGAGCGGGCGTGCGCTCAGCCTTCCTCGAGCTCGACCCCCAGCCCCTCGGCCATGCGGTTGACGAAGTTGAAGTAGGCCGCGATCTCGGTGGCGCGCAGGATGGCGGCGTCGTCGTGGCCGGCCTCGCGCAGGAGCGCGGCGCGCTCGCGCGCGCACCCGGTCGGCTCCAGCGTCAGCCAGGTCGCGTACTCGCACAGGGCGCGGTCGGACGCGGCCAGGGGCGCCGTGCACCAGTCGCGGCGGACCGCGTCGGCAAGGGCGTCATCGCGGGCGGCGCGGCGAAAGCTCGCCGCGTGGTGATGGAGTCAATAGTGGCAGTTGTTGGCGGCGCTCACGGCGACGGCGATGAGCTCGCGCTGGGTGCGAGTGAGGGGCCCACTGCCGAACATGATCGACCGGTAGAAGGCGTAGTGCGCCTCGAGGCTGGCCGGTGACAGCGACTGGACCTTGAGGATCTCGGCCACCTTGCCGTCGCTTCCCGCCAGCCGCGCGTACAGCTCGGCCAGCGGCCCGGTTGCTTCGTGCTCGTGGACGGTTCGGATGATCGACACGGTGATGGTCTAACACGGCCCGCGGGAGGAACCGGCCCGGCGCCACCGAGCCGGCTCACCGCCGGCCTACGCGGCGAAGACAAACGGCGCCGCCACGAAGAGCAACGGCAGCGCCAAAAGGGTGATGGGCAAGAACGCGATCATGAGTACCGGAACCAGCACGCCGAGTGAAGCGGCGAGGGCGATCGTGCTGCCGACGGTTCGCGTGTGCGGCTGAACGTTGGGCTGAGTCGTGAGCATGGGGAACCTCCTTCGTGATTCGGTTCCAGATCAGAGCAAGCGGAATGCCAGACGCAAGTCGTGAAGATTTCTGCGTGCGTCATTTCGCCGCACTCGATTTTGACGAATTTGCTCCTCCAGGATGGAACGCAATCGCGGGCGTCGCGCGCGGAGGTTCATTCCACGATGGACGAATGATCGCGAACGTCGCAACCGGTCGCCTTCCAATCCACGCCGACGGTGTATCTGTGGGCGGGCGGGCCAACAATGGCCCGGTCAACCCGACCAGAGCGGGGGGGACAGTGGGACATGCTCCAGCAGTCCGGTGCGAGCCGATTCAGGACGTTGCCATGGAACGCAGTGTCTCCAGGGCGACTTCGGTGCGGCGATAAGGACTGACTGGCCGTCTGAATACAGCGTAGAGTTGGAGCGACGCGCTGACCTCGACGTTCACCCGTGCCAGGCGATTGGCGTGCTGAGGCTGCCGGGCGATTGGCTCTGGAAAAAATCCGAGCCACTGACTGTCCTGTACGAGGGTAACGCCGCTGTAGAACAGGTCGACGCGGGCCGCGATTCGACGCTCCAATTCAGGCGGCCAGTTGTCGCTGACACCCATCGGAGGCGCGACGAATCCATGAGCGAGAACCTCGTGCAAGGTCACCGACTCGCGCTCCGCGAGCGCATGACTGCTGCTACAGAATACGCCGTAGGCAACGTCACACAGTCGCTCCACCAGAATGTCGCCGTGGGGCAAGGGGCGGTCAACCAGGGCGAGGTCGAGGCTACCCTTGCGCAGTGCGTCAGTCACTGCCGAGTCGCTGGTCGTAACCAAGCTTGGCATGAGCTCGGGGTGCTGTTTCGCGATTTGCACGATTGCCGGCAACATCAACCACGCGTGGGTGCTGCGTGCCGACAGTCGGAGACGACCGCGCAACGCGTCGCCCTCTAAGACCTCGAGTCCATCGTGAACTCGTCGCATCGCATCGCGGACAGCCCCGAGAAACTCACGCCCAGCGTTGCTCAGGACAATGCGTCGACCGACCCGGTCGAACAGGCGAACGCCAAGGTCGTCCTCAATGAGTCCAATCGTGCGCGACAGCGCGGGTGAACTGACGCGAAGCTCCTTGGCCGCCGTGGGCAAGTGCTGGGTCTCGGCGACGACGCGAAATGCGGGTAGCCAATTCCAAAAGCGTGTGAGGCGACG